>Ga0302323_100001226_pt1 | contig 20782 bp, 12 predicted proteins | sample Fen_T0_3_FD_201950 | JGI IMG/M metagenome (GOLD analysis project Ga0302323, IMG submission 201950) | Peat permafrost microbial communities from Stordalen Mire near Abisko, Sweden - Fen_T0_3 | ecosystem: Environmental > Terrestrial > Soil > Wetlands > Permafrost | place: Sweden: Abisko... | reverse complement strand
CATCGCCACCGCAGTGCCGCCCCATGTTTGCACGCAAGAGCAATCCATCCGCATCGCAGAGCAAGTGTTCGGCGACCAACCGGATGCGCGTATCTTCGTCGAGCGGCTCATCCGCGGCTCTGGAATCGAAAAGCGCCACACCGTGCTCGCTGATTACGGACGGCCGCCCAGCGAGCGCACCTTTTTTGCTGCCACGCCGGACTTTCGGCCCGAGCCCAGCACCCAGGCGAGGAACGAGGTCTTCAATCGTGAGGCTCCGGGCCTTGCCCTGCGGTGCTGCGAGGCCTTGCCCGCGTCCGATTGGCCAAGCCGGGTTACCCACCTCATCACCGCCAGTTGCACTGGCTTTCGTGCACCGGGGTTCGACGTGGTGCTGGCCCGAAGGCTGACGCTTTCGCCGCGCATCCATCGTACCCACGTGGGATTCATGGGGTGCTATGCGGGGTTCACAACGCTGAAGCTCGCCGATACCATCTGCCGAGCCGATCCGTTCGCGCTGGTGCTCATTGTCCATGTAGAGCTCTGTTCGCTCCACGTTCACTTCCGAGCTGATCCGAACGCGCTGATTGCCAATTCGTTGTTCGCAGACGGCGCCGCGGCCGCTCTCGTCGGCGGTGACAGGCATGGACCGCTGGGGCTCGGTCAACCGCCTCTGGCTATGCTTGGTTCGGGCGCGTTCTTGCTGCCGAACGGCGAAGAGGACATGACGTGGACCCTGGGCGACCAAGGCTTCGACATGGCGCTGTCGCCGCGGGTGCCGCATCTTCTGCATAAACACTTGGCGCCGGCGTTCGCGGCCCTGCTCGACGCTGTCCATGGCAGCCGGCAGGACGTTCATCACTGGGCCATTCATCCAGGGGGACCAGCCATTCTCGAGCAAGCGAAGAAAGCACTCGGTATCGACGAGAGTGCGGTCGCAATGGCCCGGGATGTGCTCGCCCAGTACGGCAACATGAGCTCTGCCACGATCTGGTTTTTGCTCGACCGAATCCGTCGAGCGCCCCAGGCCGGGCTGGTCTATGCCTGCGGCTTCGGCCCCGGTCTCACCCTCGAATCGGCAGTGCTATCCCATCCAGGGGTGCCTTGATGACCTCCTTCCAGCAACGAATCTTCGCTGCCGAGACGATGGATGCGGCCGATTCCGATGCGCAGAGGCTGGAGCGAAGTTATTCGCAGTTGGCTGTCATCAACCGCTGGTTCTCGCGCATGGCGGCCTTGCTCCGCCAGAACGTGCTCATGCCGGCCGTGCGCGCCGGTACTTCCCCCACGGTGCTCGAGGTCGGTTGTGGTGGTGGCGACGTCTTGGCTTGGCTTGCACACGCGGGGCGCAGATCGGGGATCAAGCTGCGGCTCTTGGGGATCGATGCAGACGCCCGGGCTGTCGCCCACGCTCGGCGGCGGCTTGCTCGCTTTCCCGAGGCAAGCGTTGAACATGGCACGATCGCCAATCTCGACGCGGTTTGTCCCGCGGCAGATTATGTATTTTGCAATCATGTCCTTCATCACGTTGCACCGTCCGACCTAGACTCGGCGTTGCGCTCCTTGCGAGCGGCTGCGAAGCGTCGATTGCTGGTCAACGATCTCGAACGCTCGGCCGCTGCGTATACGCTTTTCTCCGGGCTCGCCCGCATCGCATTTCGCAACAGCTTCGTCTACGACGACGGTCGACTGTCCATTCGCAAGGGCTTTCGCGTCCCCGAATTGGTCACCGCCTGTGCGAATGCGGGATTTCCCAGAGCCTCGCGCGTCTTTCGTCTCTTTCCGTGGCGCGTGGTAGTCGTCGCGCCTGGCGAGCACGATTCGCGCTGAGGGCGCCGGTTCGCATGCCCCATCACCGACGTGGCCGGAAAATCTGGCTCAAAAATGGGCTCTGCGGGTCGACGAAACGAAGCAATCGCCCGGCCCAGCTTTTGGCGTAGGCCACGCCGATACGCGGGGTGCGGCGAACCCGAAGGGGCGGTCGGCCGTCGGCGAGATAGAGCGGCCCATTGCACAGATCCAGCGCGTTGTGCTCGGCGCGGATGCCGAAGGCCTCACAAAGCTTGCCGGGCCCACTGGTAAGGTTGCACCGGGTCTTCGCCGTGCGGCGCGTGCGCATGAGGTCCTCGCCCAGCGTGGGCTCCAGCGCGCGCAGCAGGACCGCGGTCGGATCGCCTTCGCCATCGGTAACCAGGTTCAGGTGGTAGTGCATGCCGTAGATGAAGAAGACGTAACTGAAACCGGCGGGCCCGTACATGACATGGGTGCGCTTGGTCCGTCGGCCGCCGAAGCTGTGTGCGGCGCGGTCGCGGACACCGAGGTACGCCTCGGTCTCTACGATTCGCCCGGCAAGGGTGCCTTGGGGCGTCTCGAAGACGAGGTGCTTCCCGATGCTGTCCTCGGCCACGACGATCGCGGGTCGAGCGTAGAACGACCGTGGGAGAGGCTGCAGCCTGGGCATGGCAGAAGAAGGTAACTGGCCGCCCTGGGAAGGCAAGGCGTGGGGAAAGAAACGTCAGGGCACGGCTGACTGAGCAGCTAAAATTCAGGGAGCGCTCGTCACCTTGAGCATGACGATGCCGTGCGACGGTACGCTGGTCGCCGTGTAGGAATCGGTGGACGAGCCGAGATCCTTCTGGGCATACAGATCGCGAACCGTGGCCGCGCCGGCGGGACGGCCGATGTCGCTCCACTTGGCGGTCATCGAGGCTGCACTGCCCGAGCGATTGAACAGAGCCACCGCGCGCACGTTGGTTCCGCTCATCACCTTCGACCATACCTCGAGGTTCGAGCCCGACGTCGCCACCCGCGTGCCTTGCTGACCCAGCGGATCTTGGTCCACCGCGATCACGTCGGCGTTGGTCAGGATGGCTTTCGTGGCCGCATTCATCGAGCGGATGTCATTGCCGGTGATGAGCGGCGCCGCCAAGATCGCCCACATGCCGAAGTGGGCTTTGTCCTCGTCGGCCGACATGCCCCGGCCCACCTCGAGCATGTCGGGATCGTTCCAGTGTCCCGGAGCCGCGTACTGGGCCAGTGCCGCATCGGTATTGATAAGACCGGTGAAGGAGCCCCAGCTGGCGTTGATGTCGAACTCGATGCGCCACAGATTGGCGATCTTCGGACAGTCGATGGCGCATTTGGGCGGCGCGATACACGAGCCCGTCCCGTAGACCGGATTGATGCTGTAGACAATGGGGCGGCCGGTTGCTTTGAGAGCATCACCCATCCGCACGAAGGCCTGCATGTCGGTTGTCTTGCAATGGTCGTACTTCAGGTAGTCGATCCCCCAGGAGGCGAAGGTCTTGGCGTCCTGGGACTCGTGTCCCGAGCCGCCGGTCTTGCCCGCGCACGTGGTGGAGGAAGGCGTCTCGTAGATCCCAAGCTTGAGACCTTTTCCGTGCACGTAATCCGCCAGCGACTTGATGCCGCTCGGGAACTTGCCCGAGTCCGCCTGCAGGTTGCCACTCCCGTCGCGGCCACTCATCCAGCAGTCATCGATGTTGACGTACTCATATCCTGCCGCGGCCATTCCGCTCGACACGAACGCATCGGCGACGCCCTTGATCAGCGACTCGCTCGGGCTGCAGCCGAAGTTGTTCCAGGAGTTCCAACCCATGGGCGGCGTGGCGGCAACCGCTGTCGATCCGCCCGTGCCTGGCGAGCCACCCGTCCCAGTCGAGCCGCCGGTGCTGGTCGTGCCTGCCGTTCCGGTCGTGCCGCCTTTGCCGCCCGTGCCGCCGGTAAGGCTGCCGCCCGCAGCGGTTCCGCCGGAACCAGATGCACCCGCAACCGTCGCACCGCCAGAGCCCGTGCCGCCCGTCCTGCCGCCCGCGGAACTGGTGCTTCCCCCGACGGAGGTCGCGGTGCTCCCGCCGGTCGCTGTGGCGCCGCCCATGCCGGTTACGCCGCCGCTGGCGCTACTGCCGCCGCTTCCGACCTTGCCTCCGGTGGCCAAGCTGCCCCCGGTCGCGCTCGTGCCGCCGCTGCCGACGGCTCCACCGGTTGACTTGCTGCCGCCCACGCCGGCGCTGCCACCACTTGCCTGACTGCCGCCAGAGGCCCCTCCGCTACCCGCTGGGTTTGTGGTCCCAGATTCCGAGCAACCCGTCGCAACCACCGCGATTGTCAGTGCGAGACGAGAAATCGTGGCTTTCATCAAAATCGACCTCCGGTGTAACTTTGTGTCAAGCCGATCACGGCTCGGATCAGCTATATCTCGCGGCAAATCCCAGCGACTATGGTAACGTTGTTCGAACTAGGGCCATTTTGTGAAGACCCCGCCGTTTCCCCGATCCCAGCTCGCGCGGTGGCGGAACAGCTCGTTCGAGGTCCTCACCTCCGACGTGGTCGCCGGTCGCCAAGCCGGCCCTGAGCCCCCGCCCGAGTGGGCACCGACGCTGCAACACCTTATCGAGCTCTCCCGGAGGCCGGTGCCTGCGCCGGCGTGGTGGACGCCGATGACCGCGTACTTCGGCAGCCTAGAGACGCGCACGGATCCGTCCTGCTACTACTGGGACGGCATGAAGCGACTCGGGCGCGGCGATGCACCGCTGTTTGCATTTCAAATGACGCTGGCGGGTTGGGGTCACTTTCAGCTCTATGGCGAGCGACCGCAACAGGTCTCGCCCGGCACCGCCTTCATAGCGATCATGCCTTCCAGGCACCGTTACTACCTGCCCCGGGAATCACCCGGCTGGACATTCGCTTGGATCTCGATTTATCACCCGTATCTGCTGGAAAGGATGACCAAGCAGGTGGCCAAGACCGGGCCGCTGATCCGGGTCAACCCATCTGGCCCGCTGGCTGCAATCACTCTGCGTCTCGTGCGCGGCGCGATCAAAAAGGACTTCCACGATCAGTACGACGCCGAGCTGGCCCTGTTCGAGTTTTTGGTAGCGTGCGAACGGGGCGCGCACCAAGCACGTGAGAACTCCGGCGAGGGCCGACGATTGGCCGAGGCCGTCCGGCTGCGCGTGCTCTCGAGCTTGCCCAAAGCGCTCGACGTGACTGGGTTGGCCACCGAATACGGCATGAGCCGCACGCACTTCAGTCACTATTTTCGCGCGCGAACTGGCTCGGCCCCAGCGCATTTCGCCGCCGAGGTTCGCGTTCACCTCGCCGCGCGCATGTTGCTCGACACACGGGCGCCGCTCAAACAGATCGCGGCCGACTGCGGCTTTGCCAACGCCAACTACTTCTGCAAGGTATTTCGTCGCTTCCAGCACATGAGCCCTGCCAGCTTCAGGCGCGCCCTTGGGTGATCACGCGGCCCGATCGGTTACGAGGAAGCAACAGAATTCCAGCAGCGAAGCGGCGGTGTTGGAAGGGGACTGAATTTTTTCCAGGACGTGCCGAGAAGAAGGGGCGGTGCAGAACCCTTCAGAGTTGCCAAGTCACGTCAGCCAATTGGCAGATCTTTGGCTGGACGGCGCGTCGCCTACCGAGTTCGACCTTCGGGCTGCGCGCAGCCTCGAGCTTCGGCTGGCGAGCTTCGACGGCTTACAGCCGTTTTCCTCGGTGGTCCAGACACTCATCGACCACGTGTCTCGTCCGAACCTCCGTCTCGATGACGTATGCAAAGTGATCGAGTTGGATCCCGCGTTGGCCTCCCGCATTCTGCGAGTCGCGAATTCGGCCGCCTACCGTGGCGTGGTTCCCTGCGCCTCGATCGTTCAAGCCGTCGTGCGTATCGGCGGCACGAACGTCAGCGGAATCGCCATGGCCATGTCGGCCATGTCGATGTTCCGAGACCTCGGCGGCGTGGGGCGACAGATCCGTGACCACTCGGCCGGCACGGCCGTGGTGGGGCGTGAGTTGGCGCTCTGTCTCGGCCAGGGCGGACTGTCCTCCAAGGTGTTCCTGTCCGGACTCCTGCACGACATCGGCAAGCTGCTGCTCATGCAGAGTGGTTTGGTCGGCTACGCCACGTTGGTCGCACGGGAAATCGCGCCCTCCAATCTGCACCTCAAGGAGCAGGCCATGTGGGGCTTCGATCACGGCATGCTGGGCGCACACGTCCTCAAGTCGTGGAACGTGCCGGCCCCGATTCCCCAGTTGGTCGCTTGGCACCATCAGCCCAAGGGCGGACAGTGCAGCGCAACCGGGCTCGCGCCGGCGCTCGACATTCTCCGGCTTTCGGATGTCATCGATTGGTTGCTTGGGCAGGGCTGCCCGGCGGACTCTCCCTGGGTCGAACGATTGGCCGCATCCCCCGACGGCGTTCGTGCGGGACTCGCCGCCGAGACCCTGCCGTCGCTTTGGAAGGATCTGCGCGCCATTCGCAACGAGGCACTTCAGGTCTTCGCTTAGGCGTCACGAGCGACCCGCGGTCCGGCCCTTCGGGCGGCCCCGAATTACCCGACAAGCTCTAGCTAACCGCTGCTCACCCGATCGCGGCCAGCTTCCTTGGCTGCGTACAAGCAGCGGTCGGTCCGGTCGAACCAGGTCTTTTCGTCCTCGCCCGCGGCAATCAGGGCTAGCCCTATCGAGACCGTAACGGTCCGTTTTTCTCCGTTCGATGTGGCTATCAGCAGCGAACGCACACGGGAAGCCACGCGCTCAGCCAATACGCGGGCATCCTCGAGCTTGGTCTCGCGCAGAATGACCGCGAACTCGTCACCACCGATCCGCGCTACGAAGTCGTTCTTCCGCAGGAAGACCTTCACGACCGCGTCCGCCACCTGCTGCAGGACCTCGTCACCCGTGATGTGGCCGGCCGAATCGTTGACCGCCTTGAAGTGGTCGATATCCACGATCAGCATCGACATCGCATTGCCGAATGCCTTGCTGATCTCGACGGTGCGCGCCAGATAGTCGTCGAACGCCTTGCGATTGCCGATTCGGGTCAGGGGATCGGTCTCGCTTTCCCGCCGCGCCGATTCAAGCTCGTGGCCCAGCGACCGCACTTGAGCACCGAGGACCTGCAACTGTTTCTGGTGTCGCTCGGCGCGCTCTTCCAGGATGCCCTTCAGCATGGTCACGGCATCCAGCACCTCGCGCTTGAGATCCGCCGTCTGGCTCCCTTGCACGAGTTGCTCGAGCCGCTCCATCTGCACGAGCAGGCGGCCGTCGACGTCTTGGTCCTGTGTTAAAGCCTGGCTGAGGTTTCGAATGAAAACCCAGATGACCTGCCGCAGATCCGTCGTGACGTCGGTGACCCGCTTCGCGCTGGATCGACAGTATTCGCGCACAAACCGCCGGATCCCCTCCCACTCGCGCCGACCGCTCCGCGTCTTCCCATCATCCTCGGGCGCGCCGGGCGGGGCCGTCGCCAGCGTCACGTGCTTGGCCCACCCCTCGGCCAAGGTCTTGAAGGCCGAGATATCGAGCCCGTCCTGTTCGAGGGCGTAGTCCGCCATGCTGCGCAAGATCGCGGCCAGGGTATCCAGCGCCATTTCGCCCTGGTTGGAATCGCAACCCGTTTTCTCCGGGGCGACGTCGTCTTCCTTCTTGGGGACACGTCCGAACATGTCGTCTGCTCGCCGGGTCAAACATCGGCAGATCCCGGCCCGACATTAACGACGGTTCAGATCGCGGCGGGGCGCCCCGTACGACCATCCTCGCGCCGGTGGGCCAGCATCAAGAGAGCGGGCTGCAGGAGCCGTGGCAAGACCGCCAGCGCGAGGGCACCGCCGATCACCACGATGGCCAGCGGCTTCTGGGTCTCGGAGCCAATTCCTCGCGACACGGCGGCGGGCAAGAGACCCAGCATGGCGACGAAGGTGGCCATCAGGACCGGCCTCAACCAGCGCTGGGCGGCCAGCCGCGCGCTGTCCTCGGCCGAGCTGCCTTCCTCGCGCAACCGTCGCGCATACGTCACCACCAGCAAGGCGTCCTGGACGGCCACCCCGAGGATGCTGATGAAGCCCATGGCAGCAGAGATGGAGAAATCCGTGCCGGTCAGATAGAGCGCGACGATGCCGCCGCTGCACGCAACCGGAACCCCCAAAAGTACAATCAGGGTGTCGCGACCATTCTTGGCCGAGCTGAACACCAAGAATGCGATGATGAGCAGCGTGATGGGGGCGATGAGCAGCAAGCGGTTGGTGGTTTCGCGCAGTTGGTTCATCTCGCCGCCCCATTCGAGCCGGGTGTCGTAGGGCAGATTGACCTGTGCCTTCACCTGGGCCTGTGCCTCGGCAATGGTCGAGCCCAGGTCGCGGCCGCGCACCGAGAACTTCACCGGAACGTATCGCTTGACGTCTTCGCGGAAGATCACCGACGGACCTTCCTCCTCGACGATCTCCGCGATTTGGCCAAGCGGCACCTGAGCGCCGTCGGGCGTCGACACCAAAATGTTGCGGATGGAGCGGACGTCGCGGCGGTACTGTTCCGCCCAACGCAAGATCAGGTCGAAGTGCTTTTCGCCCTCGAAGACCTGGGTGATCACTTGTCCACCGATGGCAGCTTGGACCACGGCGGCCACGTCACCCGTGTTGAGTCCGTATCGACCAATCTGCGCACGGTGGGGTGTGATCCGGATCGCGGGCTGGCCCAGCGAACGGAAGATACCCAGGTCTTCGACGCCTCTCACCTTGCTCAACACCGCAACGATTTCCTCGGCCTTGCTTTCGTTCACCAGGAGATCCGGTCCGGCAACCTTGACTGTATTCTCGCCCTTCACGCCCGACATCGCCTCCTCGACGTTGTCGGAGATGACCTGCGAAAAGCTGAAGACCACACCGGGAAACGCCGCTGCCAGCTCTTTCTGCATGTCCTCGGTCATCGAGGCTTTGGTCAAGCCCTTGCGCCATTCCTTCGACGGAGACAGCGGCGCGAGCAGCTCGATGTTGTAGAAGCCAGACACGTCGGTGCCGTCGTCCGGACGGCCGAGTTGCGAGATGACGGTGACGATCTCCGGCCGACGCTGGTCTGCGCGACTGCACGTAGCGCCTTCTTCACCGGGGCAGCCCCGCACAATCGCACGCATTCGCCCCACGTAGCGGGCGGATTGCTCGAGCGAGATCGAAATGGGCAAGGTGGCGCGGATCCAGAAATTGCCCTCCTCCAGCTTGGGCATGAATTCACGCCCAAGGAAGACCGACGCAATGAGTGCGACAACCACCGGTCCAAGCCCGATGACGATGGCCAACTTCGGTCGCCGCAGCGAGAAGGCGAACAGCGGGGTATAGAGACGCCCAACCAACCGCATGGGTGCACTCTCGATCTCGTGTTCGGCCGAGCCCACGGGCAACGCCCGCGACGCGAGCACAGGCGTGAGCGTGAGCGACAGCAGGATCGATCCGCCGATGGCAAAGGCATAGGTCTGCGCCATGGGCGACATGATCACCCCGGCAACGCCAGTCAACGTGAACAGGGGAATGAAGGCGACCGCGATGATCAACGCCGACGAGAACATGGGCGGCCCGACCTCGCGTGCGGCGGTAACGATACGTTCGAGGGCTGTTCCCCCTTTGCGCGCGAAATTGCGAAAAATAGATTCCATCATGATGACGGTGGAATCCACCACGATGCCGAAATCGACGGCGCCGAGGGAAATCAGGTTGGCCGCAGTTCCGCCGGCCACCATCCCGGTGAAGGCGAAGAGCAACGCGAGCGGCAGGTTGATCGCCGTGATGAGCGCCGCCCGCGCGCTGCCGAGAAAGAGCCATAGGACGAGCGACACCAGCACCATGCCGACCAGCAGGTTCTCCATGACTGTGTGGGTCGTCAGGCGGACCAGGTCGGCGCGGTCGTACACCGGTTCGATGGCCATGCCCGGGGGCAGGATGCGATTCTGCCGGATGTAGTCCACACGCTCGTGGATTCCCTGGATGGCCTTCAGCGAATCGCCGCCGTAGCGCATGAGCACGATGCCTTCGACAATGTCAGGCTCGTCGTCCTGGCCCACGATCCCGAGGCGCGGCGCCGAGCCCACGTTGACCGCCGCCACGTCGCGCACGCGCACGGGCACGCCCTTGGCGGCAGAGACGGTGATATCGCCGATATCCTGAACGGACCGGATGAGTCCGATTCCGCGCACGTCGAAAGACTGTTCGCCCAATGCCAAGCGCTGGCCGCCGACGTTCTGGTTGGCGTTGGCGATGGCGGACTGCAATTGTGCGAGCCCCACGTTGCGGCCACGCAGTCGATACGGGTCGACCTCGACCTGGTACTGCTTAGTCAAACCGCCAAAGCCGACCACGTCGATCACGCCGGGAACCTGACGAAACTGCTTCTCGAGGATCCAGTCTTGCGCCGTTTTCAGGTCTGCCAGCGTGTAGCCCTTGCCCACCATCTTGTAGCGATAAAGCTCGCCGATGGCGCTCCATGGAGACAAATCGGGCGACACGCCCGGGGGCAGCGATATGAAGCCGAGCTTGTTGATGACTCGCTGCTGAGCCTTTTCATAGCTGGTGTCCCAACCGAAATAGCACTTCACGTCGGCAAGGCCGAACAACGACTGGGATCGCACGTGCTGAAGACCGGGCATACCGACGAGGCCAGTCTCGAGCGGAATAGAAACGTAGCGCTCGACCTCCTCGGCACTCCAGCCCTGCGGTTGCGCAATGATTTCGATCATCGGCGCCACCGGGTTCGGATAGGCTTCGATGTCCAGTTGGACATAAGAATATAGGCCCACCGCGATCAAGGTCACGGCCAAGCTGACCACGATGAGTGGGGCACGAACTGCCGCTGCAACCAGTCTTGCGATCATCGATTAAAGCATTCCCGAAAGAGTGACGGCCCCGGTGGTCACCACGCGTTCCCCCGCGCTGATGCCACGAACCACGGGCAGATAGTCGCCGCCCAGTTCTTCGCTGATTGATATGGGCCGTCGTTCGTAGCGGACGCGACCGTCCGGTGCGCTGCCAAGCTCGACGAACACCATGGTCTGATCACCAAGCTGCAGCACCGCGCTGCGAGGCAATGCGAGCGTCCGTTGCCGGTCCACGGCCAGGGCCGCGGTCGCGTACATCTCGGGCTTGAGCGCACGTTCGGGGTTGTCGAGCTTGCAGCGCACCTTCGCGGTCCGCGTGGTGGCGTCCAGCGTGTCGGAAACCCAGTCTGCGACTCCCCGAAAAGTCTGCTTGGGATAGGCCACGACCTTGACCATGCATTCGGTCCCCTGCTTGACCCGCCCGAGGTCCATCTCGAAGAGATCCGCCATCACCCACACCGTGTCCAGCTCCCCAATCGTGAATAGCTCCACGGCGCCGCCCGAGTACTGCCCCTGCACTTCCGCACCCGGATTCAGGTTGCGTGCGATCACATCGCCTGCAATAGGGGCGCGCAGCGTGTAGCTCTGGCTTCCCCCTGCCCCACCACGCCCCCCGCTCAGAAGCTGAGCCTTTCGCGTGGCCCTCTGCAGTTCGGCCTTGGTCTTGGCGAAGTTCCCCTGCGCGGCCTCCATATCGCGCTGCGAGCCCGCGTGCACGTCGAACAGCTCCCTCTGGCGGTGGAAGTCCTTTTCGGCGGAAACGAATTCGGCATGCGCCTTCTGCAGGTCCGAAAACGTGGTGCCCACGTCCGGCGACTCGATGACCGCCAAGGGGTCGCCCTTCTTTACGCGCTGGCCGGGTTGCGCATCGATGCGAACCACTCGACCGGTGACCGGGCTCATCACGTGAGCAACTTTCAGGTCGTCGAAGGTGATACGTCCGCTGGTGATCACCGAGCCGCCCACGGGCTGCGGCGCCAGCGGCTCGACCACCAGCTTGGCGGCCCGGATCTGGTCCTGCCATAGCCAAATCTCGGTCAGCGGAGGCTCGGCATGCGGCCGGGATCGATCGGCTCGGCTGGGACAGGCGGCGAGCGCAAAGCATGCCAGGACAATCAGAAAACGCATGGATGTCACAGCATCCCCGACAAGAGAATTGCGCCCGAGGTGACGACTTTTTCACCCGCGCTGATCCCACGAATCACCGGCAAATAGTCCCCGCCCAGCTCTTCATTGACGGACACGGGGCGGCGTTCGAAACGCAGCCTACCGTCAGGCGCCTGGCCCAAATCCACGAACGCCATGGTCTGGTCGCCCAGGTGAAGAATCGCAGACCGCGGCAGTGCCAGGGCTCGTTGCTGGTCCACCGCGAGCGCCGCGGTCGCGTACATCTCGGGCTTGAGCGAGCGATCGTCGTTGCGGAGCTTGCAGCGCACCTTGGCCGTCCGGGTTGCAGGATCGAGCGTGTCCGACACCCAGTCGGCGGTGCCCTTGAAAACGCGGCCCGGATACGCCACGACCTTTACCAGGCAGTCGGTGCCCTGCTTGACCCTGCCGAGGTCCATCTCGAAGAGGTCGGCCATCACCCAGACCGTGTCGAGCTCGCCGATGGTGAACAACTCGACCACCGTGCCGCCGGAGTATTGCCCCTGAACCTCCGTACCAGGATTCACGTTGCGTGCGATGACTTCACCGCCGATGGGCGCACGCAGGGTGTAGTTCTGCCCGCCCTGGTTTGCGCCCCCCGTGCGCAGAAGTTGCGCCTTCTTGCTCGATCGCTGCAGCTCAGCCTTTGCCTTCTCGAAATTGCCCTGCGCCGCCTCCAGGTCCCGTTGCGAACCGGCGTGCACGTCGAACAGCTCTTTCTGTCGTTTGAAATCTTTCTCCGCGGACACGAAATCCGCGTGCGCTTTCTCGAGATCCGAAAATGCGCTGCCCACGTCCGGCGACTCGATGGTGGCCAAGGTATCGCCACGTTTGACCCGTTGGCCAGGCTGCGCATCGATCTTGACCACACGGCCGGTGACCGGGCTCATCACGTGCGAGACCTTCAAGTCGTCGAAGGTCACGCGGCCGCTGGTCACCACCAGCCCACCGACGGGCTGCGGAGCCAGTGGCTCGACCTCCAACTTGGCGGCTGAGACTTGAGCCTGCCACAGCCACAATTCCCCCGAGGGCGGATCGGCCGAGCGGGGCTGTCTGGTTCGATGCCCGCAGGCCGCCGTCGCGGCAAGTAAGAGAGTGCCGACCAGCATCGAGCAGGACCGGCTCATGGATTGATCTCCACGCCCACCGATTGGCCAATCAGGACCACCGCCTGCCAGTAGTCCGAAAGATCACCTTGATAGTCCAGTTTCGTCGAAATGAGGATGCGCTGGGCGTCCAAGTACTCGAGCAGCGACGCGGCACCCTTCTGATACTGAACCTGCACCAAATCGTGTGTGCGACTCGCGTGCTCGAGCAACTCGCGCTCAGCGCGTTCGACGCGGCTCTTGGCCGACTTGAATTGGGTGAACGCCGTCTGCACGTCGCTTTGCACCTGGGCAAGGGTCTTCGCAAGTTGCGTCGTTTGTGCGGTCAGGTCGGCTTTGGCTTTCACGATTTCGCCCTGGTACCGATTGAAAACGGGTGGCGTCAGGGTCAGCCCGAAGCTGAAGGTCGGCGGATTGATGGCGCTGGAATAGGCGCCCTGTCCGGCGACTCCCACCGACAGCTCGATGTCCGGAAAGCGCAAGCGCTGGCTCGACCGCACGCTGGCTTCGGCGCGCCCGCGACCGAGGCGTGCCTCGGCCAAGTCGGGCCTTTGCTTGTGGGCCACGTCCAGCAGAGAAGGAACCGTCGCTCCCTGCAGGAATGGCGGAACCTGATACCCAGGCAGCCCGTCATCGACCTCGAAGTCGAGCACCTTACTTCGCACCCCTAGCATGAAAGCCAAGTTCGCCTTCATGGCGGCCAGGTCTTGTTCCGCTCGTTCGACCTCTTGATCGGCGTTAAGCTTCTCGGTTTCGATCTTCAGCACCTCGACCTCGGAAATCGAACCGTGCTGATAGCGCGCTCGGATGAGATCCGCCAGGCGAGCCAGCGTCTCTTGCGCCTCCTTCTTCGTGGTCAGGGCCTGACGTGCAGAAACCGCCTGGAGATAGGTTTGCCTGAGCATGCCCTCTAGGGTGCGCTTGGCATCGGCGTGCCCCATGCGGGCGGCATCGAATGCGAAATTCGCGACGGTCATGCGAAGACCGCGCTTGCCAGCCAGGGAATCGAAGAGCGCGGCCTGGTCCGAAATGCCGAAGCTCCAAGCCAGGTCTGAACAGCCGGAGCCCGAGCAGGCGAACGAGCGGCCGACTCCCGCCGAAAACGCAGGGTTAGGGGCCGCGCTCGCGAGCAGGCTATCGCCCCTGGCAGACTCCACGGCAGCTTCCGACAGGATCAAATCGAGCCCGCGCTCTCGGAAGATCTTCAACGCATCGGCAAGGCGCAAACGGGACGGAACTTCGGGCTCGCCCTCTGGCTCGCGCGCGAAAGTGGTTGAATCGCACAAAAGAACTAGCAGCACAGCTGCCACCCAAAAACCCGACCGGACAGATTGAGAGCGAATGAGAGGATCCTTTCCTTTCCGATGCACATCAAGGGGATGCCTCGAAAGCGTCAACCGGCGCTGTGCCACCGCTATTCCAGGCGCCGTAACAACGCGCTCAGATTGTCACCGATGCGCTTCGATGGCCAGCTCGGTCGAGTCAACCAGGGGTGCTAAAAATGCAGGCCCGAGAAATCCGCGTGATGGGAACCAGCCCCCGAACCACCTAACTAAAAGACTCAAGGAATCACAAGAACAACAACGCGAAGTGAGGAAGACCTCACCCGGGGAGACATTCAATGCGGTCATGGAAAGCAGCGAACGTGGTTCTTGCACTGGCTTCTGTTCCTTTGGGCGGCCTCGTGCTTACGAATTGCTCTGCGGACAGCGGCGCTACCATCGGCGGTGGCGGAACAGTCGGCAGCCCATCAAGCCCCTCCAACCCAAGTGCAGGAGGCTCCGGCGGCGGTTTCAGCCTTCAGCCGGTCACCAGCGCGGGTGGCGCAGGCGGACAAGGCGGGACAGCAGATCCACCTCTCACCTGGCCAGTGACCGGGTTCACTAATAACACGGCGGTCACCCTGGGCGACTATGCAACCTCGGAGAAACCCCTGGCGGAAATGACTGGCGCCGCGAGCGGGGGCGGTAAGGTTACGAGTTGCAGCTCGATCCTGTTCGGCGTCGTTCGCGACTTCAAGATGGGAAGCCTCGAGGGCGGCCATCCGGATTTCCAGTTGCCCACGCCCCGGGATGACGTAGGTCTGGTTCAGGCCACCTTGGGCGATGACGGAAAGCCCGTCTATGCGCATGGCGACGAAAAGACGGCTACCACGTCCGGCCAAGCGAACTTCAACCAGTGGTACCGCGACGTGGAAGGCGTGAACCAGACGTATATCGTCGCGCTGCACTTCGTCGCAAACGGCGCCAATGTGGTCAGCTTTGCGGCATCGGCGGCAACCACGCCCGTTCAAAACCCAGGCGGACCACGGACCCGCGATGCCGGAGCTGCCACCACCCCAGCTGGAGCAGATTCCTCCTATTTCCCGCTCGACTCCCTGGGTTGGAACGACACCGCCCGGGGTGACGACAACAAGATGCACAACTATTCCTTCACGACCGAGATCCACACCACCTTCAAGTACAACGGCGGCGAGACCTTCACGTTCCAAGGCGACGACGACGTGTTCGTCTTCATCAACAAGCATCTCGCCATCGACCTCGGGGGCATCCACGATCAAGAGACCAAGCAGGTCGTCCTGGACACGCAGGCACAGGCGCTCGGCATTGAGAAGGGAAACAGCTACGAATTGGCAGTGTTCAACGCCGAACGACACACCACACGTTCGAACTTCCGCATCGACACCACCCTGACCTTCGAAGACTGCGGCATTATTCCCATCCAGATCTTCTAAGGACTTGTCCAGCCTCTGGCGGGATGCCTGCCTGACCAACTAGCCGCAGCGCAAAAACGGCGGCGAGGTGACGCACAAACTCATAGGCGTACGTCATGAAGAGTGCGTCATGCGCACGGGTGGTCGGTCTATCGTCCCGCTGCCTGAGTGCGTTGGCCGGCATCGGCAAGGAACGTTCGTGGCCCAGTCGACCATCACGATGCAACCCTAGCCGTCGACTGTCCCCACAAAAAAGCGCGGAAGAGGTCGCCCTCTCCCGCGCTTGGCTTAGCTAGTGCAGCAGCCGGTTACTTCTTCGCTTCGGTCTGGATCTCCTCGACGGGAATCCGCATTCCGTAGAAGGACCGGTAGACGAAGACGAAAGCCACCATCAGGAAGGCTCCCGCAAGGGCGCCCTTGAGGCCACCGTTCTCCAACTTGACGGCCAACTCGACCGCGAGAAGACCGAACAACGTGGTGAACTTGATGATGGGGTTCATGGCCACCGACGAGGTGTCCTTGAAGGGGTCGCCGACGGTGTCGCCGACCACGCAGGCCGCGTGCAACTCGGTGCCCTTCTCGTTGAGCTCGGTCTCGACCAGCTTCTTGGCATTGTCCCAGGCGCCGCCGGCGTTCGCCATGAAGATGGCTTGATAGAGGCCGAAGAGCGCGATGGAGATGAGGTAGCCGATGAAGAAGTACGGCTCGATGAAGGCGAACGCCAAGGTGCTGAAGAACACCACCAGGAAGATATTGAACATACCCTTCTGCGCGTAGATGGTGCAGATCTCGACGACCTTCTTGCTGTCGGCGACCGAGGCCTTCTCGACGCCTTCCAGCTTGATGTTGGCCTTGATGAACTGGACCGCGCGGTAAGCGCCGGTGGAGACGGCTTGGGTGGACGCACCCGAGAACCAGTAGATCACGGCGCCGCCGGTGATTAGGCCGAGCAGGAAGGGCGCGTGCATGAGCGACAGGTTGATGACCTTGTCAGGTGACAGCTTGTCGGTGAGCATGACGATGATCGAGAAGATCATGGTGGTGGCGCCGACCACTGCGGTGCCGATGAGCACCGGCTTGGCGGTCGCCTTGAAGGTGTTACCCGCGCCGTCGTTCTCCTCGAGCAGGCGTTTGCCGTTCTCGAAGTCGGCGTCGAACCCGAAGTCCTTCTTGATCTCGGCCTTCACGTTGGGAACGTTCTCGATGAGCGACAGCTCGTAGACCGACTGCGCATTGTCCGTGACCGGGCCGTACGAGTCGACCGCGATGGTGACCGGACCCATGCCGAGGAAGCCGAAGGCCACGAGACCGAAGGCGAAGACCGCTTCGGCCATCATGAGCGAGCTTAGGCCCATGGTGCTGAAGAGGAAGGCGATCGACATGAGACCGACGATCACCATGCCCATCCAGTACGCGCTGAAGTTACCCGCGGTGAGACCCGAGAGAACGTTGAGTGAGGCGCCGCCTCCGCGCGAAGCCGCGACGACCTCCTTCACGTGTCGGGATTCCGTCGACGTGAAGACCTTGATCATCTCGGGAATGAGAGCGCCGGCCAGGGTGCCGCAGGTGATGATGCACGAAAGCTTCCACCACAGCGTTCCGTCGCCGAGATCCTTGATGAGGATGTACGAGGCCACGAAGGTCGCGATCATCGACACGATCGAGGTCACCCATACGAGCTGCGTCAGCGGCTTCTCGAAGTTCATCTTGTCGGCGGTGGCGACGCTGCCCTTCACGATGGCCTCGTTGATGAAGTACGAGAGCGCGGAAGCGACGACCATGACAATGCGCATGGCAAAGATCCAGACCAAGAGCTGAACCTGGACTTTGGGCTCGTTGACAGCCAGCAGGATGAACGAGATGAGGGCAACGCCTGTGACGCCGTAGGTCTCGAAACCGTCGGCCGACGGGCCAACCGAGTCGCCCGCGTTGTCGCCGGTGCAGTCCGCGATGACGCCTGGGTTACGCGCATCGTCTTCCTTGATCTTGAAGACGATCTTCATGAGGTCGGAGCCGATGTCGGCAATCTTCGTGAAGATACCGCCTGCGATACGAAGCGCCGCGGCGCCCAGCGACTCGCCGATGGCGAAGCCGATGAAGCAAGGACCCGCCCAGTCGCCCGGGACGAACAGCAGAATGCCGAGCATGATGAGGAGCTCGACCGAGATGAGCAACATACCGATGCTCATGCCGGCGCGCAGTGGAATCGCATAGATGTTGTATGGCTTGCCCTTGAGGCTGGCGAAGGCTGTACGCGAGTTGGCGAAGGTATTGACCCGAATGCCGAACCACGCCACGAAGTAGCTACCGCCAACACCGACGAGGCTGAAGGCCATGATGGCCGCGACCCGTGGGATGGCCATGTGCTCGAGGACGGCGTAGTAAATCACCACGATGACGCCGATGAAGGCCCACAACTTGAGAATGAACTTGCCCTGCGTGGACAGATAGGTCTTGCAAGTTTCGTAGATGAGCTCCGACACGTCCAGCATCACCTTGTGGACGGGAAGGGCCTTGAGCTGCTTGTAGATCACCAAGCCGAACATCAGCCCAAGGATACAGATGGCGATGCCACCCGTGAGCAAGCTGTTCCCGGCGATGCCATGGAACTTGACTGACGACAGATCTGGCAGGATGAGGTCACTCTCCGATGCCAGTGCTGACGAAGCGGACAGCAGCAAGGTCATTGCGCCGCCCAGTGCACCGAACAAGTAGCGTAGCGGTTTCATGGGTCTCCTTCTGATTTGGCGCGCAACCTAGTCTAGCTAAGCGGCACACGTCAAGGATGACCGCGCTAGAGCTTGCGCGACGTGCCGGGCCGTGACAATCGCGCCGGCCAAAGGCCGGACGACTTCGCCAGGAGAATCACCTAAACCGTTGATATAAAACAATAAAATTGGATATTCGGCAGTTGAGGCAAAACCGACCGTGAATGCAGCAATGGGTCACTGACCAGGGTTTGGTGCACGGATGAAACCTTGCGGTTTCGCGAAGGGAACGCCCAGGCCATAGAACAAACCATGCGTAACGACGGCTTTGCCGACCGCGGACCTGGCAAAACAGGACTTTATGGGTCAGGATTCGTCAATCGCGCTGGAGCAGACAGACGGGAGTTCTGGCCGCGGGTGGCCACGACGGGTGCGCTGGCCGTGAACCTCGATTGCGATACACTGCCCCGCATGTCCATTCGCCTGATGACCTCAGCTCTCCTCGGCCTGACCGCGTTCTCTTCGGCCGCGCATTCTGCGTGGGCCGCGATACCCGACATTGCATTCGAGCGATACCGCCTGCCGAACGGCCTCGAGGTCATCCTCCATGTCGAGCATCGGGTGCCCATCGTGCACACCGAGGTCTGGTACAAGGTCGGCTCGAAGGACGAGGTTTCGGGCAAGACCGGGTTTGCGCACCTGTTCGAGCACATGATGTTTCAGGGTACCAAGCACATCCCTGAGGATGCGTTCTTCCAGTACCTGTCCAAGGCAGGCGCGTCGGCACGCAACGGCTCGACCAGCACCGATCGCACCAACTACTTCGAAACCCTGCCCGCCTCGCAGCTCGAACTCGGCCTTTGGCTGGAGAGCTCTCGCATGGGGTTCCTGCTGGATCGTCCCTCGTTCCGCGACACCATGGCGAACCAGCGCGATGTCGTGAAGAACGAACGACGCCAACGCGTGGAGAACGTTCCGCTCGGAGCCGTGGCCCGCCTCGAGATGGAGGCGCTCTATCCGCCGGGGCATCCCTACCGACACGAGGTCATCGGCTCGATGGAGGATCTCGACGCTGCGTCCGAGGCTGACCTGCGGGACTTCTACAATCGCTACTACGCACCTGGAAATGCCGTACTCCTGCTCGCCGGCGATATCGACGTCGCGATAACCAAGGGGCTCATCGAAAAATACTTCGGCCCCATCGCCGCCGGGCAGCCAATCCAGCGGGTGCCCGCGCCCGCCATGCCGACCTCGGACGCCGAAAAGCGCGTGGAGATGGAAGCGAAGATCAACCTGCCACGGGGACAGATGTCGTGGAACACGGTACCGGTGTTCGCACCGGGCGACGCAGAGCTGGACCTCATCGCCAACATCCTCGGCGACGGCAAGAGCTCGCGCTTGTATCAGCGGCTGGTCTTCGACCTGAAGATCGCGCAGTCGGTGTCGGTCAACCACGGCAGCCGCATGCTGGGCGGTCAGTTCGAAATCGCCTACTCGGCGATGCAAGGTCATACCTTGGCGGAAATCGAAAAGGTGGTCGACGAAGAGCTCGACAAGCTACGGTCGCAGCCGCCCACCGACGACGAGATCGAGCGAGCCAGAAACCAAATCAGGACCGACCTACTCAGGAGCATGGAGCCACTCGCAGGCTTGGCAACCAGAGTCCTGTACTACGACGTGTTCGCTGGCGACCCGAACTACCTAAGGCAGGATCTCACGCGATACGAACAGGCGACGCCGCAGTCCATGGCCAGCTGGGCGCAGAGGATTTTGGCCAAGAACAGTCGCGTGCTGGTCAACGTGGAACCGAACCCCGCGGCGCCCATCATGGGACGCCTGCGCTACGCCACTGCCGCCCCTGCGGCGAAGGCAGCCCCTGCCCATGCGGGCGCGCCCGGGACGCCGCCGACCGGCATGGCGTCGAGGATCACGCCGGACGCGCCGTTCCGCAGCAGGCTGCCCGCGGCGGGCGAGAAACGCGAGTTCAAGATCCCCCCGGTCAAGCGACTACGACTGCGCAACGGCCTGCCCGTAATCCTTGCCGAATCGCACAAGCTGCCGCTGGTCAGCGTGAACCTGGTGGTGAAGACCGGCAGCAGTGCGAATCCCAAGGACAAGGCTGGGCTCGCGAGCCTCACCGCCAACATGCTCGACGAGGGCACCAAGAAACGAACCGCCAAGGAGATCGCGAACGAGATCAGCAAGCTCGGCGCCACCCTGTCCACCTACGCGACCTGGGACGCATCGGCGATTGCCCTTTCCACCATGTCCGAAAACCTCGACCGCGCGTTGCCGGTCTGGGCCGACGTATTGCTCGACCCGATCTTTGCGGACGAGGACTTCAAACGGGTGGTCGACAACCTGCTCTCGTCGCTGGCGCAGCGGAAGGACTACCCATCGGTGGTGGCAAACCAGGTGTTCGCGCGTAGCCTGTGGGGAGACAGCCATCCTTTCGGTTGGCCTGATA
>Ga0302323_100001223_pt1 | contig 20812 bp, 16 predicted proteins | sample Fen_T0_3_FD_201950 | JGI IMG/M metagenome (GOLD analysis project Ga0302323, IMG submission 201950) | Peat permafrost microbial communities from Stordalen Mire near Abisko, Sweden - Fen_T0_3 | ecosystem: Environmental > Terrestrial > Soil > Wetlands > Permafrost | place: Sweden: Abisko... | reverse complement strand
GCCCAGGCTCTTGATCACGATCATGTCGGCCAGGCCGAACGCGGCGAACACCGCGACCATGATCAGCGCCGCGCCGGTGATGACTCGTCCTGTGCGGGCGAGACCTTCCGCCACGGCCCGGCTGGTGTCTCCGGTCTTGCGGTACGCCTCCTGAATGCGTGACAGGAGCAGCACCTCGTAGTCCATCGACAGTCCGAAGATCACGCTGAACATGAGGATCGGCACGATCGCGACTGTGAACCCGGGCGATTCGAAGCCGAGCGGCCCGGACAGGTTGCCGTCCTGGAAGATCCACACCAGGGCGCCGAAGCTGGCCGTGAGCGACAACAGAGTCATCACCACTGCCTTGATCGGGAGAACCACCGACCCGAACTGGAGCAGAAGCATCAACGCCATGGCGACGAGGATGTACACGATCGCCGCCGGCATCTGGGCATTCTGGGCATCGAGGAAGTCGAGGGACGCGGCGTCGCCACCGCCGACGGCGACCCGGAGGCCGGGCCCCGGATCCATGGAACGGATCGTCTGGACCAGCGTCTGCGCGGCCGATGTGCCGGCAAGAGGGCTGATGACCTGGAGATGGACGACGGAGCCGCGGACCGTCGACGCGAGCAGCGCGTCCAGCGCCGAGGGCCGCGAACCGGAAGGAGCGGCGACGACCGCGGCGATCGCGGAGGTGCTGAGCGGTCGCCCGCTCTGGTCGGTGAGCGAGAACGCGCCGTCGACACGGGTCACGCCCGTGAGGCCGGCGATTCGGGCCGAGTAGGCGGCCAGCGCGGCTGCATTCCCGCTAGAGGTCGGGTTGCCGGGGACGGTGATCAGCAGATCTACGGGCCGGGTCTCGCCGGCGGGAAAGTGGGTTTCGATGGTGTCCCATGCCGCGCGGGCCTCCGCCGTCGCCGGCAGCATGTCCGCTCCGGGAAGACCTTGACGCTCGCCGAGGAACGGCAAGCCGAAGGCCACGAGAAGGACCAGGATCGGCACCAGGACGGCGACCGGCCGGGCCATCACGGCCGCGGCGATCCGTTCCCACAGGCCTGCGCGCTGGACGGGCGTGGCCGAGTCGTTCGTCGCGGGTTCGGGCGATCGGCGGAACGGGTTTGGCATCCGCAGTCGCTCGACTCTCGGACCGAGGATCGCGAGCATTGCAGGCAGGAACGTGAGCGCATAGGCGACGGAACACAGGGCGATCAAGGCGCCGCCCACACCCATAGAGCTGAGCGTCGGAGCGCGGAACAGGAGAAGACCGGACAGCCCGATGGCGACGGCCGTACCGGAGAAGGCGACCGCCTTACCGCTGGTCGCGACCGTTCGTTCGATAGCCTCCCCAACCGTGGCGCCGCAGGCCAGCTCCTCCCGAAAGCGGCTGACCATGAAGAGCGAGTAGTCGATGGCCAGGGCGAGGCCGAGCATCGTCACGACGCTCGTCACGAAGACGCTCATCGTCATGTGCTGGCCGAGGAACCAGACCATGGCGAGGGTCGTGGGGATCGTTAGACCGGCTACGAAGAGGGGGAGACCGGCGGCGACCAGCGTCCCGAAGACCAGAATGAGGATCAGCAGCGCAATTGGCAGCGAGATGGTCTCCGCGCGCGCCAGATCCTTCTCGGACTGTGCGGAGGTAGCTGCGCTCAGAGGTGCGTTGCCGGTCAGCTTGACGCTGATACCGGCCGGCGCCACGATCTGGGAACGAATGCCGTCCACCGCGCCGATGGCCTGATCCTCGTTGAGGTTCAAGTTCACGAGCACCCAGGTTGCGTCGCCCGTGGTGCTGACGAAGCGTGAACTGCCCGTCTGGGCAAAGCCAACGATCGAGGTCACTTGTGGATCGGAGCGAAGGTTCGAAAGCGCCGCGGCCACCTCGGACTGGAACGCCGTCGAGGCCGCATCGGTGCGTCCGGGCGCCTCGAAGAGAACCACGATCGAGCTTCCGCCCTGTCCGAAGTCGCCGACGAGCCGCTGGGCGACCTGCTGCGACTCCGAACTCGGGTCGTACCAGCCGCCCGTCGAGAGGACGGATGATGCTCGAGTCGCGAATCCGAACGAGATTGCGGCGACCAGCACCGCGAGGCCCGCGATCCACCGCCTGCGGCGGTAGACGAACCTCCCCCAACGCTCAAACATGACCGTCCCTTTCGTGAACCACGAGCACGGCCACACAGCCGGGCTTCGTGTGTCTGTATCCGATATGGACGGTCGGCCGACCATGCCGGCCCCCGCCGGCGCATAGAGAATAGGGATTCTCTATTCCTTTTGTCAACTACCCGTCGCGCACTGCGAGCCATGGATGGGGCTGGACGGGAGGGGTAAGATAATGCGAATGCAAGTTCCCTTTGAGGTGCACGCGTGCCACGAGTAACGGCCGCACACGAACAGGCGGTGCGGCAGCGGATCGTCGATGCGGCGATCCGAGTCTTCGGCGAAATGGGCTACCAGCGCGCCACGGTGCAGGATGTCGTTCGAGCCAGCGGACTATCCGTGGGCGCCGTGTACACGCACTTCAAGAACAAGGAAGAACTGTTCCTCGTGGCGTGCACGTGCGTAGTCGACGCCCAAAAGGCCGACTTGCGCCAGCAGATGGCCGAGCTGGGCTCCGTGACCGACAGGCTTCGAGCCGCCGTGGACTTCGCGGTGGATACAGCGGTCTTCGGGGTCGAAGAGCGCACCGTCCGGTTCCACGCCTGGATGGTCGCCGAGGAGTTGCCGGGTCTGCGCCAGGTCTTGCGCGACAGGCGAACCGAAATCGTCGCCTTTTCGCGGCTGGTGCTGCAGGAGGCGCTGGTCCGTGACGAATTGCCGAGCTGGATCGACGCGGACGCGATCGCCTCCGCGTTCGTGACACTGGTCGATGGGTTCGTGGTGCGAGCGGCCGAGACCGGCACCATCTCTCAGGCCGATGCGCGTCGTGAGGCCTACGCCCTGCTCGAGTTGCTTCTCGCCGCGCCCCCCGCTGCCCCGCCGGCCGTGGAAAGGCTGCGATCCCAGACCGGAGCCGGCCTGCGCGAGGGCCACTAGGTCACCGTTCCTAAGCCGTCCACCGCAGCCAATAATCGCCCATGTGAGTGATGGCAACTGCGGCGCGAACGCTTAGGGTTTCGGTATGGTCGCAGTACAACCGGATTCGGTCGCGTCCGAGCCCACCGCTCCCGCCGCGCCCAGGCGCGCCCTTTTCGCGATCCGAGGCGCACGTCTCGGCCTGACGCTGGCCTGGCTGCCCGTACTGATCCTGGGGCTCCTCGCCACCGTGGACGGGTTCGGTCTGGGTGACGGTTTCGCGGTTGCGGCATGGACCTCGGGACTGTGGATGATCGGCCTCACGCTGGTCGTCGGACTCCGTGATCTGCGGACCGAGGAGGCTCGAACAGGCGCCGCTCTCAAGCGAGCAGTCGCGGCCGAAACCGCCCAGCGATCTCGAGCCGACGAGCTTGCCGAAATCCTGCGAGCCAGCGAAGGGCTGGTGCTCACCGGCGAGGGCAAGCTCGACTTCATGAGCATTCTGGCGGCCATCACTCCGGCCGGCGCGACGGCTTACCTGGCTCGCGTCGAAGGTCGATCCGAGTCGCTCGTCGTCGCCGCCCATGGACCGCTGGCTCCTTGGGTCATCGGCCTTCAAAAGCCCATCGACGCGGGCGCTGCGGACCGGCATGCGGGCGTCCTGACCTCCTACAGCGCCACGGGACGAGTTGTCGGCACGGCCACCGGCCGAATCGATCTCCCCGGCATGGAGGCGGAGATCGTGGCCGCCCTCAGCGTCCGCCTCGTCGATCACAACGGCGGCGCCCTGGGCTGGCTGAACCTCATCGACACCGTCGACGACCAGATGCTCGAGCCCGGGTTCGTGAACCTCGCCCAGTTGGTCGCAAATCAGATAGGCGTCGCTATGGAGAACCAGGCCCTTCTGGCCCGGGTCCAACGCCAGCTGGTCGAGGTCCAGCGAGTTCAGCAGCAGCTGGTTCGGGCCACCAAGCTCGGCGCCATCGGCGAGCTTGCGGCTGCAGTCGCTCATGAAGTGAACAACCCCCTCACCGGCATCCTGGGTTTCTCCGAACTGCTGCTCTCGGAGCTGCCCGAGGACGATCCGCGCCATCAGGAGGTGTCGATAATCCAGACCGAGGCCGTTCGCGCTCGGGGCATCATCCGGTCGCTCTTGGAGTTCTCCCGGCCGAAACCGCCACAGCGAATCCCGACCGACCTGAACGCCCTGGCCCGTTCGACGCTCGAACTGGTCAGTTTCGCGACGTCCGAAGCCGGCATCTCGATCTCGGAGCACTACAGCGAGCTGCCGAGCCTCGAGATCGATCCCGACGCGCTCAAGCAGGTTCTTCTGAACCTTCTCAACAACGCCGTCCAGGCTATGCCGCGCGGTGGCGCACTGCGCCTATCGACGATCGCCGACGATGACCGCGTGGGTATCGTCGTGGCCGACAGCGGCATCGGGATGGACGCCCAGACCAGGGGCCGGATCTTCACTCCGTTCTTCTCCACGCGGGCCGGAAGCGGCGGCGGAACGGGCCTGGGCCTGCCGGTAAGCCTCCAGATCGTGGAAGGTCATTGCGGCTCGATCGAGGTCCAGAGCGAGCCCGGAAGCGGTTCCGCGTTCACCGTATGGTTGCCGCTCTCCTGGGTCGCCTTCGACGGGGCGGTCATCGTCCCGGGAACAGAACAAGATCGCTCTCCCCTCGGCGGCTTGGACCGCAGCGGCTCGGACCGCGGCGGCGACGCGGTCGGGGAGGGCGCGAACGACGGCGACCTCGTGCCATGCGGCGCCGCTTCGGCGGGCGGATCCTCGCGCCGCGATGGGGCCGCGGCATGACCTGGGACCTCCGACCGCCGCACTCGGGCAATGCCCGCCCTCGCGTCCTATGCGTCGACGACGAGCCGGTGATCCTGCAGATCCTGCGCCGCCTCCTGGAAGTCCAGGGCTTCGAGCCGGTGACGTGCGGCGACCCGGTCGCCGCCATCGCGCTCTTCGACGACCGCTCGTTCGACGTGGTGATCACCGATCTCCACATGCCCGGCATGGACGGTCTGTCGCTGATGAGAGCCCTGCGTGCACGACAGCCGGAGCTTCCGGTCATGGTCGTCACCGGCCATGGCACGGTCGACACGGCAATCCAGGCGCTTCGCGAAGGCGCCAGCGGAATGCTCGTGAAGCCGTTCACCGGCGAAGAGCTGCTCGGTGAAGTGCGGCGCGCCCTCGCGGCCTCGCAAATGCGCTACGAGGCGATGCAGTACCGCTACCTCAGCCCGGTCCTGGATTCGATCGCCCTCACTCTCTCGACCGCGATCGAGGCCCGGAACCTCGAGACGGGCGAGCACTGCCGGCAGCTGGGTGTGCTATCAGAACGAGTCGCCGCGGTCCTGGGCCAGGATGGGCAGCAGCGGATGACTGTCCGGATCGGCGGCTACCTCCACGATATCGGCAAGATCGGCATCGCCGACGCGATCCTGCTCAAGCCGGGCCGCCTCACCGATGACGAGATGGCGGAGATGCGGCGCCACTCCGAGATCGGGGCGGGGATCCTCGAAGTCCACGAAGCCATGGCCGACATCGCCCAGATGGTGCGGCACCATCACGAGCGCTGGGACGGTCTCGGTTACCCGGACCGGCTCGCGGGAAACGCCATCCCGCTGGGTGGCCGGATCATCGCCGTGGCCGACGCCTTCAGCGCGATGACGAGCGACCGCATCTACCGGGCCGCGCTGCCGATCGAACGGGCATGGGCGGAGTTGAGGGCGCATCGAGGCACGCAGTTCGACCCGGAGATCGTGGACGCCTTCGAGCGAGTCGTGGACGAAGAGGGCCGCATTCGGACGCTCGACGCTTCTATCGAGCAGCACCTGACCGCCGAGGTCCACGTCCCGTTCATCGCGTCGAACGAATGGCAGGCCGGGCTGGCGGTGGTACCTGTAGTCCAGCCGGTACTCCAGCCCGTTCCCGTGGCTGGCTCGGGTCGGGTCGAGCCCTGCGCGGTGACGCCCAACGGCGAGGAATGCGCGGTGGCCGTCTCGGGCGAAGGGTGCGAAATCGTCGTGCCCTTCGAGGGCGCAGAGTTAGGTCGGCGCCGGGTCGGCTGAGTCTCTCGTTTGGGCCGTGTCAGCCGCGCGAACCGCGGCTCCTGGTCACGATCCAGATCCCGAGGAGCACGAGCAGAACCGGCCCGACGAGGCGGTCGGCGTCGACCTTCATGTAGCTCGTTGCCACTTCGCTGCCGCCCCACAGGCAGAGGAGACCGCCCAGAACCAGCGGCCAGCCCCAACCCCTGCCCTGTCTGGCTCTCATCGGAGCGATTGCCAGCACCCCGATGCCCAGGAAGAGCGCTCCCCAGCCGCTTCCACTGATCACGCCGGCGCCGCTCAGCAGGTCCGAGAGCGCGAGGGCGGTCACAAGGAGCCCGAAGTAGAGCGCCGCGTCGTTGTGGTCGCGCAGCCAGAGGATCAAGAGAACGATGCCCAGGGCAAGGAAGAGCGCCGAAGCTCCCAGCTGGGCGACCTTCAGGACCTGCCCGGCGGCCAGCAGCACGCCGAAGACGATCAGAAAGACGCCGAAAAGCGGAATCCTCGATCGACCGGTCGTCGAGCCGGTCTGGAATCCCCAGCTATCGATGCGCACCGCCTTGGGCGGCTGGCCGTTGTCGCTCATAGAGCGAGATTAGCAGCCGGCGACGACACCTGCCACGGGTCGGCGGCCGAAGCCGCCGGCAACGCTACTCGAGCGCGGCGTCGAGGCTGATCGCGACGTTGCCGGCGATGGCCCGGGAGATCGGGCAGCCGTCTTTGGTCTGCTCCGCGATCTTGCGAAACCCGTCGTTGTCGAGGCCGCGCACTTTGCCGCGAACAGTCAGCTTGCTCGATACGACCGTCCATTTGCCGTCGACCCGATCGAAGGCGACCTCGGACGTGACTTCGACGCGATCCGGCGGAGTGCCGGCCTTCGTCAGGTCGCCTGAGAGCGCCATCGAGAAGCAGGTCGCGTGGGCGGCGGCCAGGAGTTCTTCCGGGCTGGTTCTTCCGTCAGCGTGCTCCGTCCTCGAAGCCCAGGTCACGGGCAGCGACGTAAAGGCCCGACTCGTGATGGCACTCACGGCGCCGTCACCCGTGTTGAGGTCGCCGTTCCATTTCACGGTCGCGCGACGAATAGCAGCCATGGCCGGACTCCTAAAGTAGTTGGACCCCAATACTCTCATGCTCCGAACGGGTAGGCGTCCAGGCGAGCGGCCGGATCCGGGAGATGGGACCGAAGGGCTCTTGGGTTCAGGAAGACGCAGCGCGCCCTGCAGTGGCGGCGCGCCTCGTGGCGCCGGCCCGCATTGGCGCCTGGTGAATGCCGCCGCTCTCGTGGCGAACCGGAAGATTGGCCGCGATCGCCTTGAAGAGCGCTCTGTCGTCGCGCTTGTCGGGCGGAACGATCTGGCTCGCGCCGCCGAAACGGAGGTAGGCGCCCAGTGCATCGGAGAGAGCCGCCACGAAGCCGGGTTCCGCGAGCGGGTCGAAGCCGGTCTCCCAGCCGATCCCGAGGATGCGTACGACCTTGCCGGCCCTGTCGATGCGCGGCTCGATCCGCCCCACCAGACGATCGCCAAAGAGAATTGGAAGAACGTAGTAGCCCCAGCGGCGCTTCGCTGCCGGCGTATAGACCTCCCAGCGGTACTCGAACCCATACAGGGAAATCAGTGCGTCTCGGTCCCACATCACCGGATCGAGCGGGGCGAGGAAGGTGCAACCGGCGGCGCCGTCGCCTGGGCGTGCTTCCGCCCCCGCGGCTTCGGCCGCGATCTCCCGTTCCGCCTGGGCCAGCAGCGGTAATTCGTCGGCAACCACGAAGCGATGACCCTTCACGCCCTCGACGCTCGCCGGCACGATGTCGCCGCGGTCGACCAGCTCGGCCCGAAGCTCGCCTCGCAGCCCGGCCGGTCCTATCCCGACCCACAATTCGCCGCTGCCCGAGGCGCCGAGCAGGCCGTGGGCTCGATAGCGCGAAAGAAGCTTGTGGAGCCGCTGCTCACGCTCGGGAACCCGGATGGCCAGAAGGTCGGCCGGGAAGAGGCGCTCGACGAGGTCGTAATAGCGGCGGTTGCCGTCTCGTCGGGACAGGCCGAGCCGGCCGGCGACGCTGAGGGCCTCGAGGACGGCTCGGACGGCCGTGGTCGGCCCCCAGAACCACTCGATTGCCTCGGACCGCTCGAAGTCCGCGGTGCACTTGGGGCCATCCGCCGCAATAGCGGCCAGGAGTTTTTCCGTCAGCGCAGACTGCTCGACGATCACGCCTCCGGCGCGTCCGTGGGCGGATTGATCCCATGCGATCCGGTAGTACGGCAGCTCCCGAGTCGGCAGAAGGTTCAGGGCCTTGTTGTATGCCTCGAAGAGCAGGCGCCGGCCGTACAGCAGCTCGTCCGTCAGGTCGCGCGTGTAGCCGTCGATGCGAGCCTGCAGAACCAGATCGTGGTTGCGGCCGGCAACGCCGAGCGGGTCGAACTGCAGCGATCCGATTCGATCGACTACGGCGGTGACGCTCTCCGGCGTTGGCGGCAGGGCCCGCGGGGGCGCGAGCAGATGGCGAATCGCCAGAAAGCGGCGCGCCACGTCGAGACTGATCGAGTAGGTCATGCCGGGATTCTGCCTGCCTGGTATGTCAATCGCCGGCAGGTATCCGAAATCACTTCGTCGTCCGAGCCGCTCTCAGCAGCACGATGGCCCGCGGAGCGACGGTGATCGTCGCGCCGGAGGCGCCGCCCTTCCCTGCGGCTGCGCCGAAGCGCCCGCTGAACGTGTCCAACTCATAGCCCCACGCTCGCGGCGACCCGATGTCGGGCAGGGTGAATGCCAAGGGCTCCGACCAGCCGTTGATCAGCAGCAGGAGGTCGTCGTCGAGGAGCGGCCGGCCTTTCTCGTCGCGGTCGGCGTCGCGCACGCCGTCGAAGTACGCGACGACGCAGTGCGTCCAGCCTGCCCGCCAATCGGAGTCGGTCATGGCGGATCCGGCCGGAGTGAACCACTGGATGTCGCCCTGCATCGCCCCGGTCACGAACCGGCGACGCCTCAGGACGTGGTGGCGGCGCCGCAGGGCGACGAGCTGACTTGTGAACGCCAGCAGGTCGGCGTCGGCTGCCTTCCAGTCGAACCAGGAAATCTCGTTGTCCTGGCAGTAGGCGTTGTTGTTGCCCTGCTGGCTCCGACCGATCTCGTCGCCGCCGAGGAGCATGGGCACGCCCAGGCTCAGGAGCAGGGTTGCCAGGAGCGCCCGCGACTGCCGAGCGCGGAGCCCGATCACCGCCGCGTCCTCAGTCGGGCCTTCGACTCCGCAATTCCAGGAGCGGTTGTCGTCCGTGCCGTCCGTGTTCGACTCACCGTTCGCCTGATTGCGCTTCCACTCGAAGCTGACCAGGTCGCGCAGAGTGAAGCCGTCGTGGCAGGTCACGAGGTTGATCGAGGCGTTCGGTCGGCGGCGGGACGGGCCATAGAGATCCGATGAACCGGTCAGTCGAGTCGCCAGATCGGGAAGAGTCCCTTCCAGACCGCGCCAGAAGTCGCGGACGGTGTCCCGATACTTGCCGTTCCACTCGCTCCAGAGGTCCGGGAAGCGACCCAGGTCGTAGCTGTCCGGCTGCCCCACATCCCAGGGTTCTGCGATCAGTTTGACTCGCGAGATCACCGGGTCCTGCGATACGAGATCCATGAATGCCGAGACGCTGTCGAAGGCGCCGTGCTCGCGAGCGAGTGCGACCGCGAGATCGAACCGGAAGCCGTCGACGTGGATCTCCTCGACCCAGTACCGGAGCGAGTCCATGACCATACGAAGGCAGACCGGGGAGTCGACATTGAGGCTGTTGCCCGTGCCCGTCGTGTCGAGGTAGTAGCGCGGCTGGTCGGCCTTGAGGCGGTAGTAAGCCCCATTGTCCAGGCCGCGGAACGAGAGCGTCGGGCCGAGCTGATTGCCCTCGGCGGTGTGGTTGAAGACGACGTCGAGGATGACCTCCATCCCGGCCGCGTGGATGGTCTTGACCATCGACTTGAACTCGGCCACCTGTCCGCCCGGCCGGCCGGCCCGGACCGCGGCGGAGTAGCCGGCGTGTGGAGCGAAGTAGCCAATCGTGCTGTAGCCCCAGTAGTCGTTGAGCCCTCTGGATTGGAGGAGCGCGGAGTCGAGGTGGTGGTGGACCGGCAGCAACTCCACGGCGGTCACCCCGAGTGACTGCAGGTGGCTCAATGCGGCCGGCGCCGCCAGGCCCGCGTAGGTCCCTCGCAAAGCCTTGGGCACGCCCGGATGTCGCTGGGTGAAGCCTTTGACGTGGGTCTCATAGATGATCGTGTCGGAGTAGGGGATGCCGGGCGGTCGATCGCCGCCCCAGTCGAAGTCGTCCGCGAGCACGACGCCGCGTGGTGTGCAGGGCGCCGAGTCCAACTCGCTGTAGCCGTCGGGGTTGCCCGGCGGATAGCCGAGGACCTCGTCGCCCCAGGTTACGTGACCGTCGATCGCCCGTGCATACGGGTCGAGCAGCAGCTTGTTGGCATTGCATCGGAGGCCCTGGGCCGGCGCGTAGGGCCCCACGACCCGGTAGCCGTAGCGTTGCCCGGGCTTCACCCCCGGCACGAAACCGTGCCAGATCCCGCTGTCGCGCTCCTGGAGCTGGAGCTGCTCTTCGTGGCCGGCTGGATCGAAAAGGCAGAGGATCACACTGTCGGCGATGTCCGAGGCCACCGCGAAGTTGGTGCCCTTTTCCGAAGCGGTCGCGCCCAACGGAAATGGCTTCCCCGGCCACGTCTCCATTCGCGAAACCTCTCTCATTCGATGGATCATGTTTGCGGCGTCAGCCTGACACAGGCCGGGACAACGGTCTATTTGGGCAACCGCCTGTGCCTCAGGCCGGCCCGGACCGCCCGAGGCCCGTTTGGCCGGTGAGGCGGACCTAGACCCCGGCGGAGGTCGTCTCTGTGTCGGCCTCGACCGCCGTGGCAGCACCGGAACCCGGCTCGACCTCGGGCGACCCGGCTGCCCCCTCTGGCAGCGTGGCCGGCTCGTCGATGGGGCCCATCACCGCGTCGACGGCGGCGAGCAGCGTCTCGGGCGAGAAGGGTTTCGCCAGTAGCGGGTCTTCATGACGGTCGCTGTCGACGATCTCCTCCGCATAGCCCGAAGCGAGCAGCACTCTCAAATCTGGCCGCGAGTTGCGGAGCCGGCGAGCCAGCTCCGGGCCGCGCATGCCGGGCATCACGACGTCCGTCAGGAGCAAATCGAACGGCTCAGGACCGGACTCGGCGGCGATGATCGCCTCGCCCGGGTCGGCCGCCGTGGTGACGTCGAAGCCTGCGCGAACGAGCACGCGGGCGGCGATCTCTCGCAGGACCGGCTCGTCCTCGACGAGGAGAATTCGACCTGTTCGCCGGGCCACCGGAAGCGGCGTCTCCTCTCGGACGGCCAATTCGCGTTCCACGCTCGGGAAGAAGAGCCGGAACGTGGTTCCACGTCCGGGTGTGGAGTCGACCAGGACCGAGCCCTCGGACTGCTTGATGATGCCGTAGGTCGTGGCCAGGCCGAGCCCGGTTCCGCGCCCCTGGCTCTTGGTCGTGAAGAACGGCTCGAAGATGTGGTCGCGCGTCTGCGCGTCCATGCCCAGGCCGGTGTCGGCGACCGAGATGACCGCGTACTCGCCGGGGCCGATCTCGCGCGGCCGCGATCGGTTCCCGGTGGCGTACTTCTGGTGAGAAGTGCCGATCACGAGCTGCCCGCCCGCGGGCATTGCGTCGCGGCTGTTGAGGGCCAGGTTGAGGATGACCTGCTCCAGCTGGGTCCGGTCCGCTCTCAAGCAGCCGGCGGCCGGATCCGGGGCGATCCTGAGCTCGATCTGCTCGCCGATCAGACGCCTCAGCATTGACTGGAGGCCGCCCACGACCTCGTTTGCGTCGAGCACCTGCGGCTGAAGTATCTGGCGCCGGCTGAAAGCCAGGAGCTGCTGCGTCAGGCCGGCGGCACGCTCGGCCGCCTCGCGAATGCCGACGAGGTATTCGCCGATGTCGGTCCCGGCCGGTTCGTCGAGCGACAGGTCGGCGTAGCCGATCACGACCGTCAGGATGTTGTTGAAATCATGCGCGATGCCGCCCGCGAGCCGGCCTACGGATTCGAGCTTGCGCGCCTCGAACAACTGGGCCTCGAGGAGCTCGACTTCGCTGGTGTCTTCCATGAGCGAGATGGCGCCTCGGACCTTCCCAGGATCGTCCCTGATCGGGGCGAAGTGGGCGCGGACCTTGATGACGTTGCCGTCCTTGGTCTGACAGGCAAGCTCCTGAACTGCGATCGACTCACCGGCCATTACCCGCGGCATCAGGGTGCGGTTCGAGTCCTGGAGCTCGGCCTGGAGGATGGGCAGACGCTTGCCCTGGGTCTCGTCCGCGGTGTAGCCGAAAAGGTGCTCGGCCGCGCGGCTCCAGAAGAGGACCCGGCGCTGGCGGTCGACGACGACAATCGGCAGCGGCGACGAGTCGAGGATCGCCCGCAGCGTCTCGGATGTCTCCCGGAGCGCGGCCTCCAGGGTGAGGCGCTTCTGCATCGCCGTCGTCTGCTCGCCGATGAGATCCGCCATCGTGGCGATGACGAGCGCCACAATGGCGACGCTGCCGAGGCTGATTGCTGGGAAGTCGATGTTGCCGCCGATACCCTGGAGCAGCAGCACCGCGGGAGCGACCAGCGCCGCCATCATCAGTGCCGTGAGCCGGCGCGGCGTGATCCGGTGATCTTTGGCCTCGCTCGGGCGCGCCGAGATCGCCATCGACGGATGCAGCGCCGCCGCGGCCCACAGGGCGTACTGGCAGAAATAGGCCAGGTCGCTCAACGGAACCTTGAGCCAGCCCGGTCCCGACATCGAGAGCCCATCGGCGATGAGCAGCGCCACGACGCTGCCTGCAAACAACCTGGTCGACGGCGTACCCGCGTCGGAGTCGAGGACGAGGCACGCCACGACGCCGATCAGCGCGATGTCTGCGACCAGATAGGCAACCTCGACGGCACGGCCCAGCGGGCCGACACTTGCCAGCGCGAAGAGCGGATCCGCAAAGGTCACCCACGCCACCAGCGCCAGGCTGACCGTGAGGATCCCGCCGTCGAGCAGCATTCCGAACCCGAGGCCCGGGTATCTCCGCTTGACCAGCCTGGCGAAGCCGAGCGCGATGAGCGGATATCCGACCAGGTAGAAGAGATCCGGCAGGCCCGGGATTTCCCCAGTACGAAGCGCCTGGCTCGTCGCATCGCTGGTCAAGTCGCCCAGGGTGAAGAAGAGCTGTCCGGCGGCCAGGAGCCACCACGGAGAGCGGGGTTCGGGGTCGTACATGTAGATGCCGGCCGCCACGGCGAACACCGAACCTACCGACAAGATCTCGAAGACGGGCGCCTGCAACGAAGTCGCGAACGCCGCGGAGACGACGAACAGGGCCGCGGCGCCGGCAAGGTAGGCAGCCCACAGCCAATCGGAGACAACCGCAGGAATCTCGAACCGTCTACCCACCCGGAGAGGATCGACCACGGGCATGATTCCTCGAATGTCGAGAACGTATTACGGAGAGGCAGTTGCCTCGCGGCCGGTCGGGCTAGTACCAGCCGTTGTTTTGCCAGAAGGACCACGCCTGGCACGGTGAGCCGTAGCGGCTATCGACATACCAAATGCCCCACTTCACCTGGGTGATCGGGCTGGTGGCCCAGTTCGGCCCGAACGCCTTCATCTTCGAACCGGGGAAGGCCTGCGGTATCCCATAGGCGCCGGTGAGCCTGCCGGCACGCGGGTTCCATTTGGATTCGCGCTGCCAGAGCGGGTCGAGGCACTTGAATTGACGGTTCCCGACGCGAGCCCTGGCGTATGCCCGAGCCCCGGCGACTGTGTCCGCGTAGACGATCGGCCTCGGCTTCAGGATTGGCTTCGGCTTGGGCTTTGCGGTCGGAGCTGGAGTGGGCGTCGGAGTCGCTGTCGGAGTGGGACTCGGCGTCGCCGCGATCGCTGCGTTAGGGTCGAGTGACGGCAGGGGGGTCGGCACCGCCCATGGCGTCAGCCGCAGGTCGTGCATGAACGGGCCGGCTGCCACCTGCGGGCCGTTCGCGGAAGTCGCGTTGGGGCCGGTCTGGGCGTCGGCGGGCGCGGCGGGCAGGATCGCGACGGCAATGCCGGCGAAGACGACGATCACCGCAAGGGCTGCCATTCCTGCCGCTCGAGGGGTGAGGCTCAAGGGTCTCCTCGGAGTCCGTTTGTCTGTTGCCGGCGGTGAGGGCCGGGCCCGAGACGGGCGTCGAAACGGGTGGCGGACTCTGTTTCGAGATGGCGGAAGGCGCGAGCCTCCCGGGGCCGGGAGAATAGCACGGTTCCACCGCGCAGACGATCCCAGGATGGACTGCCGGACCGCCCCGGCCACGAGCCGGCGGTCGATCTCGGCCGATGTCCGGACTTTGGCGTGGGCCTTCGAATCGGCAGTTTGACGGGCCGATGGCTAATCCCGATAATAGGGGTCGGAATTCAGCACGACCCGCGGTCGAGATTCGGCGCCCCATGTCGCTCCGAACCCACGGCCACCGATAGGAGCGCGATGGCGACCAGCCCCGAGATCGTCTCCAGTGAGTACAAGTTCGGTTTCCACGATGAGGTCGAATACCTCGAGGAGACCGCGGCCGGCTTGACCCGGGGGACCGTCGAGGAGATCAGCCGCTTCAAGAACGAGCCCCAGTGGATGCTCGACTTCCGCCTGCGCGCTTACGAGCACTACCTGTCACGGCCCATGCCCCAATGGGGCGGCGATCTCATGCAGATCGACATGAGCAAGATCGTCTACTACCGCAAGCCTTCCCAGGGCGAAGAGAAGTCGTGGGACGACGTGCCGGACAAGATCAAGAAGACCTTTGAGCGGCTGGGTATTCCTGAGGCTGAGCGCAAGTTCCTGGCCGGCGTCGGCGCCCAGTACGACTCCGAAGTCGTCTACCACAGTGTCCGCGAGGAGTTGTCCAAGATCGGTGTGGTCTTCATGGGCACCGATCAAGGGCTCAAGGAGTATCCGGACCTCTTCCGCAAGTACTTCGCGACAGTCGTGCCCCCGGAAGACAACAAGTTCGCGGCGCTCAACAGCGCCGTCTGGTCCGGCGGCTCGTTCGTGTATGTGCCCAAGGGCGTCGAAGTCCCGCTGCCGCTGCAGGCGTACTTCCGCATCAATGCCGAGAACACGGGCCAGTTCGAGCGGACCCTGATCATCGTCGACGAGGGCGCCAAGGTTCACTACATCGAGGGCTGCACGGCACCCATCTACACCACCGACGCGCTCCACGCCGCCGTGGTCGAGGTCATTGCGCTGCCGCACTCGAAGGTCCGCTACACGACGATCCAGAACTGGTCGAACGACGTTTACAACCTCGTGACCAAGCGGGCCCACGCCCACGCCCACTCCACGGTCGAGTGGATCGACGCGAACACCGGCTCGAAGCTCACCATGAAGTACCCGAGCATCTACCTGCGCGGCGAGGGCGCCACGGCCGAGGTCATCTCGGTTGCGGTGGCGGGCAAGGGCCAGCATCAGGACACCGGCGCCAAGGCGATCCACCTCGCCCCGAACACGCGCAGCCGCATCATCAGCAAGTCGATCTCCAAGGACGGCGGCCGAACCACCTACCGGGGCCAGCTCAAGGTGGTGCCGGGCGCGACCGGCGTGGTCTCGAGCGTTCGCTGCGACGCGCTGCTGCTGGACGAGGGCAGCCGTTCGGACACCTATCCGTACATCGACATCCAGGAAGACGACACGACGATGACCCACGAGGCCACCGTCGGAAAGATCAGCCAGGACCAGGTCTTCTACCTGATGAGTCGCGGCCTGACCGAGAATGAGGCCACCAACCTGGTCGTCCAGGGTTTCCTCGAAGTCTTCACCAAAGAGCTGCCGATGGAATACGCCATCGAATTCAACCGCCTGGTCAAGCTCGAAATGGAGGGTTCGCTAGGGTGACCAAATCTGAGGGGGCTCCGGTGGCCGTTGGCGGCCGGCCCGGCGCAGGTGTCGCGGCTCGACCGGCTGCGCCGGCCCGTCAGGCCCCGACTGATCTGACGCTCACTTTCGTCGACGAGGCTGCCGTCCGCGGTGTTGCCGCCGCAGCCGGCGACCCCGACTGGCTGCTCGCCGATCGACTCGCCGGACTGCGTGGCTTCGAGGCGCTCCCGATCGAGTCGAACCCGCTCTACACGCCGTACGTGGATCTTCGCAACGCCCATCTCTCGGCCGTGCGGCCTTATCCGGCCGGCACGAGTGCCGGGGCCGGAGCGGGCAAGGCGCCACTCCCCGAGGGAGCGGCCGCGTACGCCGAATTCACCGAGGATCGACTGACGGCGCTCGTGCTCTCGCCCGAGGCGCGGGACGCGGGCGTGGTTCTCGAGACGCTCGCCTCGCTAGGCGCGCGCAACCCTGCGCTGCTGCGCGACTTGCTCGACGGCGGCTGCACCCTCCCCGAAACCGACAAGCTCGGACAGATGACGCGGGCGCTCTGGACACACGGCTTGTTCCTGCACGTCCCCAACGGCGTCCGCCTGGAGCGGCCGATCGTATTGCGCTGGGCCATGGGTGCGCCGAACGGCGCGCTGCTCTCGCGGACGATCATTTCCATCGGTGAAGACGCCGAGGTCTCGGTCGTGGAGGAGCAGCTGGCTTCGACGGCGGGCGCTTCCGCCGCCGGCTCGTCGGGCGAATCGGGAGGCCAGGCATTCTTCGCCGGCACGACCGAGATCAAGCTCGGCGCCGGCTCCACGCTCTCATTCGCCGGCCTGCAGGACTTCTCGACGAACCAGATAGCCTTCCAGCATCGGTCGGCGGTCGTCGGTCGGGGATCCACGCTTCGCTGGGCCCTGGCTCAGCTCGGCTGCAGGGTCGTTCGGAGTCGCATCGACAACACTCTCGAGGGCGACGGATCGTCGGTCGAACAGGCGGAGATCGTCTTCGGCTCGATCGACCAGCTCTTCGACCTGACTTCCTTTACCCGCCACATCGGCCGCGACACGACGGGCAACTTGCTCTCCAAGGGCGCGCTGTCCGACCGCTCGCGGGCCTATCTGAAGGGCCTCATCACGATCGACAAGCCGGCCCACGGCACGGACAGCTTCCTGGGCGAGTTCGCGATGTTGCTGTCCAAGCAGGCTCGCTCGGTGGCAATCCCCAGCCTGGAGATCGACCAGCCCGACTGCCGACGCGTCGCCCATGCGAGCGCCGTCGGACCGATAGACCCGACGCAGCTCTTCTACCTGGAGAGCCGAGGTCTCGATCCGGATGAGGCCCGCAAGTTCATTATCCTGGGCTACCTGGAGCCGGTCGTGGCACGGGTGTCGCTCGCATCGGCGCAGGACCGGCTGCGCGACCTGCTCGAGGCCAAGTGGGCGGCCAGCATGGGCGCACGCCCGTCGGCAGCTCCAGATGCCGCGGCCGTGGCCTGACCACGAGATGACCGCCGCCTCGGGATTGCAACGCGTCGACCTCTGCGCCGTGGACGACGTCCCGCCCGGAACCATGAAGCTGTGCGAAGTTGGCGACGACCTGGTCCTCGTGGTCAATCTGAACGGCGAGCTGCACGCAACCCAGGGCATCTGCAGCCACGAGTACTTCGAGCTGGACAAAGGCTTCCTTACCGGCGACTCGATCACGTGCGCGCTGCACCTGTCGCGTTTCCGTCTCGAGGATGGCGAGCCGTTGGACCCGCCGGCGGAACTGCCGCTGGCCGTCTACCCGGTGATCGTCGAGGGGGGCCGCGTCCTCATCGAGGTGCCGCCGGCGCCGCTCGAGGTCAATCGGTAGTTCCGGCCGTCGCCGAATCGCCCGGCCACTCGCCGGCCGCCCTCAGCGCGGCAGCAGCACTCCCAGGCCGAGTTGTTCGGCTCGCTTCAATATCGCCGAGGCAAACACGACGTCGGCGAGCCCGACGCCCAGATGAGACACGAGGACCCGGCCGGCCGGGCGGGGAATGCCGTCGCGCAATGCCTCGCCCAATGTGACGCCGGGATCTGGGTAGCCGGCAAAGCCGCCGCCGGCGCGCGTGGCCAGGAACTGGTCGCGCTCGTCGACGGCGAAGAGCGCCTCGCGGGCGAGTGCGGCCGGGGCCTGCATGTCGTAGTCGACGGCGACGAACAAGGTCTCCGGCCCGAGCCATCCCGGATCGAGGGCCTGATGATCCGGCCCGAATGAGACGACCGAGACCACGATATCCGCTCCGTGGACGGCTTCACGCACGCCCGCCGAGACCGCGACATCGCCGATGCCGTCGGTCGCGCGCGCTTCGCCGGCCAGCGTTTCCGCCCGTGCACCGTCCACGTCCGTGACCCGGACCGAGGCTCCCGGAAGCAATCGCCCGATCACCGGCAGGTGGCCGCGCGCCTGGATGCCCGCGCCGAGAACCGCGACGACCGCCCGCCGCCCTCTCACCACCGGCGCGAAGAGCTTGATCGCCACTCCGCTGACGGCCGCCGTCCGCGCTGCGGTTATCGCCCCGGCATCCATCACGGCCAGCGGGAGCCCGTTGCGCGCGTCGTTGAGGATCACCACAGCGTTGTAGGTGGGCAGTCCCAGCGCCGGGTTCTCCGGGAAGCCGACGATCCACTTGACGCCGATGAGATCCGCGCCGCCGTCGGCGTCGGCGCCACCCAGCAGGGCGGGCATGGCGTGGGCCAGCGATCCTGCCTGGCGCGGCTGGACCCCGATCTTGGCCGGGAGCTGAGCGTTCCGCCCCAGGGCTTCGAGTGTGGTTTCGGCCAGCTCGAGTCGTTCCGTGAGCGCCGGCATGGCCGCCGCGACGTCGGCAGCGGTGAGGTATCGAAGCGGCGGCACAACTGTCACGACCGCAGTCTACCGGCTACGATGAGCACGGCGTCGCGCCCGATCCACAGCCGCCGATGCCCATCCCCGAGATAACAGAGCGGGGCAGTCCGACTCTCCGGGCCGCCCCGAAGCCAATCCCAGAAGGAGACAGATGCGGGCGCTGCAAGGCCTCGGCTCGGCAATCGTCGTCAGCGGCCTGTTCTGCTTCTTCCTGGTCGGGTTGCTGGGCGCCACCTGGCCGTTCGCCCTCGGTTCGGGCCTGGTCCTCGGACTTGGGATCATTGCCGTCGTGGGCACGCGCTCGAGTGAGAAGGACGTCGCCGCCGACGCGGCGTGGCGCGAGGCCGCTCCCGACTTGCCGCCGACTTCGGACCGACGAGCCATGGAACTCGCGCAGAGCACGATGCCCGGCCCCGAGAAGGCGCGGCGAAGTGGCGGTCGAGGCGCGCGCGCTCCAGGAGCCGGCGCTCCCGGACCGGTCACCAGTCCGCTACCGAAGCGCGGGCCGGGTCGATGAGCTCGATCGATCGTCCCAACCTCGACAGGAGGCTGCGTGCGGAAGGTCTCGAACCGGCAGCATGGTCGAATTCAGCCGGCGAGCGGTACGAGGAGCACGCTCACGAATACGACAAGGTGATAGTCGTCGTCGAAGGCTCGATCACGTTCGGCATGCCGGGCTACGGCGTGGGATTCGTCCTGGGGCCCGGCGAGAGGCTCGATCTGCCAGCTGCAGTCCGGCACGATGCCATCGTCGGGCCCAAAGGCGTCACCTGCCTGGAGGCCCATCTGCCCGCGGGCACCATCGGCACTCAGGCGAAGGGCCGCGGCTTCCGCTGGTAGGGAGGCCCGATCCGCCGATCGCCCGCGATGACTGGTCCGGAGGGCCTCGTCTACTGTCGATTCTGCGGGGATAGGCTAGGCTGGACTCGGATGTGGCTCAATCGCCGCTCAATTGGGCGGTACCACCGTACGGTGGCTCACTCGCGGCTCGGTTTCCGGACACGTATGGGAGCGACAGGCCAGGACGCCTGGGGGAACGAAGAAGATGGGTTCAGCCGAACGGATCGACGAGACAGACGCTCGAATCCTCGAGTTGCTGCAGCGCGACGGGCGTGAGTCTTATGCCGAAGTCGGGCAGGCAGTCGGGATGAGCGGTCCCTCGGCCCACGAGCGGGTGAAGAAGCTCGAGGCTCGAGGCGTGATCCGCGGCTACTCTGCCCTCGTCGACCCCATGCTGCTCGGCTATGGGGTCCTGGCGTTCATCTTCATCAAGCAGGTGCCCGGCACGATCTCCACAGACCTCACCGGCAACTTCGCCGAGATCGACGAGATCGAGGAATGCCACCACATCGCCGGGGAGTCGGACTACCTGCTCAAGGTTCGAGCTACCGACACTCGCCACCTGGAACGGGTCCTGCACGAGATCCAGGCCATGCCTCACGTCTTCACGACCGAAACCCAGATCGTCTTCTCCAGCGCGTTCGAGCGCCGGCCGCTCCGCCTGGGCCGCGAAGTCGATCCGCATGCACCTGGCAACTCCGGCAACTCGGGCTCGTGAGCGAGGCCAAGCCTCCGGCCGATAGCTCGGTCGACCCGTCCGTGGGCGACCGCAACATCCATAGTCGGGCCGGCAATCCCGTTCCCGAGCCTCGTGTGGCCTCGATGTTCGATTCGATAGCGCCGGTCTACGACCGCATGAACACGATCATGACGGCGGGACTCGACGGACGATGGCGCCGCGCCGCAGTTCGCGCGACCCGCGTGAGCGCCGGAGGCTCGGCCGTGGATCTGGCGTGCGGCACCGGGAAGCTGACCGCCGCCCTGGCTCTGGCCGTCGGACCGACCGGTCGAGTTGTGGGCCTCGACCTCTCCACCGCCATGCTCGAGGAAGCACGTCGCGCCTTCGGCGACCTGGCCCAGATCGAATTCGTAGCCGGAAACGCGCTGGCGCTCCCATTCGAGGCGGACGTCTTCGACGCCGCCACCATCGCATTCGGGTTGC
>Ga0302323_100001220_pt1 | contig 20833 bp, 18 predicted proteins | sample Fen_T0_3_FD_201950 | JGI IMG/M metagenome (GOLD analysis project Ga0302323, IMG submission 201950) | Peat permafrost microbial communities from Stordalen Mire near Abisko, Sweden - Fen_T0_3 | ecosystem: Environmental > Terrestrial > Soil > Wetlands > Permafrost | place: Sweden: Abisko... | reverse complement strand
CCAGCGCCTACGACTTCGCCAACGGTGAGATCTACGTCCGCTTCGGGGAGAGCGTGCGCGGTAGTGACGCGTTCGTCATCCAGAGCCACTGCGCGCCGATCAACCAGTGGCTCATGGAGCAGCTGCTCATGGTCGACGCGATCAAGCGGGCGTCCGCCAAGCGGATCACGGTGATCGCGCCGTCCTTCCCCTACGCGCGCCAGGACAAGAAGCACAAGGGCCGCGAGCCGATCTCCGCCCGCCTCGTCGCCGACCTCTTCAAGACCGCGGGTGCCGACCGGCTGATGTCGGTCGACCTGCACACCGCGCAGGTCCAGGGCTTCTTCGACGGCCCGGTGGACCACCTGTGGGCGATGCCGGTGCTGGCCGAGTACGTCGCCAGCCGCGTCGACCGCAGCCGGCTGACCGTCGTCAGCCCGGACGCCGGTCGGGTGCGCGTGGCGGACCTGTGGTCCGACAAGCTGGGCGCGCCGCTGGCCATCATCCACAAGCGCCGCGACCCCAGCGTGCCGAACCAGGTGAAGGTGCACGAGGTCGTCGGCCAGGTCGAGGGGCGCACCTGCCTCCTCGTCGACGACATGATCGACACCGGTGGGACGATCGTGCAGGCCGCCGAGGCCCTGCGGGACAACGGGGCGGCCGACGTCATCGTGGCGTCGACGCACGCGATCCTCTCCGGCCCCGCGGTGGACCGGTTGAAGAACAGCCGGATCAGCGAGGTCATCGTCACCAACACCCTCCCCATCCCGACCGAGCGCCGCTTCCCGCAGCTCACCGTGCTGTCCATCGCCCCGCTCATCGCGCGGGCGATCATGGAGGTCTTCGACGACGGCTCGGTGACCAGCCTCTTCGACGGCAACGTCTGACCCTTTCGGCCGTCCGATTCGGAGCTGGTCCGCGCGCCCGGTAGCATGACCGGGTTGCCTCGGCGAGGGTCGCCGCTCCTGCGGCGCCGTGATCGACGCGGTGCGCCGTTGGTGCGCCCCGCCGGGTGCCCACCGAGCACCGCTGCACCGGGCGAACACCCCCGTCGCCCGTCCGATCGTCCGGCGTCGTCGCCGAGCCCGCGAGGAGTGAACCGTCGTGTCCGAGGTCAAGCTGTCCGCCGTCCCGCGCACCGAGTTCGGCAAGGGTGCCGCTCGCCGCCTGCGTCGCGCGCACCAGGTGCCCGCCGTCATCTACGGTCACGGCACCGACCCCGTGCACGTGGCCCTCCCCGGCCACGAGACGATGCTGGCGCTCAAGCAGCAGAACGCCCTGCTCACGCTCGACATCGAGGGCACGAGCACCCTCGCCCTCCCCAAGGCCGTCCAGCGCGACCCGCTGCGGGGCTTCATCGAGCACGTCGACCTGCTGGTCGTGCGCCGGGGCGAGCGGGTCACCGTCGACGTCGCCGTCCACCTCGTGGGCGAGCCCAAGTACGGCACCCTGGTGAACTCGTCGCTGACGACCCTCTCGGTCGAGGTCGAGGCGACGAACATCCCGCAGCAGATCGAGCTCGACCTGACCGGCGCCGAGGCCGGCACCATGATCCACGCCAGCGGCGTCACGCTGCCCGAGGGCGCCGTGCTCGTCACCGACCCGGAGGCGCTCGTCGTCGCGGTCACCAGCGCCACGGAGAACGCCGAGGCCGAGCCCGAGGCCGTCGAGGCCACCGAGGCCTGAGCCCCGACCTCCCGATCGCCGCTCCCGACCGCCCGCTCGCCGCTGCCGACCGCGCGATGCCCACCCCGCCCGCCGCCCCGGTGCCCGACGACGACGCGCCGTGGCTCGTGGTGGGGCTGGGCAACCCGGGTCCGGAGTACGCCGGCAACCGGCACAACGTCGGGGCGATGGTGCTCGACACCCTCGCCGCGGACCTGCGGCTGCGGTTCGGCCGCCACAAGGCCCGGGCGGACGTCGCGGAGGGCCGGCTGCCCCCGGCGGGCGGCCGGCCGGGTCCGCGGCTGGTGCTGGCGAAGCCGCGGTCGTACATGAACGAGTCGGGCGGTCCGGTGAGCGGGCTGGTGCGCTTCTTCAAGGTCGCGCCGTCCCGGCTGCTCGTCGTCCACGACGAGCTGGACCTGCCGTTCGCGGACCTGCGGCTCAAGCTCGGTGGCGGGGAGGGCGGCCACAACGGCCTCCGCTCGATCAGCCAGTCGCTCGGCACCAAGGACTACTGCCGGCTGCGGTTCGGGATCGGCCGCCCGCCCGGCCGGACGGACGCCGCGGACTACGTCCTGCGGGACTTCTCCGGCGCGGAGCGCAAGGAGCTGGGGGTGCTCCTGGCGCAGGCGGCGGACGCCGTCCGGGACGTCGCGACGCTCGGCTGGGAGCGGGCGCAGGCCACCCTCCACACGGGCGCTGCTGGCGGGCGATGACCGGGCCATGACACCGGGCCGACGGTGTCGCCGCCCCTTGCCATACTGGGACTTCCGCCGGTGTCGGACACCGGCCGCCCGAGGAGGACCATGACGGCGCACACCGACGCCGAGCTGGCACGAGCGCTGGCCGCCCAGACGGGCGAGCTGCTCGTGGCCCTGCGCGCCGACCCGCCCTCGGGGGTCTCGCTGCGCGACGCCGGGGACGCCGGCGCGCACGAGCTGATCGTGCGCGGTCTGGCGGAGGCGCGGCCGGACGATGTCGTGTTCAGCGAGGAGGCCGCCGACCCGCGGCGGCGCCTGGCGCAGCGTCGGGTCTGGATCGTGGATCCGCTGGACGGCACCCGCGAGTACGGCGAGCCCGGCCGGTCCGACTGGGCGGTGCACGTGGCGCTGTGGGCCGACGGCGCCCTGGTGGCCGGTGCGGTCGCGCTGCCCGCCCTGGGCGAGGTCCACGCGACCGACGTCCCGCCCGTCCGCGCGGCGTGCCCGCCGGCCGGCCTCACGGGGCCGCGGATCGTCGTCAGCCGCTCGCGGCCGCCGGCCGTCGCGACCGCCCTAGCCCTCGAGCTGGGCGGCGAGCTGCTGCCTCTCGGCTCGGCCGGGGCGAAGGCCGCGGCCGTCTGGCGCGGCGTCGCCGACGCCTACGTCCACGCCGGTGGCCTGCACGAGTGGGACGCCGCCGCCCCGGTCGCCGTCGCGGCCGCGGCGGGACTGCACGCCAGCCGGCTCGACGGCGCGCCGCTGGAGTTCAACCGGTCCGAACCGTACCTCCACGACCTGCTGATCTGCGTCCCCGAGCTCGCGGACGAGATCCTGGCGTGGATGTCGCGCAATGCTCACGAGGTGACGCGCCGATGACCACCCATGCGCCGTCCAGGGGGTACCGGCTCTCGCAGCTGGAGACCCTGGAGTCGGAGTCGATCCATGTCTTCCGGGAGGTGGCCGCCGAGCTGGAGCACCCGGTCCTGCTGTTCTCCGGGGGCAAGGACTCGATCGTCATGCTGCGGCTGGCGCAGAAGGCGTTCTGGCCCGCCCGGATCCCGTTCCCGGTGATGCACGTGGACACCGGGCACAACTTCCCCGAGGTGCTCGAGTTCCGCGACCGGCGGGTGGCCGAGCTGGGGGTGCAGCTGGTGGTGGCCAGCGTGCCGGAGGCACTGGCCGCCGGTACGGTCACCGAGCCGCCCGACGGCACGCGCAACCGGATCCAGACGCCGGTCCTGCTCGATGCCCTGGAGCGGGGCAGGTTCACCGCGGCGTTCGGCGGTGCCCGGCGCGACGAGGACAAGGCGCGCGCCAAGGAGCGGATCTTCTCCTTCCGCGACGACTTCGGCCAGTGGGACCCGAAGAACCAGCGGCCCGAGCTGTGGTCGCTCTACAACGGGCGGATCCACGCCGGCGAGAGCATCCGCGTCTTCCCGCTGTCCAACTGGACCGAGCTCGACGTCTGGCACTACGTGCGCCGGGAGGGCATCGACCTGCCGAGCATCTACTACGCCCACCAGCGGGACGTGTTCGAGCGGGACGGGATGCTCTACGCCTCGAACGAGTTCGCCCGGCCGCGCCCGGGGGAGACCGTCTTCACCGCGCGGGTGCGCTACCGGACCGTCGGTGACGCGTCCTTGACGGCGGCGGTCCTGAGCGACGCCGACACGATCGACAAGGTGATCGACGAGGTGGCCGCCACCCGGGTCACCGAGCGTGGCGCGACCCGCGGGGACGACAAGTTCAGCGAGGCCGCCATGGAGGACCGCAAGCGCGAGGGGTACTTCTGATGGGCCAGCAGATGGACATGCTGCGGTTCGCCACCGCCGGTTCGGTGGACGACGGCAAGAGCACCCTGATCGGGCGGCTGCTCTACGACTCGAAGGCCATCTTCTCGGACCAGCTGGAGGCGGTGGAGAAGGCGTCGGCCGCCAAGGGGGACGACTACGTCAACCTGGCGCTGCTGACCGACGGGCTGCGCGCCGAGCGCGAGCAGGGCATCACCATCGACGTCGCGTACCGGTACTTCGCGACGCCGCGCCGCAAGTTCGTCATCGCCGACACCCCCGGGCACGTGCAGTACACCCGCAACATGGTCACCGGCGCCTCCACCGCCGACCTGGCGATCGTGCTGGTCGACGCCCGCAAGGGGCTGGTCGAGCAGAGCCGGCGGCACGCGTTCATCGCGACGCTGCTGCGGGTGCCGCACGTCGTCCTCGCGGTGAACAAGATGGACCTGGTCGACTTCTCGGCGGACGTCTTCGACGAGATCGCCGACGAGTTCACCCGGTTCGCGACCAAGCTGGAGGTCAACGACCTCACGGTGATCCCGATCTCGGCGCTCCACGGTGACAACATCGTCGCCCGGTCGCCGAACATGCCGTGGTACGAGGGGTCGTCGCTGCTGCACCACCTGGAGCACGTGCACGTGTCGAGCGACCGCAACCTGGTCGACGTCCGGTTCCCGGTGCAGTACGTGATCCGGCCGCAGTCGGTGGACCACCCCGACTACCGCGGCTACGCCGGGACGGTCGCCTCGGGCGTGCTCAAGCCCGGGGACGAGGTCATGGTCCTGCCGAGCGGGCTGACGTCGCGGATCGCGGCGATCGAGACCATCGACGGGCCGGTCGCCGAGGCTTTCCCGCCGATGGCGGTGACGGTCCGGCTGGCCGACGAGCTGGACATCTCCCGCGGCGACATGATCTGCCGGCCGCTGAACGCGCCCGAGCCGCAGAAGAGCGTCGAGGCGATGGTCTGCTGGATGGACCCGGACCCGCTGCGCGTCGGGCGCAAGCTGGCGATCAAGCACACCACCCGCTCGGCCCGCGCGATGGTCAAGACGCTGCACTACCGGCTGGACGTCAACACCCTCCACCGGGACCTGGACGCCGACGCCCTCGCCCTCAACGAGATCGGCCGGATCTCGCTGCGCGTCACCCAGCCGCTCTTCGCGGACCCGTACCGCCGCAACCGGGCCACCGGCGGGTTCATCCTCATCGACGAGGCGACCAACGTGACCGTCGGCGCCGGAATGATCATGGATCCGACACCCTCCGTGCAGCCGCCCTACACCGAGTACGCGATCTGACGCCGGCCGGCGCGCGCAGGTCCTTGTCGGTGGCCGGTCGTAGGGTTGTGACGTGACCCTTTCCGGCCTGCTCGACGCCCTGCGCCCCGACCCGGGCCTCACCGCCCTGCTGGAGGCCGCCCGCGCCGGGGTCGTGGGGGCCGTCGACGTCGTCGTGCCGCCCGGTGCCCGCCCGGCGGTGCTCGCCGCGCTCGCGGTCGCCGAGCCGCGCGGGGCCGGCCGCCCACTGCTCGTCGTCACCGCCACCGGGCGGGAGGCCGAGGACGTCGCGGCGGCACTGCGCTGCTACCTCCCGCCGGAGTCGGTCGCCGAGTTCCCCGCGTGGGAGACGCTCCCGCACGAGCGCCTCAGCCCGCGTGCCGACACCGTCGGCCGGCGCCTGGCGGTGCTGCGGCGCCTCGCGCACCCCAGCGTCGACGACCCGGTGGCGGGGCCGGTGTCCGTGCTGGTCGCGCCGGTGCGTGCCGTCATGCAGCCCGTCGTTCGCGGCCTGGGCGCCCTGCAGCCCGTCGGCCTGCGGGTCGGGGTCGAGGTCCCGCTCGACGACGTCGTCGAGGCCCTGGTCGGGGCCGCGTACGTCCGCACCGACATGGTCGAGCGCCGGGGCGACTTCGCCGTCCGCGGCGGCATCCTCGACGTCTTCCCGCCCACCGAGAACCATCCCCTGCGGGTCGAGTTCTGGGGCGACACGGTGGAGGAGGTGCGCTGGTTCTCGGTCGCCGACCAGCGCTCCCTCGAGGTCGCCGAGCACGGGCTGTGGGCACCGCCCTGCCGCGAGGTCCTCCTGACGGACGCCGTCCGGGAGCGCGCCGCCGCCCTGGTGACCGAGCTGCCCGGCGTCGCCGACATGCTGGAGAAGGTCGCCGCGGGCATCGCCGTCGAGGGGATGGAGTCGCTCGCGCCCGTCCTCGTCGAGGGGATGCAGCCCCTCCTCGACCTGCTGCCGGCCGGCACCCACCTGGTCGTCGTCGACCCGGAGAAGGTGCGGGCCCGCGCGCACGACCTGGTGGCTACGAGCAACGAGTTCCTCGAGGCCTCCTGGGCGAACGCCTCCGCCGGGAACGCGACCCCGGTCGACCTGTCCGCCCTCGACCTGGCCGAGTCGTCCTACTGGCCGCTGGCCCGGCTGCGCGCGCACGCCCGCGAGGTGGGCCTGCCCTGGTGGTCGCTCACCTCGCTCACCCGCGACGCCGAGCTCGTCGACGCCCTGGACGTCGCCTCCGGGGACGACGCGCAGGTCGTCACCATCGGCGTGCGCGAGGTGGCCGGGTACCGCGGCGAGACCGAGAAGGCCCTCGCCGACCTGCGCCGTCTCGTCGGGGCGGGGTGGTCCGTCGTGGCGACGACGGAGGGGCACGGCCCGGCCAAGCGCATGGCCGAGGTGCTGGCCGCCGCCGACGTCCCCGCCCGGCTCGACGTCGACCTGGACGTCGTCCCGGCGCCGGGCGTCGTCCACGTGACGACCGCCGCCGCCGAGCACGGGTTCATCGCCGAGGAGCTGCGGCTGGCCCTGCTCACCGAGACCGACATCTCGGGGAGCCGGTCGGCCACCAAGGACATGCGGCGGCTGCCCAGCAAACGGCGCAACGTCGTCGACCCGTTGCAGCTGCGCCCCGGCGACTACGTGGTGCACGAGCAGCACGGCGTCGGCCGCTACGTCGAGATGATCCAGCGCACGGTGGGCGGCGCCACCCGGGAGTACCTGGTCATCGAGTACGCCCCCAGCAAGAAGGGCCAGCCGGGCGACCGGCTGTTCGTGCCGAGCGACGCCCTCGACCAGGTCACCCGGTACGTCGGCGGCGAGGCGCCGATGCTCAACCGGATGGGCGGCGGCGACTGGGCCCGGACGAAGGGCCGCGCCCGCAAGGCGATCCGCCAGATCGCCGGCGAGCTCATCCGGCTGTACTCGGCGCGGATGGCGTCGTCCGGGCATGCGTTCGGTCCCGACACGCCGTGGCAGCGCGAACTGGAGGACGCCTTCCAGTACGTGGAGACCCCCGACCAGCTGTCCTGCATCGACGAGGTCAAGGCCGACATGGAGAAGCCGATCCCGATGGACCGGCTGATCTGCGGCGACGTCGGCTACGGCAAGACCGAGATCGCCGTCCGGGCCGCCTTCAAGGCCGTCCAGGAGGGCAAGCAGGTCGCCGTCCTCGTGCCCACCACGCTGCTCGTCCAGCAGCACCTGGAGACCTTCGCCGAGCGCTACCAGAACTTCCCGGTCGTGGTGAAGGGGCTCTCCCGCTTCATCGGCACCAAGGAGTCGGCCGCCACGGTGGCGGGGCTGGCCGACGGTTCGGTGGACGTCGTCATCGGCACCCACCGCCTCATCACGGGTGAGGTGCACTTCAAGGACCTGGGCCTGATCGTCGTCGACGAGGAGCAGCGGTTCGGCGTCGAGCACAAGGAGAAGCTCAAGCAGCTGCGCACCAACGTGGACGTCCTGGCGATGAGCGCCACGCCGATCCCGCGCACGCTGGAGATGGCCGTGACCGGCATCCGGGAGATGTCCACCCTCGCGACGCCGCCGGAGGAGCGCCACCCGGTGCTGACGTACGTCGGTGCCTACGAGGAGAAGCAGATCTCCGCGGCGATCCGGCGCGAGCTGCTGCGCGAGGGTCAGGTCTTCTACATCCACAACCGGGTGGAGTCGATCGAGCGGGCGGCCGCCCGGCTGCGCGAACTGGTGCCCGAAGCACGTATTGCGACGGCGCACGGCAAGATGGGCGAGCACCGCCTCGAGGAGGTCATCGTCGACTTCTGGGAGAAGCGCTTCGACGTCCTCGTCTGCACGACCATCGTCGAGACCGGGCTGGACATCTCCAACGCGAACACCCTCATCCTGGAGCGCGCCGACGTCCTGGGGCTGTCCCAGCTCCACCAGCTGCGCGGTCGCGTCGGCCGGGGGCGCGAGCGCGCATACGCCTACTTCCTCTACCCGCCGGAGCGGCCCCTCACCGAGACGGCGCACGACCGGCTGACGACGATCGCCCAGCACACCGACCTCGGCGCCGGCACCCAGATCGCCATGAAGGACCTCGAGATCCGCGGCGCCGGCAACCTGCTCGGCGGCGAGCAGTCCGGGCACATCGCCGGCGTCGGTTTCGACCTGTACGTGCGGCTCGTGGGTGAGGCGGTGGCGGAGTTCCGCGGCGACACCGAGGTCGAGCGGCCCGAGGTCAAGATCGAGCTGCCGATCGACGCGCACCTGCCGCACGAGTACGTCCCGGGGGAGCGCCTCCGGCTGGAGGCCTACCGCAAGATCGCCGAGGTGGGCTCGCAGGAGCAGCTGGACGCCGTCCGCGCCGAGCTGGCCGACCGCTACGGGACGCCCCCCGACCCGGTGGAGAACCTGCTGGCCGTGGCGCGGTTCCGGCTGCTGGCGCGGCGCGCCGGCCTGACCGAGGTCACCCAGCAGGGCAACCACGTCCGGTTCGCGCCGGTCGAGCTGCCCGACTCCGCCCAGCTTCGGCTGGCACGCCTCTACCGGGGATCGCTGGTCAAGCCCACCGTCCGGACCATCCTGGTGCCCCGGCCGACGACCGCGCCGGTGGGCGGGCGCCCGTTGCGGGACGCCGAGATGCTGCGCTGGGCGAGCGACGTCATCGAGGCCGTCCTGCTCGGCTCGGTGTCCAGTGCCGCCGCGGTGGCGGTCGGTGCTCGATGACGGCGGCGCTGAGGCTAGAGTCTGTTCGTCGTCGTCCGTCACCGGGCGCGGCAGACAGCGGATCTGACGAAGGGAACGCCGTGACCCGCAGCCTCCTGCGAAGCGTGTTGGTGGCGGGAGTGGCCGTCACGCTGGTGTCCGGCTGCGGGACGCCGGAGGCCGGTTCGGCCGCCACCGTCGGCAGCCGGCGCATCTCCGTGCAGGACGTGCAGTCCGCCACCGCCGACATCCAGGCCCTGTACGGCCCGGAGCAGCCGGTGCCCCAGCAGTCGGTGCTCTTCCTGATGGCCGCCGCGCCCTATCTGGAGACCGCCGCCATCAAGCTGCAGGCCGGCGCCAGCATCGACGACGCGCGCACCGTCTTCGGCACCAAGGTGGCGCACCCCTCGCAGGCCGCGCTCCAGGTGATTCAGGCGAACGTCATCATCGCCAACCTGCAGAAGCTCGGCAACGAGCAGGCCGGGCCGGCGCTGCAGGAGGTCACCGACAGCCTCCAGCGCGACAAGCTCTCGGTGAACCCCCGGTACGGCACCTTCGACCCGCAGACGGGCATCAAGCAGGTGCAGCCCAACTGGCTCCCGACGCCGCCGCCGTCAGCGACCCCCGCCCCGTAGCCGTGCCGGCGCCCGACGGTCGCATCGTCCTGCTGGTCGTCAGCCCGCGTGTCGCGCCGGGGCTGCTCTCCTGGGACGCCTGGCAGCACCTCGTCACGGCCGACGAGGTGCTCGCCGGTGACCCGGGGCCCGGCTGGCCGCAGGCGCTCGACCAGGCCGGCGTCGCGTGGAAGCTGCTCGAGGGCGTGCCGGCGGCCGAGCGGGCGGCCCGGCTCGTCGCCGCCGCGGCCCCGGAGCAGGAGGCCGTGTGGCTCGGGTCCGCCGACGGCGACCCCGGTCTCACCGACGCGCTCGCCGAGGAGCTGTCGCGCCGGGCCCTGCACGGGCCGCCCCCCGAGGTGGAACTGATCACCGGCTCGTACGACGTCCAGGGCTCGCGCGTCCTCGACCTGGTCGCCGTGATGGACCGGCTCCGCTCGCCCGGCGGCTGCCCCTGGGACGCCGAGCAGACCCACACCAGCCTCCTGCCGTACCTGCTGGAGGAGGCGCACGAGGTGGTCGAGGCGGTCGAGTCCGGCGACCGCGAGCACCTCGCCGAGGAGCTGGGCGACCTGCTGCTGCAGGTGGTCTTCCACGCGCGGGTCGCCGAGGAGGACGAGGAGGCCCCCTTCGACGTCGACGACGTCGCGGCCGGCATCGTCGCCAAGCTGGTGCGGCGCCACCCGCACGTCTTCGCCGACGTGGAGGTGGACGGCGCCGAGGAGGTCCACCGGAACTGGGAGCAGATCAAGGCCACCGAGAAGCAGCGGACGGGTCCGTTCGAGGGCATCCCGTTGACGCTGCCCGCCCTGGCCCGTGCCCAGAAGATGCTCGGCCGGATGCAGCGCGGCGAGGGCGGCCCCCTCGCCGCCGCCGAGCGGTTCGCCGCCGCCGCGGCCGGCGACCCCGTCGCCCGCCTCCTCCTGGACGCCGTCGCCCTGGCGGCCGACGGCGGCACGGACGCCGAGGGCACGCTGCGCAGGGCCCTCACCCAGCTGACCGACCAGCTGACCGACCAGCTGAGCGACCAATGAGCGTGGAGCCGGTGCAGCGCTACCGCCGGACGGCGGAGCGCGTCCTCGACGCCATGCTCGCCGCTTCCCCGGAGTGGGCCACCGAGCTCGGCGACCACCGCTTCGACGAGCACCTGTCCGACCTGTCAGACGCCGGGGTGGCCCATCGGGTCGGGCTCCTGCGGGAGGCCGCCACCGCGCTGGACGACCTGGACGACGGCGACCTGGACGACGCCGACCGCGTCGACCTGGAGATCCTGCGCACCGCCGTCACCCGGGAGGCCTGGACGGCGGAGGAGCTCGCCGTCCACACCACCGACCCGCTGCTGCACCTTCCCGGGGACGCCCTCTACCCGCTCCTCGTGCGCGAGGGCACCGACCCGGCGCTGCGCCTCGCCGCGCTGACGGCCCGGCTCGGCGCCGTCCCGGAGCGGTTGCGGGTGGCACGCGAGGTGCTGGCGGAGATGCCGCGGGTCCACGTCGAGACGGCCGCCGTGCAGGCCCGCGGGCTGGTGGCGATGCTGGCCGGCGTCGACGAGCTCGCGGCGCTGGACGCCGGGTTCGCGCCGCGGCTGCGCAGCGCGCGGGACGACGCCGCCACCGCGCTGGCCGAGCACGCGGGCTGGCTCGACGCGCAGGTGCCGGTGAGCGACGGCGACCCCCGGCTCGGCCCGGAGCGGTACGCCGCCAAGCTCTGGTACGCCCTCGACAGCGAGGTCGGCCCGGACGCGCTGCTCACCCGCGCCGAGAGCGACCTGCAGGCCGTCGAGGAGGCCATCGCGGAGGTCGCCTCCCGGATCGACGGTGCCCCGCCCCGACCGGGGCAGGTGCGGGAGGTGCTCGACCGGCTGGCGGCACAGGCTCCCGTCGACGACGAGACCATCCTGACGCTCTGCGAGCAGGCGCTGGCCGACAGCACCGACGTGGTGCGCGAGCTCGACCTGGTGAGCGTCCCCGCGGATCTGGTCACGCACGGCGTCCGGATCATCGTGATGCCCCCGGCCCGGCGGGGCGTCGCGGTGGCCTACGCCGACCCGCCCGGTCCGCTCGAGCCCGTCGGCGATGCCGGCCCGCAGCCCACGTTCTTCGCCGTCTCGCCCACGCCGGACGACTGGCAGGCCGACCGGGTCGCCTCCTTCTACCGCGAGTACAACGGCCACATGCTGCGCAACCTCACGGTCCACGAGGCGATGCCGGGGCACGTGCTGCAACTGGCCCACGCCGCGGGGTACCGCGGGGCGACCCGGGTGCGCCGGGCGCTGTGGTCCGGGCCGTTCGTCGAGGGGTGGGCGGTGTACGCCGAGGAGCTGATGGCCCGCGAGCGCTTCTCGCACGCGGACCCGGCGCTGCGGGTCGACGCCGACGCGCTCCTCATGCAGCAGCTCAAGATGCGCCTGCGCACGACCATCAACGCCGTCCTCGACGTCCGTGTGCACGCGCGCGGCATGACCCGCGACGAGGCCATGCGCCTCATGATCGACCGCGGCCACCAGGAGGAGGGCGAGGCGGTCGGCAAGTGGCGGCGGGCCTTGCTGACCTCCGCCCAGCTGGCGACCTACTACGTCGGCGCGCACGAGGTGACGGACGTCGTCCGCACGCTGCGCGAGTGCACGCCCGGCGTCACGACCCGCGCCCTGCACGACGCGGTGCTCGCGCACGGCTCGCCGCCGCCGCGACACCTGCGCACCCTGCTCGGGCTGTCCCGCGAATCCTGAGCGAACTCGGCACCTCGGTCACCTCGGGGCGCGTCGGGTGGTGGATAGGCTGGCTCCGAGCCGGTGCGAGGGCGCACCGCCCCTGCGATCCATGGCCAAAGGCAACACCAACTGACGAGCAGGAGACAGACGTGGCAAGCATCGAGGCCGTCGGGGCCCGGGAGATCCTGGACTCCCGCGGCAACCCCACCGTCGAGGTAGAGGTCGCGCTGGACGACGGCACCATCGCCCGAGCCGCCGTCCCGTCGGGCGCCTCCACCGGCGCCTTCGAGGCGGTGGAGCGACGCGACGGTGACGCCGGCCGCTACGGCGGCAAGGGCGTCGAGGAGGCGGTCACGGCCGTCATCGACCAGCTCGGCCCGGAGCTGCTCGGCTTCGACGCGACCGACCAGCGCCTGGTCGACCAGGCCATGCTCGACCTGGACGGCACCGACAACAAGGCTTCGCTCGGCGCGAACGCGATCCTGGGCGTGTCCCTCGCGGTGGCCAAGGCCGCCGCGGACTCCGCCGAGCTGCCGCTGTTCCGCTACCTCGGCGGCCCGAACGCGCACATCCTGCCCGTGCCGATGCTGAACATCCTGAACGGTGGCGCGCACGCCGACGGCGGCGTCGACATCCAGGAATTCATGATCGCCCCGATCGGTGCGCCGACCTTCAAGGAGGCCCTGCGCTGGGGCGCCGAGGTCTACCACAGCCTCAAGTCCGTGCTGAAGAGCAAGGGCCTGGCCACCGGCCTGGGCGACGAGGGCGGCTTCGCCCCCGGCCTGCCCGCCAACCGGGACGCGCTGGAGCTCATCGCGGTCGCCGTCGAGAAGGCCGGCTTCACCCTCGGGGCGGACATCGCGCTCGCCCTGGACGTCGCGGCGACCGAGTTCTTCTCCGACGGCTCGTACAGCTTCGAGGGCAAGCAGAAGTCCGCCCAGGAGATGATCGACTACTACACCGGCCTGGTCGAAGGATTCCCGCTGGTGTCCATCGAGGACCCGCTCTCCGAGGACGACTGGGACGGCTGGAAGGCCATCACCACGGCGCTCGGCTCCCGCGTCCAGCTCGTCGGCGACGACCTGTTCGTCACCAACCCGACGCGCCTGGCCCGGGGCATCGCCGAGGGTGCGGCCAACTCCCTGCTGGTGAAGGTGAACCAGATCGGCACCCTCACCGAGACCCTGGACGCCGTCGACATGGCGCACCGGGCGGGCTTCTCCACCATGATGAGCCACCGTTCCGGCGAGACCGAGGACACCACCATCGCCGACCTGGCGGTGGCCGTCGGCTCCGGTCAGATCAAGACCGGCGCCCCGGCCCGGTCCGAGCGGGTGGCCAAGTACAACCAGCTGCTGCGCATCGAGGAGGAGCTGGACGACGCCGCGGTGTACGCCGGTCGCGGCGCCTTCCCCCGCTTCAAGGCCTGATCGAACCAGTCTGGGCAGTGAGCAGCGGTAGGCCGTGACGACACGTCGGGCGCCGGCGGGCTGATAGACGTGGCCCGGGGCGCCCGACGTGCGATGGTTCCAGGTGGGTGAGTCCACGAGTCTGGGGGAACCGATGCCACCGCGCCGTCCGACCGCGCCGCACGCCGGAGCCGCCGCCCGCAGCGGTGCGCGCCCGGGGGCGCCGTCCGGGCCGCGTCCGGGGGCCGGGGCGCCGGGCTCGCGACCCAGCGGTGCCGACCGGCGTCCGATCGCCCCCTCCCGTGGCTCGTCGCGGCCGTCCGCGGCGGGCACCCCTGCCGCCGGCCTGCCCGCCGCCGCCGGCCGCACCGGGCGTACCGTCCGGATGTCCACCGGCCGCCCGCCGCTGGTCCGGCCGGTGACCATGCTGTCCGGCGTCCTGGTCATCGTGACGCTGCTCCTGGCGCCGTACATCCGGCCGTGGGTGACGCAGCGTTCCCAGATCGACGCCGGCCGCGAGCAGGTCGAGGACCTGCAGCGCGAGGTCACCGCCCTCGACGCCGAGCTGCGCCGCTGGAACGACCCGGCCTTCGTGCGGGCGCAGGCGCGCCAGCGGCTCAACTTCGTCATGCCGGGGGAGTCCGGGTTCGTGCTCCTCGACGACGGCGCGCACTCCGTGACCCGGCCTGATCCGCGGTCCGCCACCGCAGCCGTGCCCACCGGCGGCGACGGGCAGGTGTGGTACGCGAAGGTGTGGGACTCGATCCGGATCGCCGGCGACCCGACGACCGAGCAGGCGCGCACGACGGGTACCCGGTGAGCGGGATGCCCGACGCCGACCTGGACGCCGACCTGGATGCCGTCGAGGCGCAGCTGGGCCGGCGTCCGCGCGGTGTCGTCGGCGTGGCGCACCGGTGCCCGTGCGGCCTCCCCGACGTCGTGACGACGGCACCCGAGCTGGACGACGGCACCCCCTTCCCGACGACCTTCTACCTGACCTGCCCGCGCGCGGCCGGCGCGATCGGGACGCTGGAGGCGAGCGGCCTCATGCGCGCGATGACGCAGCGCCTCGCTGACGACCCGGAGCTCGCCGCCGCCCACCGGGCCGCCCACGAGGACTACCTGCGCCGACGCCAGGCGCTGGGCGACGTGCCGCGGATCCGCGGCATCTCGGCGGGCGGCATGCCGGACCGGGTGAAATGTCTTCACGTCCTGGTCGGGCACGCGCTCGCCGCCGGGCCGGGCGTGAACCGGCTCGGCGACGAGGCGCTGGCCGCACTGCCGCCCTGGTGGGCGGACGGCCCCTGCGTCCCCGCGCCGACCGTCGCGGACGGCTGACGGCGTGCGGGTGGCCGCCGTCGACTGCGGCACCAACTCCCTGCGCCTGCTCGTCGCGGACGTCGACCCCGGCACCGGGCGCCTGGTCACCGTCCACCGGGAGGCCCGGATCGTGCGGCTCGGCGAGGGGGTGGACCGCACCGGCGAGCTCGCCCCCGAGGCCGTTGCGCGGGTCCTGGCGGTGACGGCCGTCTACGCGCGCCGCTGCGAGGAGGCCGGGGTCGAGCGGGTCCGGTTCGTCGCGACGTCCGCCGCGCGGGACGCGACGAACTCCGGCCTCCTGGTCCGCGGCGTCCACGGCGTGCTGGGGGTCGAGCCGGAGGTGCTGACGGGTGCCGAGGAGGCCCGGCTGTCGTTCGTCGGCGCCGTCCGCGGGCTGCCCGCCGGCGCGGTCCCGCCCGGCCCCTGCCTGGTCGTGGACGTCGGCGGCGGGTCCACGGAGGTGGTGTTGGGTGCGTCGTCCGAGCCGGACGGCGCCCGCGACGCCGGCCCGCTGGTGGCGGCAGCCGTCTCGGTGGACGTCGGCTCGGTGCGGCTGACCGAGCGGCACCTGCGGTCGGACCCGCCCACCGGCGCCGAGCTCGCCGCCGCCCGGGCCGACGTGACCGCGGCGCTGGACGTCGTCGCGGGCGCCGTCGACCTCGCCCGGGCCCGCGCACTGGTCGGCGTCGCGGGCACGGTGACGACGATCACGGCGCACGCCCTGGGCCTGCCCGCCGACGACCCGGCGCGGGTGCACGGCGCGGTCCTGACGGTCGCCGCGGCCCGGGCGGCCTGCGCCGCCCTGCTCGGGGCGACCCGCGCGGAGCGGGCCGCGCTGCCCGGCATGCCGGCCGGCCGGGCCGACGTGATCGGCGCCGGCGCGCTGGTGTGGGACCAGGTGATCGAGCGGGTGGCGGGCTCCGCGGGGCTCCGCCAGGTCGTCACGTCGGAGCAGGACATTCTGGACGGCGTCGCCCGCGCGCTGGCCGGGGCGGCCACCGGGGCGTGACCCCGGCGGTCCCAGGAGCGTGCGCTAGCGTGGGCGTCCTGCCGACAGCTGGGGTGCCTGCGTTGAAGTGTTCGCGGTCCGTCGTCCTGACGGCGGCGGCTGCCCTCGTGGCCGTGACTCCCCTGACGGGCTGCTCGTTCTTCCGGGACTCGCCGAACCGGGCGGGCACCGAGGTGCCGTCGCTGTCGTCGTCCGCGCCGGCCTCCACCGCGACGACCACCGGTGCGCCGCCGACGACGAGCGCCTCGCTGTCGGCGCCCGTCGCCGCGCCGTCGCCGCCCGCCGTGACCGGCTACGCGCTGACCCAGTCCTCCGCGACGGTGGTGCGCAAGTTCGAGCAGGTGGCGGGCCGGTTCAACGGCGTGTTCGGCGGCCTGACCGTGCGCAACGTGTCGAAGGGGACCGACGCCACCGGCACGGTCGTCCTGCTGGGACTGCACCCGGAGCTGGTGGGGAACGCCACGGTCGAGCGGGGCCTGCTCCCGGGGATGATCAAGGGGATGTCGGGCCAGGGGGCGAAGACGTCGACCCAGAAGGTCTCCGGCGTGGACGTGGCGGTGGCCTCCACCAAGACCACCAACATCGTCGCCTGGTACACCAAGGGCACCGTCGTGCTCGTGCTCGGCAGCGGGGTCGACCCGGCTCCCACGCTGGCCTTCGCCAAGGCGTACCTCGCCTCGGGGCACTGACCGCCCGTCCCCCTTCCGGCACCCCTGGTGATCGCACACCGTCCTGCACTTGTGTTGCGTGCGGTACTGCGGAATGTGGAGTACTGTCCTGTCCGGATCAGCGGACCGACGGGGAGAGCCGGATGGACACCACGCAACTGCTCAAGGGGGTGCTGGACCTCGCCGTGCTCGCCGTCGTGTCGACGGAGGACGGCTACGGCTACGACGTCGTCCGACGGTTGCGCGCCGCCGGCCTGACGGACGTCGGTGACGCCTCGGTCTACGGCACCCTGCGCCGGCTCTACAGCGCCGGCGCGCTGACCTCCTACGTCGCGCCCTCCGACGAGGGCCCGCACCGCAAGTACTACGGGATCAACCCGCACGGCCGCGCGATGCTCGGTGAGCAGGCCGTCACCTGGTCGGTGTTCGCCGACACCATGAACGGCCTGCTCACGGCAGCGGGCCCGTCGGTCCGGGAGGCCACCCGATGAACGTGCCCGTCGCGCGTCCCGCCGTCGCCGCGTTCGTCGCGGCCGTCCGGGCGCAGCTCGACGACCTGTCCGCCGAGGAGGTCGACGAGCTCACCGAGGGTCTGGAGGCCGATCTCAACGACGCCCTCACCGAGGCCGGGACGTCCGCCGAGCAGTTCGGGGACCCGGCCGAGTACGCCGCGGAGCTGCGCTCCGCGGCCGGGCTGCCTCCCCGGGCCGTGCGAGGAGGGGATGGGCCCGGGGTGGTGACGAGGGCGCGGCAGCGCTGGGACGCCCAGCTGGAGGACCTGCGGGCCAAGCCGTGGTGGCCGGGCCTGCGGGACTTCGTCGTCACGCTGCGGCCCGTCTGGTGGGTGGCGCGCGCCGGCGTCGCCGCGAGCCTGCTGAGCGCGGTGCTGCCCGACGGCTGGTGGCTCTCCTTCCTGCTCCTCGCGGTCGCCAGCGTCGAGCTGGGCCGCCGCGGAGTGGCCGGCCGCACCAAGGCGGCGAGGGCGTTCGTGATCACCGGCAACATCATCGCGGCGGCCTGCTTGCTCCCCGCGCTGGCCGCCGGCCTCCCGTCGGGCCGCTCCTACGACGGATCGACCGTCAGCAGCGCTCCGGGCGACGGGGTGTGGGTCGACGGCTCGCCCGTGTCGAACATCTACCCCTTCGACAGCCAGGGGCGCCCGCTGACCGGTGTCCAGCTCTACGACCAGGACGGCGCCCCGGTGGCGATCGGCGACTCCGGGCGGTCCGGCCTCGCCGTCGGCGGCCCGGGGGAGACGGTGGAGCAGGTCCCCGCCGTGGACGCGGCCGGCCAGCAACGCTGGAACGTCTACCCGCTGCGCCGGCGCACCGTCACGGCCGCCGGTTACGGCCCGGACGGCGCGAACGCGGCCGACGTGACGGGAGCGCCGTCGGCCCCCGCCGTGCCCGGCATCAGTCCGGGTCCGCTGCTCGTGCCCACCGCGGAGGCGTCGTCCGGGCCGAGCCCGAGCCCGAGCCCGACGTCGAGCCCGGAGCCCTCGGCGGGGCGCTCGCCGTCCGCGTCTCCGTCGGCGTCTCCGTCCATGTCGCTGTCCCCGTCCCCGTCCATGTCGCTGTCCCCGTCCCCGTCGCCGTCGCCGTCCCCGTCGTCGGCCCAGCCCAGTGCCGGCTGATCCGTTGCGCCTGCCGCACCCGCTGACGGGGCAGGCGTTCGGTTCGCCGGTGCCGCCGGGTACCGGCTGGCCGGACGACCCGGCGGACGGCGCGACCCCGGTGGCGACCGCACCCGCGGACGTCCCCGGGCTCGCCGCGGACGCCGCCGACCTGGCCGAGCTGGACGCCCGGGTGTCGGTGTGCCGGGCGTGCCCGCGGCTGGTGGGCTGGCGGGAGGACGTCGCGGTGATGAAGCGCCGGGCCTTCGCCGGCCAGCCGTACTGGGGCCGCCCGATCGCCGGGTGGGGCGACCCCGGGGCGTGGCTGCTCGTGGTGGGGCTGGCCCCGGCGGCACACGGCGGGAACCGCACGGGCCGGGTCTTCACCGGTGACCGGTCCGGGGACTGGATCTTTGCCGCCCTCCACCGCGCCGGCTTCGCCGCCCTGCCGACCAGCGACGCCGCCGGCGACGGGCAGGCGCTGCACGGCGTCCGGATCGCGGCCGCCGTGCGGTGCGCGCCGCCCGCCAACCGCCCGGAACCGGCCGAACGGGACACCTGCGCGCCCTGGCTCGACCGTGAGGTGACCCTGCTCGAACCGGGACTGCGCGCCGTCCTCGCGCTGGGTGCCTTCGCCTACGCGGCGGCCCTGGCGAGCGCGCGGCGGCTCGGCTGGACGGCGCCGGCCCCTCCGCCGCGGTTCGGGCACGGTGTGGTGGCTCCGCTGGTCACGACCTCGGGGCGGCCGTTGCCGCTGGTGGCGAGCTACCACGTGAGCCAGCAGAACACCTTCACCGGACGGCTGACGCAGGCGATGCTGGACGGCGTCCTCGTGCAGGTGCGGGAGCACGCCCGGTTACCGGCCTGAGCCGCGCCGTCTGCGCTTGTGAAGGTTTTCACGAGGATCTACGCTAAAAGCCATGAACACGACGACGTCCGCGAAGCCCCGACGCATCCTCGTCCTGGGGGGTGGGTACGTCGGTCTCTACACGGCGCTGCGGCTGCAGTCGAAGCTGCGCGCGGGCGAGGCCACCGTCACGGTGATCGAGCCGCACTCGTACATGACCTACCAGCCGTTCCTTCCCGAGGCGTCGGCCGGTTCGCTGTCGCCGCGGCACGTCGTCGTCCCGCTGCGGCGCGTGCTGCGCAAGTGCACGGTGATCAACGGCCGGGTGGTCAGCCTCGACCACGCCCGGCGGGTGGCCCGGCTCGACCCGATCGACGGTCCCGAGTACGACGTCGAGTACGACATCGTCGTCAACGCGCTCGGCTCGGTGGCCCGCACGCTGCCCATCCCGGGCCTGGCGGACGAGGGGGTCGGCTTCAAGACCATCGAGGAGGCCATCTACCTCCGCAACCAGGTCCTGAACTGCCTGGACGTCGCCGAGTCGACGACCGACGTCGCCCGGCGGCGGCGCGCGCTGACCTTCGTCTTCGTCGGCGGCGGTTACGCCGGCGTCGAGGCGCTGGCCGAGCTGGAGGACCTCGCCCGGGACGCCTGCGCCTACTACAAGAACATCTCGCCGGCCGACCTGCGGTTCGTCCTCGTCGAGGCGACCGGGCGCATCCTGCCGGAGGTCGGGCCGGACATGGGCGAGTACACGGTCATGCAGCTGTCGCAGCGGAACATCGACATCCGGCTGGAGACGCGCCTGGAATCGTGCGAGAAGGGCGTCGTCAAGCTGTCGGACGGCGCGACGTTCGAGTCCGACACGATCGTCTGGACGGCCGGGGTCAAGGCCAACCCGGTGATGCGCAACTTCGAGGGCCTGCCGCTCGACGACCGCGGCCGGCTGAAGTGCCGGGCCGACCTGCGCGTGGACGGCGTCGAGGACGCCTGGGGCGCCGGCGACTCGTGCGCCGTCCCCGACGTGACCAAGCCGGGCGAGTTCACCGGTCCGAGCGCGCAGCACGCCGTCCGCCAGGCGCGCCGGCTGGCCGACAACCTGGTGGCCCAGCTGCGGGGCAAGCCGCTGACGGAGTACCGGCACAAGTACGCCGGCTCGGTCGCGAGCCTGGGGCTGCACAAGGGCGTGGCGCAGGTGTACGGGATCAAGCTCAAGGGCTGGCCGGCCTGGTTCATGCACCGCACCTACCACCTGTCCCGGGTGCCGACGCTGAACCGCAAGCTGCGGGTCGTCTCGGACTGGACGCTGGCTCTCTTCTTCAAGCGTGAGATCGTCTCGCTGGGCTCGATCTCGATGCCCTTCCACGAGTTCGAGGCGGCGGCTGGCCTCGTGACGTCGGGGGGCGCCTTCGACGCGCACGAGGCGGCGGCGCGGTCGGCGTCGGGCGACCGGCAGGCGTCGTCCGGCGGCCGCGAGTCGTCCACCGAGGGCACCGGCTCCTGAGCTCGCCGGCTGCCCTCCACACCGGTTCCGGCGCCGGGCGCCGGGCGCCCGGCGTGGG
>Ga0302323_100001219_pt1 | contig 20839 bp, 16 predicted proteins | sample Fen_T0_3_FD_201950 | JGI IMG/M metagenome (GOLD analysis project Ga0302323, IMG submission 201950) | Peat permafrost microbial communities from Stordalen Mire near Abisko, Sweden - Fen_T0_3 | ecosystem: Environmental > Terrestrial > Soil > Wetlands > Permafrost | place: Sweden: Abisko... | reverse complement strand
CTTTGGTTCATCGTCGGTGTGCCCTTTTTTTTCCTGGAGCACTTGACAAACCTGGTCCGCCTGCTGCCTGCATTGTAGCCACGTTTAACCAATTTGCAACTTTTCGCCGCCGATTCCGGTGCTTGGAATCGCGAGTGTTGCGATTTCGCACACATCACAATGGCCGATTTCAAGCGCATTTTGCGATGCGCGGAATCGTTCGGCGCGCCGATTTCGAATTCGCGCGACGCGTTGAAATCGGTATCGTCAGGGCAGCAGCGATTCGCCGGCGAACAGCGCATCCGCACGCTCGCGCTGACGCACCAGATGCACGCGGCTGTCGTCGACAATCAACTCGCATGCACGGGGGCGCGCGTTGTAGTTCGAGCTCATTGCCATGCCGTAAGCGCCGGCTGCGCCGATGGCCAGCAGGTCTCCCTCGGCGATTGCCAACGACCTGTCGTGCGCCAGGAAATCACCGCTTTCGCACACGGGACCGACGATGTCCCAGCGCTGTTCCGCGCCTGCGCGGGGCCGCACCGGCGAAACCGGATGCCAAGCATCGTAGAGCGCGGGACGCAGCAGGTCGTTCATCGCCGCGTCGACGATAGCGAAGCTCTTCGGGTTGCCGGGCTTGAGGTATTCGACGCGCGTCAGCAAGACGCCGGCGTCGCCGACAAGTAGGCGGCCGGGTTCGAAGATGAGCTTCTCCTGGCGTCCACCGAAGATGCCGACGATCATGGCCGCATAGTCGATGAGCGACACCGGCGTCTCGTCCCGATAGCGAATGCCGAGGCCCCCGCCCAGGTCGATGTGCGTCAGGGCAATGCCATCTGCGGCCAGGCGGTCGACCAACTCCAGCACCTTGTCCGCGGCTTCGCGGTAGGGCGAGATCTCGGTGATCTGGGAGCCGATATGGATGTCGAGTCCGCGGACGGCGATGTTCGGCAGCGACGCCGCAAGGCGGTATAGCGTCGGCGCGTCGGCGAAGGCGATGCCGAACTTGCTCTCCTTCAATCCCGTCGAAATGTACGGGTGCGTCATCGGGTCGACATCGGGATTCACGCGGAAGCTGACGGGGGCGGCGCGGCCCACGCGGCCCGCGACGGCGTTGAGACGGGTGAGCTCGGAGGCCGACTCCACGTTGAAGCACAGGATGCCGACGCGAAGCGCTGCCTCCATCTCCGCTTCCGACTTGCCGACGCCGGAAAAGACCACCTTTGACGGGTCGCCGCCTGCTGCAAGCACGCGTTCGAGTTCGCCGCCGGACACGATGTCGAAGCCGCTGCCGAGCCGCGCGAAGAGATTCAGAACGGCGAGGTTCGGGTTCGCCTTCATTGCGTAGCAGACGAGGTGCGGGACGCTGGCGAACGCGGCGTCGAATTCGCGCCAAGCGCGTTCTAGCGCGGCGCGAGAGTAGACGTAGCAGGGCGTCCCGAACCGCGAAGCGATCTCCGACAGCGGCACCCGCTCGGCGCACAGTACGCCGTCGCGCAGGACGAAAGGCGTCACGGCTTGCGCTCGGCGGCCGCGGGCTTCGGGGATGTGGAATCGACCGTGGGCGGGACGGCAGTCACCGGCGCCGTTGCAGGGGCGGCGGTCGCCGCAGGCGCGGGCGGTGGCAGGACGAGCGGGCCCTTGATGCCGCAGCCGGCGGCCGCGAGCAGCGTCAGCGTAGCGGTGGCGATGCGGAATTGACGTAACATTCTCGCTGAATCCTATCACGCGCAAACATGACCACGGACAGCACCTTCATCGCCTCTGCCGACGCCACGCTGGCTGCCATCGGCGCGGCGCTCGATGCCGCGCTGGAGCGCGACGAAAATGCGGCCGACGACGGTACCGACTGGAGCCTGATCGACGGCATCCTCGAGGTCGAATGCGGCGATGGCAGCAAGCTCATCGTGAATCGCCACGTTCCCAACCGCGAGATCTGGGTGGCGGCGCGTTCCGGTGGCTTTCACTTTCGCGCGGACGGCGGCGTGTGGCGCGATTCGCGGTCCGGCGGGGAACTGGGCGCGCAACTCGCCGGACTCCTGCGCGACCAGGCGGGGCTGGCGGTGGATCTGACGGGGCTTCCGCCTCCGGCCGCCTAGGGCCGCCGCTCACGCCGCAAGCAGCGCCGTCCAGTCTTCCAGCTCGCGCTTTCGCGCGGCGTGTCCCGGCATCAGCGACTCGACGATCGCCCAGAAGCGCGGCGAGTGGTTGAGCTCGACCAGGTGCGCGACTTCGTGCGCCACGATGTATTCGGCCAGCGAAGGCGGCAGCTGGACCAGCCGCCAGTTGAGACGGATCTCGCCGCGAGCGTTGCAGCTCCCCCATTCGCTGCGGGCATTGGACAGGCGCATGGCCGGCGTGGACGACGTGACGCGCTGCGCGTACCGAAGGACCTGCGGCGCCACCAGGTTCCACGCCTCGTCCTTCAACCATTTGCTGACCAGTGCAGCCACCTCCCGCTCGTCATGGGCGTGGGGATGGAGCACCGTGAGATTGAAGAGATCGGGGGCGACCGCGGAACGCCGCGAGGGGAAGACTTCAAGCGCCAGTTCCCGGCCGCGATACAGGATGGGCGCGCCCGACTTCCACACGCGCGGCAACACGTCGCGGCGCCGGCCGCGCCATTCGACCAGCGCCTTCACGATCCACTTGGCGCGTTCGGTCAGCGCCGCCTCGATTTCGGAGATCGTCACCCAGCGCGGTGCCCGTACCGTCAGGCCATCGAGATCGACTTCCATGCCGATCGTGCGCCGGCGCGCGCGGATGAGCAGGTAGTCCACGGTCTCGCCGGCCAGCACGACGCGCCTTTGCGTGCCGTCGCTGGCGCGCCGCGCGTCGTCAGTGCCGCGCCCCACTTCGTCCAGGCGCAGGTGCGCGGTCGCCGGGCGGACAGGCGCGCGCATCACGCAGGTACGCCCAGGCGCGCCACTTCACCCTCGATCCATGCCTCGACTTCATGCATCAGGGCCAGCGGCTCCTTGCCGGTCGGCGAAATGGGCCTGCCGATGGTCATCGTGATCACGCCGGGCTTCTTTCCGAAGACGCCTTTCGGCCACAGGTACCCGGCATTGTGCGCGACGGGGATGATCGGCACGTCGAGCATGATGGCCAGGCGCGCGCCGCCGGTCTTGTACTTCGCGCGCGTGCCGAACCTGATCCGCGTGCCTTCTGGGTAGATGGCAATCCAGAAGCCCTGCTTGAAGCGCTCGCGACCCTGCGTGGCAATCTGCTGCATCGCATCGACGCCGGCCTTGCGGTCGATGGTGATCGGCGACGCCAGCGCAAAGCCCCAGCCGAAGAACGGAAGCGCCAGCAGCTCCTTCTTCGCTACGTAGGCCAGGCTGGGGAAATACTGCGTGAGCGACAGCGTCTCCCACGTCGAGCTGTGCTTGGACAGCACAATGTGCGGCGTGAGCTTGCTGCCCACGGGAATGTTCTCGCGGCCGTCGATGCGCCAGCGAATGCCGCAGATCACCCTGGCGCCCCACAGGTTCACCGCGCACCAGCTGGCGGCCATCCGGTAGGTCGTGATGCGCGGCGACCAGGCCATCAGCAGCATCGCTGCGGCGTAGACCGGCGTGACGACCAGCTGGAACAGGAGGAAGAGAAGGGAGCGCAGCGCGGACAAGGGGTGCAGGTCTTCGCCGCTGGTCATTCGCCGGCCAGGAGCGCCGACACCGCGAAAGCAAGGTCGGGAAAGATCACGGTGTTCTTCGGAAAATTGCCTTCGCGCAACGTCTTCTCGCCTTTCCCCGTCAGCACCAGCATCGGTTGGGCGCCGACGCCCTCCGCGGACGTCAGGTCGCGCAAAGAATCGCCGACACAGGGCAGGCCCGTCAACTCGGAATTGAAGCGCTTGCCGATCTCGGCCAGCATTCCGGGTTTGGGCTTGCGGCATTCGCACTTCGAGTCGGCCGTATGCGGGCAGAAGAACACGGCGTCCACGCGGCCGCCGACGTGTGTCAGCGCCTTGTGCATCTTTTCGTGGATGGCGTTCAGCGTCGCCATGTCGAAAAGGCCGCGCCCGAGGCCGGACTGGTTGGTGGCGACGACCACGCGATACCCTGCGTGATTCAGGCGGGCGATGGCCTCGAGGCTGCCCGGAATGGGCCGCCATTCTTCCGGCGACTTGATGTACTGGTCGCTGTCGTAGTTGATGACGCCGTCGCGGTCGAGGACGATGAGCTTGGCTGCGCGGGTCGCTACGACGGCGTCGGAGGCTAGCTGGACCATGGCCTATTGTGCCAGCCTGGAGATGTCTGCGACGCGATTCATCGTCGCGGCGACGCTGCGCAGCAGGGCCAGGCGGTTGGCGCGGACGGCGGGGTCGTCCACCATCACCAAAACGTCGTCGAAATAGCGGTCGACGGCCGGCTTTGCCGTGGCGAGCGCGCGCAGTGCGGCGGTGAAGTCGCCGCCCGCGTAGTCCGCCTCGACCTGCGGCGCGAGTTTCTGGAACGCCATGAAGAGATCGTGCTCGGCGCCCTCGGCCAGCCGGCCGCGGTCCACGGCGGGGGCCGCGTCGTCGCCATTCTTGCGCAGGATGTTGACGATGCGCTTGTTGGCGGCCGCCAGCGCGGCAGCTTCGGGTAGCGTCGCAAACGCTTGCACTGCCGCCAGGCGAGGCGCCACCAGGTCGATGCGTGCAGGCGCGTCTGCCAGCACGGCCTCGACTTCGTTCGGCGCGGCACCCGAATCGCGCAGCGTCTGGCGCAGGCGGTCCTGCATGAAGCCTGCGACACCGCTTGTGGTATCGGTTGCCAACGTGCCGGCCGGAAACTGTTCAGCGGCCAGCGCCAGCAATCCTGGCAACTCCAGTGGCAGGCGGCGCTCCAGCAGGATGCGCAGTACACCCAGCGCGTGCCGGCGCAGGCCGAACGGGTCCTTGTCGCCGGTGGGAACGAGCCCGATGCCCCAGATGCCGACCAGTGTGTCCAGCTTGTCGGCCAGCGCCACGCTTTGCGCGACCGTGCCCGCCGGCAGCGCGTCGCCGGCGAAGCGCGGCCAGTAGTGTTGTTCGATCGCGGCGGACACTTCCGGCGCCTCGCCGTCGTGCTCGGCGTAGTAGCGCCCCATCAGGCCCTGCAGTTCCGGAAATTCGCCGACCATGTCGGTGACGAGATCCGCTTTCGCGAGCTGCGCGGCCCGCAGCGCCAGCGCGCGGTCCGCACCCAATTCATGCGCGATGGCGGCCGCGACGGCGCCCACGCGGGCGGCACGCTCGGCCTGCGTGCCGAGCTTGTTGTGATAAACGACGGACGCGAGCTTCGGCAGCCGCGATTCCAGTGACTGGCGCCGGTCCTGGTCGAAGAAGAACTTGGCGTCCGCCAATCGTGCCCGCAGCACGCGCTCATTGCCGGAAACGATGGCCGACGGGTCGGTGGTTTCGATGTTGCTCACCAGCAGGAAGCGGTTGACGAGCTTGCCCACGTCGTCGGCCAGCGCAAAGTACCGCTGGTTCAACTGCATCGTCAGGATCAGGCATTCCTGCGGGACGTCGAGGAATGTGGCGTCGAACGTGCCGGCGTAGACCGCGGGCCACTCGACCAGCGCCGCGACCTCGTCCAGCAGCGCGTCCGGCATGATCGGCGTCGCGTTGCCCGCTGCGCCCTCCAGGCCGACAACGATGGCCGCGCGCCGCGCGGCAAACGAGGGGATGACCTTGCCTTCGGCTTCGAGCGTGGGCGCATAGGCGTCCGCCGTTGCGATTGCGATGTCGCCGCCGGAAAGGAAGCGATGCCCGCCGGTGATGCGTCCGGCATCGAGATCGAGCGCGCGCACGGGGACTACGTCCGCGCCGTGCAGCGCCGTGAGCTTGTGGGCGGGTCGAACGAACTTGACGTCGTTGTAGTAGCTGCCGGGCGCGGCGTAGCTCATCACTTTCGGGATCGGAAGCTTCGCCAGCACGTCGTCGAGTGTCGACTGCAGTCCACGTACGAGGTCTTGCCCCTTGGCCAGGCTACGCAAGTGCACATAATCGGCCTTGCCGTCGCTTTCAATGAAGATGCGGTCAGGGCCATCAACTGCGTCCAAGGAGGCTGTGGCCAAATGGGCGCGGCCAAGTGCTCCGAGTTTCTTCTGAAACGCTATGGAAGGTTGCCCGGACGCGTCACGCGCCACCCTCACCGGCATCAATTTGTCGACGACCTCGGCATCTGGAGCCGCGGATAACACATGCGTTATCAAGACGGCGAGCCTTCGCGGTGTCGCGAATCCGGTGACCACCGAATCGGCGGTGAAGAAGTCCCGGCTCGACAGGCCGCCGGCGATGCCGTCCGCGAACGCCTCACCCAGCTTCTTCAGCGCCTTCGGCGGCAGCTCTTCGGTAAACAGCTCGACAAGCAACGTGGCGCTCATGCTGCCTCCGCGCTCGCCGCAGGCCCGCGGCGGTCGGCCGGCAGCATCGGGAAGCCCAGCGCCTCCCGCGCCTCGACATAGGCCGTCGCGACGCGGCGCGACAGATTTCGAATGCGACCGATGTACGCCGCACGTTCGGTCACCGAGATCGCGCCGCGCGCGTCCAGGAGGTTGAACGTGTGCGCTGCCTTTAGGATCATTTCGTAGCCCGGCAGCGGCAGCTTCGCCTCCAGCAGCCGCAACGCCTCGCTTTCGAAATACGCGAATAGCTCGAACAGCTTGGCGGCGTTGGATTGCTCGAAATTGTAGGTCGACTGCTCGACTTCGTTCTGGTGGTATACGTCGCCGTAGGTCAGCGTGCGCTGGACGCCGCCGTCCATCCATTGCGTCCACACCAGGTCGTACAGGCTGTCCTTGTTTTGAAGGTACATACACAGGCGCTCGAGACCGTACGTGATCTCACCGGTGATCGGGTTGCAGTCGAGGCCGCCGACCTGCTGGAAATATGTGAACTGCGTGATTTCCATGCCGTTCATCCACACTTCCCAGCCTAGACCCCACGCACCCAGCGTCGGATTTTCCCAGTCATCCTCGACAAAGCGCACGTCGTTCTTCTTGAGGTCGAAGCCCAAGGCGGTGAGCGAGCCAAGATAAAGTTCGAGAATGTCGGGTGGCGAGGGCTTTAGTACGACCTGGTACTGGTAGTAGTGCTGCGCGCGATTCGGATTCTCGCCATAGCGACCGTCCTTGGGACGACGCGACGGCTGCACATAGGCAGCGCGCCAGGGCTCCGGGCCGAGCGAGCGCAAGAACGTCGCGGTATGGGATGTGCCCGCACCGACCTCCATATCGTAGGGCTGCAAAAGCGCACAGCCCTGTTGGTCCCAATACTTCTGGAGAGTGAGGATGAGTTGCTGGAACGTGAGCATCGATGGGGCGCGCGGAAGGGCTTCCGCGGATCCTTTTCAACAGCGCCAAAGATGCTGATTTTACGGGATTCGGCCGCGCTTCCCCAAGGCGCGGTGGTAACTCTACGCCGGCGACTGTTGCAGAACAGCCCGCCGTGGAGCAGTCAGCGGTGGACGCCTAGCCGATTTCGACGGCGACGGTGTTGTCCTTTGGCCGGCGGTCGATCAGCTTGTTGTACGGGTCGATGCCCGCACGCACCGGCTTCCTGTCGACGATCACGGTGAATTCCATCGCCTCCCGGTCGATCTTCTTCTTTTCCAGGAAGAGCGGCTTGTTGTCGGCGTCCATCACGCCGATGTCGATCCAGTCCGCCAGCGCCACGTCGGTCTCCTTGCCAAGCGCATCGGCCCTGAGCTTCCGCGCGGCGACATTGAGCGTCACTTCGAAGCGGCCGTCGGGCAGCACCTTGGCCGTGGCGCCGGTCGCGTGGTTGTCGTAGAGCGTGATCGTCTCGAACATGTCGTCGATGACGTACTGCAGGTGCGGCGGCGTGACGGCGCGGATGTGCGCGAGCAATTGCGTTGTGTTCGGGTAAGGCGGACCCTTGAACGCGTGCTCGTCGCGGAACGCGCGGATCGCGCGGTTCAGGTTCTCCTCGCCGATGTAGTCCTGCAGCGCGTACATGACGAGGCTGCCCTTGCGGTAGTGGATGTACGGCTGGTTCTCGACGCGCGACAGCGGCAGCTCCTTCTTCTGCTCGGTGCTGCGGCCCAGCAGGTAGCGGTCGAGCTCGTACTGGAGGAATCGCTCCATCTTCGCCTCGCCGTACTTCTGCTTCATTACCATCAGCGCCGAGTATTGCGCCAACGTCTCCACCAGCATCGTGCCGCCCTGGACGTCGGCGGCGGCCACCTGATGACCCCACCACTGGTGCGCGAGTTCGTGCGCCGTTACGTAGTACGGATAGTCGATGTCGTCCTTGGCGTCCTCGCGCACGCGGGCGATGAAGCCGATGCCTTCCGAGAACGGGATCGTATTGGGGAACGACTGCGCAAATGCCTGGTAGCGCGGGAACTCGATGATCCGGAACTGTTTGTGCTGGTACGGCCCGAAGTTGGCGGTGAAATAGTCGAGCCCGGACTTGGTCGCGGCGATCATCCGGTCGAGGTTGTACTCGTGGCCGGGCTGGTAATAGACCTCGATTGCAACGTCGTTCCAGTGGTCCTTCTTCGCGGCGTAGCGGCCCGACTGGAATGCGAAGAAGTTGAGGATCGGGCTGTCCATCCGGTACTCGAAATAACGGCGGCCGTCCTGAACCCATTCCTTCTGCAGGTAGCCCGGAGCGATGGCGAACTGGTCCTCCTCGGTGCTCACCGTGGCCTCGAACGCGATGAAATCGGCGTCGCCGGAGAGCCCATTCACGGCCAGTCCCGCGGGATCGTCGCGGTCCAGCGCGCGCTCGGCCGGCGGCAGGCCGAACTTCTTCCGTTCCCGGTCCGCCGTGAGCTCGCCGCGATTCTGGTAACCGATGATCGGCAGCAGCATGACGCTGTTAACGAACGAGCCGTTGAAGTCGACGTCGGTGAAGGCACCGGCGTTGGTGAAGCCGTGCGCGCCGATTTCCAAGTCGAACGCCAAGTCGGTGGCGGCGCCGGGGGCCAGCGGGGTCGCCAGCTTGTAGCTCCGCCAGCCGATCGGCGCGTCCGAGGTCACAAGCTCGGCCGGCACGCCGAACTCGAGCTTGTTGAACATCATCTCCTGGCCCGAAACGAACGACAGGTGGATGGTGTCGATGGGCTTGTCCGTCCTGTTGGCCAGCGCATAGGTACCGCGCATCCTGACCCTCTGTTCGCGCGGGTACAGGTCGGCGGCGACCTTGACCGCGGTGATCTTAGGCTGCGGATCGGCCGCGAAGCGCTTGTATTTCTTCTCGTAATCGGCCTGCCGCGCGAGCTGGTCGTCCGCCGTCCGGTAGTGGTTGAGGATGTTGGTGTTGTAGAAGATGAACGCGCCGAAGCCCGCCATGGCGACGGCGGCGACGGCGGACAGCGCCGCGACCGGACGCGTGAACCGCCGCCGGGCGATGGTGACGCGGCCGCGCCAGCCGGCGGTGGTGCCGCGTGTCCAGAACAGATAGGCGGCGACGGCGAGCAGCAGCGCCGCGGCGGCCCAGTACGCCTGGAATGCGCGCACGCGGAGCAGGAAGTGTCCGAATCCATTCATGTCCGAGTAGACATAAGGCGGCGTCACGCCGTACTTGTACAGGTTGTGCTCGAAGCCCATCAGGCCCGCGAAGTTGATCACAATGAAGTAGACGATCATCAGGAAATGACCGAGGTACTTCTGGTTGACGAGCGAATGTACGGTCATCGCCAGCACGCAGACCAGCCAGTAATCAATCAGCTCGATGCCGAACAGGCCCTTGAAGTAGAGGCCTAGCTCGTAGTTGTGGTAACCCTTGGCCGTCTGGATGCCGAGCCCGCACAGCATCAGCAACGCCTGAAGTACAACGGGCACCAACATCAGCGCCAGCAGCTTGCCCAGGAATGGCAGCCACGTCGGGATCGGCAGCGCATCGTGGATCTGGTCCAGCCGGTGCTCGCGCTCGCGCCACGCGAGTTCGCCCGCGTAGAACGTGATGATGACCAGCATGAACACCTGAAACGTGCCCGACAGCAGGTCCAGCATCTGCCAGGTCACCGGCCAGGTGTTGGTGCCGAAGATGTCCCCGGCGGTCGCGCTGGTGACGACGAGGAACAGCACGCCGGCGAAGGCGATGACACCGAAATAGACATTCCTGACCGTCTCGCGGAAATTGAGCCACACGAAGTGGGGCAGCAGACGCCAGCCGCTCAGCGGGACTGGCGCAGCTCGTCGCAACTGCACGGCGACGACGTCGCCTGACGCGTGCTCGAGCCCCGTCGCGCGACGGCGGCCGGTGGTGCCCGCCTGCGTCATCCGGAAGCGCCAGGTCGTGATCCCGATGACCGCGGCGCCGATCGCCAGCCACAGCAGCCGGTTCCAGAGGAGGAATCCCTCGAGAGGCACGTATCGGGTGTTGCGTTCGCTGATCGACCAGTAGGCGGTCAGCTGGGATGTGGCTACGACGCCGAACGGATCCAGCAGCGATGCCAGCGTCTTGTTGGACATGTCGCGCAGCAGGCCCTGCGCCGCCAGAAAGCCGATCAGCAGCAGGACGCTGCCGATGTACACCGGCAGCATGCGCCGAGTCAGCGCGGCGAGGCAGAAGAACAGGCCGCCCAAGACCAGCAGGTTGGGCAGAAGCACCGTGAAATACGGCATGACGTAGGCCAGCGGCCGCACCGGTCCGATACGGTCGGGATCGATTCCGGGCAACAGTACGCCGAGCAGGCCGCCCAGGGCGATGCTCGACAGGATGACGAGCAGCACGACGACGGCGCCAGCGAAGCGTCCGGACAGGTATTCCCATTTCCTGATCGGCGCGCTGAAGAAGAAATGCTCGACGCGGTACTCGAAGTCCTGCTGTACCGCGCGGCCCATGATCGCGGCGATGATCGACATGCCGAACATGCCGAGGAACGAGACGGTCTGCGCGATGGCATAGGGAGAGTTGATCCACACCTTGCCGCTGCCGAAGGAGATGGCCGCGCTCTTGATGACGCCGCCGGCGGCGGCGGTCCAAAACATCGCGATGGCCAGGAAGATCGCGAAGTAGACCCACGTCGAGATCCGCTTCATTCGCATCGCGATCTCGAAGCCCGCGATGGTGAGCGCGTTGCGCATCAGGCGGCCTCGATTGCGGCGACGGTTGCGTCCAGACGGCCGGAGATGGCCGCGAAGTAGACGTCCTCCAGTGTCGCTTCGACCGGCGCGAAGCCCGCGGCGGGTGCGCCGTCGCTGACCACGTTCACCAGCGTGCGGCCGCCGACCAGTCGCGTCGAGATGACCGGGAGTTCCGCCTTGGTCGCGTCCAGGTCGCTGCGGGCAATCGCCTTCTGCCAGACGCGGCCCTCGAGCCGCGCCGTCAGCGATTGCGGCTGCCCGGTCAGCAGCACGCGTCCCTTGTTGATGATCGCCATGTCCGCGCACAGGTCGCTGACGTCGGAGACGATGTGCGTAGACAGGATGACGATGACGTTCTCGCCGATGTCCGCGAGCAGGTTGTGGAAGCGCACGCGCTCCTCGGGATCCAAGCCCGCCGTCGGTTCGTCGACGATGATGAGCTTCGGGTCGCCCAGCAGCGCCTGCGCGATGCCGAAGCGCTGGCGCATGCCGCCCGAGAAACTACCCAGCGCCTTCTTGCGCACGTCGTGCAGGTTGGTCTGCTTGAGAAGCGTGGCCACGACGTCGCGCCGCGTCACCTTGTCGTCGAGTCCCTTCAGCCGCGCAAGGTGATCGAGCAGTTCCTCGGCGGAGACCTTCGGGTACACGCCGAAATCCTGCGGCAGGTAACCCAGCATATGGCGCACGGCGTCCTTGTCGCGCAGCACGTCGACTTGCCCCAAGCGGGCGCTTCCGGCGTCCGCGTCCTGCAACGTGGCCAGCGTGCGCATCAGCGTCGACTTGCCCGCGCCGTTGGGACCGAGCAGGCCGAACATGCCTGGCCGGATCGTCAGCGAGACGTCGTCCAGCGCCTGCACGCCGTTCGGGTAGGTCTTGGACAGTCCGGCGATTTCGAGGGCAACGGTCATGGTCGATCCTGTAGCGGCAAAGGCGCGGATTATGGGGAAGGGCCCCGGTCGAGGGCAACGGCCGAAGGCACAGGCGGTGGCAGGGTCTGACGAAATGCGGATGGCGGGAACAGACCGCGGGAGACACGGAGCGCGCGACCGCGCCCAGTCAGCGCTTCCGGCGCCGGCGCGCCTCGGCGTATGCGCCCGCCAGCACGAGCGCGGCCAGTCCCGCTGCAAACGCGTCGCCCCAGCGTACGAACGGTGTCTTGCCCTCGCGCCCGGCGATGTCGACGTCGAGGATGGCCTGGGTGAACCACGGCAGCGCGGCGATCACGCGGCCGTTGTGGTCGATGGCCGACGTGATCCCGGTGTTGGTCGCACGCAGCATCGGGCGCCCCAGTTCCAGCGCGCGCGTCTGGGCGATCTGGTTGTGCTGCCACGCACCGATCGAGTGCCCGTACCACACGTCGTTGGTGACGTTGACGAACAGCGTCGCCACGTCGGCAACCTCCGCCAGCTCGGCGCCGAAGACGTCCTCGTAGCAGATGTTGATGGCCACGCGCTGCCCGGCGACGTCGAACGGCCGCTGCCGCGCGGGTCCGGCGGCCTGGTCGGCCAGCGGGATGTTCAGCACGCGGTTGAGGAACCAGCCGAACACGGGCCTCATGGGTATCGCTTCGCCGAAAGGAACGAGGTGGTGTTTGCGGTACAGCTGCGGCGGTGCGCTGCCCAGGCTGATCACGCTGTTGTGGATCAGCGGATCGTCGATTTCGCGTCCGCTGCCGGCCGGCGGGGCCTCCAGCGTGAACAGGCCCACCAGGACGTCGCCGTTGCGCGCCGCGCCGGCGTCGCGGATGCGCGCCAGCACGTCGCCGGGTACTTCGTCCAGGAACACCGTGAATGCGCTCTCCGGCAGCACGACCAGGCGCCCTTTCGCGCGCTGCACGAGTTCCTCGTACAGCGCGTAGTTGCGCGTGCGATACGCCGGGTCGAATTTGAGGTTCTGCGCAACGTTGCCCTGCACCAGCGAAACGGCGAGCGGGATGCCGACCGGCTGCGTCCACACGATGCGCGCGGCGACCGCGCCTGCGCCGAACAGCAGCGCGATGGCCGCGAGCCCCAGCGGCAGGGCGCGCGTGCGACCGGTGGCAATGCCATCGATCATGTACACGATAGCTGCGGCGCACAGCGCGAGCGCGAACGAGACCAGGTACACGCCACCGATGGGCGTCACGCCGCTCAACGGCAGAGCGACATCGGGCAGGAGTTGCGTATATCCGATCGCCAGCCAGCCATAACCGGTGAGCAGCGTACCGCGGAGCCATTCGGCCAACGCCCAGGCGGCGGCGGCGGCGGCGAGTCGCGGCGCGGTGTCCGGACCGGCAAGGCGTACCACGGCCCAGCCAGCCAGCGCCGGATAGAGAGAGAGGTAGACGACCAGTCCCAGCATGCCCGGGAATGCGACCATCCGCGCCACGCCGAAGGTTTCGAGGGCAAGGGAGATCCAGGAGATACCGACGCCGAAGAGCCCCATGCCGAATGCAAAGCCTGCGAGCGCCGCTTCGCGCGGTGTGGATGCGTGCTGCCACAGCCAGATCAGCACGGCCAGCGTGGCGAGCGGAAGCAGGGCAAAGTGAAACGGTGCGTAGCCGAAGACGGTGGCGGCGCCGGCGACAAAAGCCAGCAACAGGCGCAGCGCGCGCCCGGACCCCGCGAGGGGATTCACTCCGGTTCGCCGGCGCCGGCGGCGGGTGCCAGGCGTTCGACCTGCAACGTGTACAGGCGGCGGCTGTCGGCGCGCAGGACGCGGAAGCGCAGGCCTTCCAGCACGGCAGTCTCGCCGCGCTTGGGCAGTCGGCCGAACGCGCGCAGCACGAGCCCGCCGACGGTGTCGAACTCGTCGTCCTCGTGCTTCGTGCCGAAGTGCGTGTTGAAGTCGGCGATCTCGGTCTGCGCCTTCACGCGCCAGCGGCCGCTGGCCTCGGGGATGATGTTGTCCTCACTCTCGTCGAAGTCGTATTCGTCTTCGATGTCGCCGACGATCTGCTCCAGCACGTCCTCGATTGTCACCAGTCCCGAGACGCCGCCGTATTCGTCGACGACGATCGCGATGTGGTTGCGATTGGCGCGGAACTCGCGCAGCAGCACGTTGAGGCGCTTGCCCTCGGGCACGAACACGGCGGGCCGCAGCGTGTCGTGGAGGTTGAAACCCTCCGGATTGGCGTAGTAATTGAGCAGTTCCTTGGCCAGCAGGATGCCGACGACGTCGTCCTTGCTCTCGCCGATCACCGGGAAGCGCGAGTGCCGCGTCTCCACGACCAGCGGCATGAACTCTGCGGGATCGTCGTCGATGGACACGCAGTCCATCTGCGCGCGCGGAATCATGATGTCGCGAACCGTGGTCTCCGACACCGACAGCACGCCCTCGATCATCGACAGCGCGTCGCCGTCGACCAGCTTGCGCTCGAAGGCGCTGCGCATGACTGCCACGAGATCCTCGCGGTCCTCGGGCTCGCGCATCAGAAGCGCGGAAAGCCGCTCCAGCAGCGTCGGCCGATCCCGGCTGGCTCCGTGCTTGTCGTCGTCCATGGGCTCAGGCCGGGTCCGCGTCGCGCGGGGCATAGGGATCGGGAAGTCCGAGCCCCGCCAGGATCGCGGTTTCCCGCGCCTCCATCAGCACCGCGTCTGCGTGCCGTTCGTGGTCGAATCCCTGCAGGTGCAGCATGCCGTGGACAACCAGGTGGGCGTGATGGTCGGCGACCGGCTTGCCCTGCTCGGCCGCTTCCCGCCGCACGACGGGCGCGCAGAGCACGACATCGCCGGCGCGTGGATGTTCGTCATCGTACACGAACGTGAGTACGTTCGTCGCGTAGTCCTTGCCGCGGAATTCGGCGTTGATTGCGCGTCCCTCGATCGCGTCGACGAAGCGCACCGTCACCGTGGCGTCGCCCAGCAGCGCGGCCCGCACCCAGCGCCGCACCTGCGGGCGTGCCGGCAGGTCGGCGTCGTTGCTCGCGTATTGCACCGAGAGCGAGAGCGCCGGCGCCTTTCGGCGGCGCGATGGCGTGCCCGTCATCCGCGGTGGTTCCGGTCATCGGACTTCGTCATCGCCGCGTCACGGTCGTAGGCGTCGATGATCTTTTGCACCAGCGGATGGCGCACGACGTCGGCGCTGGTGAAATGGCGGAAGGCGATCCCGCGCACGCCGGCCAAGACGCGCGCGGCTTCCACGAGGCCGCTCTTCTGGCCGCGGGCCAGGTCGGTTTGCGTGACGTCGCCGGTGATGACGGCCTTGGTGCCGAAGCCGATGCGCGTCAGGAACATCTTCATCTGCTCGGGCGTGGTGTTCTGCGCCTCGTCGAGAATGATGAACGAATGGTTGAGCGTACGCCCTCGCATGTACGCGAGCGGCGCCAGCTCGATCGTCGTGTGCTCGAAGAGCCGCGCTGCCTTGTCGAATCCCATGAGGTCGTACAGCGCATCGTAGAGCGGCCGCAGGTATGGATCCACTTTCTGCGCCAGGTCGCCAGGCAGGAATCCCAGTTTCTCGCCGGCCTCGACGGCGGGACGCACGAGCACGATGCGCTTGACCGCGTCGCGTTCGAGCGCGTCGACGGCGCACGCGACGGCGAGGTAGGTCTTGCCGGTGCCGGCGGGGCCGATGCCGAACGTGATGTCGTGGCCCAGGATGTCCTTCAGGTACTCGACCTGGTTGGGCGTGCGGCCATGCAGGTCCACACGGCGGGTCCGCAGGTGCGGCGTGCCGTCCACCGATGGTTCGATGGCTGGCCGGGCGCGGGGCTGCGTCGCGATTTCCACCAGCCCCAGCTGGATGTCGTCTACCGACAAAGGCTTTTCCGCCGCGATGTAGAAGCGCTGCAGCGCGTCCACTGCGCGCTGAGCCTGCGCGGCGTCGCCGGCCACGGTGAATGCGCCGGCGCGGTGCGAGATTGCGACGTCGAGCGCGGCCTCGATCTGGCGCAGGTTGGCGTCGAGCGGCCCGCACAGATTGGCGAGCGCGCGATTGTCCGGTGGCGCGAGCGAGACGGAGAGGCGGGAGGCCTTCGCGGACATCGGCTAACTTCCTTGCCGGACGGACGCGGCCTTGAGCGCGTCGTCGAGCACGGCGAGGGATTCCGCCACGTGAGCGCGCGTTTCCGGCGACGCATGGGGACGACGGTTCGCCGCCGCCATTTCGGCGCGAAGTTGTACCGCGTCGGCACGCAGCAGCGCGCGCGCGTCCGCGGGCATGTTGGTTGCCGGCCGCAGCAGGACGATCGCGACGCGCGAGACGTAGTCGCGCTGCAGGTTGCGGCGAATGAGCGGGATGTCCTGGCTGGTCTTCAGCTCGCTGAAGATCGCGGCGTGCAGCGTCGCGTAGAGCTCCGCCAGCTTCAGCGCCTGCGCGGGATCCACGACCTTCAGCTCGTTGTTGAGGAGCCTTTGCGCAATGTCGGGCCCCAGCAGCGGTCCGAGCACGGCGCGGTGCACCGCCAGCACCTGCTGGTCGACCGCGACGTCCACCGGCGGCACGGAGCGCCCGAGGTCGCGCGCGTCGTCGATGTCGAAATCGTCGATCGCCAACCGGCGCAGGAACGACGGCGGGAACCGGAAACTGTCGGCAGCGAAGACCGTTCCGGCGAGGAGCGTCAGCGCCGCGCGCTGCTTGTCCGCCGGTACCGGCTCGAGCGGCGCGCGTCCGCTGCCGGCGTGGTCGGACCGGAGCGTCAGTCCGCCGATGTACTTGACCGCGTATGCCGCGCTGCCCTGGACCTCGAACAGCGCGCGCGAGAAATTGCGCCGCAGCAGCGCATACGTCTCGTCGGGCTGCAGCGCACGCGACTCCGTCAGCTGCCACAACTCGCGCGCGAGCTTCAGCTGGCGGTCGGCCCAGGCCAGCGGGTCCTGGCCCAGGTCGAACGTGTTCACCAGCGGATCGAGTCCGCTGTAATAAAGCGTGTCGTCGGCCATGAACGCGAGCGTGGGCTCGGTAGAGCGGGCAGCGATACGTGCCAGTTCCGCAGACTCCTGCTCCAGCGCGAAGTCGCGATAGCCGTATTCGATGGCCCAGTAGTCGTAGGGACCGAGCGTGGACATGTGGTACTCGCGCTTCTTCTCGCCGGGAAGGGACAAATTGACTGCGTTGTACTCCATCACGGAACCGGCAATGCCGTTGACCCGCGTGAATTCGGGGTCGCCGAGCTGTGCCTCGGTGTACACCGTCGACGCGCGGAAGTTGTGGGTCAGGCCGAGCGCGTGCCCGACCTCGTGCATCGCCATCGCCCTCAGCCGCGCCTGGATGAAAGCTTCCATCTCCACGCCATCCAGCATCATCTCGCCGCGCGCCTCGAGCAGCGACATGGCGAAACCCTCGTGTTCGGCGGATTCGGCGTCGTAGTTGCAGGAAGGCACGTCGCTGCGGGGCAAGTCGATGCCGGATGCGAATGAGGGCCGCAACGGAATGGTCTCGGCGCTGTAGCTCCTGAGCGCGCGGACGCTGGAGCCGTCGATGCCTATGTCGGCGTCGAGGATCTCGCCGGTGCGCGGATCCACGACGGACGGGCCGATCGCGTTGAACGTTCCCTTGGTGCTGGTCATCCAGCGGATCGACGCATGCCGGATGTCGGAGGTGTTGAAATCGGCGTCGTCGGGCTGGATCTCCACCTTGATCGCATCCTTATAGCCGATGCGCTCGAACGCCTTGTTCCACTCGAGCGCGCCGTCGCGGATCGCGCCGCGGTAGCGTTCCGGCACCGAACGGTCGATCCAGAAGACGATCGGCTCGCTGGGCTCGGAAAGCGCCGCGGCCGGGTCCTTCTTCACGAGTCGCCAGCGATTGGCGTAGTGATAGATCGGTATGCGGCGGTCGTCTGTGGTGAAATCCCAGCGGTCGGTGGTGAAATAGCCGATCCTGTTGTCGGCCAGCCGAGGGCGCATCGGTACATCGGGCAATTTTGCAATCGAATAGTGGAAGCCCAGGAACAGGCTGCGGATGTCCGGGACCGTCGACAACGGCTCCGGCGTGGTCTGCCCCGCCGCCGGTGCAACGACGCGGCTCAATGCGTAGTGCGCCGTCACGTTCAGCGAAACGAAGGTCGGCTTGCTGCGTACCTGCCCGAAGAATGAATTGCGCGCATCGAACGCGTACGACTGGCGGTAGGTTTGCTCGAGACGCATCGCCGCGCCCGGGATGTCGGCGATGAACAGCGAGTTTGCCTCCACCAACACGGACTTGCGCTCCGGGTGTGGCTGCGAAGCGATGGCTGCGCTGGAGATCAGGCTGTGCGAAAAGGCGTCGGCCACGGCGCGCGCTTCGGGCGTGCCCGCCTGCGCGGTGTACTTTACGTTCCGGGCGATCAGCTGGACGTTGGTGCCGACCTTGCGGAAGCTGACGATGGTCGGCGTGCCGAAATGACGCGACAGGCTGCTGCTCATCGACCCGCCATAGAAGCCGTTCTCGCCCAGTCCCTGGTCCAGGTTCGTGGAAAAGAAATACGGCTGGTCGAATTGCCCTGGCTCGATTTCCAGCCAGACCTTGTCGTCCTTCTGCCACATGCGGAAGAGGCCCGGCAGCTCCTTGGCGTCCTTGCTCACATCTGCAAACGTGCGCAACGCCGATGGCGTCGCCGCCGCAGGCGCGCTTCCAGGGGCGCCAGCCAGGCGCTGCGCACTGGCGATGGCCTGCGCGGACGGCGGGGTGGCAACTGCAGCGACCGGTGTTGCAGCGCCCGGCGCGGCGGCTCGGGCAGGCGCATTGCCGGCGGGCGGCGTGTCATGCAACGTCGCGCAAGCAGTGAGCGTGCAAGCGGCGGCGAAGAGTGTCCAGTGGAATTTCAGCACAAGCAACGGGAGATCCTGGCCGTGGTCTCGCGAAGTTCAGGCGACGAGCTCGCCGCGCAGCGAATGCGGCTGCGCCGAGGTGATGCGGATATCGACGAACGTGCCGACCAGTGGCGCATCGCCGGCAAAATTGACGACGCGGTTGTTGTCGGTGCGCGCCGCGAGCTCCCGGGCGTCGCGCGTGGCGCGGCCGGTGACCAGCACCCGCTGTCGCGTCCCGACCATCGCCTCGCTATAGACGCGGTACTGGGCATCGAGCAACGCCTGCAATGTGGCGAGTCGCGCGCGCTTGGCCTCGGGCGACACCGGGTCCGGCAGTTCGGCGGCCGGCGTTCCGGGGCGCGCGCTGTACAGGAAGCTGAACGCGCCGTCGAAGTTGATCTCCTCGACCAGTCGCATGGTTTGCGCGAAATCGGCGTCCGACTCGCCGGGAAAGCCGACGATGAAATCGGAGGTCAGCGAAAGCCCCGGCCGGGCCGCGCGCAGGCGGCGCACGATCGACTTGTATTCGAGTACCGTGTAGCCGCGCTTCATCGCGGCCAGGACGCGGTCGGCGCCGGATTGCACGGGCAGGTGGACATGCGCGGCCAGCTTCGGATTCGTCGCGTGCGCATTGATCAGCCGCGGCGTCATCTCCTTCGGGTGCGACGTCGTATAGCGGATGCGCTGAATGCCCGGCATGTCCGCCACGTATTCCAGCAGCGTCGCCAGGTCCGCCGTCTCCTTTCCCATTTGCGTGGTCCCGCTCATCGTGCCGCGGTAGGCATTCACGTTCTGTCCGAGCAGCGTGATCTCCACGACGCCCTGGTCGGCCAGATCGGCGACCTCGGTCAGCACGTCGTCGAAGGGGCGCGAGACTTCTTCGCCGCGCGTGTAGGGCACGACGCAGAACGTGCAGTACTTGCTGCAGCCCTCCATGATCGAAACGAACGCCGTCGCGCCTTCCACCTGCGGCGGCGGCAGAGCATCGAATTTCTCGATCTCGGGAAAGCTGACGTCGACCTGCGAACGGCCGCTCGCGCGGCGCGCGGCGATCAATGCGGGGAGCCGATGCAGCGTCTGCGGACCGAACACGACGTCGACATACGGCGCGCGCCGCACGATGGCGGCGCCTTCCTGCGATGCGACGCAGCCGCCCACGCCGATGACGATCTCCGGGTTGGCGAGCTTCAGTTCGCGTAACCGGCCCAGGTCGTGGAACACGCGTTCCTGCGCGTTCTCGCGGACCGAACACGTGTTGAACAGGATGACGTCGGCGTCCTCGGGACGGTCGGTACGCGTGAGGCCGTCGGAGGCGCGCAGCACGTCCGCCATCTTGTCCGAGTCGTACTCGTTCATCTGGCAACCGAACGTGCGGATGAAGAGCTTTTTCGTCACTGCCGAATTTGCCAATGAAATGCCCCGGAGCCGGTGCGTAATCCGTGGGGGCGGATGCCTTCGGAAAGGGCCGCGAATTATAGCAGGCGGGGCCTTTCGGCTGCGGCTTGCGCCGGTGTCGGCCTCGGCAAGCTACAATCCGTCCAGCAGGTGTCCGCCGCGGGTTTCTTCCGCGACGGGTGAAACGGGAATGCGGTGCCGCCCTAAGCGCTCGGGCGAAATCCGCGGCTGCCCCCGCAACGGTAAGGCCCTTCGAGGCGCGCTCTACATGCCACTGCCGCTGAAGTCGCGGCGGGAAGGCGAGCGCTCCGCAAGGCCAAAGCCCGGAGACCGGCCTGCAACCGGCGTCGAGATCCCTGGCGATCGTCGATCTCATGCCCGGCTCACCAGGCTTCACCGTCGTGCGGGGATGCACGGCGCATTGCGGAGCAACGCCATGTTCCTGCCTCACCCAAGCCACGCGCGAACGCGCCTGACAGCGTTCGTCATCGCGCTCGCCTCCACCAGCACCGTCGCGCAGATTGCGCAGCCCGCCAGCACGACACTGGACCCGGTCGTCGTGACGGCCGCCCGCGCCGCGCAGCCGATTGCCGACGCGCTGGCCGATGTCACGGTGATCGGCGCCGACGAGATCCTGCGCAGCGGTGTGCAGAGCCTCGCGGAACTCCTGCAGCGCCAACCGGGCGTGGAGATCGTGCAGAACGGTGGACCGGGGTCGGTCTCGG
>Ga0302323_100001217_pt1 | contig 20848 bp, 18 predicted proteins | sample Fen_T0_3_FD_201950 | JGI IMG/M metagenome (GOLD analysis project Ga0302323, IMG submission 201950) | Peat permafrost microbial communities from Stordalen Mire near Abisko, Sweden - Fen_T0_3 | ecosystem: Environmental > Terrestrial > Soil > Wetlands > Permafrost | place: Sweden: Abisko... | reverse complement strand
CTAATAACCCGTGCGGCTTGACCTCATAATTGTGGGCCTTGACGAGTCGGCAACGACTTACTCAAAGGCTGCGCCATGAGATCCAGCTCAACACCTAAGTAGTACCCAAACCTTGCCTTCCCCCTACAACGTTCAGCCGCTTGGCTGTCGCGAGCATGGAGATTCCGTGCCGCGCCAGGTGGACGACTGGACAACCGTCAATGCCTGACGACCATAGCCCGCTGGAACCACCCCTTCCCATCTCGAACAGGACCGTGAAACGGCGGCACGCCGATGATAGTACGGAGTTCCCGTGCGAAAGTAGGTCATCGTCAGGCACCCTTAAAGTGAAACGCCCAACCGGATCGGTTGGGCGTTTTGCTTTGCGTGTCTCCGAAGGAACGCTGCACCGGGTCAGAGCTTCGAGGCCGGCAGCGGCTGTCCGTAGGTCGCGAACTCCTCCAGCACGCGATCCATTTCCGCATCCGGCAGCAGCGCGGGCTCGCCGATCTGCAGTGCGCGCCAGTACATTTCCGCCAGCGTCTCGACTTCGACGGCCAGCGCCAGCGCAGCGTCCAGCGATGCGCCGAAGGCGATCATCCCGTGGTTCGCGAGCAGGCACGCGCGCCGCCCCGCCAGTGCGGCGACGGCATGGTCGGAGAGTTCCTGCGTGCCGAAAGTCGCATAGGGCGCGCAGCGGATGTCCTTGCCGCCGGCCACCGCGATCATGTAGTGGAACGGCGGGATGCCGCGGTGCATGCAGGCAAGCGTCGTGGCGAAGGGTGCGTGCGTGTGGACGATCGCATGCGCGTCGCCGCGCACGGCGTAGATGTCGCGATGAAAGCGCCACTCCGACGACGGCAGCACGTTTCCGCGCGCCTCGCCGGCCGACGTCATGGCGACGATCTGTTCCGGCGTCGTCCGGTCGTAGGCGATGCCGGTCGGCGTGACCAGGAAGCCATCGAATGCACCGTTGCGCCAGCGTGCGCTGACATTGCCCGACTTGCCGCGATTGATACCGGCAGCGTTCATGGCGAGCGCAGTAGCGACCACCGCCTCGCGCAATGCGCGTTCGTCGCTCGTCAGCGGGACCCGTTCGGTCGTCATCGCCGGGAAACCGCCGCTGCCTGCTCGGGGAACATCGCCGCGAGCCATTCCGGCGACGCGCGCGTGACACCGCGCTCGGTGACGAGTCCGCTGACCAACCGCGCCGGCGTCACGTCGAACGCGTAGTTCACGGCCTTGGTTCCATGCGGCGCGATGCCGACCCGCACGTTCTGACCGTAATCGTCGCGGCCCGCGACGGTCAGCACTTCGTCGCCGTCGCGCGCCTCGATCGGAATCGTCGCGCCCGAGGCGAGCTTCCAGTCGATCGTCGGCGAAGGCAGCGCCACGTAGAACGGGACGTTGTTGTCGTGCGCGGCGAGCGCCTTGTCGTAGGTGCCGATCTTGTTGCAGACGTCGCCGTTGCGCGCAACGCGGTCGGCGCCGACGAATACGAGGTCGACGTCGCCGCGCTGCATCAGCAGGCCGCTCGCCCCGTCGGTGAACAGCGTGTGCGGAATGCCGCGCTGGTCCAGTTCCCAGGCAGTCAAGCTGGCGCCCTGCATGCGCGGGCGCGTTTCGCTGACCCAGACGTGCAATGCCAGCCCCTCGGCGTGCGCGCGGAACAACGGCGCCAGCGCCGTGCCCCAGCCGCACGTGGCCAGCGCGCCGGCGTTGCAATGGGTCATCACCGCGATCGGCCCGGGGCGCCGCTGCGCGATGGCACGCAGCAGGGCGAGGCCGTGTTCGCCGATCGCAAAATTGATGCCGATATCCTCCGCGGCGATGGCATCGGCCTCCACCCAGGCGGCTTCGGCGCGCGCGGCGATTGGCAATGGCGTCACCTTGGCACGCACGCGGTCGAGCGCCCAGCGCAGGTTGATCGCGGTCGGCCGCGTCGTGTCGAGCGCGCCGTGCGCGCGGGCGAGGGCGGCATCGCTGGCGTCGCGGTCGAGCGCCAGCGCGAGGCCGTAGGCGCCGACCGCCCCGATCAGAGGTGCGCCGCGAATCCACATGCGGCGTATGGCAAGCGCCGCGGCTTCGGCATCGCCGATGGTGACCTTGACAAGCGAGTGAGGAAGCGCGCGCTGGTCGATAACCTCGATGCAGTGCGCTTTCGGCGGCCGGATCAGCGCGCGATAGGGGCCGGGATCGGCGGGGGCGGTAAGCGGTTCGCGCGGCATGGGCTGATTCTAGTGCAGCGGGGCGCCAACGCGGCTATTTCAGCACCTGCAACAGGTTGTTGAAGTCATCGGTCCACACCCGCCAGTCGCGCCGGGGCTTGATGACCGAGGCGGATGCGGTCAGCCGCGAATCGTCGAGGCGCGCCGGGTCCTTCGCCAGCAGCACCCAACTCGACGCATTGCCGAACGTCTCGAGGCCGGGGTCGTCTATCCACAGCGCGTGGAGTCCCAACTGATTCGCGATGCCTTCGACGACGGGCACGAGATCGAGGTAACGGTTGGTGACGTGGAATGCGATGACGCCGTCGGGCTGCATATGCCGGAGGTACACCTCGACCGCCTCCCGGGTGATGAGATGCACTGGGATGGCGTCGCTGGAGAAAGCATCGATGGCGAGAACGTCGAATCGCTGCGGCGGCTCACGCTCGAGCGACAGACGGGCATCGCCCAGCGACACTTCGATCGTGGCGTCGCTGTCCTTGAGGTAGGTGAAGTCGCGCCGCGCTATGTCGACGACCCCCGGGTTGATGTCGTAGAAGCGGTAGACGTCGCCCTTGGAGCCATAGGCGGCGATGGTTCCGGTGCCGAGTCCGATCACGCCCACCCGAATCGTCGCCTGGCGCGGGTGCATGGCCTCGATCAGACGGCCGATGCCCGAATTGCGCGTGTAGTAGCTCGTGGGTTCGGTCCGAAAATTGGGGTGCAGGAATTGCTTGCCGTGCATGATCGTGCCGTGGATCAGCGTCCGGCGGCGGTCCACTTCCGCGCTTCCTGACTCCTGGACCCGCAGCACGCCGTAGAAGTTGCGCGATGTGGATACCGTTTCCTTGTAGAACTCGACCATGCTCCAGACACCGCAGCCGGCAGTGAACAGCAGCGAGGCCACCGCCAGCAGCGGGAAGATGATGCTGTCGCGCCGCGTCCGCCACAGCAGCAGGAGCGCGCAGGCGACGAGCGCGAACGCCAGGTCGAAGTTGGCGGAAAACACGAGCGGCGCCACGATCCCGACGGCGACCGAGCCCAGCGCCCCTCCCAGCGCGATCATCAGGTAGAAGCGCGTGAGGTAACGCGGCGCCGGCTTGCAGAACACGAGCTCGCCGTGGCAGAACATGCACGCCAGGAAGAACCCGGCGCAGAACACGTCCAGCTGCAGCGCCAGCTCGTGCGTCAGCCGAGGGTCGGCGAGCGTCCAGCCCATGACGCCGAGTGCCGCGGCGAGCATCGCGAGAAAAACTTCGCGGCGGTACCAGCCCATGCCGTCGAAGCACAGGATGAAGCTGATCAGGTACAGCGACAGCGGCACGATCCAGAGAAGTGGAACAGCGGCGATGTTCTGCGTGATGTGGCTGGTGACGGCCAGCAGCAGCGCCGAACTGGTCGCCGCCAGCGCGCACCACAGGAGCTGCCGTGCGACCGTTGGAGGCTCGCCCGCGTCCTCGTCCTCGTTCGGAAGTGAACCGGACGGCGTCGATGGAATGCCGGGATCGCGCAGGCTGCTGCGCGCGGCGAATCCGCACAGCAGGACAAAGACCAAATAACCGACGGACCAGCCCCAGGCCTGCATGCGCGTTGCGATCCACGGCTCGAGCAGGAACGGGTAGCCCAACAGTGCCAGCATCGACGCCAGGTTCGACAACGCGAACAGCCGGTACGGACTGCGCCCAGGGTGGCTGCGCGCGAACCAGGCCTGGATCAGCGGGCTGGTCGTCGACAGCACGAGGTAGGGCAGGCCGATAGTGACCGCGAGAAGGCCCAGGATCAGCCAGATCGGACTCTCCTGTCCGGTCGGCTTCCAGAATGCGCCCGGGATGATCGGCAGCACCGCAAGGCTCACGACCAGCAGCGCCAGATGCAGTCTGGCCTGCACGCGCGGCGCCAGCCGGCGCACGGAAAAGTCGGCGTAGCCGTAACCCAGCAGCAGTGTGGTCTGGAAAAAGACGAGGCACGTCGTCCACACCGCCGCCGACCCGCCGAACCAGGGCAGGATCTCCTTGGCGACGATGGGCTGGAGCAGGAAGAGCAGGAACGCGCTCGCGAAGATCGTCAGGGCGTAGAGCATTGTCGTGCACGGTCGCGGGGGAAAGGACAACGGCGCATTGTACGGGCAAGCACCGTATCGACATGCCGATCCCCGGAATCCAGCAGCGTGCTTCCGTATAATCGCCAGGTAGCTGCGGGCACCAAGACCAGCGGCGCGATCGGAGGATCTCTTGAACGCACGAAAGAAGCCGGAAGACCTGCGCTCGCACCGCTGGTTCGGCAACAACGACATGCGCTCGTTCGGCCACCATTCGCGCACATCGCAGATGGGTTACTCCCGCGCCGACTACCAGGGCAAGCCTATCATCGCGATCGTCAACACCTGGAGCGACATCAACGCCTGCCATTCGCATTTCCGGCAGCGCGCCGAGGAGGTCAAGCGCGGCGTGCTGCAGGCCGGCGGCTTTCCGCTCGAGATGCCGGCGATCGCACTGGCCGAGGTGTTCCAGAAGCCGACGACGATGCTCTACCGGAACCTGCTGGCGATGGAAACCGAGGAGCTGCTGCGTTCGTATCCGGTCGACGGTGCCGTGCTGATGGGCGGCTGCGACAAGACCACGCCGGCGATGCTGATGGGCGCGATCAGCATGAACCTGCCGGCGATCTTCATGCCCGCCGGTCCCATGCTTTCCGGGCACTGGCGCGACCAGAAGCTGGGGAGCGGTTCCGACGTCTGGAAATTCTGGGCCGAAAAGCGCGCCGGCAACATCACCGACGCGCAGTGGAGCGAAATCGAAGACGGCATTGCGCGCTCGCCCGGACATTGCATGACGATGGGCACGGCGTCGACGATGACGTCCGCTGCGGAGGCGATGGGCTTCACGCTGCCGGGTGCGGCGTCGATACCTGCCGCCGACTCACGGCACGGGCGCATGGCGACCGAAACCGGGCGCAGGATCGTGGACATGGTGTGGGAGGACTTGAAGCCGCGAGACTTCCTGACCGGGAGTTCCATCGACAACGCCATCATCACAGCGCTGGCACTGGGCGGCTCCACCAACTCGGTCGTCCACATGGTCGCGCTGGCGCGTCGCGCTGGCGTGCAGCTGACGATCGACCGCTTCGATGCGCTTGCGCGCAGGACGCCGCTGGTCGCGAACCTGCGCCCCGCGGGCAAGTTCCTGATGGAGGACTTCTTCTATGCGGGAGGTTTGCGGGCATTGCTGAACGACATCGGTGACCTGCTCGCGTTGTCGGCACGCACGGTCAACGGCAGGACGCTCGGCGAGAACATCGCCGGCGCCGAAGTTTTCAACCGCGACGTGATCCTGCCGCGCGACAAGGCGCTGGTCGCGTCCGACAGTCTCGCCGTGCTGCGCGGCAACCTGGCGCCCGGCGGCGCGGTGATCAAGCCTGCGGCGGCGGAACCGCAGTTGCTGCGTCACACCGGGCCCGCCGTCGTCTTCGCCGACTACAACGACATGGCGGCGCGCATCGACGACCCGGCGCTGCCGGTGACGAAGGATTCCGTGCTCGTGCTGCAGCACGCCGGGCCGCTGGGTGCGCCCGGCATGCCGGAATGGGGCCAGCTGCCGATCCCGAAGAAGCTGCTCGCGCTGGGCGTGCGCGACATGGTGCGCATCTCCGACGCGCGGATGAGCGGCACCAGCTACGGCGCGTGCGTGCTGCATGTGGCGCCGGAGTCATTCGTCGGCGGTCCGCTCGCCTTCGTGCGCGACGGCGACCTCATCGAACTCGACGTGCCCGCGCGCAGGCTGGAACTGAAGGTCGGCGATGACGAACTGGCGCGGCGCCGCGCCGGGTGGCAGCGACCCGCGCCGAAGTACGAACGCGGCTTCGGGGCGCTGTATCAGCAGCACATCACCCAGGCGGACCAGGGTTGCGACTTCGATTTCCTCGAAGGCGCGGCGCCCACGGCCGAACCGGAAATCCACTGATGAAGACGATCCCGGCGGCAAAGCTGACCAATCTCGTTGCCGCCATCATGCAGGGCGGAGGATGCGGTCCCGACGAGGCGCGCACGGTGGCGCGGCGCCTGGTCGATTCCAACCTCGTCGGCCACGATTCTCACGGCGTGCTGCGCGTCGGCAAATATCTCGAATGGGTGGGCATGGGCTGGCTCAAGCCCAACACGGAACCGACCATTGTGTTCGACAGCGCCGCGCTCGTGATCGTCGACGGCAACCGAGGCTTCGGCCAGGTGATCGGCGAGTTCGCCACGCAGCTCGGGATTGCGAAGGCTGCGAAATCGGGTATCGCGATGGTGGGCTTGCGCAATTGCGGACACCTTGGGCGCCTGGGAGATTGGGCGGAGATGGCGGCCGAGCAGGGTCAGGTATCGCTGCATTTTCTCAATACGTCCGGCGCGCAGCGCGTGGCGCCGTTCGGTGGCAGCGACCGCCGGCTCTCCACCAATCCGCTGGCGATCGGCGTGCCGGGCGTCGGCGGCCCGCCGGTCATCCTCGACATCACCACGTCGACCGTGGCCGAGGGCAAGCTGATGGTCGCGCTGAACAAGGGCGAGCAGGTTCCGGCCGGATGGATCGTCGACAAGCATGGCAAGCCCACCACCGACCCGAAGGACTTCTACGACGGCGGCGCGCTGCTCACAATCGGCGAGCACAAGGGATCGGGCCTGTCGATACTCACCGACATGCTGGCAGGCGCGATCACAACCGGACGCAGTTCCGATTCCGAAGACACCGTGCTGCGCAACAACATGCTGTCGATCTTCATCGCCCCCGCGGTCTACGACGGCACCGGCGGCGTGCTGGCCGAGGCGCAGCGCCTGATCGACTGGGTCAAGGCGTCGCCGCCCATGGTGCCAGGACGGCCGGTGCTTGGCCCCGGCGATATCGAGCGCCAGACCCGCGCCGCGCGCATCGCGGGCGGCGTGCCGCTGGACGACACGACGTGGAGCAACCTGATCGCCGCTGCGCAATCCGTGGGCATCGACGCCGCGCGGGCCAACGCATTGATCGCTTGAGGGAGATCATCATGAAACGCCTCGGTTCGCTGGTCCTGGGAATTGCATTGGCCATTGGGGCGTCGCAAGCCGCCGCGCAGGCGTGGCCGACGAAGCCGATCAAGTGGGTCGTGCCCTTCGCGCCGGGTGGCACCACGGACATCCTTGCCCGCACCATCGGCGAGAAGCTGGCAGTTGCACTCGGGCAGCCGGTGATCGTCGAGAACAAGCCCGGCGCGGGCGGGGGGCTGGGCGCGGACTTCGTCGCCAAGTCGGCGCCCGATGGCTACACGATCCTGGGCGGCACGATCAGTACCAACGCGATCAACGCGTCACTGTACAAGGATCTGCCCTACGATCCGGTGAAGGATTTCGTTCCGATCACACTGATCGCGCGCGTGCCGAACATGCTCGTCGTGAACAACGACGTACCGGCGAAGACCGTGGCAGAACTCATCGCGTTGATGAAGAAGAACCCCGGCAAGTACACGTTCGCGTCCAGCGGCAATGGGACGTCGCAGCATCTCTCGGGCGAACTGTTCAAGGGCATGGCGGGCGTGGACATGCAGCACATTCCGTACAAGGGCAGTCCGCCGGCGCTGCAGGACGTGATGGGTGGCAGCGTGACGATGACCTTCGACAACATCACGACGGCATGGCCGCTTGCCAAGGGCGGCAAGTTGCGTGCGCTCGGTGTCACCACGGCCAAGCGTTCTCCGGCCGCGCCCGACGTGCCGACGATAGCCGAAGCCGGCGTCGTCGGGTACGAAATCGGATCGTGGCAGGGCGTGTTCGCGCCGGCGGGCACGCCGCCTGCGATCGTCAAGCGCCTGAATTCTGAAATCGTGAAAATCATCAACCTGCCCGACGTGCAGGAGAAGTTGCTGACACTGGGTGCCGAGCCCGTCGGCAATTCCTCGGAGGAATTTACCGTGTTCGTCAAGGCGGAGGTGTTGAAATGGGGCGACGTCGTCAAGAAGTCCGGCGCCAGGGTCGACTGATTCGCAGGTGACAAGGGACAACGGCGTGAATTCGATCGACCTGTTTCCCGGATTCTCGGCGCAGCGCATTCAGGCGAACGGGACCGAAATTCATGTCGTCGCCGGCGGCGACGGTCCGCCGCTTCTGCTGCTGCACGGCTATCCGCAGACGCACGCGATTTGGCATGGAATCGCGCCAGCGCTGGCGCGGGAGTACACCGTGGTTTGCCCGGACCTGCGCGGCTACGGCGATTCGGGCAAGCCCGCGAGCGACGCGACGCACGCCGCGTATTCAAAGCGCGCGATGGCGCAGGACATGGTGGAGGTGATGCGCGCGTTGGGCTTCCCGCGCTTTCGCCTCGCCGGGCACGACCGCGGCGGCCGCGTCGCGCATCGCCTTTGCCTTGATCATCCGGAGGTCGTGGAACGCGTCGCGGTGCTGGACATATCGCCGACACGTACGATGTTTCGCCAGACGAACCAGGCGTTCGCAACCGCGTATTACCACTGGTTCTTCCTGATCCAGGCGTTCGATCTGCCGGAGAAATTGATCGGCGCGGACCCGGTTTACTATCTGCGCAGGATGATGGGCAGGCTGGGTACTGCGCTGGGGCATTTCGACGCGCGGGCGCTGGCCGAATACGAGCGCTGCTTCGCTGATCCAGCGACCATCCACGCGACGTGCGAGGACTACCGCGCCGCGGCGTCGATCGATCTCGGACACGACGACGCGGACGTCGCGGCCGGCCGCAAGGTTCAGTGTCCGTTGCTCGTGCTCTGGGGCGAAAAGGGCGTGGTCAACCGCCTGTTCGATCCATTGCGCGACTGGGACGCCGTCGCGAACGACGTCAGCGGCAAGGCGCTTCCGTCCGGTCACTATGTGCCCGAAGAAGCGCCGGAGGAAACACTGCGCGAGCTGCGCGCGTTCTTCGCGCCGTGATGTGGCGGCTCCCGGCTGCAGGAAGCTTTACATCCCGCGGAACAGGTGTTCGTGCGCCTCGCTCACCGGCAGCTTCTCCGCGCGCTACTTCAGCTGAAGCGACACGCGCCCGCGCAGGCCAGGCGCTGAATTGTTCCGGCCGACCTGAACTTCCTGCCTACACTCGGGTCGCACCTTATGGATCGAACGCCTTGCGAGACGACGCGTCGAGTATGTCGGGGACGGCCAAGCGCCTTGAAAATAATTCTTGCAGGCGCAGTCCGCAGGGCGCACTATGCCAACGTCATAATCTCGATGCACGGAGGATCGCCATGCTGAATTTCAATCGCGACAGCGCGAAGTCGGGTGACAAGTCCGCCATCAAGCCAGCACCCTATCCCTACGCGCCGACGGCACCGGGTACCGGCGCGGCGGGCAACGCTTCGGCCAAAGCGCCGATACCGGCTCCAGCGGTCCCGCGCCCGAGCGCCGAGGCAGAGGTTCCTGTGCTGGCCAATGCCCTGCCGGATGCGTCCGCGCGAGCCATCGGGCCGGACACGCCGGGGAGCCAGCTCTTCATCGGCCCCAACATCAAGCTCAAGGGTGTAGAAATTTCCGACTGCGACGTGCTGATCGTCGAAGGCCAGGTCGAGGCGACGGTGAACAGCAAGGCGATGCAGATCGCCAAGCCCGGGACGCTGAAGGGCATAGCCGTGATCGACGTCGCGGAAATCGACGGAGAGTTTTCCGGCGAGTTGACTGCGCATTCCAAGCTGATCGTCCGCGGCACGGGCCGGGTCTCCGGAAAGATCCGCTATGGACGGCTCATCGTCGCCGATGGCGGAGAGATTTCGGGCGACGTGCAGCGCATCGACGCCGCTCCGAAGATCCCTGCAAAAGTCGAGGCCACGCCGCCGCTTGTGCGCCCGCAGTTGTCGCCGCAGCCGCCGGGCTGAGCGGCCGCTCAGACGACGAGTCGGTAGCCGACGGCCGTTTCGGTGATCAGGTGCTTCGGTTGCGCCGGGTCGTCCTCGAGCTTTTCGCGCAGGTGGCCCATGTACACGCGGACATAATGGGGGCTCTCGACATGCGACGGTCCCCAGACGTCGCGCAGGATCTGCCGATGCGTCAGCACGCGGCCGGCGTTGGCAATGAGCAGCGCGAGTAGCCGGTATTCGATCGGCGTCAGGTGGACGAGTTCGCCGCGCCGCTTTGCGGTCCGCGCGACGAGATCGACTTCGACATCCCCAAATGTGATTGCCGGCTTTTCGCTGCCGGCCGGCAGCGCGCGCCGCCTGACCGTCGCGCGCACGCGCGCCAGCAGTTCCGCCACGCCGAACGGCTTGGTCAGGTAGTCGTCGGCGCCGGCGTCGAGCGCCTCCACCTTGTCGGACTCATCGGTGCGTGCCGAAAGCACGATCACCGGCACGCCCGACCACGTACGCAGGTCACGGATCAGGTCCACCCCGTCCCCGTCCGGAAGGCCCAGGTCGACAATGACAATATCCGGCTTGCGCGTGCCGGCCTCCACCAGGCCCTGTTTCATCGTTTCGCTCTCGTGGACGGACCAGCCTTCCGACTCGAGCGCGGCACGCACGAAGCGCCGGATCTGGCGCTCGTCCTCGATCAGCACGGCGACAGGTGACGGTTCGACCATGTCGGCGATGATAGCGCTTCCCGCCTCCGCGCACATTGCGCGACGTCAACGGCGCAGGTGCGCGTCCCCTTGGCCGCGTGGCGTCACGCCGCGTGCAGTCTTGTCCAATCGCGCAACGCCAGCGCCGCATCGTCTGCAGTCGACGCCGAGTCCAGATGCGCGCGCAGGCCTTCATCCGAACACGCTTCCGCGACCGCGGCGAGCAGCTTCAGGTGGTCGTCGGCCGACCCGTCCGCAGGCACCAGAATGACCCAGATGCGGGTGACCAGCCGGCCATCCGGCGCATTGAAATCTACCGCGTACCTGGGGCGCAGGTACAGCATCAGCGGTTCGGTGATGCCGGCGATGCGGGCGTGCGGCAGCGCCACGCCGTGTCCGACGGCTGTGGAGCCGATCTGCTCGCGCCGCCAGAGCGCGCGAAAAACCGGCGCAGGATCGAGTCCGTGGGCATGGCTGAGCGCATCCGCCGCATGTTCCAGCGCGCGCTTCACGTCCGGGACGTCGACGTCAAGCTCGAAATGCTGCGGTATGAGTGAAGGAGGATTACGCATTGCGGAACGGTCGGAGACATTCGCGGCAGGGACGACCGACGGACGCTCGCGCATCGGGTGAAGCCGCAGGGATCTCGACACGGCGAAAAGAAGGTTCATGGTATCTCCTTTCAAGTCACGATCGAAGATAGCAGTTGGAGCGTAAAGGCATAGAGCATTCTTGGCGTCACCTCGTAAAGGCAGCGTAAAGGCGGACCGCCGCTCACTCTCGCGCAGACCCGGCATCCTCGCCAGGGGTCTCCGGCGGCGTGCCCAGCGGCAGCGTGAAGGCGAATCGCGCGCCGCCCGCAGGGTTGTTGCGTGCCGAGATTCTCCCGCCATGTGCCTCGACGATGGCCCGGCTTATCGCCAGCCCGAGCCCGACCCCCGGCGTCGTCGACTCGCGGGTTCCGCGGGTGAATTTCTCGAAGATCGCTTCTTCCTGCCCGCCCGGTATGCCGGGCCCGTCGTCGCTGACGCTCACGACAAGGTTGCCCCCGGCCACTTCGGCCGCCACGGTGATGGTCGATCCTGGCGGCGTGTACTTGCATGCGTTCTCGATGAGGTTGTACAGAACGCGTTCGATCAGCGTCGCGTCGAACTCGACCAGCGGCAGGTCTCGCGCCAGGTTCAGCGTGATCCGATGGTTGGCGAGCGCAGGTTGTGCCGCTTTGAGCGCGCTGCCGACGACTTCCTCGAACGGATGCCAGTGGCTACGCAACTTGACCTCGCCGCTTTCGATCCGTGCCATCTCGAGCAGGTTGCTGACCAGCGCACCCATCCGCCGCGCCTCCTCGGCGATCGCGTTCGCGGACTCGAGCTGTTCCGGTGACAAGGCCGGCCGGGTCAGAGCCAGCGATTCCGCCAGTCCCACGAGAGCCGCCAGCGGCGTGCGCAGGTCGTGCGAGAGCGCGGAGAGCAGCGAGTTGCGCAGGCGCTCGGACTCCATGCTGATGAGCGCCTGTTGCGCGACCTCCACGTAGTGCACGCGTTCCAGCGCGATGGCCGTCAGTGCGGCGAACGTGTCGAGGTGCCTGCGTTGTTCGGGCACCAGGAGCAGCCTCGGATTGTCCGGCTTGATCACCAGCACGCCCCGCGTGCGCATCGGGGCATGCAGCGGCACGTACAAATACTCGTTTCCCGCAAGCGTGTCGGTGCCCGCGCCCGCGGGTTGCGCCTTGTCGAAGGCCCACTGGGCTGCCCCGAAATCGATGGCGGCGTCCTGGTCCGCACCCGCCGTCGGCTGGATCCGGTCGCGGCCGTCCGGAACCAGGATCGCAACCTTGGCGCGAAACGTGTTGGTGATGATCTTGGTTGCTGCTTCGACGACATCGCCGGTCAGAAGCAGGCTCGACATGTCGCGCGCGAACTCATAGAGGACGCGCGCGCGCTCCTCGCGGTGCGCCGCGACGCGCGCCTGGTAGCGCAGTCCCGCCGTCATCTGGCCGATGATCAACGCGACGATGAGCATTACCGCAAAGGTCAGAAGGTACTGGAAGTCGCTCACGGCGAAGCTGAACTTCGGGGCGACGTAGAAGAAATCGAACGACGCGACGCTGACGAAGGCAGCCAATACGGCCGGACCGCGCCCCCATTTCACCGCGATCAGCACGACCGTCAGCAGGAACAGCATGACGATGTTCGCCTCGTCGAAGATTCCCGACAGCGGCGCCGCCACCAGCGTCGTAACCAGGCAGGCCAGGCCGGCCCACAGATAACGTAAGCGCTTGGCGCCGCGCCGCGGATCGATGTCGTCCTCGGCGTCGCGTTCGGGCCGCGCCGGTGTCGGCGCGGATTCGCCGCCGCGCCCGACCTCGATCAGGTCGATGTCGGGCGCCAGCTCGCCGATCCTGCGTGCGGTGCCGCGCACCCATGGCCAAAGCGAACCGCCGCGCGTGCGTCCGACGACCAGCTTGGAGCAATTGTGAGTGCGCGCGTACTCGATGATCTGCGCCGCCGCATCACCTCCGGAGAGCACCGACGTCCGGGCGCCGAATTCCTGCGCCAACTTGACGGTCCTCAGGATCCGCTCGCGTTCCTGCGCCGGCAGACGCTGCAATGCCCGCGTCTCGACGTATACGGCAGCCCAATCGACGCCGAGTTGCGCGGCCAGGCGGGCTGCATTGCGCACGACGTCCTCGCCCCCGGGTCCCGGCCCGATACAGCACAGCAGCGAATCCTCCGTCTTCCATACGCGCTCGATCGCCTTGTCCGAGCGGTACGCCTGGACGTCGTCCTCCACGCGGTCCGCCGTCCGGCGCAGCGCGAGCTCGCGCAAGGCCATGAGGTTGCCCTTGCGAAAGAAGTTCTTTGCCGCCCGTTCGATGTGCTCGGGCAGGTAGACCTTTCCGGCGGCGAGACGCGCCAGCAAATCGTCGGCGGAGACGTCGACCATCACCACTTCGTCGGCCTGGTCGAAGAAGGTATCGGGGACGGTCTCCCACACCCGGATGCCGGTGATGCCGCCGACGACGTCGTTCAGGCTTTCGATGTGCTGTACGTTAAGCGTCGTGTAGACGTCGATGCCGGCCGCCAGCAACTCGTCGATGTCCTGCCAGCGCTTCGGGTGGCGCGCGCCGGTCACATTGGTGTGGGCCAGCTCGTCGACGAGAATCAGCGCCGGGTGGCGGGCCAGCGCGCCATCGAGGTCGAATTCCGGAAGCAATCGATCCTGGAAGGCTATCTGCGCGCGGGGCAGGATCTCGAGACCCTGCAGCAGCGCCTCGGTCTCCTTGCGCCCGTGGGTCTCAAGGAGGCCGACAACAACGTCCTTGCCATCGCCACGCAGCGCGCGCGCCGCGGCCAGCATTGCATAGGTCTTGCCGACGCCGGCCGATGCGCCGAAATAGATGCGAAGGCGGCCGCGGCGCGCGGCCGCTTCCTGCGCCTTGACTTGCGCGAGCAGCTGATCGGGATCGGGGCGGGCGTCGATCATCGGCGGTGAGCCTGCGGAAAGCGGGTGCTGCCGCAGCCTACCCGCTGTCGAGCGGGGCCGCCAGCGGTACCGCTACCTTGCGGCGCCGTCCAGCGCCAGGTTGAGCCTGAGGACGTTGACGCGCGGCTCGCCCAGAAGACCGAGCGTGCGGCCGGAGGTGTTCTCGCCGACCAGCTTGCGCACCGATTCTGCACTCACGCCACGCGCCTTGGCGACGCGCGCGAGCTGGTACTCGGCGGATGCCAGGCTGATTTCCGGGTCGAGACCGCTTCCCGACGCCGTGACGAGGTCGGCGGGTATGGCCGCGACATTGCCGGGATCCGCATCGCGCAGCGCCTTGATCCGGTCCTTCACGGCATCCGCCAGCGCGGGATTGGTCGGACCCTGGTTGGAGCCCGACGACGAGGCGCCGTTGTAGGGCTGCGGGGAAGTCGCCGATGGGCGGCTCCAGAAATACTTCGGATCGTCGAAGGGCTGCCCGATCAGCGTCGACCCCACGGCCTTGCCGTTACGTTCGATCAGGCTGCCATTGGCCGCACCCGGAAACGCCAGCTGCGCGATGCCCCAGGTGAGGAGGGGATAGACGATGCCCGTCAGTACACTCAGCACGACCAGCATGCGCAGCGACGGAAAGAAGGTGGTGAACATGTCGGTTCTCCGAAGGGTCAGGCGAGGTGCAGCGCCACGAGCAGGATGTCGATGATCTTGATGCCGACGAAGGGCAGCACGATGCCGCCGACGCCGTAGAGCAGCATGTTCGTGCGCAATACCTGCGCGGCGCCCACCGCGCGGAACTTCACGCCGCGCAGCGCAAGCGGAATGAGCGCGGGAATGATCAGCGCATTGAAGATGACCGCAGACAGGATGGCACTTTGCGGCGTCGCGAGATGCATGACATTGAGCGCGTCCAGCGCCGGGTAGGTGCTGGCAAACGCGGCAGGAATGATGGCGAAGTACTTGGCCACGTCGTTGGCGATCGAGAACGTCGTGAGCGCGCCGCGCGTCATCAGCAGCTGCTTGCCTATCTCCACGATCTCGATCAGCTTGGTCGGATTCGAGTCGAGGTCGACCATGTTGCCGGCTTCCTTGGCAGCCTGCGTGCCGCTGTTCATGACGACGGCGACGTCGGCCTGCGCCAGCGCCGGCGCGTCGTTGGTACCGTCGCCGGTCATCGCCACCAGCTTGCCATCGGCCTGGATCTGGCGGATCAGCTTTAACTTGGCTTCCGGCGTGACCTCGGCAAGGAAATCGTCGACCCCGGCTTCGGCGGCGATCGATGCGGCCGTCAGCTTGTTGTCGCCGGTGATCATGATCGTCTTGATGCCCATCCGGCGCAGTTCCGCGAAGCGTTCCTTGATCTTCGTCTTGACGATGTCCTTGAGCTCGATGACGCCGAGCACGTGCCGGCCTTCGGCGACGACCAGCGGCGTGGCACCCATGCGCGCCACTTCCTCCACGCGCACGACCACTTCGGTCTCCACGGCGCCTCCCTGCGCGACGACCCAGGCACGGACCGCGTCGAGCGCGCCCTTGCGCAATTCCCGGCCCTGGTGGGTCACGCCGCTCATCCGTGTCTGGGCTGAGAATGGAATGATCGTGAATTGGCCGGGCGTCAGCGGCGGCGGAGAGAGGCCGAACGCCCGCTTGACCAGCGCCACGATGCTCTTGCCTTCGGGGGTCTCGTCGCCGAGCGATGCGAGCAGCGTGGCTTCGGCAAGTTGCTGCTGGGTGACGCCGGTCACCGCGTGCAGCGCGGATGCCTGTCGATTGCCGAACGTGATGGTGCCGGTCTTGTCGAGCAGCAGAACGTCGCAGTCGCCGGCGGCCTCGACCGCGCGGCCTGACGTAGCGATCACGTTGGCGCGCATCATCCGGCCCATTCCGGCCACGCCGATCGCCGACAGCAGCCCGCCGATGGTGGTTGGAATCAGGCACACGAGCAGCGCCACCAGCACGGTGATCGAGACGGGCGTACCCGCCTTGGCCACTTCCACGCTATAGAGCGAATAGGGCAGCAGCGTCACCGTCGCCAGCAGGAACACGAGCGTCATCGCGACCAGCAGGATCATCAGCGCGATCTCGTTGGGCGTCTTCTGCCGCTTGGCGCCCTCGACCATGCCGATCATCCGGTCGAGGAATGCCTCGCCCGGATTGACGCTGATGCGGACGATGATCCAGTCCGACAGGACGACCGTGCCGCCGGTGACCGTGTTGAAGTCGCTGCCGGCGGCGCGGATCACCGGCGCGGACTCGCCCGTGACCGCGCTCTCATTGACCGACGCCGCGCCGACGACCACTTCGCCGTCGCCGGGGATGAGGTCGCCCACGCCGACAAAGACTAGATCTCCCTTGCGCAGATTACTCGAGGGGACCTGCGTGGCCGGGGCGCCGAACTCGGCGACGAGAAGCTTCTTCGCCACCGTATCCTTGCGCGCGCTCTTGAGCGACGCCGCCTGCGCCTTGCTGCGACCCTCCGCGATCGCCTCGGCGAAGTTGGCGAACAGCAGCGTGGCCCACAGCCACAGCGTGGTGGCCAGGATGAAGCCGGCCGGGGCTTCGCCCTTGCCGACCACCGCCTGGATCCACAGGATCGTCGTCAGGATGCTGCCGATATAGACGACGAACATCACCGGGTTGCGCCACTGGTAACGGGGCGTCAGGCGCCGGAAACTATCGACGAATGCGCGCTGCATCAGGTCCCGGTTGAAGAACCAGGAGAGGGTACTTTGCTTGGCTGCCAGGGTTGCCATGGTTATGCCTTGATCTTAAATGGGCGGGTCAATGCGCGCCGTACAGGTGCAAGTGCTCGATGACGGGACCGAGCGCCAGCGCCGGGACGAACGTCAGCGCGCCGACGGTGATCACCGTGCCGATCAGCACCACGATGAATAGTGGTGTATGTGTCGGCAGCGTACCGCCGGACGGCGGCACGCTCTTCGCCGCCGCGAGCGCGCCGGCGAGCGCCAGCACCGGGATGGCGAGCCAGTACCGCGCGAACAGCATCACGATGCCCAGCGCCGTGTTGTAGAACGGCGTATTGGCCGAAAGCCCGCCGAACGCGCTGCCGTTGTTGTTGCTGGCCGACGAGAACGCGTAGAGGATTTCGGAGAAACCATGCTCGCCGGGATTGGCGACGCCCGCCTTGCCAACGTCGAGCATCACGGCCAGCGCCGTGCCGCACAGCACGAGGAACGGCGGAATCAGTATCGCGATCGACGCCATCTTGATCTCGAACGCGCCGATCTTCTTGCCCAGGTATTCGGGCGTGCGCCCGACCATCAGGCCGGCGATGAAGACCGCGACGATCGCGAACACGATCATGCCGTAGAGACCCGAGCCGACGCCTCCATAGATCACTTCGCCCAGCTGCATCAGCCACATCGGGATCATGCCGGCGAGCGGCATCAACGAATCGTGCATCGCGTTGACCGATCCGTTCGATGCGGATGTCGTGGCGACGGCCCACAGCACCGAGTTTGCGACGCCGAAACGCGTCTCCTTGCCTTCCATGCTGCCACCGATGTTGGATTCGCTCGGGACCTGGTCGACGCCGAGTTGCGTGAGGACTGGGTTGCCCGGGGCCTCCAGCACGTAGGCCGAACCCAGCAGCACGACGAACATGACTGTCATCGCGGCAAGCAGCGCCCAACCCTGCCGCGTATCTCCGATCATTTTTCCGAACGTGTAGCACAGCGCTGCCGGAATCAGCAGGATGGCGAGCAACTCGAGGAAGTTCGTCAGCGGGTTGGGGTTCTCGAACGGGTGCGCTGAATTGACGTTGAAGAAACCGCCGCCGTTGGTGCCCAGCTGCTTGATGGCGATCTGCGACGCAGCGGGGCCGAGCGGAACCGTCTGCTCGGTCGCCGTCGCCTTCTCGGTAACCGCGTTGCCCTTTTCGTCCTTGAGCGGCTGGCCGTCTGGCCCGTTTTTCGGCGCATCGTAGGTGACCGACTGGACCAATGTGACGGTCGCGTATTTGTCGAATGTCTGCACGACACCCTGGCTCACCAGCACCAGCGCCAACACGAGCGAAAGCGGCAGCAGGATGTAGACCGTCGAGCGTACGAGGTCGAACCAGTAATTGCCGATGCCGGAAACTTGCTTGCGGGAAAATCCGCGGATCAGCGCCACGAGTACGGCCATGCCCGACGCCGCCGAAACGAAATTCTGGACACCCAGTCCCAGCATCTGCGTCAGGTAGCTCATCGTGGACTCGCCGCCGTAGCCCTGCCAGTTGGTATTGGTGGCGAAGCTCGTCGCCGTGTTGAATGCCGAGTCGGGGCTGACCGCCGACATGGCCTGAGGATTGAGCGGCAGGAACACCTGCAAGCGCTGCAATGCATAGACCGCGAGCGCGCCCAGCAGGTTGAACCAGAGCATCGCCAGTGCGTAATCGATCCAGTTCATGTCGCGGCTCGCGTCGACGCCGGCGCCGCGATAGATCAGGTGCTCCAACCAACCGCCGATGCGCTGCGCACGGACGGCGCGATCCTCGTAGACCGCAGCCATGTAGGCGCCCAGCGGCTTGGCCAGCAGCAGCAGGACAACGGTGTAGAGCGCGAGTTGCGACCAACCCCAAGTGTTCATTCGAAACGCTCCGGCTTGAACAAGGCGACGATCAGGTAGACAAAGATCACGAGCGTGGCGATCCCGCTCAGCCAATAGACCCAGTTCATGGCCGGCCTCCGCGGGGAAGCAGGCTGGCGCAGAAATGCACCAAGCCCACCGAAACAGCAAAGAAGCCGATGATCATTGCAATGAAGGTGAGATCCATCATGGTTGCACTCCGGGTGCGTTCGCGTAAGACCATCATCCTGCGATTCGGCGCGTCAAGATTGCGGAATATCAATGACGGCAGGCGTAAAGAAGGTGTAAAAATCAAAGGGGCAGCGGAGGAACACCTCCGCTCTGGGGGAGGGATTGCTTCAAATTACGCGGCGCGCCCTATCGGATCCGCCAAGCGCTCGTCATGGCAAGCGTGCGGATTGGCGGCAGCGCTGACGGTGCCACTTGCGAACGGCTCCGCTGTGTGCGAGGCGTTCCGCTTCGGCACCTGCCGCGTGCGCCGCTGGTCGCGCCAGTTGTGCCACGACGCTACCAGTACGGCATAAATGATGAAGAAACCGAGAAGCGCCAGCAGGGCGAGCCCGCGAATGTGCAGCCAGTTGATGGTATCCATGTGTTGCTCCTTTCGAATCCGATATGGCGCCAATGTACCGGCGATCAAGAAAAGAGCACGTCAAGGTTCGTGTGATGGCCGTAGAGAAATTGTAAATTTGCGCCCGGTGCCGTAGCGCCGAAAGAAGCAGGAGATTGTGCCGCAGATCACTCCGACCGCCTCTTGCTCCGCAAGTGTTCACAATATGAACCCAGTCCGACCGTCAACCCGACGACTGCGAAGATCAATGCAAGAAAGAGGAAATCCATGCGTCACCCACGAATGGCGTCGACGCGATGGAGAGTGGCGATTCCGGAATCAAGAAATGGCAGAAATGCAGCGCGAATGCGTAAAGATTATGTAAATGCAATACGGAGGGACACTACCTCTGGCGACGAAGCTGCGCGGCTGTCTTTACACGGCGTTTATGCCGCAGTGACTAGTCTACATAGCGTCTTCACGCGATGATGCTTATTCTCGCGGGATGGCCTTCGATTCGAACATTGCGAGCATCGATGCTGAGCGGGACATTCGCCGGCCTGCGAAGGAGATGAAAACGATGTCCGGTCAAAGCCAGACAATTCTGATCTTTGGCGATGCGGAAGCGCGGGCAGGGGAGGCCCGCACCGCTGAGCCCAATCGTGCACCCGTTGAGACCGTCAAGGCAAACCTCAAGACGGCAATGGAGAGCGTTGGCGAACTGGTGGAGGCCGCTCGTGAGGCCGTAGGCGACCTTTACGTCTGCCACGTGGATGTCGAGCTGGCAATTGCAAGCGATGGATCTGTCGGCCTTCTCGGGACGGGAGCAAACGCGAGCGCACGGTCTACGTTGACAGTCCGCGTGAAGAAAGTGATCCCGGGAAGTCGGCGGTACCCGTAGATTGCAGATCGTGGACTGCCTGGTCACGTCGACGTTGTTCTGGATACTTGTTGGCGCCGCCTTCGTCGCGGCCGAACTGGCAATGACGATGTTGATCGTGCGGCGATGTACGAGAGCGAAGCGCAATCCCGGCAGCTAGAGCCGACGGTCGCGTAATCGACACATGACCGGGTTCGAGGTGCGCGCGCTGGGCTGGGTGGTTACGCGCGACGCGTGTTTCGACATTGCCCGAACAGCATGGGGTGGTCGTCCACGGATGCCGCAGGCGATGTCGAGGGAACAGCAGGACCTCTGGCGCCTCGTTCAGTCTTCCCTTCGCGCCGACGTACCTGGGCGAAGGGGCGCCTTGTTGATCGGGCCGCTGGGGGCGTCCCTGTCGGCGGCCAGCGAAAGGGCAATCACCGAGTTTGTCCGGCATCTCGTCGCTTGTTGTCCGGATCTCTACAGTGAACCTGCGCTCCGACGCCGCTGGCACGGACGCTGCGCAGCATTCGCTGCCACCGCCGTTGCCGGCGCAATCCTCGCCCGCGTTGCCCCTCCGGACACGGCGACGCTCGGTGACGTGTCGCTCGCATTTTTGTTGATCGCCGGATGGAGCCTCGTGACCGCCATGCAA
>Ga0302323_100001216_pt1 | contig 20865 bp, 19 predicted proteins | sample Fen_T0_3_FD_201950 | JGI IMG/M metagenome (GOLD analysis project Ga0302323, IMG submission 201950) | Peat permafrost microbial communities from Stordalen Mire near Abisko, Sweden - Fen_T0_3 | ecosystem: Environmental > Terrestrial > Soil > Wetlands > Permafrost | place: Sweden: Abisko... | reverse complement strand
ATGACGATCCGCAGCAGCACCGACACCGCGTCGTCCACCTCGGCGCGCTGGGTGATCGAACCCTCGGTGCGGGTGCCGGGGACCCCGGTCACCTGCTGGCGCACCGACGTCCGGTAGGCGGAGGGCACGACGTCCGGGCGCGCCCGCAGCAGGACGGCGCGGACGCCGGTCCCGCCGGTGGCGCCCCCGGCCCGCAGCCGCGCCAGGTCGCCCGTAGTGACGACGGCCGCCGGGACCTCGGCCCGCACCACGCGGAGCGCCGGCAGGCCGGGCAGCCGCACGGTCGCGCCGCCCTTGGCGCCGAGCTGCTCCAGCCCCTCCCACGGGACGAGGGCGACCCCGTCGCGCAGCCCGTGGGCTGGGTCGGTGTCGCGCCAGACGGCGGCGAAGGCGGCCGGGTCGGCGCCGACGACGTCCAGCTGGTGCGCGGCGTCCACCCGCACGGTCGCGCCGGGCACGGCCACCGCCGCCTGCGTGCCGGGCAGGGCGCCCAGGCCCGTCACGGCCGACGCCGGCAGCGTGCCGCCGCGGGGCGCGGCGACGGCGAGGTCCAGGGGGAAGTCCTTCTGCAGGACCGTCTCGGTCGCGGCGGACGCGGAGCCCGCGGCCACCCCCATCATCGTCACCAGGCTGACCCCGACGAACAGCGCGACGCTGGTCGACGCGGCGCGCACCGGGTTGCGAACGGCGTTCGTGACGGCCACCCGCCCCGGCACCCAGCGCCCCGTCGTCCGGCCGAGCAGGCGCACCAGCACCGGCACCACGACCGGCCCCATGAGCAGCATCCCGAGCAGCGTCACAGCACCGCCCGCCATGCCGACGAGGAGGCCGGCCTGGCCCGACAGCGGTCCGGCTCCGAGCGCGAGGCCGCCCACCCCCAGCAGCACCACGAGGACGCCGAGGACGACGCGCACCCGGGACGCCCGGCGGGCCGCCGCGACGTCCAGCGGGCGCAGCGCCGCCAGGGGCGCCACCCGGGTGGCCCGGCGCGCCGGCACCAGGGCCGCGACCAGCGACACCAGGACTCCGACCGCGAACGGGACACCCAGCATCGTCGGCGTCAGCCCCAGGCCCGCGCCGGCCAGCGCCGGCACGAAGTGACTCAGGACGGCGACCCCTACCGCGATCAGGCCGATCCCGGCCAGCACCCCGGCGAACGAGGCCACGATCCCGACCGCGGCGGTCTCGGCGAGCACGGCCCGGAACACCTGGCGCCGGGTCGCCCCGACGCAGCGCAGCAGGGCCAGCGACCGGGCGCGCTGGGCGAAGATCGCGGTGAAGGTGTTGCCGATCACGATCGTCGCCACGAGCAGCGCGATCCCGGCGAAGGCCGTCGTGATCCCGCCGAGGACGTCGACCCCCTGGGAGAACTCCTCCGTCCGCGCCGCGGCCTCCTGCGCACCGGTCCGGACAGCGAGCGCCGACTCGCTGTCGCCGCGCACCCCCGCGGCCGTCAGGGCGGCGTCGATGCGGTCGCGCAACGCGTCCGCCCCCACCCCGGGAGCGGCGAGGACGTCGACCTCGGCCGGCCGCCCCCCGGTCCAGGCGGCCGCCACGGCGGGCGCGGCCACCAGCGTGCGCAAGCCGCCCACGGCGGTCGCGCCGTTGGTGCTGACGATCCCGACCACGGTGGCCTTCTCGGCGCGGCCGTCGTCGGTGCGCACGTCGAGGGTGGTGCCGAGCGGCAGGGCGAGGTCCCGGGCGGTCCCGTCGTCCACCGCGACCTCGCCCGGCCCGGTGGGCAGCCGGCCCGCGGTCGACCGCATCCAGCGCAACGCGGGCTCGGCCGGGACCGAGGCCAGCGACGTCCAGTCCTCGCCGTCCGACCAGGTGACCTGCAGCAGCCCGGAGTGGACGGGCTCGGCGGTCCGCACGCCCGGCACCGCAGCGATCCGGGCCGCCACCGCGGCCGGGAGCGGGTAGGACCCGCGGCCGGACGGCGAGTCGGAGACGACGACGTCGGAGAGGGTCGCCCGGCTGGCGACCTGGCGGAACAGCGCCGCCTTGATCGCCGAGGTGGCGCCGAGGGTCAGGGTGACGAACGCGACGGCGATGACGATGGCCACGGCGGGCGCGACCACCCGCCGGCGGCCCCGCCGGATCTCGGCGGCGACGAGCTTCCTCATCGGGCCACCTCGACGGTGGGCCTCGGGTCGAGCAGGCGCAGGGCCGCGAGCACCCGGTCCGGTGTGGGGTCGACGAGGTCGCTGACGACGCGCCCGTCCGCGAGGAGGACGACGCGGTCGGCGTACGCGGCCGCACCGGCGTCGTGGGTGACCATCAGCACGCTCTGGCCGAGCTCGCGGACGCTGCTGCGCAGCAGGCCGAGCACCTCGGCGCCGCTGCGGGAGTCCAGGTTGCCGGTCGGCTCGTCGGCGACGACGACGTCCGGCCCGGGCAGCAGCGCGCGGGCGATGGCGACGCGCTGCTGCTGGCCGCCGGACAGCTCGTCGGGGCGGTGCCGCAGGCGGTCGGCGATGCCGAGGCGGTCAGCGAGCGCGGCGAGGCGGGCGGCGTCCACCCGGCGCCCGGCGAGCTCCAGCGGGAAGGTGATGTTCTGCTCGGCCGTCAGCGCGGGCAGCAGGTTGAACGACTGGAAGACGAAGCCGACGCGCTCGCGCCGCAGCAGGGTCAGCGCGGTGTCGCCGAGCTCGGTGAGGTCGGTGTCGCCGAGGCGTACCCGGCCGGCGGTGGCCGTGTCCAGGCCGGCGAGGCAGTGCAGCAGCGTGGACTTGCCCGAGCCGGACGGGCCCATGATGGCGGTGAACCGTCCGCGCTCGAAGGCGACGTCGACGCCGTCCAGGGCGCGGACGGCCGTCTCGCCGCTCCCGTAGACCTTGACCAGTCCCTCGGCCGACGCGACGGTCAGCCCCAGCGACGTGTCCGGCGTGTTCTGCATGGTGTGCGTGGCAACGCGTCTCATGACCACGACGCTAGGGACGGCGACCCGGTCGGCGCGTCGCACCGGCGGAAGGGATCATCCTCCCGCCCCTCCCCCTGCGGGCGTACCCGGCCCGGTCCACAGGCGTAGCCGGACGGACGGCGCGTGATGATCCACCGCATCGGCCGCATTCGGTACCCTGGGACGGGATCGGGCAGGGGAGGGCCATGAACGCGTCCACGACGGCCCTCGGCACCCTCGGCATCGCCGTGCTCGCGGTCGTGCTCGACCCGGTGTGGCGCTGGTCGAAGCGGCTGGTCACGCTCGTCCACGAGACGGGCCACACGCTCGTGCTCTGGGGCACCGGCCACTGGGTGAAGTCCATCGGGATCGAGTCCAACGGCAACGGAGCCACGACGTGGGCCCGGGAGGCGTTCTGGCCGGTCCAGGTCGCGGTGTACTTCGCCGGGAACGCCGCGCCGCCGGTGGCCGGTGTGCTGCTGGCCGTCGGCGTCGCCCGCGGCTGGAGCCCGCCGGCCGTCATCGCCACGATCCTCGTGCTCCTGGTGCTGGTGGTCCTGCTCCACTCGGACTGGCACACGCTGCTCGTCATGGCGCTCTTCGGCGCCGGCCTCGCGTTCTTCTTCTGGCGCGCCGGGCCGGGGGCGCAACGCGGGCTGGTCATCACGCTGGCCTGGTTCCTGCTGCTGGGGGGGCTGCGCATGATCATGAATGCGGCCGGTGGCGCCGCACCGAAGGGCAGCGACCAGGCGCAGCTGCAGCGGATCACCTCGCTCCACGCGACCGGCTGGGTGCTCATCTGGATGACCATCGCGGTCGCGGCCGTCGTCGGCGGCGCTCGCGCGCTGCTCTACTGAGCGCTGCTCCACTGAGCCCGGGCTCGGCCGAGCTCGGGCTTCAGCTGCGCACGCGCGCCGACGTCGGGTCGTACAGCGGCCGCAGCGAGGCGCGGGCCGGGTACCGCCGCCCGGCGACGTCGACCTCCAGCGGCTCGGCGTCCAGCCACGCCTGGGTGACCGGCTCCCCCGCGCCCTCGATCATGGCCAGGCCGACGGCGCCGCCGAGCGTCCAGCCGTAGGAGGCCGACCGCAGGTACCCCACCGGGACACCCGCCCGGTGCACGACCTCGGCGTGCCAGAGCAGCGGCTCGGGGTCCGTCAGGAGCACCTGCGCCAGCCGCCGGGTCGGGGCACCGGCCGCCCTGGCCGCCTCGACGGCGTCGCGGCCGACGAACCGGCGGCCCGGCGTCAGGTCGACGGCGAAGCCGAGCCCGGCCTCGAACACCTGGTCGGTGTTGTCGATGTCGTGGCCGTGGTCGCGGTAGCCCTTCTCCAGCCGCAGGCTCGCCAGCGCCTTCAGCCCGGTCGGGACCAGCCCGAACGCCTCGCCGGCGGCGACGATCCGGTCGTGGACGTCGATCGCATGCTCGGTCGGCACGTACAGCTCGTAGCCGAGCTCGCCGAGGTAGGTGATCCGGACGGCGAGGACGCGCGCGTACCCGAGGTCGATCTCGCGCGCCGTCCGGAAACCGAACGCCTCGTCCGTCAGGTCGGCGCTCGTCAGGGTCGCCAGCAGCTCGCGCGAGCGCGGCCCCTGCACGTTGAGCTGCGCGTATCCCGACGTGACGTCGGTGACGACGGCGTGCGCGTCGCCCAGGTGCCGCCGGAGCCAGGCGTGGACGTGCCGGTGCGCGGTGTCCGAGGCCACCACCAGGAAGTCGTCGTCGTCCAGGCGGGTGACGGTGAGGTCGGCCTCGATGCCCCCGGCCTCGTTGAGCCACTGGGTGTAGGTGATGCGCCCGACATCCCCGGCGACGGCCGCCGCGCTGACCCGGTCCAGGACGGCGGCCGCGTCGCGCCCCGCCACCCGGAACTTCGCCATGAAGGACATGTCCATCAGCCCGACGCCCTCGCGGACGGCGCGGTGCTCCGCCTCCCAGCGGGCGAACCAGTCGGCCCGACCCCAGGTCAGCGGGCCCGGGTCGGCCCGCAGTCCCAGCCCGGCGAACCAGTCGGCCCCCTCCCAGCCGCTGACGTCGCGGAAGTGCGCGCCGGCGGCCGCCAGCCGGTCGTGCACCGGCGACCGCTTGACGCCGCGGGCCGTGCGCGGCGAGCGCGTCGGGTAGTGGGCCTGGTAGACGAGGCCGAGCGACTCCGCCGTCCGGGCCCGCCGGTAGTCCGGCGTGGTCTGGTAGGGGTGCAGCCGCGCGACGTCGAGGCCGGTCACGTCGACGTCGGGGGTCCCGGTGAGGATCCAGTGGGCGAGCGCCCGGCCCAGGCCGCCGCCGGTGAGGATGCCGATCGAGTTCAGCCCGGCGGCGACGAAGTAGTTGCGGACCTCCGGCACCTCGCCCACCGCGGGCAGCAGGTCCGGTGTGAAGGACTCCGGACCGCAGAAGAAGGTACGCACGCCGACGTCCGCGGCGGACGGCACCCGGGACATCGCGGCCTCCACGAAGGGCGCCATCCGGTCCCAGTCCGGCGGGATGCGGCCGAAGGAGAAGTCGGCCGGCACGCCCTCGACCCGCCAGGGCGCCGCCACGCCCTCGAACAGGCCGACCATCAGGCCGCCGACCTCCTCGCGGTAGTACCCGTAGTGGGCCGGGTCCTCCAGGACGGGCATGTCCGCGGTGAGGCCCGGCAGCTCGTCGGTGATGAGGTAGTAGTGCTCGGCCGCCTGCAGCGGCACGCTGACGCCGGACCGCGCGGCCAGCTCGCGCGCCCACATCCCGCCGCAGTTGACGACGATCTCCGCCTCGACGTCCCCGCGGGCCGTCCGGACGCCGGTCACCTCGGGCAGGCCACCGGGGCCGCGGCGGGTCAGCACGGTCTCCACCGGCGTCCGCTCGCAGATCGTGACGCCGCGCTGCCGGGCGCCCTTGGCCAGCGCCATCGTCGCGTCGACGGGGTTCACCCTGCCGTCGTCCTCGACGTAGAACCCGGCGAGGACGTCGTCCGTGCGGGCGAGCGGGAAGAGCGTGCCCACCTCCGCCGCCGAGATCTCGTGGACGTCGACCCCGCAGTAGCGGTTGAAGGCCGCGACCCGGCGGTACTCCTCGAGGCGGTCGGGCTCCGTGGCGAGCTCGACGAACCCGACCGGGCGGAAGCCGGTGGACTGACCGGTCTCCGCCTCGAGCGTCGTCCGGTACAGCTCGTGCGTGTACTTACGGAAGTCGGTGGACGTCTGGGACGTCGACCCGAACCGGACCATGAGCCCCGCGGCGTGCCAGGTCGTGCCCGAGGTGAGCCGGTCCCGCTCGAGCAGGACGACGTCCGGGCAGCCCATCGCGGCGAGGTGGTACGCGACCGAGCAGCCGATCACCCCGCCCCCGACCACCACGACCCGGGCCCGCTGCGGCAGCTCGCTCTGCGTCATGCCCCCACGCTACTGAACTGACCCGCGAGTCAGTAGATCGTGCCGATCGGTGGACGGTGCCGGCGGTCAGTGCCGGAACTGGTCGACCAGGCCCTGCAGCCGGGTGCTCATCGTGGACAGCTCGACGGCGGCGCGCTCGGCGTCCCGGACGCCGCTGGTCGTCGTGGCCGCGGCGCTCGCCACGCCGGCGATGTTCGCGTTGACCCGCTCGCTGCTCTCGGCCGCCTGCGAGACGCTGACGCTCATCTCGTTCGTGGTCGCGGTCTGCTCCTCGACCGCGCCCGCGATGGTGGTCTGGAAGTCGCTGATCCGCTCGATCACCCGGGCGATGTCCCCGATGACCGTGATCGCCCCCGCGGTGTCGGACTGGATGGCCTCGATCCGGCGGCTGATGTCGTCGGTGGCGCGGGCGGTCTCCTGGGCCAGCTGCTTGACCTCGTCGGCGACCACGGCGAACCCCTTGCCGGCGTCGCCGGCCCGGGCCGCCTCGATGGTGGCGTTGAGCGCGAGCAGGTTGGTCTGCTCGGCGATCGCGGTGATCACCTTGATCACGTTGCCGACCTCGGCGCTGGACTCGCCGAGCCGGCTGACCCGCTCGTTCGCGGCCCCGGCGGCCATCACGGCCTCGGCGGCGACGTGGGCGGCCTCGGCGGCGTTCTGGGCGATCTCCCGGATGCTGGCGGACATCTGCTCCGCGCCGGCGGCCAGGGACCGGACGTTGTCGCTGATCTCCTGGACGGCGCCGCTGGCGACGTCGGTCTCGGCGGACGTCTGCTGGGCCGCGGCGGCGATCTGGGTGCTGTTGGCGGACAGCTCCTCGCTGGCCCCCGCCAGGCTCTGGGCGCTGGCGGCCAGCTCCTGGACGGTCGAGCGGACGGCGCCGGTGGCGCGGGCTAGGGAGGCCGCCATCTGCCCGGGCTCGTCGACGGTGTGCACCTCGGCGGTCTGGGTCAGGTCGCCGTCCGCGACGGCGTCCAGCACCCGGCGCACCTCGGTGAGGGGCCGCACGATCAACCGGGTCGCCAGGACCGCCAGCCCCAGGGAGACCATCAGGCCGAGCAGGAGCACGACGACCATCAGCGTGCGGGCGCCGGCCGCGTCGGACTGCGACCGGCGCGCCCGCGCCGCCGCGTGCGCGACCACCGCCTGGGACACCACCTTCCCGCCGCTCTCCACCGGGGCGAAGTTCTTGTCGCAGTCCGCCAGGACCTGGGTCAGCTCCGGGCCCGTCACCTGGCGCAGGCTCGCCGGGAGGATGGTCGTGTCTCGGTAGGCCCGGTAGGTCGTGACGGCGGCGACCCAGGTGTCGAGCTCCGCGGCGGGGACGACGCCGTGCGTGCGCAGGTCGGTGATCGCCGCGTCGTACTGGGCGTCGAGCTCCTGCATCTGCTGCAGTCGCCGCGGCTTGTCGGCCGGCGCGGCCAGCACGTGCAGCAGAACGCGCTGCCGCATCCGGTTGATCGTGGCCCGCGCGTCCCCGACGTTCTCCAGGGACGCCGCGTCCCGGACGTAGAGCTGGGCGCTGTCGTCGGCGAGCCGGCTCATGTGCACCAGGTCGTTGACGCCCTGTGCCGTCATGAACAGCAGGCACGCCCCCACCGCCAGGCCGATCTTGGTGCGGACGCGGCGGTTCGCGAACCAGCCCCCGCGCTTCCGCGCTCCGGCCGGCGACGCGTCGGAGGTCGTGGCGACGGGCATGTGACGCTCCAGGGTGCGACGGCGGGTGCTGGGACGCGCGGATCCACCAGTCGTGTCGACCGGCCCGCGCCCACCCTTGAGAGGGCCGCAACCTGCCGTCGACCGTCAGCCGGCCCGCTCGCGGCGCGCGCGGCGCTCGACGGCGTGCCCGTGGGCCAGGGCGAAGAGCCGGTCGACCTCCGGATGCGAGGCCGGCCCGGGGTCCACCACGCTGACCCAGCCCTGGGCCGAGTACGTCGGGTGGGGCAGGACGACGTCCGGGCGGGCGAGGTCGAGGTGCGGCCGGCGCTCCTCCACCTCGCCGGGCGGGAAGCCGAGCAGGCGCTCGAACTCCGCCCGGCCGACGTGCAGGTTGAGCCGGTGGGCGCCGGGACGGGCCAGCCGGGACGCCTCGTCGAAGCCGGGGACGTCGTTGCCGACGATGGTCGCGAACGGGTGCATCCGCTCGCTCCCGAGGAAGCAGAAGTAGTCGCCCCAGCTCAGCTCGGGCGCCCCGGAGGCCTCGTCGGCCTGCATCACTGCGACGTCCGGCAGGCCGGCGATCCGCGCGGCGAGCGCCGCCGGACCGGGCGCGTCAGGCAGGTAGGTCATGACCCGACCGTAACCCGGCCCGCGGGCGCGGCGAGCACGGCCGGCCGGTCACCAGTTCCAGCGGGGGACCTCCTGGCACGGGTGCAGGTCGTCGTCCCCGGTGGCGAACGAGTTCTGGACGGCGACCTCGGTGCCGAAGTCCAGGTAACCGCGCAGGGCCGTGCGGGTGCGGGCGTCGGACGGCCAGTCGACGGCGGTCGCCGCCGCCAGGAACAGGTCGACGAATCGCTGCCGCTGATCGGGCGCGATCTGCTTGCCGCGGTGCGGCGCGAGCAGGGTCGGGAACCCGCCCAGCTCGTCGGTGTAGCGGGTCGGGCCGCCGAACACCTCGGCCAGGAAGGCCGTCAGGTGCGGCACGTGCTCGGGCCGGCCCGCCCCGAACAGCGGCTGCAGCAGCGGATCCGCCAGGACGGTCGGGTACCAGGCCGCCACCAGCCGCTCGATGCCGTCCCACCCGCCGACGTGCTCGTACAGCGTGACGTCCCGCTCGGTGACGTCCTGCTCGGTGGCCTGCTCGCCCATCGGTGCTCCCCCTGATGATTACTCGCTTACAAGCTTGCAGTATCTCGGCTCGGGGACCCGGGGGCAACCGCCGCCGCGACCAGGTCGCGCGCGAGGCCGAGGCCGGCGGCGGCCGGGCCGTCGGGGCCGAGGTGTGCCGCACTGAGGTAGGCGCCGTCGATCAGGACGGCGAGCCGGTCACCGAGCTCTCCACCGCGCGCGGCGTCCCCGACGAGCCGGGTGGCGAGCGCCCGGAGCCGGCCGCGCAGCTCGGCGCGGTACTCCCCCGCGACGACCCGGGCGGGATGCGCCGGGTCGTCGTAGTCCACCGCCGCGTTGCCGAAGGGGCAGCCCCGGAAGCCGGGCCGGGCGAGGTCCTGCCGGACGGCGTCCAGGACGGCGAGCAGCGCGGCGTCGGGCCGGCCGGCATGGCGGTCGACGTCGTCGTCGACGGCGGCCAGGATCTGGTCGCGCAGCCGGCCCAGGTACCCGGCCACGAGGTGGTCCTTGGTGGGGTAGAGGCGGTAGACGGTCATCTTGGCCAGCCCGGTGGTCGCGATGAGCTCGTCCATGCCGACGGCGCGCACGCCGCGCGCGTAGAACAGGTCGGACGCCGTGTCGAGGACCAGCGCCTCCCGTTCCGCCCGCGGCAGCGCCGCGCGCCGGCCTACCGGCCCGTCTTGCCCGCCACCGTCCACGGCCCTAGCGTAGGCCACTGATACGGATCCGTCTCAACGCGGGAGGATGCATGGACGCGGTGCGCTGGGCGCTGGTCACCGGGGCCGGTCGCGGCCTGGGCCGGGAGGTCTGCCGCCGGCTCGCGGCCGAGGGTTTCCGGGTGGTCGCCGGGGTCCGCGACCCCGCCGCGGCGCCCGAGCCGGCGGGCGGGCTGCCCGCCGGCCCCGACGGCGCCGGGCACCTCGTGCTGACGCTCGACGTCACCGATCCGGCGTCCGTGGCGGACGCCGCCGCCCGGGTCGCGGCGGAGGCCGGCCGGCTCGACGTCCTGGTGAACAACGCCGCCGCCTACGTCGACTGGACCGAGACCGTGTCCGGGGCCGACCTGGACGCCTCGCGCGCCGTCCTGGAGACGAACCTGTACGGGCCGTGGCGGATGGTGCAGGCGTTCCTGCCGCTGCTGCGCCGGTCCGCCCACCCCCGGGTGGTCAACGTCGCGAGCGGAGCGGGGAGCCACGGCGACCCCGCGTTCGGCCTGGCCGCCCCGGGCGGGACGGCGGCCAGCTACGGGATCAGCAAGGCCGCCCTCATCGCGCTGACCAGCAAGCTCGCGGCCGAGCTGGCCGGGTCGCCCGTCCTGGTCAACGCCGTCTGCCCGGGGTTGACCGCCACCTGGCCCGGGGCGGAGCAGGCCGGCGCGCGACCGGTGGCGGAGGGGGCCGAGGGCATCGTGCTGGCGGCGACGCTGCCGGACGACGGCCCGCGGGGCGGCTTCTTCCGCGACGGGCGGCCGCTGCCGTGGTGAGCTACCCGCAGCTGCACGTCGAGACCCGGCTGGAGTGGCGCGACTGACTCGTCGCCCACCACCGCGACGCCCCCGGCAAGCGCCGCCGTAACCGGGGCGGCCCGCCCACGTACGACCTTTCGACGACCGGCGCGTGGGCGCCCCAGCGGCAGGAGGTGGGGTGGCCAAGCACCTGTTGACGACGCCGCACGGCGCCGACCTGCGGCACGCCCTCCACGGGGTGGGGCGCCTGATGCGACCCGGGCGGCACGCCGCCGCCGACGCGCCGACACACCCGCACGAACCGGCGTCCTGGTCCGGCACCCATGCGGGGGCGGCCCGGCCGCTGGGCAGGCTCCCGGTCCGGCCGCGCCCGTCCTGGGGGCACGACCGCGGCCGGGTCGTGCCCGTCGAACGCCCCGACCTCGACGTGCTGCGACGCGTGCTGGTCGCCCTGTACCGGCTCTGACCTGCACGGCCGGAGGCGGTGGCTGCGACCCGGAGCTGCGACCGGGGCTGCGACCGGGGCTACCCTGCCCCGGGTGTCCGTCGCCTTCGGTCTGCTGACCGCCCTGCTGTGGTCGGTGAGCACCGTGGCGTCCTCGAGGTCGGTGCGCTCGGCCGGCCAGACCGCCGTGGTGGCCTGGGTCATGCTCGTCGGGCTGCTGGAGACGGCGCCGCTGGTGATCGTCGTCGGCGTCCCGGCGTCGCTCGACGCCCGCGCCACCGGCTGGCTCGTCGTGGCCGGCGTCGGCAACGTGGTGGGGCTCCTGCTCACCTACGCCGGCCTGCGCGTCGGCAAGGTGGGGATCGTCGCACCCATCGTGGCCGCGGAGGGGGCGGTCGCCGCCGCGATCTCCGTCGCGCGCGGGGAGCACCTCTCCCTCCTGGTGGGGCTGGCACTCACGCTCGTCGCCGTCGGCGTCGTGGTGTCGGCCGTCGCGCCGGACGCCGGGAACGGCTCCGCCACCTCGGGCGGGGCGGGGACGCTGCGGGGGGCGCTGCTGGCGACGGCCGCCGCGACGGTGTTCGGCTTCAGCCTGTTCGCGAGCGGGCACCTGAGCACCACCCTGCCGGCGCCCTGGATCCTGATCGCGCCCCGGCTCGCCGGCACCCTCCTGCTCACGCTGCCACTGGCCGCGCGGCGGCGGCTGGCGGTCCCGCGGCCGGTCGCGCCACTGGTGGCCATCAGCGGCACCGCAGAGGTCCTGGGATTCTTCGCCTACACGCTGGGCGCGCGGCACGGGGTCGCCGTCACGTCGGTGGTGGCCTCGCAGTTCGCCCCGCTCGCGGCGCTGGCCGCGTTCGTGCTGTTCGGCGAGCGGCTGAGCCGGCTGCAGGTGGCCGGGGTGCTGCTGCTCGTCGTGGGCGTCTCCGCGACGAGCCTGGCCGCCGGCGCCTGACGGCCCCGTTGACCTTCCACCGGTCAGCGGTCAGCAGTCAGCAGTCAGCAGTCAGTGGAGGGCGCCCCACAGCAGGACGACGAGGACGGCGCCCACGCTCACGACCATGCTGATCCACCAGTTCCGGTCCAGGTCCCCGAACGGGGAGGGCCGGGGACGGCGGGCACGGCTCGCCCGGCGCGCCCACACCGTCGGGACGGGTGGGGGCAGCTCCCGCCGCGGCGAGGCCGCGCGCCGCGACTGGGCCGGGACCCGCACCGGTGCCGATGCCGACTGCGGCGCCGAGGCCGACGACGGCGTCACGCGGCGGGGGTGGACCGGCCGGTCGGTCGGCTGCAGCCACACCCGGGCCGCCGGATCGCGCGGCGGCGGCAGTTCCTCGCACACGACGAGGTACTCGCCCGAATCCCCGGCCGGTCGTTCCCACCCCGCCGGGGCCACCGGCACCCCGGGAGCCGCCGGAACCGCCCGGGTCACGTCGGTGTGCAGCACCTGCAGTCCGGGGTCGTCCCGCTCGACCCGCAGCTCGGGCAGCGACGCCGGAGGGCGCCGGCCGGGATCGCCGCGGCGGGCGTGGGCACCGCGCGGTCGCACCAGGTCAGGACCGGGTGGCGAATCCGATCGCCTGGAAGGACCCGTCCTCGCCGAGAACACCAATGCACCCACCTCCCAGGCGTGCCTGATCGGCCAGCTGCAACAGGGCGACGGCGTCGCAGATCGACTCCGTCATCGTCGTGCCGGACCGGGACTTGCGTTGCGCGAGGAAGGAGAACTGTTCCGTCGCGATGTTCAGCTGCACCCGCTGGTAGGGCGGCAGAGTCATTCCGGCGCTCCTCGACGTCCGCGGCCGCAGCCTCGACCGAACCGCTGTCACCCGTCGGTATCTTCTCGGGACTGTAAGTGACCACCTGCACGGTCGCGGGCAGCCCGTGACGCGACACCGCCGAATCCTCCGATCGGCCGATGGCACGCCGCCGGTCCAAATTTCCCTTCCACGGAACAGAACTGCGCCCGGTCCTCGTGCTCACCGGAGCCAGTCGGCGAAGTCGGCCTTGCGGATCAGGCAGTGGATGCCCTTGACCGCGTCGACCACCTGGGTCACCTCGAAGTCGGCGGCGGCCGACAGGTAGGCCATGGCGTCCGCGCGGGTCAGGCCGAACCGCTCGGTGAGGAAGCGCAGCGCGTGCCGGACGCAGCGGCGCATCGCCTCGTCGAGGTCGCGGTCCATGCCGGTGGGCACCCAGTGCGTGGCCGTCTCCAGGAACGGGTTGCGCAGGGTGCCGACGGCGGACGCCGCAGCCTCGCCGGAGAGCACCGTCAGCCGGACCGTCGCGCGCAGCGACGCCTCCAGCGCCGTCAGCGCCACCTCGCCGTTGCCCTGGGCGTAGTGCGGGTCCCCGGCGTAGAACAGCGCGCCGTCCACCTCCACGGGCAGGTACAGCGAGGTGCCGACCACGGACCACTTCAGGTCGATGTTGCCGCCGAAGTCCCCCGGCGGGACCGAGTGCACGGGCTCCTGCGTGGCCGGGGCGACGCCGACGAGCCCGAGGAAGGGAGCGAGCGGGAAGCGCGCCCGACGCCCGCCCGGCCCGTCCACCCAGCTGACGAGCCGGTCGCCGGCACCGTCACCGGCCCGTTCGACCCGGCAGAACGTGAACACCGGTTCGGTGCCCTCCGGCAGCTCGCCGGGCAGGGCGCCGAACCCGTGGCGGCTGCTGACGAAGCCGTAGGCGGTGCGGGGCACCAGGTCGAGCACGTCGATGCGCAGCACGTCGCCGGGCCGCGCGCCCAGGACGGCGACCGGGCCCGTCACGACGTGGGGGCCGTCGTCGTCCCCGTTGGTCAGGTCGCTGCCGGCGAACTCCACCGCGTCCGCGAGGACGCCGTCCGCCGGGACGCCGTACCGGCCCAGGAACTCGACCGGGGCCCGACCCTGGTCGCCCATGATCCCCTCGTGGCTGAGCGTGTCGAGGGTGACGGTGTCGCCGGAGGGGACGGCGAGCACCGGTTCGGACGCCGCGTTCGGCAGCCAGCCCCAGGACGCCGTCTTCGGGGTGGTGGCCAGCAGGTGCCGGCCGGGGACCGTGCCCCGACCCGGCTGGAGCGCGGGGAACGTCATCGCGTCGGCCCTTCCGGCAGCCCGACGACGAGGTCGATCTCGACCTCGGCACCCACCGCGAGCGCCGTCGTCCCGACGCAGGTGCGGCTCGGCAGCGGTCCGGCGAACCAGGTGCGGTAGAGCTCGTTGAACGCGGCGAACCCGCCGAAGTCGGTGAGGTAGACGCGGACCATGAGCGCGTCGTCCAGCGTCGCGCCGAACGGGGCGAGGCAGGCCACCAGGTTCGCCCGGACCTGCTCGGCCTGCGCCAGCAGGCCGCCGGTGACGAGCTCGCCCGTCTCCGGCCGGGTGGGCATCTGCCCGGTCACGAAGAGCATCGACCCCCAGCGCGTGACGTGCGAGAACGGCCCCACCGCGGGCGGCACGCCCTGGGCGGGGGTGAAGGTGAACGTCTCACGACTCCTCGCCGGTCCGACCACGGGTTGCCTCCTGCACGGCCGACGTCTGCGACGAGGGCACGGTAGGGCCGGTGGCGGAGCGGGCGGCAAGAGGCGAAACCGAGGCGGTCGGCAATCTTCACGCCCCGGAAACGGTCCACCGAGCAGTTGCGGGACCGTACCTCTCTCGCGGACTTCACACCGGCGTCCCGCTTTTGCCGGTGTGAAATCCAGGAACGACGCCACCTCCACGCCGTCGGCTCCTCGCCGCGGCGGGCGGCCGGCGCCCCGCCGTGGTCCACTACCGGCATGCCGGGACGACGTGGTGAGACCGTGGGTGCCGCGGCGCGCCGGGCACCGCTCCCGGCGGGCACCCGGTTGCTGCAGGCGGCGTTCGCCCTCAGCGGCGTGCTGCACCTGACGCACCCGCAGCTGTTCGAGCCGATCGTGCCGCGGGTCCTGCCGGCCCGGCGCGCCCTCGTGCTCGGCAGCGGCGTGGCCGAGCTGGTCTGCGCGGCGGGCCTGCAGCGGCGCAGCCCGTGGGCGCCCCGGGCGTCGGCGCTGCTCCTGCTCGCCGTCTGGCCCGCGAACGGCAGGCACGCGCTCGTCCTGCAGCGCTCGGAGCGTGCCACGACCGCGCAGAAGGTGCTCGGCTGGGCGCGGCTGCCCCTCCAGGTGCCGATGGTCCGGACGGCGCTGCGCTCCCCGCGTCACTGAGCCGCGTCACTGGCGCACCGTCCGGACGGACGACGTCCCGGTCCCGCGTACCGCCGAGGACGTCGTCCGTCGCGGGCTGTTACCGTCGACGGGTCGCGTCCACCGCCACCGACGTCGGGGGCGCGACCTTCAGGCGCCGCCCGCGTGCCGCGCCTCGAACGCTCGCAGGCACCCCGCCGCGCAGAAGTACACCGTGGATCCGTCGGGTCCGGTGGTGGTGAACCGGGCCGTGGCGACGTCCACCGACATCCCGCAGATCGGGTCGACCGCCTGCTCGGGCAGCGCGACCGGCACCGCCGGCACCCCCGCCCGGGACGCCCGCAGGGCCACCAGCTCGGCGAGCACCGCCACCGCGATCTCGTGGTGGGCGACCGGCCCCAGGTCCAGGCCGGCCGGCGCCCGCAACCGCGCCACCTGCTCGTGGCTCAGCCCGGCGGAGAGCAGGTAGCCGCGGACGGCGTCCGCGCGCTTGGCCGACGCGACCAGCCCGACGTACTGCGCCGGTCCGGCCAGGGCGGCCGCGAGCGCCGGCTCGTCGGCGTGCCCCTGGGTGGCGACGACGACGAGGTCGGACGCCGTCGGAGCAGCGCCCGCGAGCGGCAGTTCGTCGACCACCCGGGCGTCCCAGCCGATGGCGGCGGCCAACCCCGCGAGCGTCGTCACGACCGGCGAGGACCCCACGATCCACAGCCTCGGCTCGGGCAGCATCGGTTCCACGAAGACCTCCATCGCCCCCTCGCTGGAGCACGCCATGGGCACCGTGACCACGCCCGGCCGGTCGTCGTCCGCGCCCAGCACGAGCAGCCGCGGCGTGCCGTCCTGCAGCGCCGCGAGCGCCTCCCGGACGACGGTCGGGCCGGCGCAGGCCCCGCCCAGCCAGCCCTCGACCGCGCCGTCGGGGTGGACGATCGCCCGGCAGCCGCCCTTGCCGGACGACGGCCCGCGACGCCAGGTGACCGTGGCCAGCGCGTACGGCGCACCGGCGTCGCTCAGGTCGGCGGCGCGACGCAGCACCTCGCCGCCGGACCCGGTCCGCACCGGGACGGGAGCAGCCGCTTGATGAGCAGCGGTCACGGCCTCACCTGGATGCCGTTGATCGCACCCCAGACCCGGTGCGGCAGGACGGGCATGTCGATGCTGCGCACGCCGTGGGACCACAGCGCGTCGACCACCGCGTTGACGTACGCCGCCGGCGACCCGACGGTCGCCGACTCCCCGACGCCCTTGGCCCCGATCGGGTGGTGCGGGGACGGCGTCACGGTCGCCCCGAGCCGGAAGCGCGGCGTCTCCCATGCGGTCGGCACGAGGTAGTCCATGAAGGTCGAGCCGATGCAGTTGCCGTCGTCGTCGAAGGTGATCCACTGCATGTTCGCCTTGGCGAAGCCCTCGGCGAGGCCGCCGGTGATCTGCCCGTCGACGATCATCGGGTTGATCCGGACGCCGCAGTCGTCGACCGCGACCATGTCGAGCACCTTCCAGGTGCCGTCGGCCGGGTCCACCTCGGTGACGACGACGTACGAGCCGAACGGGTAGGTCATGTTCGGCGGGTCGTAGTAGGTGACGCCCTCGAGCCCGGCCTCCATCCCGTCGGGCAGGTTGGTGTAGGCCGCGAAGGCGATGTCCTGGATGCTCACCGAGCGGTCGGTGCCGGAGACGGTGAACCGGCCCGGCTCCCACTCCAGGTCGCCCGGGTCGGCCTCGAGCAGGTGCGCGGCCAGCAGGCGCGCCTTCTCCCGCAGCTTGCGGGCGACCATCGCGGTCGCCGCCCCGCCGACCGGCGTCGAGCGCGACGCGTACGTGCCCAGGCCGTAGGGCGTGTTGTCGGTGTCGCCCTCCTGCACCTTGACGTCCATCGCGGGCAGGCCCAGCTCCTCCGCGACGATCTGCGCGAACGTCGTCTCGTGGCCCTGCCCCTGGCTCTGGACGCCGAGCTTGAGGATCGCCTTGCCCGTCGGGTGGACCCGCAGCTCGGCGGAGTCAAACATCTTGATCCCGACGATGTCGAAGTCCTTGGAGTTGCCCGCCCCGACGACCTCCGTGAACGACGCGAGCCCGATGCCGAGCAGGCGCCCGTCGCCCGGGCTGCCGTCGTGCCGGACGCCGCCGGCGTTCTGCACCGCCTGCTTGGCCCGCCAGCCGTCGTAGTCGACGAGCTGCTTCGCCACGTCGAGCGCCCCGTGGTAGTCGCCCGAGTCGTACACGAAGCCGGTCGCCGACAGGTACGGGAACTGGTCCTTCCGGATGAAGTTCTTCGCGCGCAGGTCGGCCGGGTCGATCCCGAACTCGTGCGCCGCGACGTCCATGAGCCGCTCGACGAGGAACGACGCCTCGGTGACCCGGAACGAGCACCGGTACGCCACCCCGCCCGGCGCCTTGTTCGTGTAGGCGCCCTTCGCGGTGACGTGCGCGGCGCCGATGTCGTAGGAGCCGGTGCAGATGTGGAACAACCCCGCCCGGAACTTCGACGGCTGGGCGTCGGCGTAGAACGCGCCCTGGTCGGAGAGGATCGAGGCCCGCATCGCGATGACCCGGTGGTCGGCGTCGAAGGCCAGCTCGCCGCTCATGTGGTAGTCCCGGGCGAAGCCGGTGGAGATCAGGTTCTCGGACCGGGACTCGACCCACTTCACCGGCTTGCCGATGACGAGCGAGGCCGCCGTCGCGATGACGTAGCCGGGGTAGATCGGCACCTTGTTGCCGAACCCGCCGCCGATGTCGCAGGTGATGATCCGGATGTTCTCCTCCGGCAGGCCCGCGACCAACGCGAACAGCGTCCGGTGCGCGTGCGGCGCCTGCGAGGTGAGGTAGATCGTCGCCTGGCCGGTGATCGGGTTGACGTCGGCCACCGTGCCGCACGTCTCCAGCGGGGCGGGGTGCGAGCGCGGGTAGTGCGTGCCCAACGAGACGACGTGCGCGGCCCGGGCGAACGCCGCGTCCGTCAGCTCCCGGTCGCCCGCCTCCCAGGTGTAGGCGACGTTGTCGGTCTGTCCCGGCTTCTCGTCCCGGATGAGGACGGCGCCGGGCTCGATCGCCTGCTGCGGCGTGGTGATCGCGGGCAGGTCCTCGTACTCGACCTCGACGAGCTGGAGGGCGTCGTGGGCGAGGTAGGGATCGGTCGCCACCACGGCGGCGACCTCCTGCCCCTGGAAGCGCACCTTGTCCGTGGCGAGGACGGCCTGGGTGTCGCCCGACAGCGTCGGCATCCAGGCGAGGTTGTACCCGGCGAGCATCTCGCCGGTGACGACGGCGACGACGCCCTCGGCCGCGGCGGCCGCCGACGTGTCGATCGACACGATGCGGGCGTGCGCGACCGGGGACCGCAGGATCGCCATGTGGAGCATCCCGGGCAGGACGACGTCGTCCAGGTAGCGCCCGGCGCCCTGGATGAAGCGGTCGTCCTCCTTCCGGCGCATGCTGTGCCCGACCCCGCAGATCGTGGCCGAGGTGCGGGGGGAGCCCTGGAGCTCGTGGACCGGCTCGTGCACGGTGGTCATCGAGGCCTCCTGGTTCAGTCGCCGGCGACGGGGACGGGGGTCGCGGCGGGGGTGCCGGGGACGGCGCTCTCGCCCGCGTTGACGTCGTCCCCGGCCGCGGGGTCGGTGGTGGCCTCGCCGCGCAGGGTGGCCCCGGCGGCGCGCACGGCCTTGACGATGTTGACGTAGCCGGTGCAGCGGCAGAGGTTGCCGCTCAACGCCCAGCGGACCTCGTCCTCGTCGGGATCGGGGTTCTCCGCCAGCAGCGCCGCGCCCACGAGCATCATCCCCGAGGTGCAGAACCCGCACTGCAGGCCGTGGTGCTCCTTGAACGCCGCCTGCACCGGGTGCAGCCCGTCCGGCCCCTTGAGGCCCTCGACCGTGCGCACCTGGCGGCCGTCGGCCTGGACGGCGAACACCGTGCAGGACTTCACCGGGCGCCCGTCCAGCAGGACCGTGCACGCGCCGCAGGACGTGGTGTCGCAGCCGATGTGGGTCCCGGTGAGGCCCAGTCCGGTGCGCAGGTGGTCCACCAGGAGGGTCCGCGGTTCGACGTCGTGCGCGTGCTGCACCCCGTTGACGGTGACGGTGATCTGCATGGGCTGCTCCCGTGGATCGGACGTGGCGGGCCGGGCTGCGAAGGGTGGGTCAGGCGGCGGCGCGGGCCTGCGCCAGCGCGGCGTCCAGGGCCCGGCGGGTGTAGGCGGCGACGACGGCGCGCTTGTAGTCGGCCGGGCCGCGGACGTCGCTGTCTGGCGAGCAGGACCGGGCCGCGACGTCCGCGGCCTGCGCGAACAGCTCCGGCCCGGGCTCGGCTCCGACGAGCAGCTGCTCGGCCTCCGGGACCGCCAGGTTGCGCGGCGAGACGGCCGTCAGCGCGATGCCGGCCCGGCCGATGCGCCCGTCAAGTGCCAGCACGAGGTGGACGGCGACCCCGACGGTCGCGTAGTCGCCCACCTTGCGCTCGAGCTTGAGGTAGGTGCCGCCCGCCGGCCCCGTCGACGACGGCACCCGGATCTCGGTGACCATCTCGCCGGTCTCCAGCGCGTTGGTGAAGTAGTCGACGACGAACTCCCGGTGCGGGATCAGGCGCTCGCCGCCGCCGGCGGACCGGGCCACGACCGTCGCCCCGACCGCGAGCATCACCGAGTTCCAGTCGCCCTCCGGGTCGCAGTGCGCCACCGAGCCGCAGACCGTCCCGCGGTTGCGGACCAGCGGGTCGGCCACCCACTGCGCCGCGGTCCAGACGGTGGGGTTGGCGGCCCGCACCACCGGCGACGCCGCGACGTCCGCGTGCCGTGCCAGCGCGCCGATCCGCAGGTAGCCGTCCTCGGCGTGCACGCCGGCCAGCTCGGCGATGCCGTTGATGTCGACCAGGTGGCCGGGCTCGGCGAGCCGCAGCTTCATCATCGGGATCAGCGACTGGCCGCCGGCCAGCACCCGGCCGTCGTCCCCGAGTTCGTGGAGCGACCGCAGCGCCTCGTCGAGGGTGCCGGGAGCGCTGTAGGCGAACGCAGCGGGATGCACGTGGTCTGCCTCTCCGTCGAGTGGTGCCCGTGGGCGGACCTCAGCAGGCTAGGTGACCTGCCCGGCGTCCGGGTGACCCGAAAGGGTCAGGAGAATGACCCGATCGGGTCACTTCGGCCGCTTTCGGTGATTCTGTGCCGCCACATCTTGACAACGGGTGACGAATCGGTCGTTGCGGTGGGTGCTGCTCGGGTCACAGCAGGCCCCGGCGGGCCGCCTCCCCCACCGCCTCGGCCCGGCGGCCGACCCCCAACTTGCCGAACACCGTGCGCAGCCGCCGCTTGACCGTGGTGTCGCTCAGGAACAGCTCGTCGGCGATCTGCTGGTTGCTGCGTCCGCGGCTCAGCAGCACGAGCAGCTGCCGCTCGACGTCGTCCAGCTCGGGCCCGGACGACGGCGGCTCCCCCAGCAGGTGGTGCTCCAGCAGCTTGGCCGTCACCCGCGGGCTGAGCGCCCGCTGCCCGCCGACCACCGAGTCGATCGCCCCCACCAGCACGGACGGCGAGTCGACCTTGAGCAGGTAGCCGCGCGCGCCGGCCCGCAGCGACCGGGTGACGTACTCGTCGTCGTCGAAGGAGCTGACCATGATGACCCGGCTGGACGGCGACTCCTCCAGGAGCGCGTCGAGCAGGTCCAGGCCGGACTCCGGGCCGAGCCGGATGTCGACGAGGCTGACGTCCGGGTGGGTGCGGCGGTGGACGGCGAGCGCCTCCTCTACCGACG
>Ga0302323_100001213_pt1 | contig 20898 bp, 19 predicted proteins | sample Fen_T0_3_FD_201950 | JGI IMG/M metagenome (GOLD analysis project Ga0302323, IMG submission 201950) | Peat permafrost microbial communities from Stordalen Mire near Abisko, Sweden - Fen_T0_3 | ecosystem: Environmental > Terrestrial > Soil > Wetlands > Permafrost | place: Sweden: Abisko... | reverse complement strand
ATTTGGAAAAATCTCTTGACATCCCGGCGAGGAATGCGGTTCTCAGTTCGCGTTCTGCGGCATCCGGTTCCGCAACGTCGCGCCACGAACCAGCATTGAAGTGTATCCCTGAAACCCGCTAGGGATGAGGCTTTCGCGGGATCGTGGAAGCTGTCAAGAAATTTCAACAAAATCTTTTTTGCCGCCTCGGGGGCGCTCCGTCAACTCCGTTGACAAAGTGCTCCGGGCAAATACAATTACGACCATCCTCAAAACCGATCAGAGTGTGACCGTGAGCGACACCATTCGAGACAACGACGTTCTTCTCCAGGCAGATTTTCCTGACCTCCAACTCTTTGCCAGCGGCAAAGTGCGCGACATTTACAAAGTCGATGCCAACCACCTGCTGTTCGTGGCCACTGACCGAATCTCGGCGTTCGACTATGTGCTGGCGACCGGCATCCCGCAAAAGGGACGCGTGTTGACCCAGCTCTCAATGTTCTGGTTTGAGTTTCTAAAAGACATCGTGCCAAATCACCTGGCAACGGCCGACATAGACCAGTACCCTGCCGAGTTGCAGAAGTATGCCGACAAACTGCGTGGCAGATCGATGCTGGTGGTGGCTGCCGACATGGTAACGGTTGAATGTGTCGTGCGAGGATACATTTCCGGCTCGGGATGGAAGGAATATAAGACCAACGGCTCCGTATGCGGCATTAAGCTGCCTGCAGGACTCCGCGAGTCAGACCGGTTGCCGGAACCAATCTTCACTCCTGCCACCAAGGCGACCACGGGACACGATGAAAACATTTCATTCGAGCGCATGGTGGAGCTTGTTGGCAAGGACCTGAGTGAACAACTGCGCGATCTCAGCATCCGCATCTACAAAAAGGCCGCGGATTACGCAGAAACGCGCGGGATCATCATCGCGGACACCAAATTCGAGTTTGGCAGGACGCCAAGAGGCCTCGTGCTCGCTGACGAGGTGTTGACGCCGGATTCTTCGCGTTTCTGGCCCATGGACAAGTACCATCCGGGTGGCGCGCAGGCATCGTTTGACAAGCAGTACGTACGTGACTATCTGGAATCAATCCATTGGAACAAGCAGCCGCCTGCTCCGGGATTGCCCAAGGAAGTTGCGGCGGGAACAAGCGAGAAGTACATCGAGGCTTACACCCAGTTGACGGGTCATCCGCTGCCAGAGTGAAGGAGAGTTAGCGAATGCTGGGACTCTCCGCACTCGATTGGATGATTTTATTTGTAATCCTGATGAATGTTCTCGGGGCGATTGGGCAGGGATTTTTCTACGAACTGTTTTCGTTCGCTGGAGTAATCCTGGGTTACTTGATTGCCGCATGGCAGTACCCGCGAGTTGCGGTGTTCTTTATCCACTACGTGAACTCGCAGTGGGTGGCAGACATTGCGGGCTTTTTGACGTTGTTCGTTTTGCTGGCGGTGTTGGGGGGAGTCGTCGGAAAGACTGTTCGGTGGGCAGTCCACGAAGTGGGCCTCCGCTGGTTTGACCGTCTATTAGGCGGCCTGTTCGGATTTCTGAAGGGCGTGGTGATTTGCACCGTGGTGGTGATCGCACTGGCGGCGTTCAGTCCAACGAGCCCTTGGATTCAGGACTCACGGATAGCGCCGTTCATGCTGGCGACCGGACGCGCATTGATTTGGGCGGCGCCACCGGAATTGCGGCAGCGCTTTCGCGATGGCTGGAATCTGCTGCGGACGGTTCCCGAACACATTCAGCACAGCGGCGATGGTGAAAAGCATTGAGGTACTGGGTCTCCTGGGACCCTGACTGACGACCAAGAGAGAGGCTCTGTGAAAGACCAATTGGAAGCTCTTATTCTGCAAATGCATCATAGCGGGATTCTTTATTCAGAAGCAGTGCGCGAGTTTAAGAAGCGGTTCATTCTTACGGTGCTCCAGGAAAACAAAGGCAACCAGTGCAAGGCGGCGCGCCAACTTGGCATGCACCGCAACACGTTGAGCCGCACCATTACCGAGCTAAAGCTGGATGTACGTACATTCCGTCCAGGAACGCGGCGCCCGCCGCGTAGCGCCCGGACGGCGTCCTACGACAAGCGGGCTGTCCGCTAGCCGGACCCGCGCTTTTCTTATTACTCGCGATTCCAGAAACATCGAACAGCAAAAAGCGGGAGCCAGATGGCTCCCGCAGTTGCTGCTGTCTGAGATAGCTATTTCTTCTTGACCGGTGCCTTGTGTGCCGGAGCGGCGGCGCCTACCGGGTTACCTGCCTTATCTAGCAGAACGCCTTCCGTCATGGTCATCATGAACGGGCTGGGCGTGTAGCTCGACACAGTAGCTTGAAACTGCGTCAACTGGCCGACCGCGGGTACCAGCTTGGCCGGAAGTGGCTTCTCCATTGTCAACGTGATATCGGCCTTCTTGTCGTCGATATCGTCGGCGCTGCCGGCAAGGGTCAATTTGGTCGGCGAAGCGCTGATTACGTTGGCGACCAACTTCACCGCTTTGTCCTTTAGAGCCGTCCAGACTGCTTCGGACGCTTGCGCGTTACCGGACGACAGGACGAGTTGCCATTCGGCGAAGCTCATCGACTTTGGATCCTTGCCCTTGACCAGCTCGGCAGCCTGTTCAGCCGGCGATGGCGGTGGTGGTGCGGCGGCAACGGTGAATCCCGCCGGCGGCATCACGCTCGTCGATGCCTGCGCCTGTTTCAAGATATCGGCCCACCCCTCTTCCGAACCATGGTAACGAATGTACTTTTTGCGAGCGTAGTCGAGAATCTGCTGCTGGCCCGCGCCTTGCGCCAACCCAGACGCCTTAATAGCAAACCAGAAGCCTTCCGGATTCATCGGCTTGGCTTCCAAATCGGCAGTTGCCAGAGGATAGATGTCCGCGATGCTGGGCTGTGATTCTACCGACACAGCCTCGCGCATGTCTTTCTGTGCCGTCGCGAAATCTTTCTTCTGCAACGCGGCAAATCCAATAGCCCCGTCAAAGATGCCTGTCAGGTCATTGCGGAACTTCGTGAAATCGGCGTCCGTCATGCCTTCCGGCTTTGTATTACTGGGAAGCGCCGCCAGTCCCTTCTGACCATAGTCAGTTGCCTGATCGCAGTTCTTCGGACCGTCGGCCCCGCCTTGGGCACATAGGCTGCGGTAATAGTACGAAAGCAGAGCGAGGGCCCGGATATTATTCGGGTTAGCCTGCAGAATCCGGCTGGCAGAATCAATGGTCTTCGACGCATTGCTCGCCTGCTGGTAGGCCCCCATCAGTTGCACCAGTGCTTCTTCTTTCATGACGCTGCTGGAATATGTCTGGAGGAACGCCTCAATCGCCTGCGCCTTGGCGGTGGGGTCGGACTGTTGTACAGCGTTGACGTAGGCGTTGTACTCAGCGGGGTCTTTAATCTGTGGCTTCTGCGCAGCCGGTGCAGCCGGCGCGGCCTGTGCGGCAAGCTGCTGGACGACCGCTCCTGCGAGGGTAAAGACCAGCAAAAATGCTATGAGAGACTTCTTCATTCGATTGGCTCCTTAGGGTCTTGGGAACTGAGGCGCTCGCCTGGCCACGCACCCGCTGTCGCGCGCTGATCCGGCATCTGCTCGATGCCGCTCCCTTGTCCGCGTCTTACTCCATACGAGTGTATGGTCGCAAGAGTGCAGAGACGGGGATTATAAGTAGGTATATTCACGATGGCAAGCTACTTACGAAACTGCGCATTTTGGCGTTCGACGGTCTTCCCAAACGGGTTCCCGATGCACGAATTATAAACTCCAAGCCGTAGAACGCGAATTTCCTTCAAGGAGAATGTCATCCATGACCGATTTGGTACAACTTTCCGGTAAGGTCGCCGTGGTAACCGGCGGCACACGCGGCATCGGCAGGGGCATTGCCGGCGCATTGCTGGAACTCGGCGCCTCGGTGATCATCACGGGACGAAATGGTCAAAGAGCGGCTGCCGTTGCAACGGAATTGTCTGTGGACAGTAAGACTTGCGAAGGAGTCGAGTGTGATGTCAAAAGTTTAGTGAGTGTCGCGGCGTTGGCCCAGCATGTACGGGAAAAGTACGGTCGCCTGGACATTCTGGTGAACAATGCCGGAGTAGGCGGGCCCAGGTCCCTGCTGCATGAGCTGAATCCGGACAATTGGGACGAGATATTCGAGACCAATGTCCGGGGTGTCTTTTTTATGATGCGGGAGTTGGTGCCGTTGATAACCGCAACAGGCGGCGGACACATCGTCAACATTTCGTCGCTCGCCGGGAAGAATCCGTTGCCCAAGGGGGCTGCGTATTCCGCGTCAAAATGGGCGCTGAATGGATTGAGTTATTCGGTTGCAGAGGAATTACGTGCGCACAACATCCGCGTCTGCGTGGTGTGCCCGGGATCAGTGGATACGGAGTTCAGTCCCCATTCAGGAAAAGATCCCAGCAAGATGCTGCGGCCCGAAGATGTCGCGCACGTAGTGACCATGCTTGTCACCCAGAGGCAACAGTCTTTTGTAAGCGAAGTTCTGTTGCGTCCGTCGCAGAAACCGTAGGCCCATTTTTTCGTTTCCTTATAACGGAGGTTATACCGTGCTTGAAAGCGAGCGTCTGGTCGATCAATACGACCGAAACTTCAACGGCGACGCCTGGCATGGCGATAACATCTGTAAGATCCTGGATTCGGTGCGCCCCGACCAGGCGTTTCAGCGGGTGCTGCCGGGGACTCATACGATCTGGGAACTGGTGGTCCACATGACGTTCTGGGAATCCCAAGTGTGCCGACGGTTGCAATCGCAGGCCGAGCTTCCGGAGGACGATCTGAATTTCCCGCAGATACCCGAGCCGACTGCCCAGAACTGGGAAAAAGTGCTGCAGGAGTTTCACCGGTCAAATGAGCAATTCCGCAAGGAGCTACTGAAACTTCAAGACTCGCGGCTTGACGAACCGCTCTCGTCGCCTGAGAAAACGGTTTACGTCGAGGTGAACGGGGTTGTTCAGCATCACCTCTATCACGCTGGACAGATCGTGATTCTAAGGAATAATTTTGCCGCCAGTAAGGTTGAGGCCGGTTTGTAAATCAGTAAATCGAGTGCTACCATCCGGTTTTGAGTATCCATTCGCAAGGAGGCATCATGGCAGACAATGACGGAGGCGGGATTTTGTGGTTTTTGGCAGGCTTGGGCATTGGAGCGGCGGTTGGCATCCTGTACGCACCGAAGTCCGGCGAAGAGACACGCCAGCAGTTGCGTGACGCGGCCGAGCAGGGACGTGACGTGGTGAAGGAACGGGCCCAGCAGGCAAAGGATCAGGCAGGCACGTGGGCCGACAAAGGCCGCGACTATCTGAACAATCAGAAAGAGCAGGTCCGTTCGGCCTACGAGGCAGGCCGCCAGGCATATCGCGAAGCCACCACGGAAGAAGGCGAACCGACGCCCCAGATGTAACGGGGCGCCGCACCCGATCAGATCACCGGTAACGGTACATCAACCATGGACGATAAACTTACTATCTTTATCGCAGTAACTTCGGCAGCCGTCGTGCTGCAGATGTTGATTCTCGCGGCGATATTCTTCACAATCCGGAAGCTGGCAGCCCAGGTCACGACAGTTTCAAACCAAGTGCGTGCTGAGGCAATGCCGCTGCTGGAAAGTGGCAAGAAGCTCGAAGCTGATATTAGACGCTTGCTGGAGACGTCGTCACCGAAGGTGGAGTTAGTTCTGGACAATGCAGCGGCCATCACCACAACAGCTCACGGAGCCATCGACAGGGTCGAGACGACTCTGAACGACTTGTTGGACCGTGCGCGGTTGCAGGTTATCCGCGCTGACGACATGGTGACCCGTGCCATGGATCAGGTGGAAGCGACCACGGAGAAAGTGGCGCACTCGGTTACCTCTCCGGTGAAGCACGCCAGCGGCATCGTCCACGGCATCAGCACGGGAGTCGGTACGTTCTTCGGACAGAAGAAGCCCAGGAAACCGGGCCCCTCAGACGAGATGTTCATTTAAGTCTGGATTGCGAACTAGTGCAAAGGTAGCGCTCAGGCGCTGCCTTTGTTTTTTAGTGCGCGGCGTCTCAGAAGACCCGTGGCGGGTGGCCCAAGTAACCCTTGTCAAATCAATAATTTGGAGATCGGGTGCCCCATTCAAGGGCGCGAAGCGACCTTGAGTGGGGGTTTTCGTTTCGGGGCGACTCCATCGTCCTTTGGGCGCGGCGCTGGCCCCTCTTCCAGCGTGAGCCTGAATCCACAGCTTCGGCGGTTTTGCTTTTGACTTTTCTAGCCACCAGCCGCGCTCCTTATCACACCCCTCTGTGCTCTGCGTCCTATTCCATCCCGATCCAATTCCTGTAAAAACACCTGCGTGAGGCGCAAGGCAGTGGTGTCTCGTTGCGCTCGCCTCCGCCTTGGCGGACGAAATATCGTTCTCTGACAACACAAATTCCCTGTGGGCTCGGCACACGCCGGTGTATGACTTGTATGTATAGTATGAGATGGTTTTCGTCCAAAACATCCCGTAAGTCCTACGCCCACTAACGGATACGTATAACTATCCATAGAATCAAAAATATACAAGATAAATATCTCTAACCCACTGATTCTAAACGAGCGTGTGTTTTATTTTTTTCGTATCACAGTTGTATAACGCTAATACGGTTCCGCTAGCAGATCCAGCCGCCGCCGACCACGACGTCTCCGTCGTAGAAGACAGCGGCCTGGCCGGGAGTGATGGCGCGTTGGGGCTCATCGAAGGTCACCAGAACCTCATCGTCGCCCACCTTCTCGATCGTGGACCACGCAGCCTCGTGACGGTGCCGAATCTTGGTGCGGACACGAAGTGGCTCACGCAGATCGCCGATGGATATCCAGTTGAGGCGCTTAGCCCGTAACGTCGGCGAAAGCAGGTCTTCCGGGCCGCCAACAACGACCTGGCGCTGATCTCCGCGGATTTCCAGCACATAGAGAGGAGAGCCCGTGGCAACGCCAAGGCCCTTGCGCTGGCCGACGGTGAAGTTGTGGATACCCTCGTGGGTACCGATGACCTCGCCGCTGGTGGTCACCAGCTCGCCGGACGTATCTGGAATCGCTTCCCCCTGCTCTTCCAAATACGCGTCGAGGAACTTCTTGTAGTCACCGCCGGGGATAAAGCAAATCTCCTGCGAGTCAGGCTTCTCGAAGAGGCGGAGGCCAGTGCGGCGGGCCTCTTCGCGAACCTCAGGCTTACGCATATTGCCCAGAGGGAAAAGCGTGCGACTTAACTGCTCCTGGGTCAGCCCGAAAAGGAAGTAGGTCTGATCTTTAGAGGAGTCGGCCGGGCGCTTCATCAACCACCGACCTCTGCTCTCGTCGTACTCGTTGCGGGCGTAATGCCCGGTAGCGAGCAGGTCAGCGCCAATCTGGCGGGCGGTAACGAGCAACTGGTCGAATTTCAAATGGTTGTTGCAGAGACTGCACGGGATCGGCGTGCGTCCGGAGAGGTAGTCGTGGACGAAGGGTCGAACGACATCGTCCTCGAAGCGCGACTCCTGGTTTACCACGTAGTACGGGATGCCGAGCTTCTCGGCAACGTGACGAGCGTCGTAGACGTCGTCGATGGAGCAGCAGCGGCCCTGCACGGCCTCGGGCATGCCCTCGTGACCGGCGAGGCGGCGCTGGTTCCAGAGCTGGAGCGTGAGGCCGATGATGCGGTAGCCCTGCTCGCACAGCATGGCCGCGACGGCGGAGGAATCGACTCCGCCCGACATGGCTACGGCAACGGTCTGGTTATGCACTTCGGTCATGCTCTATTCACGATGCTAGGCCTGGACGCTTACGGCCTTCTTGTACACAGGGCTCAGCTCGCGCAAGCGGGTGACGACCTCAGGTACAAGTTGCAGCACGAAATCAACGTCGTCGGCAGTGTTCTGCTTGCCCAGGCTAAAGCGCAGGCTAGCCCGAGCCCGGTCTGGCGAAAGCCCCATGGCGGTCAGCACGTGCGATGGTTCAATAGCCCCCGAGGAACACGCCGCGCCCGTCGATACCGACGCGCCCTTCAGATCCATGGCGATCACCAAGGCCTCGCCTTCGAGACACTCAAAAACGATGTTGGTTGTGTTGGGCACGCGCGGCGCACCAGCACTGTTCACCGAAACCTGATCCTGGGTCTCAAGGACGGTCTGTTCGAGGCGATCGCGCAAAGAAGCAATCCGGGCCACGCTTCCGTCGGCGAAGCCCTGGCGCGCAATTTCCGCCGCCTTGCCCAGTCCAACGATTCCGGGCAGGTTTTCTGTCCCGGCACGGCGCGAGCGCTCGTGGCGTCCGCCGTAGAAGAGCGGCTGAAGTACAGTTCCCTTCCTCACATAGAGCGCTCCTACACCGAGTGGCCCATGCATCTTGTGAGCTGTGAGTGTCAGCAGATCGCAACGAATGTCCTTGACGTCGATTGGGACCTTGCCCGCAGCCTGCACGGCGTCAGCATGGAAGTAAACGTCCGCCTCGGCAGCAATAGCGCCAATCGCGATCACGTCCTGAAGCACTCCGGTCTCATTGTTCGCGAAGATGATGCTAATCATCTTGGTGTTGGGACGAAGTGCACGGCGGACCTCTTCAGGGCTAACCAACCCGCGGCCATCGACTGGGAGATATGTCACCTCGCAGCCGGTATCTTCGAGCCGCTTGCAGGCGTTCAGGACGGCGTGGTGTTCGACCGCAGACGTGATCAGGTGGTCGCCGGGCTTCGCCAGTCCGAAGATCGCCAGATTGTCGCCCTCGGTGCCTCCACTGGTGAAGACGATTTCGGCGGGACGGCAGTTTACAAGATCGGCGACCTGCTCGCGTGCCTGCTCGACGGCGGCGCGTGCCTGCTGTCCCTGCTGGTGAATGGACGAGGCATTGCCAAACTTCTCCAGGAAGTAGGGCTGCATGGCCGCAAATACTTCAGGCAGAAGAGGGCTGGTTGCGTTGTTGTCGAGATACACCCTGCGCATCGTTAAACCTATTTTATCGTGTTAGTTAGATTCGGTTTCGCAAGCTATGGATTCTTTTGGAGTGTGGTCGGAAGACAACGAAAAGCCCGCGTGCTGAGACGCGGGCTCGAGTATTCACTGCCAGAAGCTAGCGCTGGCCCATAGGCGTGTACTTGGTTGGGTAGATTGGCCCCTGATACTCGGCGCGAGGACGGATCAGGCGATTGTCGCTGAGTTGCTCCATGACGTGGGCCGTCCAACCGGAAATGCGCGATACCGCGAAGACCGGCGTGAACAGATCGATGTCAATGCCAAGGGTGTGATAAGTGGAGGCGGAATAGAAGTCAACGTTAGCGTTGAGCCTTTTTTCGCCGACTACGAATTCCTCGATCTTGCGCGAGATTTCGAACCACTTGGGAACGCCGCTTGAATTACCCAAGTCGCGCGACATAGTGCGGAGGTGGGTCGCGCGCGGGTCTTCAGTGTGATACACGCGGTGGCCAAAACCAGGGATCTTCTTTTTCTGGGCGAGCATGCCTTGGACGTATTCGACGGGATCGGCACCTGCGGATTCCACGGCCTCGAGAATGCGGAACACGGCTTCGTTGGCGCCTCCGTGGAGAGGGCCCTTCAGGGCTCCGATGGCGGCGGTGATGGCGGAGTGCATGTCACTGAGAGTGGCAGCCACGACACGCGCGGCGAAAGTGGAGGCATTAAATTCGTGATCGGCGTGGAGGATCAAGGCGATATCGAGCGCGCGCTCGGCAGTTTCGCTGGGGACCTGTCCATTCAGCTGGTAAAGGAAATTCGCGGCATGAGACAAGGTGCGGTCAGGCTCAATAACCGGCTTGCCCTTGCGGATGCGGTCATAGGCGGCGACGATGTAGGCGACTTGGGAAGTCAGTCGTGTGGACTTGCGCAGGTTCGCTTCAGCGTCATTGACCTTTTCTTCCGGGTCGTACAAAGAGAGCGCCGAGACGATCGTGCGCAGGACGTCCATGGGAAGCGCATGCTTGGGAGCCTGACGGAGCAGGCTGATAATAGAGGCGTCGAGCTTGCGCTCGCGCGCCAGACTGAGCTTAAACTCCTGGAGCTCGGGACGGGTCGGCAGGCGTCCGAACCAGAGGAGGTAGCAGCACTCCTCGAAGTTGGAGTGGGTAGCCAGCTCATGTATGTCGATGCCGCGATAGGCGAGTACTCCCTGGTCGCCATCGATGTAGCAAATGCTCGAATTAGCTGCCGTGACGCCTTCTAAGCCTTTCGGCGAATCAGTGATGGCCATGTATTCCTCGGATAGATCGAATCAGTTCTGGATAACTTCGATTCTAGGGCAGAATCTGCAACAAGGGGAGGACGAACGTCACAAAATTGCGCAACTGAGGCTGGTGTGGCGATACATCGAATTTTGCGCGAGGCGCGACGGGCTGGTTTGCCCCAACCAGCGGCGAAGTTTATAGTTTAGGGTTTGCCTGAGACTGCCGGTAGCAGCCTCTAGAAGCACTCGATTAGCGTGGCATCGCTGCGCCCGGAGCCCTCCATGAATAAGCGGTTTTTCGCGTTCCTCACACTCATAATCCTAGCGGTAAGCGGCCTCAGCTATGCCGACGAAGGCATGTGGCTGTTCAACGCATTTCCCGGCGACAAAGTAAAGGCCAAGTATGGTTTCGAACCCTCGCAGCAGTGGCTTGACCACGTGCGGCTATCTTCGGCCCGCGCCCCGAACGGATCGTCGTCGTTTGTTTCTGCCGATGGATTGATCTTTACCAACCATCACATCGCGCAGGGATGCATCCATGACCTTTCCACCGGCGGGAAGGATTACATGAAGAATGGGTTTTACGCGCCGACACGCGCTGAGGAACCGAAATGTCCCGGAGTGGAATTTGTGGTGCTTGTGGGCATTGAGGATGTGACAGCGAAGGTCAACGCAGCCTCAAAACCCGGAATGTCGGCAGCGGATGCAGGTAAGGCGCAATTGGAAGTCATGTCGACGCTGGAGAAAGACTGCTCGGGTAACGGATTTCGCTGCGATGTGGTCACCCTGTATTCCGGCGCGCTCTATCACCTCTACAAGTACAAACGGTACAGCGATATCAGGCTGGTGATGGCTCCCGAGTTTCCGATTGCTTTTTTTGGCGGCGATCCAGACAACTTTGAGTATCCGCGGTATGACTTGGATATTTCGTTCTTCCGCGCCTACGAAAACGACCAGCCGGCAAAGACCTCGGATTACCTGAAGTGGTCGAAGACAGGGATAAAGGACGGCGACCTGGTGTTTGTGTCCGGGCACCCGGGACGGACGGGACGGCTGCTTACGATGGACCAACTGGCGTTCCTGCGGGACGTGCAGTATCCGTGGCAGCTCCAGTCACTGAATACGCGCATCGAGATGCTCCAGAATTTCAGCAAGGCGTCGCCGGAGAACGAACGGCAAGCGCAAAGCGACGTGTTTGGTTTGCAAAATAGCTATAAGGCAATCAACGGCTATCAATCTGGCCTGCTCGACAAACAGTTGATGGCGAAGAAAGCAGCTGATGAGAAGGCGCTGCGCCAGTTTGAGAGTTCCGACCCGAAGCGGCAGCAGGAATTTGGTGATCCGTGGGCGGCTATCACGAAGGCCGTTGCGGTGCAGAAAGAGATGTTCCTGCCATTCACGTATGTGGACAACCTGGCGGGCTTCCGGGGGGACCTGGCGCGTTATGCACGGACAATCGTGCGCGCAACGACAGAGAAGGAGAAACCTAGCAATCAGCGCATTCGTGGCTTCCAGGATTCGGCACTTCCGACGGTGGAGCAACGGTTGTTTTCGACCGCACCGGTTTACAAGAACCTCGAACAGCTTCAGCTGGCCCAAAGCCTGACGGAGATGCAGCAACAGCTGGGCGCCAGCAACGAAGTAGTGGTAATGGCGCTGGCGGGTAAGTCACCCGATGATCGCGCGAAGGAGTTGATCGCCGGGACACAACTGCAAGATGTGGCGGTCCGCAAGCAGCTCTATGAGGGCGGAAAGACGGCGGTGGATGCCAGCACCGATCCGCTGATCGTGTTGATGCGCCAGATTGAGCCGACGGCCAGCGCCCTGCACCAGAGAGACGAAGACGAGGTGCAGTCGGTGTTGCGCAAGAATGCGGGCGACATCGCGAAGTTGCACTTTGCGAAGAGTGGTCTGAGCGTGCCTCCAGATGCGACGTTTACGCTTCGGCTCAGCTACGGAGACATCAAGGGCTACGATCTGGATGGACAGCATGTGCCGTGGTACACGACGCTGGGCGGAGCCTATGAGCACGCGGCAAAGCATGGCAGCAAGCCTCCGTATCAGTTGCCTGATAGCTGGATGAAGTCGAAGGCCGCACTCGACCTGAAGACGCCGTACGATACGGTCTCGACGCCAGACATCATCGGAGGCAACTCGGGCAGTCCGCTGATCAACAAGGACGCGGAAGTGGTGGGGATCATCTTCGACGGCAACATCGAGTCGTTGCCGTGGAACTTCGTTTACACCGACCAGGTGGCCCGGTCGGTCGCGACCGACTCACGCGCCATTGTCGAAGTGCTGAGGAAGGTCTATCACGCTGATGCGCTGGCGGATGAACTGACAGGAAATGCCGGTGGGGCTTCGCAAGCAATGAAACCGGCAAAACCGCAGAAGTAACTTTGAATCGTATCCCGGTGGCCCGCCAGACCGCACTGGCGGGCCGTTTTCATTCGGGAAGTTGAGCACGATGAGGGGCACGAAACCACATTGGGGCGGTATACTTGGCCACGGCAAATCCGAACCCACTGCGGGGTTCGGATGCCCCGCGATACTGGAAAGACGGGCATCACGATCGAGTCTTACATTCCACGAGAAAAAGAGGCAGTCACAGGTGAGCACTCAAGTCCCCACACAGAACCAAGAATACGCAGCCAGCGAAAAGACCCAGCAGCTTGAGCAGCTTTGCATTAATACCATCAGGACGCTGTCGATGGATGCGGTGCAGAAAGCCAACAGCGGGCACCCCGGAACGCCCATGGCGCTGGCTCCGCTGGCGTTCGTGCTGTGGGATAGGTTCCTGCGGCATAACCCGCGTGATCCGCACTGGGCGGGCCGCGACCGTTTTGTACTGTCAAACGGGCACGCGTCGATGCTGCTGTACTCAATGCTGTTTCTTACGGGCTACGACCTCACTCTGGACGACCTGAAGAACTTCCGGCAGTGGGGCTCCAAAACGCCCGGGCATCCCGAGTACGGGCTGACTGCGGGCGTGGAGACGACCACGGGCCCCTTGGGCCAGGGCATCAGCAATTCCGTCGGAATGGCTATCGCGCAGCGCTGGTTCGCGTCAACCTTCGGCCGGGATGGGCATGACCTGTTCAACTATCGCACCTACGCAATTTGCGGCGATGGCGACCTGATGGAAGGTGTTTCCAATGAGGCGGCATCTATTGCTGGTCACCTCGGACTGTCGAACCTTATCTGGTTCTACGACAACAACCACATCACGATTGAGGGCAGTACGTCACTCGCTTTTACTGACGACGTAGCGACCCGTTTCCTGGCGTGGCATTGGAATGTGCAACATGTCGGAGACGTAAATGATCTTGCCGAGCTAGACCGAGCAATCCGCACGGCACAGGGGGAGAAACAGCGGCCGACGCTGATCATCGTAAACAGCCACATCGGCTGGGGCGCTCCACACAAGCAAGATACCGCGGACGCCCACGGAGAGCCGCTCGGAGCCGAGGAGATCAAGCTCACCAAAGAATTTTATGGATGGCCACCGGAGGCGCAGTTCCTAGTGCCTGACGAATCCAAGGCCTACATGGAAGGCGCGCTGGCACGGGGAGCACAGTGGGAGCAGGAGTGGGACGAGAAGTACAAGGCGTGGGCGCAGGCTTTTCCTGATCTTGCGAAGCAGTGGGCGCTAATCCAGGCGCGCGAAATGCCAGCGGGCTGGGACAAAGACATTCCGGTGTTCCCTGCCGACACAAAAGGGCTGGCATCGCGCGAATCGAATTCGAAAGTACTAAACGCCGTAGCGAAGAACGTGCCGTGGTTGATCGGCGGCGCCGCCGACTTGGCTCCTTCTACGAAGACGCTGATCAAGGACGGCGGGAGTTTTGAGGCAGGAGAGTGCGCCGGCAGGAACTTCCACTTCGGCATTCGCGAACATGCGATGGGTTCGATTGTGAATGGCATGGGAGTTTCGGGAATTCGAGCGTACGGGTCAACCTTCTTTATCTTCAGCGATTACATGCGCCCGCCGATCCGCCTTGCAGCCTTGATGGATTTGCCGGTGATTTTCATCTACACCCATGACTCAATTGGCTTGGGCGAAGACGGACCGACACACCAACCAATTGAGCAAATGATGTCGCTGCGAGCGATTCCTCGACTGTTGACGTTTCGTCCCGCTGACGCAAATGAGGTCTCGGAAACTTGGCGCTACATCATGACTCTCAAGCACGAGCCTGCATTACTGGCACTCAGTCGGCAAGCGTTGCCTACATTGGATCGCACGAAATTTGCATCCGCAGCGGGCGTGGCTAAGGGCGCATACGTTCTGGCCGACTTGGGCGGAACACCGGAGGTGATCCTCATCGGCACGGGCTCAGAGGTACAGCTGTGCGTGGGCGCCTACGAGAAGCTGACGGCCGAGGGCGTGAAAGCGCGCGTCGTGTCGATGCCGTCGTGGGAGCTATTCGAGAAACAGTCACCTGAATATAAGGCGCAGGTCTTTCCGCCCGCAGTTCGTGCAAGAGTCTCTGTGGAAGCCGGCACCACGCTGGGGTGGCAGAAATATGTGGGCGATGCAGGCGAAGTGGTCGGTCACGACGATTTCGGCGCGTCGGCTCCGATCAAGGAATTGATGACTCACTTCGGCTTCACGGTAGATAACGTGGTGGCCAAGGCGCGCCTCAGCATGGACCGGGCGAAATAATAGCGGAAACAAATCCAGTCCCAGAAGGCTGGGAACACGCAAAGAGGATGTAGTAATGCCAGCGGCGACCGGTGTTCGGACAGCGCAATTCGGAGTGATTGGCCTGGGCGTGATGGGGGCCAATCTGGCGCTAAACATCGAGGATCACGGGCAAGCGGTAGCAGTCTGGAATCTGGAAACAGAGTGGGTAGACCGACTGCTGCAGCAGAATCCGGAGCGGCAGCTGATCGGGGCTCGGACACTGCAAGAGTTCTGTCGCTCCCTCGAGCGTCCGCGCCGAATTTTGATGATGATCAAAGCGGGCGACCCGGTTGACCAGACTTTGCAGAAGATGGCGCCGTATCTCTCACCCGGGGACATCGTCATTGATGGGGGCAATTCGTTTTTCAAAGACACCATGCGCCGAGAGGCAAATAGCCGGCAAACCATGGTGCACTTCTTCGGCATGGGTGTTTCTGGCGGCGAGGAAGGCGCTCGACATGGGCCTTCACTCATGCCGGGAGGGGCGCGCGATGCCTACCAAGAGATAGCGCCTGTACTACAGTCGATCGCGGCGAAAAGTGATTCGGGACCGTGCATCACTTACGTCGGACCAGACGGTTCCGGGCACTTCGTGAAGATGGTGCACAACGGGATCGAATACGGCGACATGCAGTTAATCGCCGAGGCCTACGAGATCCTGAGCCAGGCGCTGCATCCCTCTGCGCAAGAGCTTGCCGACATCTTTGGAGAGTGGAACCGCGGGCCGCTGGAGTCGTTCCTAGTAGAAATCACCTCCCAAATCTTTCGGGCCGTCGACTCGGAGACTGGCAATCCGCTGGTGGATATGGTCGTTGACAGGGCTGGGCAAAAAGGCACTGGCAAATGGACATCCCAAGTGGCCCTGGACTTGGGGGTACCCGTACCGACGATCACGGCGGCGATCGACGCGCGCATCATGTCAAGCATCAAGGACGAGAGAGTCGTGGCCAGCCAGTTGATCTTCTCCTCAGCAGAGGGGACATACTCTGGAGACCGCCGAGAGCTAATCCAATCTGTTCACGATGCGCTGTATGCGTCGAAAATCTGCTCGTATGCGCAAGGCATGAACCTGATTCGCGCTGGGTCGCAAGAATGGCAATGGGACATTAACCTGCGCGAGATTGCACGCATCTGGAAAGGTGGATGCATCATTCGCGCCCGGTTCCTAGACTCAATAATGCGAGCGTACGAGCGGCACCCAGAATTGCCGAACCTATTGTTGGATTATGACTTCATGACGTGGATTCGTAAAACGGAACCGTCGTGGAGAAAACTCATTGCTACAGCGGTCGGTTTAGGTATTCCCGTTCCGGCGCTCGCCGCTTCGCTTTCCTATTTCGATAGCTATCGTAGTGCCCAGTTGCCACAAAACCTCACCCAGGCACAGCGGGACTACTTCGGCGCCCACACGTACCATCGGACCGATCGCCCGAACGCAGGCGCAGTTCACTCAGACTGGGCTGGTTTAGCGGTGAAATCACACCGCAACGCGGAGGAGAATTAGTTTGACAGCAGCAACTGCAGTATTGAAGGTCGTAGAGCCCACCCTTCCGAAAGCTGGGTCGTGCTTGTTGGTAATTTTCGGCGGAACGGGAGACCTGACCCGACGTAAGCTGATTCCCGCCCTATACGACCTGGCATGCATCGGCTGTACAAACCCAAACTTCGACGTGCTGGGTGTAGGACGCACTCCGTTGACCGACGAGCAGTTCCGCGAGCGCATGCACGAGGGTGCGGCGAAGTCTAAGGACGCGCGCAATTACAGCGAAACGGAATGGAGCGCATTTGCAAACACGTTGCATTACCTGATTGGCAATGCAAACGAGGCCGCCTTCTTCCCAGAGTTGAAGAAGAAGATCGGCGAAATGCAGGCGCAAGGCGCAAGCAAGAACGTGCTGTTTTACGTTTCTACGCCGGCTTCTTTGGCGCCGCCCATCGTGGAAGGGCTGGGCAAAGCGGGTCTTAGCCGCAACAGCGAGGGTTGGACGCGAATCGTGCTTGAAAAGCCTTTCGGTCACGACTTGAAGAGCGCGCAGGAATTGAACATCATTGTCTCGCGAGTCTTCGACGAAAACTCCGTCTATCGTATCGATCACTACTTGGGCAAGGAAACCGTTCAAAACATAATCATGTTCCGTTTCGGCAACTCGATGTTCGAGCCCATCTGGAACCGAAACTATATCGATTACATCGAGATTACGGCCGCGGAAACACTGGGCGTGGAGAATCGTGCTGCGTTTTACGAAGAGACCGGGGCGCTGCGAGATATGGTTGCCAACCATTTGCTGCAACTGCTCACCCTGACCGCGATGGAACCGCCAGTGGCGTTCGATGCTGACTCGGTGCGCGAAATCAAAGTGCAGGTACTGCGCGCGATTCGACCGATGACGGTGGAGGAAGTGGCGAAGCGGACAATTCGCGGCCAGTACGGTCCGGGCGAGGAAAATGGAGCCGAAGTTGTAGGTTACCGTCAGGAACCCAGCGTAAAGCCGGACTCGCAGACGGAAACTTATGTTGCCGTTGAGTTTCGAGTGGATAACTGGCGCTGGGCGGGAGTTCCCTTCTACGTGCGCGCCGGTAAGCGCCTGGCCAGCTCAGTGACGGAAATTGCCATCCACTTCAAACGGACACCGCAAGCCTTGTTCGCAAGAACCCCCGAGGACGTTCACCACAACGTCATTACGATGCGGATCCAGCCCAACGAAGGGATATCGTTACATTTTGGGGCGAAGACTCCTGGGCCGCAAATGCGCGCCAGCCGGGTAAACATGGATTTCGCCTATCGCGATGCTTTCGGGACGGCGACGCCGGTCGCTTATGAAACACTGCTGCTTGACGCGATGCGCGGTGACGCAACCCTGTTCACTCGTCGCGACGAAGTGGAGGCAGAGTGGCGCATCATAACGCCCATCGTCGAAGCGTGGGCGCAACTTCCGCCGCCGGAATTTCCGAACTATGCTGCCGGCAGCGAAGGCCCGGGAAATGCCGATTCGTTGATAGAACATGATCGGCATCGCTGGCGCTCACTGAAAAGGGACGACAACTGGAACCTGTAACGACATCAGCCGCCAAGAACCCTGTGGCGCTCGTGATCTCCGACATTGATGGCACGCTTCTGGACGACAACAAGCAGTTGTCGCTTGGAGCACCGGCCGCGGTGCAGCGTTTGTATGCGGCGGGGGTACGCTTCAGCATCGCTAGTGCGCGGCCGCCGAGAATGGTGCGGGACTTGATTGCTCGCCTGAGTGTGCGTGCACCTCTGGCATGTTTCAATGGCGCGTTGATCGTGAGTCCTGACGAAAAGGTGCTCCACAAAGTGGCGATGTCGCCCTCTGACGCTCAAATTGTTGCTGACCGCGTCTTGAGTCACGGCTTTGACCTCTGGGTGTGGACGGATACGGACTGGTACGTCACCAGCGATGTCAGTCCGCATGTCGCCCACCATGAAGCGGAAATGGGCCGAAAAGCCACTTTGCTGACAAACCGCGACATGAAGCAGTACGAAGTCCTCAAACTCGTCGGAGTCAGCGATGACCATGAAGCGCTGGCTGCCGCCGAGAAGGAAATGGCCGGCCTGGGACTTGATTCCATATCGGCGACGAGGTCGAGTCCGTACTACCTGGATGTGACTGCGGCTGAGGCAAACAAGGGCGCGGCAGTCCTGGCGATTTCTGACTTGCTGCAAATATCCTGCGAACAAATTGCCACGATCGGCGACATGACTACTGACGCCTTGATGTTTCGGCAGAGCGCCATCTCGATAGCGATGGGCAATGCGCTTCCTGACGTCAAAGCAAAAGCCACGTTTGTGACCAAGAGTAACGAAGAAGATGGATTCAGCTATGCCATGGACCACTTCGTGCTTGGAGTTTCTGATCCAAAAGCGGCGCACCCTTAGAATGCATTAAAGTGGTTTGCAAGCACCATTCGAGCGCAATTCCTTGATGAGAGTCCCGCGAATCCTGAGAGTCTTTCTGTGGTTTATTGCAGCACTTCTCGTACTAATGGGAATTGCTTCGCTTGCGCTTATCTACGTGCCCGCGCCGGTAGAACGGTGGCTGCAGGATCGCGTTCTGGTGGCGCTTCAACAGCGCTATGGACCCGAAATTCGGTTACAAAATCTGCAAGTCCAAATAGTGCCTGTGTTTCGCGTGACGGGCGATGACTTCCTATTACCGAATCGGGGGGACGGCGACCTGCCGCCTTTTGTTACGATCAAGCACTTCACAGCGCAAGCATTGCCACTGGAACTGCTGCGTAAACCGGTACACCTTTCGTGGGTCAAGCTTGACGGACTGGTGATTCATATCCCACCGAAGCATACTAAGTCCCCTGAGAAGGTCGAGGCTGCACCGAAGCGCCACACGCGACTGGCAAACTTCGTCATCGACCGCGTGGATGCCGACGGAACAGACCTGTTTGTCCTCCCGAAGCAAGCGGGCCGAGATCCGATGGAGTGGGATCTCCACTCGTTGCACCTCACCAGTGCAGGCATCGGTCAGGCAATGCGGTTCACCGCCGAATTGACCAATCCTAAGCCGCCGGGACTGATTCGTACCACCGGGAGCTTTGGACCATGGAACATGGATACTCCGTCGGAAACGGAGGTCTCTGGTCACTACGAATTCCGGAACGCGGATCTTGACGTGTTTAACGGAATTTCCGGGATTCTATCGTCGGTGGGTGACTACACAGGTGTGCTGCAAAACATTGTAGTTGACGGCACAACGGACACGCCTGATTTCAAGCTCGATAGCGGGGCGCGAGCCGTCCACCTCACGACGAAGTATCACGCGATTGTTGACGGAACCAATGGGAACACATACCTGCAACCTGTCGACGCTCACTTTTTGAACTCGTCGGTTACGGCAAAAGGCATGGTCGCCAGCCAACCGGGCGACAAGGGCAAGACAGTCGCGCTGGACATCGACGTCCACGACGCAAAAGTGCAGGACATGCTGAACCTCGCGGCGTCATCGAAAGAGCCCATGCTGACCGGCGATGTTGCGACGAAGGCAAAACTGATCATCCCTCCAGGGAAACAAAAAGTCCTGCAGAAGATTCAGCTGGCCGGCATATTTCACGTTCAGAACGCGCGATTCGGCGGCAGCGCGGACAGCACCGTCGCGGCACTCAGCCGCAGGGCACAGGGCAAGCCCGATGATCAGACAATCCAGAGCGTCGCTTCCCAGTTGTTGGGCACCTTCGATTTACGAGACTCAGTGTTGAAATTCAGCAAGCTGCAATTCCTGATTCCCGGTGTAAATGCACAGGTCCGTGGTTCTTACGGTCTCGCAAGTGGCGCATTAGACTTCGCGGGCGAGGTTCGACTCCAGGCGCACGTTTCTCAAACGATGACCGGAGCCAAGCGAGTACTGCTGAAGCCGGTTGATCCGCTGCTGGCCCGGCATGGTGCGGGCACGTATCTTCCGGTGAACGTGAAGGGCACGCGCGAAAAGCCTCAGATCAAGCTCGATCTTGGGAAGATCTTTTAGCCAAGGTCATATTCGCTGAATTGATCAGAGCATTGAGACTTGCCGCCGCATGCCCACCAGCTTATGACGATGCAACAGCAGCTGCCGCCGATCGCGCTGCTCCCAGCTCGGGACCCACACCCGGGGAAAACCATCCTCCCGTAGCAACTGCAACAACAACTGCGCATCCCGCCGATCCGTCTTCTGCTTGCGTACTTCCATCGCCCGGATCTTGCCGGCATCGCCCAGCCACAACTCAATGCCCAGCGACGCCAGCAAACGCTCGAACCACAGCGTGTTGCCGCAGGCCCCCATGCCCACCAGCACCGGCCCTTTCAGCTCGGCATAAAACTGCCGCGCCTCTTCGGGCGTCAGCTTGCGTTCTGTGTACTCGCCGGTTTCGCTGTCGACCATGGCAATTTGTTGGAAACTCGGATGGAAATCACAGCCTATAATCTGCATGGCGGCTCCTTTCGTCCGAGTCTTGGTTTTATGCGAACTCAAGTTTACTCGGCTCTTCGTTTGGAGCCGTCGTTGTTATGAAATCACGCGGCCCTTGGCCGCGGGGGCTTTTTCTTCGGTG
>Ga0302323_100001211_pt1 | contig 20917 bp, 13 predicted proteins | sample Fen_T0_3_FD_201950 | JGI IMG/M metagenome (GOLD analysis project Ga0302323, IMG submission 201950) | Peat permafrost microbial communities from Stordalen Mire near Abisko, Sweden - Fen_T0_3 | ecosystem: Environmental > Terrestrial > Soil > Wetlands > Permafrost | place: Sweden: Abisko... | reverse complement strand
CCCGCTCGTGTCGTGCACTCGGTCTATCTCTCAGTGAAACCATGAACTGACGAACCGGATGCGGGAAATCCGCACGTCCGGGTCCGTGGGAGCCCTGGGGGAGCAATCCCCCGGGGCCACCTAGCCGCAGATCATCGCGCCCCGGCAAAGCCTTCGGCGTCGAGGTTCGCTCGGGCCGCGCAGCGCCGCGCGGCCCGAAGAAGCAGCGCGCTTGCCGCGCAGGCTCAGTACGCTGCTTGGTTTGCGCGCTCTCGGCTCTTCGTGTGGGCGGTGCGCGCGATCAACGCCCGTGCTCGCAGGATCACGTGTGCACGCGTCGCTTCGTACTCGGCCGTTTCTAGCGCTTCACCGTGAATGCCCCAGCATTCCCAGGCGCCGGCGCGCGCCGGCGCGGGTAAGTTCGAGCGCATCTGCGCGGGCAGCACCCGAAGCGCGCCGGCCAGCGCCTGGGCTACGAGCACACCGCCCTGGTCGAGGCACCACTCAACGACGTCCCAACCGTGCGCCGCGTGGCGCCCTTCGTCCGCCGCGATTCCACGGAGCACGCCTGCGATGCTCGGGTTATCGCTACGCCGCGCGAGCTTCGCGATGATGCGCGCGGACACTCCCTCGTGCAGCGCGCCGTCGACCAAGGAGGTGACGGCGAGGGTCGCGAGCGCGAAGCTGCGACCGCGCGGCAACGTGTGGGCGCGTTGCGCTTCCGGAAATGGCCCCGGACTCTCGAACTTGCCGTCGAGCGCGTACGCCAGCGCAAAGCACGCCTCTGCGTGCCGAATTTCGTCCAGCGCGTCTTGGTTGGCCGCGCTCACCAGCGCCGGCGGAGCGCCGAGCGCCAGCAGATCCAGCGTGAGCCGCGCGAAGCTCGCCACCGAAGCGTGCTCCGTGCGGCCGTTCTCGCGCCATTGCTCGGCGAGGCCGCCTGGCGCAAGGCTCGCACCTGCCACCACTAGCCCGGAGCTCGCCCACGCTTCGCCCGCGCAAACCTTCGGCAAAAGCACACGCCCGTGCCGACGCAACTGACGCCCGCGCGAAAATCCAAAGGTTGCGACCAGGCCGCCGATCGCGCCCAGGCCCGCCATGAACAGACTCGCGAGCGTAACGATGAGATTGCCCAGCACACCACCCGGTGTCGGCGCCCTGAACACGAGCACGACTGCGCGCACCAAGCTATAGAGTGCGAGCAGCACGCTCGCCCCGAAGCCCACGATGGCGATGCTCTTGGTCACGGCTGGCGGCATCGCGTTCGCGCCGTCAACGACGATTTCGGCGAGCAGCGTCGCGCCGAACACTGCCACTGACCACAAGAGCCACACCACCGGCGCGCGTGGCCGCTTGGGCTTCACCCGTTTCCGCGACGGCGCGGCGCTGCCCTCCGTAGCAACGCTGTTGGGCGAAACGAACGGCGCCACCTCTTGCATCGAAATCCTTTCCGCGAAGTCTGAGCGATCCAACGCTAGACAAACGCGAAACCTTCCCATTCCCTGACACCTTCACGACGTTTCGTCGCGTTTTCGGCTGAGCCTTGAAGCTACCACGCCCTTCCAACCCGGCAGAGGGGCTCACGGCGCGGCCTGTCCGCGTGACTTCTCCGACTGCGCGGGGTGGTCGTGTCGTGAGGCTTTCGAGCCGGGTCGGACGGACCGAGCGGGGGCTGCAGCCGGTTTCGCCGCTCAGCGCCCCGCGCTGCCGAGCTGTGCTCGGCGCCGCGGGGCAGTTCTAGAGCAGTGAGGTGCTGTGCTCGACCTGCGGTCGCCCCTCAGAAACGGGCGCATTGCGCGTCGGGCTTCACCCCCCAGAAGCGAGCACGACGGTGGGCTGAGGTACAGGCGTCGAGTTTTGTGCGCAGAACCCGAACTGAGTACTGGCGGATGGAGCGAGCGCACCGTTGTAGCTGACGTTCGATACGTGCAAGACGCCCCCGGTGCTTGCCGTGAACTGGCCATTCCAGCCTCCGCCGTTGTAAACCGCGTTGCCGAGTGCGAGATCGACCTTCCAGCTCTGGATAGCGCCGGGCCCTTGGTTGGTGACTGTCACGGTCGCGCAATATCCTACGGGCGCCGATGAGCTGGGCCAGCTCGTGTAAACCGAGGCAACCGCGGTCACCACGGGCTTCGTGCTGGCGGCCACGACGAACGACTGAGCCGCGGACGCGATCCCATTCGTGACCACGGAGAGCGAATAGGTCCCGGCCGGGATGGTCGCGGGCAAGTTGAAGACCGCGCTCACCGGCGTGTTGCCCGTGGCGACCCCCATCGTGCTCATGTCGTGCGTGCGGGCGTAGAACACATGCTGCTGCGCGTCGACCAAGCGGACCAACGGATAGTTCGTTGCCGCGAAGCCGTCGTCGCCGTATGCCGCTCCTTGTGACAGCCCGTTCAGTTGAGTTCCCGTGACTAGGTACGAACCGTCCGCGCGCGTCGTGATGCTCTGAATCGCGGGGCGCCACGCCGCATTGGGACTACCCACGGGGGTGTACAGAAAATCGTTCGTGTCGGTGCCAGTGATCAGGATCTGCCCACTCGGTAACGCCAGCATTCGCAGCCAGAACGAGGCCGGTGCGACGCCCGGCGGCCCGACGAGCCGTGCGATCGTGTTGGTTGCCGGGTCGTATTCGTCGAACTCGGGGTCGTTGGAGAATGCCGTGCTCGACGTCACGAACAGCACTTTTCCGTTCGGTTCGATGCAAGCGGGCACGTCGTCGGCGTAGCGCAGCCCGGTCGAGCTGACGGTTGATGCGGGCAGGTTGGGACCCATGGTCCACGACCCAGGCGCGGTCGGCTGGGCTCCCGGCGTGTACAGCGCAGTGTGTCCCGGGCCGCCGATGGCCAAGACCTTGCCGTTGTACAGCAGCAGGCCCGGGCCAACCTCCGAATTGACGGAATCCCAAAGCGTCGTTGGCGCAGATGCAACGTTCAGCCACTGTCCGGTGGAGGGCAAGTATTTTTGTGGTGGGCTCCAGGCAAAGTCGAGCACCGTGCCATCCGGAAGCAATACCCAGGTGGCCTCGCCGACGGTCGCTGGTGGCAGCTCAGCGCCGGTCCTCGTCGCCAGGTTGGTCTTTGGGTCCCAGATCTGGCTGTAGCTGTTGCTGTCGGCTGCCAGCAAAATGCGGCCGTCGGCCAGCATCTGATAGGGCAGATCGCCACCCCCGGCGTAGAGCAAATCCTGCCCCTGCGTCCATGTGTTTGCGATCGGGTCGTACCACTCGACCGTCGCGTGGTCGGTGCCGTCAACGATCTCACCACCAGCAACGAACACGCGCCCGTCGGCCAACACGGCGTGCGGGAAATAGTGGCGTGCGACGTGCGATTGGGCTGCCGCCGACCACGTTCCCGTCTCGTATCGGCCGAGGGCATTCGGGGTGTAGATTGACCAGTCTGCCGTGACGTTGTCTTTTTTGAAAAGGACGCGCCCATCGGTCAAGAGCAGCGCGTAACCATTGTGGCCCGTAATCGCCGAGTCGGCGGGAAGCGCCGTCCAGGTGCCTTCTTGGGCGTGCAACGTGGCCGCAGAGACCGCGACGGAAGCGAATGCAGCCGCCGCACTGAGCCGAAATGAGCGGCGAAATTTGGATATCGTGGGACGCAGGGATACGCGTTGAATCATCTGTTCTCCTTGTTTGTAGTTAGAGCTGACTGGTCGTCGAACCTTCGACTTCAAAATGCGAAAAGAGTCGACTCACCCGTACCGGCGCGCACAGACGCAGAACCAACGCGCGGGAGCGCTTGCGTTGGGGCGGCCTCACCTTGGCTAAGGCAAAGGACGTGCCGGCGATGCCGTCATTGCTGGACGTCGGCACGGCCGGGCCGCGGCCACCGAGCGCGCCCGCGGTCGATCGACTCCGCGGGTCTCACTCGTGACAGCAGCCGACGAGCGCGGGTTGCAGGTGTCTTGCCAATTGCAACGGGCTTCGTCCTAACGAGCGAGCCACTACCGAGCCCCACTTCTCCGAGTTCTTACACGATGGGGAGGTCGAGATGAGCTTTCGGAGAGGCGCGACCGGTTGCGTCGGGTGCTCTGGGCGCTCCTCGGCAGCACGGCGCATTGCAGCGTCCGAATACCAACGCTCAAGGGAGAATGCATGAACACGTCCAACGTCATCGCTATCGTCGTGACAGCCGTAGCTGGCATCGCAGTGGGTTGCTCCAGCGCGACTACCTCGCAGAATCACGGCTCGAACGCGAACGACTCCAATCCCTCTGACGAGCACACTGCGACCGACCTAGCCGCGGCTGGTTCGAGCGGGAGCCCCGAAATGACAGCGGAAGTCACGCCACGCACGGACACGAACTACACCCTAGATACGGACCCGAATCTGGGCAATCCCGAGCGCGGCGTGGCCTATTGGGCCACTTCGGTGGCGAGCGATCCCAACGGAGCGCCTGCCAGCTTTCATGAGCATACCCTCGAGTATCACTTCCTCTGGCTGGGCGACGTGTGCGACACCCAATTGAGTTGGCAAGGACGCGACGCGCCCAGCACGAGCGCGAGCCTGAAGGACTGGGCGAACACGGCCATCCAGTTGCGCGACAACGGGAAGAAGGTGATCTTTCGACCGCGCTACGACAGCCCGGGTCATGAGGGCGTCCCGAACCGATGCGGCAAGGTGGAAGGTGCGTCCTACGCGCAGATGAAGAACCACGCGGCCGCGATCGCGGCCATGCTCGGCGATCCCGAGCTCAAGCCCAGCGTCGCGTTCATCGAAATGGGCTACCTGGGCAGCTGGGGAGAGTGGAACACCGCAGGAGTGGGGAGTGCGGCAGGTGCGAAATGTGATACCGCAATCGCTGAATGCCGGGTTTACGCACCGGTGCTATTGGCAGAAGGCGCTGCGAACGATCGGATCCACCTCGTTCAAGACGTCGTGACCGCTTATCGCAGCGCGGGGGTGACCCGCGCGGTGGCTCTGCGGCGCCCGGAGTTTTATCGGGACGCCGTGGAGAATCTCGGGGTATCGAGTCTCTACCTGGGCTTTCACAACGATTGCTTCATGAGCAGTGACGACGACCTGGGCACGTTCTCTCGCTTGAGGTGGGACTACGAAGGCTATTCGGAGCTCTACCCGAAGACGGTCTTGCCCGATGCGGCAGCGGCCAAAGCGTATCTGCAGACCAACGCCGGCAATGGCAGCATGGGCGGCGAGACCTGCGTGGGCAGCAAAGAGCCGTGGAGGAGCCTCGACGTCGTGGCGCGCTTGGAAGCCGATCACTTCCAGTATTTGCACGGCGGCTACGCGCCAGAATTTCGCCAGACGATGATCAATGCCGGCAAGTGGGACACGATCAAGAGTCGCCTGGGCTACCGCTATCAGGTGCTGAACGTGGCCTATCCGAGCGCGGTCGTTGCAGGGGCCCCCGTCACACTGAGCATCACCCTCCAGAACAGCGGATTTGCCAAGATCCCGTCCGAGCGTGCCGTCTATCTGGCGCTCCGCGGGCCCGCGAACTACGTGGTCGGGACACTCAATCCGGAACCGAGCGAATACGCCTTGATCAAGCCGCAGGCGCAGGCGAACACAACGCTGCGAAGCTGGGAGCCCGGCACGACGACCACGCTCAGCCAGACGTTCAACGCGCCGTCTGCGCCAGGCGCCTATGCCATTCACCTCTACATTCCCGACGCAGACTGCGTGAACAATTCATCCTGCAGCGATGTCGTTCGAGCAAACTACGCCGTCCGGTTGGCGACCAAGCGAAACGACATGAACGTGTTTGCGCCCTCCACTGGTACGAACGACCTCGGCGTGTCTTTGACCGTGACGGGCCCCAATTAGCGGTTGCCCACGGCTCGGCGTCCGTGGCGGCGTTGCGATATCACAACGCTGCCTACATGGACATGTGAGCAATGAAGGCGCCCTGCAACAAAGGTCCGGCGATGAAGAGCTGGCCATTGCCCGTCGCCAGCAGCGAAAGGTTTTCGAAGCCGCCCCTCATCCCCAACGCGCTGCCGCCCAGGGGTTCGCCATTGACACCGTACTTCGCTACGTAGCCATCGTATCCGGGGCTGGTGAAATCATTGGCCATGCCGATGATGAACACGTTGCCGTTCGCATCGAGCGCGATGTCGTTCACATCGAATAGATGCGGGTCCACCGGCGCTTCCCAAACGAGTGTGCCGGCGCTGGAATAGCGCTGAACCACGGATTTGCCGAGGCAGAAGACGTTGCCATTCGCATCCACGGCATTCGCGGCGGTGGCGAGCGCACTTTTGTTCCAGAGTAGAGCGCCGCTTGGCGAGACCTTCGCCACAAACCCGGTGTTGTCGTTTCCGCCAGAGACGAAGATATTGCCCGCTGCATCGACCGCGACGTCGCCGCTGAGCTTCGGCTTGGTCCAGAGCAAATCTCCACTCGGGGAGAACTTGGCCAGAATCGCTCCGTCTTGGTCGCCGCCGACGACGACGTTCCCGTCGGCGTCGGTGGCAACGCCTCCTGCCACGTCAGTGCCCAACTGCCGCGTCCACAGCGGATCACCATTCGGAGATAGCTTCATCACGAAGCCTGCCGTGAGATAGCCATCGACGTTCAGATCGCCGCGATAGCCAAAGACGATATTGCCGCTGCCATCGGCGGCGATGGATCCCGGGATTTCTCTCCACGCCTCGCCGAATTGTTTCACCCACAAGAGCCGCCCGTCGGCCGTGTACTTGGCAACGAAAGTGTCGAACGAACCGTGACTGGTGCCCGCAATGCTGCCTAGAGTGCGTCCGAGGATCACCAGGTTGCCCTGCGGGTCCCGCGCAATCGAACTCGCGTATTCCAAGAGCGAGCCACCGGTGAGCCCAGTACACCATTGGGCTCCCGTGGCAGTGCAGTTCTGAATTGCACCTGGATTCGCACCCGTGTCGACACTAGGCGCGCCGCCCGCAGCGCCGCCCGCAGCGCCGCCCGCAGCGCCGCCCGTTCCCGCGCCCGCGCCGCCCACAGCGCCGCCTGTTCCCGCGCCCGCGCCGCCCACAGCGCCGCCCGCAGCGCCGCCTGTTCCCGCGCCCGCGTCCAGATCGGCGCTAGAGCCTCCGCCCGACCCAGACGGGCCAGGCTGGTCCGCCGAGGATCCGCCGCTCGCCGAAGGGGGTGTCACCTGCTGCATGGTGTTGCGCGCCCCTGCCGTAGCGACGGCTCCTCCGGCAGACGAAGCTGCGGGAGTGACCGGCCCGCTCGCGCGATCAGTGGCTGACTGCCCGCTGCAGCCCACACCCAGCAGCAACGCTGCCGTCAGGAAAGGCCGAGTCGAGTGCATCGCTACGCCCTATACTTCAGATTTGTCCAGCCGTTGCTCGGTATCGAAAACTCTAGCTTCTTTTCGCTAATACCGACTGCGTAGTGCTTGCTAGCCGCGCCGCTATTGAAGATTACGCCATTCATGCTTGCACCGCCTCAGTGCGAACCGCCAAAGCCGATGAATGGGAACAAGTCTCGCGTCCGATCACTCTGGCACGGACAATCCGTACGATCTGTGCAATCTCTCTGGGCGAATCGCCTGAGAGGCGCCGGCGCGTCGCCCATCCCAAACGTGCAACACGTCGATCCGCTGTCTGCTCGTCGTCGCTGACGAAGGACAAGTGACACTGCAACTTTTGGGCAGCCGGTGGGCAGTCGCAAGCATCGTCCGTGCAAACGTTGCCAGCGTCGCGGTCATCAGTGCTGACGCAGCTCGCCGCCCCCCGGTTAGCCGTGTCTCGACAGAATTCCAGTGGATCCTGCGCGACCCGCTTCGGAACAGCCGAAGCGGGTGGGGGGGGCATGACTCAGACCCTTTGGATCAAGACTGCTGACCTAGCCCACTGGCTTGACTCGGCTGCCGCGTTAGCTAAGCTTAGTTCATGCGCCAGATCAACGTGCACGAGGCTAAGACGCAGCTCTCCCGGCTGCTCGAAGAAGTCGAAGCCGGTGAGCGTGTGGTAATTGCACGTGCAGGAGTGCCCGTTGCGGTGCTGAGCCCCTATCGCACCGCGGTGAAGCGCAGGCGCTTGGGCTTGTTCGCGGGCCAAGCCCGGCTCCACCCTGATTTCGACGAGCTGCCCGTGGACATCGCCGCAGCGTTTGGCATTCCCACGTGAAACTCTTGTTGGATACGCACGTCCTGCTTTGGGCTGCCACCATCCCAGACGAACTCGATACCAAAGCTAGGGAGATGATCGAGGACGGCACGCAGGATGTGCTGGTGAGCGTGGTGTCGGCTTGGGAGATCGCTATCAAGCAGTCGCTCGGTAAGCTCGAACTACCGAGCGCCGCGGAGCAGTGGTTGCCCGAGGTGCTGCGCCGCTCCGGGTTCGAGCTCGCCGAAGTCGGACTGGCGGCGGCGTTGCAGGTCCGTGCTCTCCCTTGGCATCACCGTGACCCCTTCGATCGCTTGCTCGTAGCGCAAGCTTTGGAAGAGGGCTACACGCTGGTCACGCGCGAGGAGGCTCTGGCTGCCTATGGCGTGCCAATTCTCAAGGCCTGATCGCTCGCGGTCGTTGCTCGGTCGTGACTCACTCGTTGCCGACGCATGTGTCGAGCGCGTGTCGCTCGTGCTTGCACGTGCTCCATTTCAACTCGAGCGGGTCCGCGCGGCGCTTTGAGTTACGCCGAGCGGCGCCGGGGCCGCACAGTGTCTACCTCGCCCTGCCGCGCGCAGCGCCGTCGGGGTGCGGTTCGCGCCGTCGAGCGCTCATCAGTGTTGCTGTCGGGTGTCGGAGTGGTGAGACGGGTTGCGTTGGCGGTGCGCTCGCCCGCGCCCGTTGTAACGAAATGAGGAGCAAGGCGTGGAGCGCTGATCTGCGCAGCAAGACGTCGTACGGGTAGAGCTTGGGATTCTGATAAGAGGTGAGTGGCCAGAGGGCTGGTTCGAGGTTAGAGCGGGAGAGCGCGCCTGCAAGCAAGAGAGCCACTGAATGGGCGTTGATGCTGCTGCCGTCTTTCGGCGCTAGACCTAGTTTGAGGGCTCGCGCGGCGTCGATACACACGAGGAGGACCAGGCGTCTGGCGTCGTCGGCTTTGGCGAGGAGCGCTTCGCGCCGCTCGGGAGTTGCTTCCGGGCGTTTGCTCCAGTTGGTAGCAATGAAGGCGAGGGTCGTCGCGCTGTCCGTGGTCACGTACCAGTCTTCGAGCGTTGATGCAGCTTCGAGCCCCGGCAGGTGGGAGACTGCGCGGACTATCGGATCGAGCTCTGCGCTGCGTTGCGGATCTTTCGCTGCGAGTGCGTAGTGTTCACGAAGCACATTGAGGTCGATTGGATCGACTACATCGCCCCAGCGGTAGAACAGCGCAGCCCGGCTGCCGGGAAGTTCGAGCACCAGGTGGCTGACGCGCTCGCGCGTGAGCTGCTGCGAGAAGGCGACCCCCTGACACGCCTCGGATTCATTTGCTGCGTTGCACGATGTGAGCAGGAGCGTGATTGCCTCGTCGGGTAGGACTTGTTCCGCAGCCATGCGTGCGAGGTATGCGACGGCCGAGTCTCGCGCTGCTCGTGGTGCCTGTTCGTCTTTGGCGTATGCGACGAGCGTCTGCGCGTCCAACTCCTTTTTCAACGCTACGGGTGTCAGCCTCGTCAACATCAGGGCTGTTGCGCAGGCCGGGCCACGGCAGCTCGCGGGCAGCGGCGGCATCTGACCGGGCTGTCCAAGCAACAGTAGGGCGTGGCGCAGGACCAGTTGTACCTCCGGAGCGCTCTCCGTCGCCAGTTGCGCGCGCAGCGCTTTTGCATCCGTTGATTGCCCAGTTACACCGAGCAGGTAGGCGCCGTTCATGCGCGTGCCCGCGCGTGGGCTGCTGAGGGCCGCGATGAAGTCGTCGTGGAGTCGCAACGCTTGAGGTTTGGTCAACTGCTCCAGTTGCGGTGACAGCACGGTCAGCTCATTCAATGCCGCACGTCGAAATTTCTCGAGCGGCGTGACCGATAGGTACACCCGCACGCTGGAGTTGCCTTGCTTGATGTCTCGCAGCAGCCGAGCGAGGAAGGCGTCTGCTAGCTCGGGGTTCTGTAGTTGTTCTGCTGATCCCCCATTTCGTTTGGCGTCCAGCTCCGCCACCGTCAACCCGAGGTTGAACCCGGTGTTGTCGATCTGCTGCAGTTCGTCGGCGACCGCAGGTGGGGCTTCGCCGCGCAGCAAGTCGTCACTGAGCTTTGCGAGACCACGCATGGGGTCGGTGTTTTCGAGCACGCGGATCTCTTTCCGGCGCAACTCGTAGTTAAATCCCATGGATCCGCTCAAAGATCGGGCCTCCTGGCTAGAGCGGTAGGAAGCGATCGAGAGCAACAACGCAGCATCCCACTCGTTGCCAGCGTTGATCTCGCCGATCGCCATGGCCGTCACTTGCTCAGTCGATAGCCAAGTTGGGTCCGGCTCCGGCTCGTTGCGGGCAAGCTCGCTGCGCAGCCGGTCGATCAGCTGTTGCGTACGGCGGGGCTCGACTAACCCTGCAGGTTTAATCTGCACCCTCGATGCGGGGCTGCCCGCACTTGGGCGCTCACTTAAAGGCTCGACTGGTGCAGGCGCAGCGGGTGCAGGCGCAGCTGGTGGAGGCAGGCAGCCTGCGCCGCATAAGCACGAGCCAATGATCAGCAATCTCAACAGGTCGGGGGTGCGCGAACGGGGCGAATACGGGAGAGTCGCAAAAGCGGCCATTCAAGCGCACTATCACCTTCATCTGGGCGCGGGTTGAACGCGCTTGCTGTCTCGGTTTCCGACTTATTTTGGGATTGCCGTGCACCACGCTGCTCGGTGCACCAGCGCGCCCGACCGCTTAGTCGCCGCTGGCCTCGTCCTCGTCCTCGTCCTCGTCCTCGTCTTCGTCGCTGTCCGCGCCATTCGGCTCGACGGTGCGCGTTTCCGGTTCGAACTGAACTCGGCCGTCGCCATTGGACTCCGCCAGCGCCTTGCACGAGGCTTCGTAACCAGGAGGCCCTTCGCCGACTCGTTTGGCTGCTTCGAGCGCGCCGAGTTGCTGCGCGGCCCAGACGTCGAACGGGACGAAGCCGCCGACCCACGGCTTGTTGCTGGTATCGAGCGTGATCACGGGATACTCGCCTTTGTCGTCGGGGACGCCGATGTACAGAAAGTGACGCGCGTCACCGCTTTGACCAACCAGCAGGCAGTCGTCCCCGAGCAGTTCCAGCGCTTCGCCGAAGCGGGACACGAACTCTTCTCCGTATTCCTGCTCCACCAGTTCGTCGAGCGCCATCGGCTCGAGTTCGGGATCTTCTTCGTCGATGGACCAACCGAGAAAACTGGCGTCGAATGCCAAGAGCTCTTTCAAACCCGGCGACAGCTTCTCGTCATTCGGCAACTTGAGCTTCTTCAGCACGTTCGCAGGCACCGGCTCCGGCTCGGCGATCTTGCCGGTGGACTTGCTAGTCTCGATTGCTTTTTTGATCAGCGCCGCCCCGCGCAGCACCGCTTCACTTTTTTTGGTTGCCATGGACCGATTGGACTTCAGCTTGCGGGAGCGCGCAAGTCGACGCGATTTCAACCAAAACGCCACGCGCCGACTGCCTTCGCGGCAGCAGGACGGCCAACGTGCTACGGGTCGCGCTGAATGGGGAAATTTCGACATTCGCTGAGCGCGCCCCTTCTTTGTTGCCTTTTCGGCGCAACGGCGGCGGCTCAGACGAGCATCACGATTCAAGACGTGGCCCGCGAAAAGCAGCAGAGCCCGTTGCCCGCTTCGCGAATCAATCTTGCCGACGGTCTCCTATGCCACTGGCGGTTCGTTCCAGGGTCCACTTGGGACGGCGCCGTCCGCGCTCCTTGGTCGACCCATCGCCGCGAGTGAACCCGCTAATGGGCTAAAGCGAGGGCGTGAGATCGGACGCAGCTTGGAGCAGTTGGTCCAAACCGCTGACGTAGGTGCCTGCCTTGTTGCAGGCGTAAAAGTCGTCCAGGTACTCGTGCTCGCCGGTGGGGGTCGTCACGGTGAGCAAGAGGGAGGACTTATCGGCACCACAGCTGGTCTTGGTCGATAGGGCGACGCCTTGCAGCGCCGCGTCCAAGCCGCCGTCGACCTGGGCTTTGTTCAACGTGCGCTCGCCCGTGATGTGCGTGTAGGGGTTGCTGGCAGAGGTCTGACACTTCTCCCAGGCCAGGTTGCGTGTGGCAACCGTGAACGTGAAGCTCGCTTCACCGGCTTGGCATTCGGAGCCACTGGGAGCGGGCCCAACGAACCCGCCGCCCTCATTCTTGATGACCATCTGCGTCGCGTTCGCCGGCCAGATCGCGGTGTCCGTGCCGGGGGGCGGCGGTTCGCTGTCTGAGCTGCAGCCGCTGACCAGGCTGACCAGGCTGACCAGCGCAGGCACGGCCAGACAGCGCGCCCCGCCCGCAATTCGCCGCAAAAGACGTTGCTGCATGCCCTCAGAGTAAAGCACTGCGCGTGCCAGGCAAACAGAGGGAAAATAGCGCGGTCTGCGACGGGGCAAGGCGTGCCTTTGGCAAACTCTGCGATCGGGCTGGCGGCTCCTAACAGCGAACCGCGCCCCTTCGAGGGCGGTCCACTGCCGGGCAGTTGCATACGTCAATTACAGAATGTAGCCGACCATGCAGCCCTTCGTCGAACTCCTCGCGACCGTATTGTCGTACCCGAAGCCGGTCCCGTTGGCGGTCGACCAACTGTAGACGCTGCACACGTGAAGTACGCCTTGCCAGTAGTTGTCGCCGTTCAGCAAGCCGATCGTCCAGGGCGTGATGATGCTGGCCCCGGCGGCGCTGGCGAGCTTCTCGCATTGGTCGATGTACATGACGCCGAAGTCTTCGTACTTCCAGGTGTCGCCGTCGTACGTGACCTGGTTAGCCAGCGGTGAGTTGTTGGTCGCGCCCGACTGACGATCGCGGACGAGGTTGCAGTTGCGTTGGTTGTTGAGATCGGTCGAAGTGTAAGTGGCCCAAGTTCCGATCATGACCTGAAGGCTCCCTGCTGCGCGACTGGCAAACCAGCCAGGGAGCGGCCACGGTCCGGACGACGGGCTCAACACCTGAGCGCCACGCTTGCTGGCCTCGAGTAGGCACGCCTTCCAGGTCAAATTGGGTAGCGATAGCCATTCGAAGTTGCCAAGAGCGATGCCCGTGGCCCCGGTCATGTTGCAAGATCCGGTGTACGTCGCGAAGCCGGTCCAACTCAGAATGTCGTGGCGTCCGACGTACAGGGTAGTGCTCCCCACCGTCGCGCCCGAGGTCGCCGAGATCGTCGTCGAGACCCCGAGCACGCTGCCTGCCGTGGCGAGGCCGTTGCTCCCTGCCGCGTTGCTGATCGTCGCCGCCACCGCATTGGAAGACGCCCACGTTGCGCTCGTCGTTAGATCTTGAGTCGAGGTATCGGTGTACGTGCCTGTCGCGGTGAACTGCAGCGTTGCGTTTACCACCATCCCTGGGTTGACTGGCGTAACGGCGATCGATACCAGGGTCGCGGCGGTAACGGTCAGCGTGGCCCCGCCGGTCACGCCATTGAGCGTTGCCGAAATGGAGCTCGAGCCCACCCCCGCGCCGGAAGCGAGGCCTTTTGAGCCCACAGCATTGCTGATCGTGGCTTTCGTATTATCGCTCGACGCCCAAGTGGCGGTCGTGGTCAGGGTTTGCGTAGAAGTGTCGGTGTAAGTGCCTATCGCCGTGAACTGCTGAGTGAGCCCTTTGGCGATCGACGGTGTTGCGGGCGTGACCGCGATCGAGACCAGCGTTGCCGCGGTAACGGTCAGCGTGGTCGAGCCCGTCACGCCGTTGAGCGTTGCCGAAATCGAGCTCGTGCCGACGCCCGCGCTGGAAGCGAGCCCTTGTGAGCCCACGGCATTGCTGATCGTGGCCTTCGTCGAATCGCCGGAAGCCCAGGTGGCGGTCGTGGTCAGGGTTTGCGTAGAAGTGTCGGTGTATGTGCCTATCGCCGTGAACTGCTGAGTGAGCCCTTTGGCGATCGACGGAGTTGCGGGCGTGACCGCGATCGAGACCAGCGTGGCCGCGGTGACCGTCAGCGTGGTCGAACCGGTCACGCCATTGAGCGTTGCCGAAATCGAGCTCGAGCCGACGCCCGCGCCGGAAGCGAGCCCTTGTGAGCCCACGGCATTGCTGATCGTGGCCTTCGTGGTGTCGCTGGAAGCCCAGGTGGCGGTCGTGGTCAGGGTTTGCGTAGAAGTGTCGGTGTACGTACCTATCGCCGTGAACTGCTGAGTGAGCCCTTTGGCGATTGACGGAGTCGCGGGCGTGACCGCGATCGAGACCAGCGTGGCCGCGGTAACGGTCAGCGTGGTCGAGCCCGTCACGCCGTTGAGCGTTGCCGAAATCGAGGTCGTGCCGACGCCCGCATTGGACGCGAGCCCTTGTGAGCCTACGGCATTGCTGATCGTGGCGTTCGTCGTATCGCTGGAAGCCCAGGTGGCGGTGGTGGTCAGGGTTTGCGTGGTCGTATCGGTGTAGGTACCCACTGCAGTAAACTGCTGAGTGAGCCCTTTGGCGATCGACGGCGTTGCCGGGGTCACGCCAATCGAGACGAGGGTCGCGGCGGTGACCGTCAGCGTGGTCGAACCCGTCACGCCGTTGAGCGTTGCCGAAATCGAGCTCGTGCCGACGCCCGCACCAGAAGCCAGGCCTTTTGAGCCCACGGCATTGCTGATCGTGGCCTTCGTGGTGTCGCTCGACGACCAGGTAGCGGTCGTGGTCAGCGTTTGCGTGGTCGTATCGGTGTAGGTACCCACCGCAGTAAATTGCTGAGTGAGCCCTTTGGCGATCGACGGCGTTGCCGGCGTCACGCCAATCGAGACCAGCGTGGCCGCGGTAACGGTCAGCGTGGTCGAACCGGTCACGCCATTGAGCGTCGCTGAAATCGAGCTCGTGCCGACGCTCGCGCTGGAAGCGAGGCCTTGTGAGCCCACCGCATTGCTGATCGTGGCCTTCGTGGTGTCGTTCGACGCCCAGGTCGCGGTCGTGGTCAGGGTTTGGGTGGTCGCATCGGTGTAAGTGCCCACTGCAGTAAACTGCTGAGTGAGCCCTTTGGCGATCGACGGCGTTGCGGGCGTGACGCCGATCGAGACGAGCGTGGCCGCGGTGACGGTCAACGTGGTCGAACCGGTGACGCCATTGAGCGTCGCTGAAATCGAGCTCGTGCCAAGGCCCGTGCTGGAAGCGAGGCCTTGTGAGCCCACGGCATTGCTGATCGTGGCCTTCGTGGTGTCGTTCGACGCCCAGGTGGCGGTCGTGGTCAGGGTTTGGGTGGTCGCGTCGGTGTAGGTACCGACTGCAGTAAACTGCTGAGTGAGGCCTTTGGCGATCGACGGCGTAGCGGGCGTGACGCCGATCGAGACCAGTGTCGCCGCGGTGACGGTCAACGTGGTCGAGCCGATCACGCCGCTGAGCGTTGCCGAAATCGAGCTCGAGCCGACGCCCGCGCCGGAAGCGAGGCCTTGTGAGCCCACGGCATTGCTGATCGTGGCCTTCGTGGTGTCGTTCGACGCCCAGGTGGCAGTCGTGGTCAGGTCTTGCGTGGTGGTATCGGTGTAGGTACCCACCGCAGTAAACTGCTGGGTGAGCCCTTTGGCGATCGACGGCGTAGCGGGCGTGACGCCAATCGAGACCAGCGTGGCCGCGGTCACCGTCAACGTGGTCGAACCGGTCACGCCATCGAGCGTTGCCGAAATCGACGTCGACCCGATGTCCGCGCTGGAAGCGAGGCCTTGTGAGCCCACGGCATTGCTGATCGTCGCCTTCGTGGTGTCGTTCGACGCCCAGGTGGCGGTCGTGGTCAGGTCTTGCGTGGTGGTATCGGTGTAGGTACCCACCGCAGTAAACTGCTGAGTGAGCCCTTTGGCGATCGACGGCGTAGCGGGCGTGACGCCAATCGAGACCAGCGTGGCCGCGGTGACCGTCAACGTGTTCGCACCGGTCACGCCATTGAGCGTTGCCGAAATCGACGTCGAGCCGACGTTCGCGCTGGAAGCCAGGCCTCGTGAGCCCACGGCATTGCTGATCGTGGCCTTCGTCGTGTCGCTGGCCGCCCAGGTGGCAGTCGTGGTCAGGTCTTGCGTGGTGGTATCGGTGTAGGTACCCACCGCAGTAAACTGCTGAGTGAGCCCTTTGGCGATCGACGGCGTAGCGGGCGTGACGCCGATCGAGACGAGTGTCGCCGCAGTGACCGTTAGCGTGGTCGAGCTAGTGACGCCGTCGAGCGTCGCTGAAACCGAGGTCGTGCCGACGCCCGCGCTGGACGCGAGTCCTTGTGAGCCCACGGCATTGCTGATCGTGGCCTTCGTCGTATCGCTGGAGGCCCAGGTTGCATTCGTAGTCAGGTCTTGCGTGGTCGCGTCGGTGTATGTGCCCGTGGCCGTGAACTGCAGGGTGAGGCCCTTGGCAATCGATGGCGTCGCCGGGGTCACGCCGATCGAGACCAGTGTCGCCGAACTGACGGTGATCGTGGTCGAACCGGTCACGCCGTCGAGCGTTGCCGAAATCGATGACGAACCCACGCCCTTGGTCGAGGCCAGTCCTTGCGAGCCCGACGCGTTGCTGACGCTCACGACCAATGCGTCGGTCGTTGCCCAGATCACTTGGCTCGTGAGATCGACGACCGTTGCATCCGAGTAGCTGCCCATGGCAGTAAATTGCTTGCTGAGCCCCTTGACCAACAAGGGCGTCGCCGGAGTCACGCCGATTGAGACGAGGCTGGCAGCCGCGACGCTGACCTTCGTCGAACCGGTGACCCCATCGAGGCTCGCGCTGATGGTTACGTCACCAACGGTGACGGCGGCGACCACTCCCGAACTAACGTTGACGGTCGCGACGCTGTCGTCGCTCGAGGTCCACTCAGCCTGGCTCGTCACGTCTTGCGTCGTTCCGTCGCTCATTGTCGCGGTAGCGCTGAGCGCTCGTGTCAGGCCTTTCGGGATCGAAGGGTCGGGCGGAGTCAGCGCGATTGAATCCACCACGGCCGACGACACGGTGGCCACCGTAGTGGCGATCGTCGCGTTCAATTTCGCACTGATCTTGGTCGAGCCGACCGAGGCCGCAGTCAGCAGGCCTTTCGCGTCAACCGTGGCGACCTTCTTCGTGGCCGAGCTCCAGACCACCTGCTTGGTCAGGTCTTGCGTCGTCTGGTCCGTAAACACGCCCGTAGCCGTAAGCTGCTTGGTCAGGCCTTTTGCCAGAGTCGGAGTCGGCGGGGTGATGCTCAGCGTCAGCAGCGTGGCGTCGGTCACGGTGACCGTCAGCGTCGCTGTGAGGCCCGAGCTGGTCACGGTGATCTCCGCGCTGCCCACGTTGAGCCCTGCGACGGTGCCACCATCGACAGTCGCCACTTCCGGCGCGCTGCTGGTCCAGGTCCCATCGCTCGTCACGTCGATGTTCGTTCCGTCGCTGGCGACCAGCGTCGCCTGAACGTCGGAGGACGTCCCTGCCGCGAGTGACAGCGTGCGCGGAGTGAGCTCGAGCGACGCTACTACGGTCGCGGGCGCACCGGCTTCGCCCGCGGTTCCAGAGCTTTGGCCTGCGGCTCCAGCGTTGGAGGAGGAAGGGCGCGGCGGCAGCGAGTCATTGTCGGTGCAGCTGACTGTGGTGACGAGAACGAGGAGGAACAGTCCGAGGACGCGGAGCAATGCCATTGCCCCATACTCACAGCTCGCCGACCAACTGCATATGAAAATAGCCGTCGCTGAATATTAGTTAGCGAGACAGCGTTATTGATACATCGAGTTTCGCGCAGGGACAAACGCAACAGTGCAAATAGGCCACGACTCTAGGGCCCGTACGCGGTCAGATTCGACGGCGAATCGGCAGCGTGCCCAAAAGCGCCACGCGCTAGCGACAAGCACTTGCGCAACACTCTTGCGAGCATCGACGAGTTTCGAGCACACCCCGCGAGTGAGCGACATTCGTTGCAATCGTGCTCACTCACGACCAAAGAAAGCGCGGTACCGAGTTCATGGGAAACGTATGTGATCGCGAACAACAAACCGTCATCTGGCGCCGAGCGCGCTCCGCGAAGCGATCGATCGGCTCAACTTTGGACAGCCGGTGCGCAGCGCCGAAAGTGGTTTCGGATCGCTCTCCCCGCTCGTGGCCGGCACGGGAGTCGGCGACGAGTAAGAGCTCGCCGACTACCTGCGCTCGACAGAGGGCCCCTACTGGCGCCCCACGAAGCCGCTGCGAAGCGTCAAAGCGTTGACGCGCGATCTCTCTCGAACTCTCGAAGACGTGACGCCTTCACTTAAGACGGCGTGGAAGTGCCCGTCTTCACAGTCGGCGCGAACGGGCGCCACGCAGAGGGAAAGAAATGAACAGCCATTCGTCGGACGTGGAAGAACGAGTTGCCGAGCCGGTAGTCGAAAGCCTGGCCGCGGCCGCGGCCGCCGCGGGGGCCTACACCACTGGCAACGTCCACGAAAGGCCCACTCTCCTGCCTCCGCCCTCGGATGAGTGGCCGGAACCCGAGCCCCCACCTACGGCCCGGTGGACGCCTCCACCTGCCCTGATTGCGTCTGCTCGGTTCGGCGGCGCCGATGAAGTGCGGCTCGAGGAGCTCTCGCGCCGCGCCGCTGCGGTATGGAGCGGGCGCTGAGGCCGCGCGCCGGCAGTGGTGCCGGACGCGCCAGCGACCAAGCCGATCGCTGAAGAACGCACCGCTCGGTCGTTGCGCCAATGTTCGCTCTTGATTGATCGGCTCATACTACGACTAGCGCCGCAATCGCTCGTTTTTTCAGCGTCCCGTCAGCGGCGAATTGCAACGCTGGCGTCAGCAGCTCGAAACGACCGGCATCCTGGCATCAAACCGGGTCCATTGCCTCGCGTGGCACGCATCCTGACCACCTAGTATGTCGATTGCGGCCGATCTCGCGCGGAACACGAACCGCGCTTGCAAACTCGCGCATTGTCATTCACGGCACGAATGGCACAGTGCTGTGACTCGCGTTCCGTCCGTCAAGTGGCGGCAACCAACGCAAAGAACTGGTCGCCTCACCTTGGAGTGATCGACCGAGGAGCACGCCATGAGCGCGACGGCGAAGAGCAAACTACACAGCCAACAAGAGGGCGCACCAAAAAACGGCGCAAACGTCGTGAAGCCGGGACACGCCTCGCCTGATCAAACGGCGGCGCTCGCTCAGGCAACGGCGGCCCTAGAAGAAAGCGAAGACCGCTTCCTCAGGTTCATGAAGGGCGTGGAGGACTACGCGCTCTACATGCTCGACGCGCACGGCAACGTGGTGAGCTGGAACCCCGGGGCCGAGCGGATCGAAGGCTACTCTGCGCAGGAGATCCTCGGAAAGCACCTGTCTACGTTCTATCAGGCCGCCGAGGACGACCATGCGCAGACGAACCTCTCGACAGCCGCGGCGACGGGCATAGCCGAAGAGGAGGGCTGGAGCGTACGCAAGGACGGCTCCAAATTCTGGGCCCGCATTGCTTTGTCCTCGATTCATGACCCTGCCGGAACGCTGCTCGGCTTCGCCAAGATTACGCGTGATCTGACGGAGCGGAAAAAATGGGAGGAGCAACTCAACCAGGCAAAAAAGCTGGAAGCGATTGGCGGGCTCGCGGCGGGCATTGCCCATGATTTCAACAACCTGCTTTCGGTCATTCTCAGCTACAGCCAATTGCTGACGATGCAGTTGCAACCGGGCGACCCAATGCGGACGGACCTGGAGGAGATCCACGCAGCGGGACTGCTCGCGGTCACTCTCACCGATCGCTTGCTCGCTTTCGGCCGACAACAAGTCCTGAAGCCAAAGGTAGTTGATCTGTGCAAGATCGTAGCGGCCACGGAGTCCATACTACGAAGACTGATCGGTGAGAACGTCGAGCTGGCAACCCAACTCGCGCCAGAGTGCGGCAAGGTGCTGGTCGACGCGGGACAAATGGAACAAGTGATCATGAACCTCGCGATAAACGGCCGAGATGCCATGCCGAACGGCGGCAAGCTCACCATCGACACGCGAGAAGTGGAGCTGGACGCCGCGTACGCCGCCGCGCACGTCGGAGTGACCGCCGGCCCACACGTCTTGCTGGCCGTGACTGACACCGGCACCGGCATGGACGCGGCCACGCAGTCTCACATGTTCGACCCCTTCTTCACCACGAAGGCCCCCGGCAAGGGGACAGGCCTCGGGCTTGCAACGGTATTCGGCATCGTCGGTCAAAGCGGCGGCACGCTCGAAGTCTCGAGCCTGCTCGGGAGTGGCACGACGATCAGCATCTACTTACCGATGGCGGATCGAAACGCGCTGATTGCAACCGAGCCACCTCCGCCACACAGCGAGGACCTGTACGGAACGGAGACCATCTTGCTCGTCGAAGACGACCTAAAAGTTCGCGTTCTCGCGCGAACGATCCTGCGCAAATACGGCTACAACGTGCTCGACGCGCAAAGCGGTGGCGATGCCCTCTTGTTGTGTGAGCAGTACAAGGGAGCCATCGATCTGTTGCTGACGGACGTCGTGATGTCGCGCATGAGCGGGCGGCAACTCGCGGAGCGACTGCTGGAGGTTCGCGCCGACATGAAGGTGCTGTACATGTCCGGCTATACCGACGACGCGGTGGTGCGGAACGGCATCTTTTACTCGAAGATAGCCTTCATTCAGAAGCCCATCACCCCTGAGCCACTGGCTCGCAAAGTTCGCCAGGCGCTCGACGCGCGGTCGCGCAACTCGGCACCGCTGTACTGAAGCAGTCACGGGCACTGGCTCAGGTCTCGCCGCAGCAGGCTATCGACACGCTGACCACCACCCGTTACAAGTCGATGCGAGGCAAGTGGACCTCGAACGTGGTCCCCACCCCTTGCTCGCTACGGACGGCCACGTGACCGCCACTTTGTTGGGCGATGCCGAGCACCGTCGAAAGCCCGAGGCCAGTGCCCTCGCCGGCTTCCTTGGTGCTGAAAAATGGCTCGAAGATCCGCGCGCGCGTAGCCTCGTCCATTCCAGTGCCCGTATCGGTCACGGCCAATCGCACGTACTCGCCCGACTTCGGGCCG
>Ga0302323_100001210_pt1 | contig 20924 bp, 17 predicted proteins | sample Fen_T0_3_FD_201950 | JGI IMG/M metagenome (GOLD analysis project Ga0302323, IMG submission 201950) | Peat permafrost microbial communities from Stordalen Mire near Abisko, Sweden - Fen_T0_3 | ecosystem: Environmental > Terrestrial > Soil > Wetlands > Permafrost | place: Sweden: Abisko... | reverse complement strand
GAAATCATGTCGTTCTTCGAAAAACCGGTGCTGAACGCATCTCGCATCTCGACCACGTAAAACGTGCCCAGCGTCAGCGCCGCACCCGCGTAGGTGCTCGTGCGTGGGTGCCAGCCACCCTCCTCGAGGATCCCTGCGATTGCGCGGGTCTGCAGGTGGTTCGCGTAGAAGTGACCGAACTTGTCGGCACCGCCAGCGTAAGTGTGCTCGCCGAACCAACCATCCTGGATCCATTCGAATTGATCCGGTGGTGCACCACGCCACCAGGCGAGGTAGGCTACGACGTTGATCCCGACGTAAGTACCCAACATCAAACCAACGCTCAACCCGCGGCCCAGCGGTTTGCTGTCGCCCAGAGACGGATTGACATAGGGCTGCGCGGTGGTGGGCGGGGGTGGAGTCGTCGCAACCGGAGCGATGGGAGCGGCTGAATCGCGGGGCGACGGGACCAGTGTACTGTTCGCGTCGTTGGTCGTAGCAGCAGTGGCCAACCTCGGAACCACCGAGGAGGTGACGGTGACCATCGTGGTCAGGCCCCAAACACCCGCGCGTTGCTGCCAGTTCCCCTGCATGGCCATGAAATACCGGCCGGACCTTAGCACGCCTCAAGCTGTAGGCTGCCCGAAGCGCGTGATTCGCATTTTCTCGGCCAAATCCTTCGCTTCAAGCCACGGAAACGGATCCTAACGAAGGTATACGTTGTCGTCGATCGAGGCATCGTGGCACGTCCCGCAATCGGCATTCGTCGTATGCCCATTGGTGACAGAGCAGAGCCGCGACGTTGGACACTTGCTGACGCACGCCGTGTAGGGAACTGGTATGGCTTGCACGGTCGTGTTAATGCCGTTGGTACCGAAAAAGAACATACCTTCGGGACCGCTCACCGTTTTTACGACAGTGCCATCCGACCCAGTCAGTTCTAGTGTGGCCTCAGCAATCGTCCCGCTGCCCCGCGGGCTATCGTAAAGGTACCCACCGACGTAGGTTGGCTCCGCATGGCAATTGGCGCAGGGTTGATTCATCCTGGCGCTGGTGGTTCGCTCAGCATGGACTTAGGGGCCGCCTGCAATGGGTGACACGCAGTTCTGCCCCGTCACCGCAGCGCCTCCGGTGCCGGCGAGACCTGGTGAGGTGGCGTAGATCCGCAAGTTCGGCAGGGCATGACACCCCGAACTAAGGCAATCGGTATTGGTGTGAGTCGTCCGATTGCAATCAGTCGTCGGGCATTTGCTGACGCAAACCTTGTAAGGCGAAGAAATCACCGGCTGATGCCCAAACTCGAAGAAGCCGTCAGCGCCAGAGCCGGTAACTAGGGTGGAGCCATCCTGGTTGGTGAGTGTCCGTCCGCCAGAGCGCGCATCGTGACGGAATCGTCAGGTCGTGTTGAGATCGCCCTGCGGGGATCTATGACATGCTCTTGCCACATTTCACCCATTCGCATCAACGAGTCCAACATCTGCATACCTGCCTCGCCCTGGCGCGGGGTCACACCGCCATTGCGATGCTACCCATCGCCTGGTTGCCGCTGAGGCGCCGTCCCGCGTGCAGCGTTCGTCACTCAGTCGTCAATTGCAAAAACTCTGCCTAGGTTCCAAAAGGACTTTCACCTTCTCCTTTCGGTCCGTGGCAGGCGCAACTCCAACGCCATGCTCGGGCGCAGCGCCCTGCGCGTGGCGGGAAGGAGGTGAATGGAACGGGAATCCACGTGAGAAGACAAATAGCTTGCAGGACCAGGCGGTTCTTTTTCGCACGTCATGCTAGGATGTCGTCAATGCAAGCGCACAGAGCAATTCTAGAGACGGACGAGAACGGACGGCTCAGCGGTTTGCCCACGCTACCACCCCGCGCTCGCGTTGAAATTATCTTCCTCTATTCAGAGGCTGATCCAGGCGTAACTATCCGTAAGCCACCGTCAGTGCTTGCTCGTCTCGAAATTACGGGTGACATTACTGCGCCGGTGATTGATTTGCAGGACTGGAATCTCGACTCGTGATCGTCCTGGATACGCACGCGTGGTTGTGGTGGATACGCGGTGACACGATTGAATTGCCATCGGCAATGCGTGAAATCATCGACAATTCGTCAGGGTTCGTTGCGTTAGCCTCGGTTTCCTGTCTGGAGGTCGCGTGGCTGGCGAAGAAGGGGCGAATCTCCCTGCCGATACCGATCGATGACTTCTTCGTCAAGGCAATCGACGGTTCAGGGCTGGTACTACTTCCGCTCACGCCGAGCATTGCAGCGAGGTCGGCGTTTCTCCCCGACATCCATCGGGATCCGATTGATCGAGTGCTCATTGCCACGGCACTGGAGCATGACGCCGAGCTCGTTACCAGGGATGGCATGATCTCCCAATATCCCGATGTGCGGATACGGTGGAGCAGCTGAATCGACGTCGTGCGAGTGCAGAAGTGCTGAGCGCAGTTACGTCGTTATGGACCAAACAATGTGGCCATGAATTACTGAGCCATCCCCTCAATTATCCTGCTGCAATGGCGGTTCGAATTTGAGAATTTCCCCAAGGAACCTGTGTTCTAGGACGATGTTTTCGTAGGCGGCCATCAGTCGGTCGAACCATTCGTCACGCATGGTGGGCAGACAGCTGTACCAGTAGGCCCCTTGGTTGAATAGCGACATGGTGCGTTTGGTGGACGTGTTCGTTTTCAGGGTCCGGTCCAGTCCGGACGCTTCGCTTGCTGCGCCCAGAAGTGTCAAGAAGTACAGTCGGTGTTGCCCGATGTCTTGACGCCAAACCGCAAGGAGACGGAGACGCAGATGTCGCTTCAGTCATTCGCGCTCCGCGATGTGGCGATACACTTAGTCCACCTCAACTTCGAAGGTGTTGCCACGCAACTCGGACAACACCTCCTTGTGCTTGAGACCAACCCAACGCGATTTCTTGGCAGCCAATATAATGAAGTTGGCGTCCTTCTTGGCGCGGCAGAGAAAGTGTCCGCCGTGGTCAAGAATCTGGCGAAATAGCTTGCCCTGACAGTACACCAGGTTGAAGACCAAGAGCGCGTCTTTGCACCAAGGACCGACGTTGAGCAATGTCACGTCATGCTTGGATCCGGGTACGATGCGCAGGATTTCGGGAGTGCGTGAAGCTCCATCGATCGTGACGTTGAGCTTTGCACCCGCCTTGGTGTGATTGGTCCAAACAGAGGGATAGTCATCCTGAAGACTGGGATGCAGACGCACTAGTGAACCATCTGCGATGAAGACGCTGGCAAACGCAGCAAGTGCACGTTGCAACTTCGGGCCACCAGCCTTCAGATTTTCGAAGGCGTGAGTTGTCAGTTGCTTCATGAGTTCGGCAAGTTCCGGCGTAAAACGACCATAGAAGGCCGACGGTGCCAGCGTGACACCGGTGTTGCTGCAATAGGCTCGGAGGAAACTGGCTAGGCGACGACGAGCACCGCGCTCAAACCCGAGCACTAGGGCATACACAAGGGCAACGACATCGACCTTACGCTGCCGCTTTACCACGCCCAAACTGCGCGCTCGCCGGCGGATGAGTTGGGGCGAAATCAGGCTGTTCAACGAATCGCGAATATGCGTTAATGCTGGTCGGGTCATCTCTCCTCCTTTGGTCTTGAACACCCGCAGGAGATCAGAGAGATGTCCCGCTTCCAAGCGGAGACTTACGGCGAAAGCGTAAGCGATCGAACTGATCCAGTTTTCTTCTGCGAAGGGAGGTCGCTAACCGGTCACCGATGAAGAAATCTTATGCGAACTTCGGTTCGTCCTTCGACGTTTGGAATTCCCGGATCACGTGGCATGTCGTTCTTCGAAAAACCGGTGCTGAACGCATCTCGCATCTCGACCACGTAAAACGTGCCCAGCGTCAGCGCCGCACCGGCATAGGTGGCGGTACGCGGTTGCCAGCCACCCTCCTCGAGGATCCCTGCGATTGCGCGGGTCTGCAGGTGGTTCGCGTAGAAGTGACCGAGCTTGTCGGCACCGCCAGCGTAAGTGTGCTCGCCGAACCAACCATCCTGGATCCATTCGAATTGATCCGGTGGTGCACCACGCCACCAGGCGAGGTACCCAACCACGTTGATGCCCACGTACACGCCCAGCATCATGCCAACGCTCAAACCACGACCGAGCGGTTTGCTGTCGCCGAGGGAGGATTGACGTAGGGCTGCGCGGTGGTGGGCGGGGGTGGCGGTGTGGCGAACGCATTCGTGTCGGCATGTGCCAGCCGGGGCGCCCCCAATGACGTAAGCGACAGTACCGTTGCCAGCCCCGAACCAACCAAGCGCTGCTGCCAATTCCTAAGCACGACCATGCAATGCGGCCCCGAACCTAGCACGGCCGGCAGTGGATTCATCAGTCCCGCTTTCAAGCCCCGACTATTGCGAGTTTTGGGCGCCCAACCTCGGAAGTAGCCATCGAGAAACGGCCATGCTAGCTCGGCGGGGCTTGCCTCGTGAAAATCTGCTCACGCCCTGCCTTCGCGGGATGCGCCGCAACCTCGTACCTGGCCTCGTGCTCCAGCTCGTGGCGTTGACGCTACCCCTTCTCCGCCGTTAGCACGGCGCTGTTTGGCGGATTGATTCCGTTCGTTCTGTTGTACGCAACCGGGCGTCTGCCGAAAGGACAGCGCCTGCTGGGATGCGCGTTCTACGTCGTTTTCTGGGCCTGGAAGGGCGTCGAGGTCGACGCGCTCTACCGACTGCAGGCCCAGGTCTTTGGCGACGTTGCATCCGTCAGCGTCATCGCCAAAAAGACCATCGCCGACCAGTTCCTCTACAATCCAGTTTGGGCTGGACCGACGCAGGTCTGGTTCTCCCTGTGGAAGGACTCGGGATTCTCGATCAAGGGCCTGCAGCAGAGGCTCGTGGAGGAGTCATTCGGACGACGCGTGTTGGTCGTCCTGGTGTCCACCTGGATCGTCTGGCTCCCGACCGTGGCCATCGTCTACGCGCTGCCAACGGCCCTACAGATCCCGGTTTTCAACCTAATTCTCTGCTTCTGGTGCCTTCTGCTCACGTCGATTAGCCGACGCGAGGGGTGAGCAAACTGAGACGCAAGTCGGAGTCGTGAGAAGTGTTGACTTGTCGACCGCCTATTAGGGCGAGCAACAGCGAAAGCCAGTATATGAATTTGTGGCATTTCGGTTCGTGATATAGGTGGAAGTGCACATCAACATCGTGTCCCAGAGCCCGTACCAACTACCTCGGGTATAGCAGCGTGCTGTCATGCCTTCTCCGGAAGGGCAGTTGTCCTCCCACTCCTCTACGTTTCCGCTGAGGTCGAACACTCCAGCATAGGCAGGAACCGGCGACTGGCAAGTTGACAGGCTGGCCACGAATATCAAGCCCGGGTTTGCGTCGTCTGCACCAGGGCCGTTGCATGAGGCGGCAACGAATGTGTCGCCATAGGTGTAGTCGTTGGCGCCGTGCGATGAACAGGCGTTGATCCATTGGCTTAGGTTTGGAGTCGCGAAATCGCTGCTCAGGAAGGCGCCTCCACCAATCTTGCCGCAGAGTCTCTTCCCAACCGCCGAGCAAAACGCGTAGGCGTCGCACCAATCCACCCACGCTACAGGTGCCTTGTAGTTGCCGGTCGGTGGCCAGTCGAATGACGCATCTTGGCTCGCAGGAACGTAGCTACCGTTCCAAGAGCAGTCCGCTATCTGCGTGGCTGCACTCGCCACGGGATTCGATACGAGCCAAGTCTGATACTGCTCTCGCGTCACTTCCGTTGTGTCTATGCAGTATCCCTCGGGAAGCAACTTCATCGTTGGTCCACCATTTCCCGGACAGGTGGCAGTGCATGCTCCCGCTGCGCAGAACGGCGTTGCTCCGCTGCAAGCGGCTTGAGGTTCCCAATTGCCTGCTGCCGAGCAGACTACCGGCGTGGAGTTGTCGCACTTTCGCAACGTGGCTTGGCACGCACCACAGACACCTGCACCATTGCAGACAGGTGTCGCACCGCCGCAAGCGGTACGATCCTGCCAAAAACCTGTGCTCGAACAGAATTGTGGCGTGATACCATCGTTTTTGCACTGCAAAGTCCCGGCAGTGCAAATGCAAGCCCCGCCGCTGCAAGTTGGGGTTGAACCGCTGCACACGGTTTGGTCTTGCCAAAGACCTGCACTGGAACAGAGTTGCGGGAGGTTTTCTTTGCATTGCTGGGTTCCGGCACTGCAGGGACCCACGCCGCTTGTTCCAGCGGCTCCACCAAAGTTGGCCGCACCGGCCCGTGCTGGAGATCCGGCTACAACGGCCATGCCACCGACTTGAGTCGTGCCACCAGCGGCCTGAGTGCCGCCAGTCACAGTGGGTCCACCCGCTGATGCAGTCGTGGTTTTACCGCCGCTCGATGAACCGCCGGACAAGATTGCTACTCCACCCGCACTCGTTCCCCCAACCGTCGCGCCGCCAACAACATTCGGCGAGCCCGCACCACTCGCCCCTCCAGCAGATGAACCGCCAGCTGTGTTTGGGGAGCCCGCACCACTTATTACCGTCGAAGTTGCCCCAGCTGCGCTGCTCGCATTTGTTTTGCCACCAGGATGGCCAGCAGCTCCGACCACAATCGAGCCGCCATTTCCCGCCTGCCCACCACCATTGGCACCTGCATGACTATTCGTTCCGCCCGAGTAGATGACCCCGTCGGGATTGGTGTCGATGATCAGACTGCAGGATGGAAGCGCGACTAGAACCAGAGCTAGCGAGGTGACAAGGGCACGTGACATGGCGATTCTCCCCCGTAGGGCAAGTGCATGATCGAAGAGATACGTTGTTTAGCAACAGCCAGGGCAAGCCGAGCCGATCGAATGCGCCGGGGACTCGGACGAAGACCGATTCTTCAGGGCCCTACCATTCCTCTTCGGACACCTACAGCAAACGGTTGTCACAAAAGAGACGTAGCTGGCGAATTCATGTGCCTGACAGATTGGGCAGGGACCTGGCCGGTGGTTCGCCCGTGCTGCAAGGTCAGCACCAGCGACACACCCGGAGACTGGACCAACAACGCACCCCTAGCACGCGGATCGACTCGATAGGCAGGTGAGAGAGGAACGGTGGAATCGATCTCGGGATGGCTCGTGTCGTCACAGAGTGACAGGAATGGCAAATGCCGATGAGCTGCTGCCAGACCCGCCTGCTACCTACCTAAGGTACACCTTGTCCTCGATCATCCCATCGTGACAGGTGCCGCAATCCGCGTCCGTCGTGTGTCCATTATTGATCGAGCAGACCCGCGAGGTCGGACATTTGCTGACGCAGGCCGTGTATGGCGTCGGAATGGTCTGAACGGTCGTATTGATGGCGTTCGTGCCAAAGAAGAAGAGGCCGTCTGGGCCGGTCACTGTCTTCACCACCGTGCCATTGCTGCCCGTCAGCTCGAGCGTGGCCTCGGGAACCGTCTTGCTGCTCGTGAGGCCGGCGTAGAGGTAGCCGCCAACGTAGGTGGGATCGGCGTGACAGTTGCGGCAGGGCTGATTGTTGGTGACGCTGAATCCGCTTTCCACGTGGACGTACGGGCCACCAGCCGTTGGCGACACGCAGTTCTGCCCGCTCGTCGTGCCGCCAGTTCCAGTCAGGCCTGGACTCGTCACGTAGATCCGCACGGTTGGTTGGGCATGGCAACCGGCGGACAGGCAATCCGTGCTGGTATGGGTGGTCAGGTTGCAGTCCGTATTTGGACACTTGCTGGCGCACACCTTGTAAGGCGAGGAGATCTTCGGCGAGGGACCGAAGTCGAAGAAGCCGTTTTCGGCGGATCTGGCCGTCAGCGTACTGCCATCCGCGTTCGTGATGGTGATCGTAGCGCCGGCAACCCACGGATAGCCCTTAGCGCTAGCATATACCCAGCCGCCCACATAGCCCACGTGGCAGTCCGCCTTATTGCAGGACATATTGTCGTAGTTGCCCACCGGGTGCAAAAGTGTACCCAACGCCTCAGGGGTGCAGGGAACGGTAGAAGTGGTACCGCCAGCTCCCCCAGCGTTCATGCTCGTCCCCGCCCCGCCAAGGGGAGCACCCGTACCAGCGCCACCGTACGGCCCAACCTCGGTGGTGAAGGGGTTAGCGAGGTCGTTCGAGCCGCAACCTGTGGCCGATAGCCATGTGCCGAGCAACGCGCCGACAATGCCACGGGTTGTCTGACGAGAGATATGCCAGCGGGTGCTCATAAGTATGGCAATTCTATGCGCGAGGCGCCGTCCTCACAAGCCACGAGAACGGCGCCCGCTCCTTCCAACTACGCAGCGTCCACTAGGCGGTGCGTTTCGCCATGATGGCAGCGGCGTCGGTGACCTCCGGCGACGCCCAGTAGGGGAAGTCCTGCGCCGAAGTGAGCCACCCTGGGATCGCGATAGCCATGGCGCGAATGATCTGCGGCTGGCTAAACGGTAGGGTATTTCGTATGGATGCCACCGTGGTCGTACCCCCGTAGTACCTAATGATGGCAAGCCCAGTCACGTCGGCCGCGATCGCATCCTTGGAGGCGACCACGACGTTCGAATCCATCATCGTGCCGGACTGGGGACCACCGGTGACCATGCACCGGGTGGCATCGAGCACGACGAAATCCTCTTTCCTGATCAAGTGTGCTTCCGCAGCTTTGTTGTGAAGGTTACCATTGTGCAAGTGCCGAGGATCGGTTTGCTGCAGATCGGTGTGCCTCAGGATGTTTCCAAACCAAGCCTTCAATGCCATGCTGAAGTTTGCACTGCCGTGCGCCTTGCAGCGCGGAACGTTGATGATGTAGTCGGCGGTGTACACAGTGTTGTAGAAGTCCAAACCAACCGTCCAAGCCGTGGCCAGGGTGTGCGTGCGGTTGGTGTAGGCAGTACCGGCCAGATCCAAAGCCGTTGCGCCTTCCGCGGTGCAAACGGCGGTGACTCCATTCGTCTGCATGTTGGGCCCCGCAGGCGACGCAAACGCGTCCTCGCAGACGGTGATGCTCGTCGCGCCAGCGGCCTTGACGGCCTGGATGACACCGCGAATCACTTCGGGGTTGGTCGTGCCGGAACCCGTGTCGATTTGGTTCGGCCTGATAACGACGGTCTTTCCCGTCAGATCCGGCAACCCGATCTGCGCTATTGCAGCCTTAGTGGCCGCTGCCACGCTCGTGTTGCGCGCCAACGCAACGAGTGGCGTCGTGCCGGTGCCGGCACCGCCAGTCGCAGCACCGCCGGCAGACGCACCACCTTGAGTTGCCGTACCGCCGGTTGAGGCACCGCCAGCAGCTTTGCCGCCCGTTCCGGCACCGCCGGCAGCTTTGCCGCCCGTTCCGGCACCGCCGGCAGCCTTGCCACCCGTGGAAGTGGCACCGCCATTGTTGGCAGAGCCACCCGTAGCAGCGCCGCCGTTGCCGGTTGCTCCACCGACGCTCGAACCACCGTTACCCGTGGCACCGCCGTTACCCGTGGCACCGCCGTTACCCGTGGCACCGCCGTTACCCGTGGCACCGCCGTTACCCGTGGCACCGCCGTTACCCGTGGCACCGCCAACGCCCTGCTCCTGCTGCGAGGTGCTGCTGTTGTCGCCGCATCCGATGCCTGCCAACACGGCGGCTCCGATCGACACACCAAGAAAATCACGACGCGTAATGTCTTCGACCTTGCGCTTTGCCACTTTACACCTCCGAGATGGCACGAGAACAATTGCTTGTCCGTGGTTTTAGCACAGCTCTCGCCCGAGCATAGCTTGGAGCTTAGCCAATCGGTCGCATATCCACGGTTGATTCTAGAGCGACCAAATGTTTCCCAGACTACTGCGTGCAATCGATGGTCGAACGCTGGCAATACGTAGTGTCTGCGCGATTGGCAGACCGGTCACGCGACATCGTCTTCGGCAAAATCTGCATCGAGTTTCGACAAGGCTCACTTGGTGCCACCGCGACACACACATCGACTAGGTCCTCCATCCGCAGGCGACGTGGCTCCAATCACTTCATAAGCGCGGCAGAATCGCGTTTGCGATTTCGGGCGGAAAAAAAGTGCAGCCTCAAGCGTAGCACTCGAAGTCAATATCGTGCCACGACCATTTCTGCGTGCCTGCGCCGCAGTTGCACGTCTACGCAACCGTGTTGAGCTGGATCTCGTTTCCAGCAATTTCCTAGAGTTTCTCTAATCGGATCCGAGACTAGACGTACGTGCTCGTCTACGCACGTACGATTAACCACTCCAAACGCCGCCACACCAACCAGACCAGCGTTGTCGTCGAGGGCGACTTGCTTGTGGACGTAATGGTTGAAACTGTCGTGATAGTCGTCGAGGTTGGGCCCGCTACACGCCCACTCACCAGCGAGATTCGGAATTGGCGCGAGTCGGAGAGCTGCGGAGTCATCGCGTCCCAAGCCAAATCACGCTCATTTCCCCGGGCAGTGCGATGCTGCAGTCACGTTGGGGGGTTCTTGCCCCAGCTGACAATGTACGAACGAGACTGTCACGGTGTGGCGAAAGATCCCCCGCTTCTCGATGCAGCTAAGGCCCTTCAGGTTGGCGTTGGTTGATACGAGCGGTGGCGTACCCTTCGACGTCGGTGGCGCGACGCCCGGCTTGCCTAAGTTGGTTCGCTTTGCGGTAGGGTCACGAAGAATTCGGTCTGTTCATCCGTCGAAGCGTAGTCAATGTGTCCACCCATTAAGTCGACGAGCATCTTAGTGATGGCGAGCCCCAGTCCCGAACCAGAGCGGGTCTGTTGGTTCGAGCCATCCACTCGTGAGAAGCGACTGAACATTCGACTCCGAAATTCGTCGGGGATCTTGTGGCCGCAACTGATCACCGAAATGACCCAATTTTTCTCGCGCGGCCCGAGCCGTACCAATACGTCAGCGTCCGGGTTGCCATACTTTGCCGCGTTCGATAGTAAGTTGAACATGATCTGAAGAAATCGGTCGCTATCAACATTTGCGACCGCAGAGTCACACTCGGCGTTGACAACGAAACGCACGCCGAATTCCTGAGCGACCGGCGTTACCTCTTGGACGGCGCGACTTACCAAAGCCACGAGGTCAGTGTGGCGACAGTACAAGCGCGTACCGTTACGCATCATCTGCTCGATGTCCAAAATGTCATTGGTCAGGCGAGATAGCCGTTCGGCATTCTTCAACGAGACGTCGACAAGCCTTGCTGCTTCGTCGGTCAGTTGCCCAAGAATTCCGCCTGCAAGCAGGCCCAACGTGCCTTGAATGGCCGTCAGTGGAGTCCGCAGTTCGTGGCTGACCGTAGAAACGAACTCGTCTTTCAGACGCTCGAGCAGCTTGCGCTCCGATACGTCTCTGACCACGAGGATGACATCCTCGTTCGCACCGGGGACAAACCTCGCCTCAAAATCCAGCGTCACGGCCCCACGCGTCAACTGATACTCGTGCGATACACCAGCCCCCGTGGTGGTCACCTCAACGATAATGCTTTGGAATTTGTGCCCCAACTCCGGCGGAAAGACCTCGATTAGTTCGCGTCCAATCGAATCTTGGCGCGGCGTGGCGCTGTTGGTTGCGTCGGAACTGTGCACGTCTCGGACAATTCCATCACGGGATACGCGAATGACAGTATCTGGTAAGCCTTCGACGAAGGCCCTGAACCGCGATTCGTTGCGACGCAACTCAGCTTCCATCGATTTGCGCGCCGTGATATCTGTTTCGACTGCCACGAAACCGCTAACTATGCCATCGGGGCGAACGATTGGGCGACAATCAATATCGAGCCAGTACTCGTGCCCGTCCTTGCCGCGGTTGAGTACTTCCACCTGAAATCCTTCGCCGGCGACGATCGCTTGACGCATTTGTGCGAGCGTGCCGCGGTCAGTCTTCTCGGTCTGGACAAGCGGGCCAATCTTCATTCCCCGCACTTCCTCGAACGTGTAACCAGTCAATCTCGTGAATGCCTCATTGACCCATTCTGCGCGCGCAGCTGCGTCTGTAATAATGACGATGTTGTGCGTTCGGCTAGCGACCAGAGCAAGCTTTTCGAGCTCGGCGGTGACGCGTTTTCGCTCGCTGATGTCCTCGGCTATCCCCATGAAGCCCACGAGTCGGCCTCGCGGATCGCGAATCCCTGTGACGGTCAAGGCTACCGGAAAACTCGTCCCGTCTTTGCGCACGTACGACCACTCGCGCGTCTCAGGCTTGCCCGTCCACGCCGCGTGAACGAAAACCGAAAAACCTGGTTCGATTCCGAGTTCGCTCGCTCTGGCTGCGACCTCACCCGGATCGTGAAGGATACTCGGCGTCTGCTTGCCCACCACTTCGTGGCTTTTCCAGCCGAGCATGTGCTCCGCGGCAGCATTGAACGTATGAATCGTGCCATCAAGATCAGTGCCAATAATGGAAACGTTCGCGCCGTCGAGCACAGCGGACTCTCTGGAGTAAAGTCGCTGCAGTTCCCGCTCTCGGGCAACACGCTCTGTAATATCGATGAAGCTGGTGACCACACCAGATTCATCTGGAAGCGGACTCGAGGAGGCGAGGATCCAGCTGATACTTGCTTCGGGTTTTTCGATACCGATGACGACATCGTGCTGAGCCTCGCCAGTGCGCAGCACAACTGCGGCTGGGTGGTCTTGGCTTGGCAGCGGCACGCCATCTTCCCGCAGGTATTGCCGCCCAGGCTCGATGAGCGATGAGCCCAGTATTTGGTCTTGGCTCAACCCGAGGAGGACTGCGGCTTGGGCGTTTGCCCAAATCGGCCTGCCCTGTCTGTCCTGAACGACGATCCCTTCCTTCAGCGACCGCGAAATCAGCGAGAACTTCTCCTCGCGCAACGTGGCCGAATTGAGCTTCAAACTGGAGATGCTGGTGCGATCCATGGGCTACCGCTGCCTTTTTTTCGCGTGCTGTCGGACGAGCTCCGACACGTTTTGGCTCAGCTGCATCGGGTCAAAGGGCTTTTGTAGGACCCCAATGGCGCCATGTGCAAGCAGTTCCAGAATCTCGCGACTCTGCACTTTGGCAGTCAAAAAAATTGCAGGAGTCTCGAGGAATTCGGGCATCTCTCGAAGCTGCATGAGTGTCGCTGGACCGTCCAAATGGGGCATCATGACATCCAGCACGAACAGGTCCGGTTTGAATTCGCGGACCACTTGCAGTGCCTCCTTGCCCGATGCGCAAGTGTTCACAGTGTACCCTCCCACTTTTTCTAGCGCCACCTTGGCCACCAATCGCAATGCCAGCTCGTCCTCCACGAGCAGGATGCGCAACGGGAGCATCATTCGTCTCCGAGTTGCGGGCAAGAGCCGGCGTCCGAGCAGATTACGCGATTGCGCCCTGATTCCTTGGCAGCATAGAGGGCCCGGTCTGCACGGTCCCAGAGACTCGCAGGTGTTTCATTCTCCAAAAGCTCTGCAATTCCTGCGCTGAAGGAAACGGTGAAAGGCCCCTTCACGGTACCGTAGCGTAAACTCGAAAATGTTTGGCGTCGTTCGTTGAGAAGCTGTTGGGCTTCAGCGCCCCGGGTAGCCGGGAGAATCACCGCGAATTCCTCGCCACCGCAGCGCCCGATGATATCACCCTGTCGAGCCCGTCGCCGTAGGACCGTCGACAGTGAGCGCAGGACGCGATCCCCCGTCGCATGTCCATATTCGTCATTCACCCGCTTGAAATGGTCAAGATCCAAGATGGCGAGCGCGAGCGGCTCCCCGCGACGGTGCGCAACATCCACCTCAAGTTCGATTCTCTCGATGGTTCGTGCATGCGAGAATAGCCGCGTCAAACTGTCGCGGTCCATGTAAGAGCGGAGTGCTCGCGACCGGTTCAGTCGCGACGACACCACCGCGACCAGGGTGGCTGGCTCGACTGGCTTCACGAGAAAGTCGTCCGCCCCAATTTCAAGCGCCAAACGAGCTTGCGCTGGTTCGTCGACGGCCGTCAAAAATACGATCGGCACCCCGACCATGCGGTCATCGTGGCGCAGTACGGCCGCCAATTCCAACCCGTTGCAGTGGGGAAGCCGCATGTCCATGAGCACCAGATGAGGTCGAACGTCTGCAGTTACCTCGAGAAGTGCCTGAGGATCGTTGAGAACTGTCACCACGAGACCGCTTCGTTCCAACACTGCTGCTGTCGCTCGCGAAACGAAGTGGTCATCGTCAACGACTAGAACGCGCGGTACTTCGAGTTCAAGCGGAAATAGCCGTTCCATGGCGGCCGCAATTTCCGGTGCGTCCGCCTCCATCGACACGGTGGCCCGACAGCCCACCCGAACGGCGGCTAGCCTGGCCTCGAGATTCGCATAGTCCAAGACCGTGATGATATCGGCCTTGGGGTAGAGATTTCGAATCGCTTCCGCATGATTCAACGTGCAAACGAAAGCCAGTGGTGTGATCGGGAACCGTGTTGGGCTATCACACCCGACGACCAAGAAGCCAAATTGCTGCAGGGTATTGAGGATCGATTGACGCGTGGCCACATCGTCAATCACAACGACGATTGGCACGGCCGCCCAGCGACCATGTGGCTGGGGGTAGCGACTAGACGTTGGCGGATCGGTGTTCCGAGGTGCGCTTGTTGCGGGTCGCGATATTTTTGGCCTCGAGATCTCGACAAGTTCACTCGGGCTGTGTTGAGCCTCAAGGATGAGCGCGAACGCGTCCAACATGCTACATTGCCACGTTGCCCCCGAACGCGGCTGCGCCAAGAGGCCTTCGAGGTGCCTCGCTGCCCGCGTTAGGCCATCCATACCGAAGGTTCCGCCGCTGCCCGCTAGGCGATGGGCGAGTTGTTTGGGTTGTTCGAGTGATGCAGGGTCATCCGCTCGCGCCGAAGCGCAGGCTTCACCCAAGGTGTCGAGCAAGCTTGGCAGGGTAGCGGCGAACGCTCGCCTCAGCTTTGCGATCAGCTCTTGTGCTTCCTCAATCGGTGGGTTCGAATGGGCCGCGGTCACGTCGGCACCAATACGGCGATCCCCCCGCTGCCTTGAGTGGGCCCAAGCCCTCACAGCCAAGTTGCAAGAGTGGGCGCTTGCCCGACACTTGGTGTACCGCGCGAAGTATTCAGCGAATCGTCGCGACCTCTTCGTGAGCCGCGATCGAGCGTTAGTTTTGGTGAGTGGGACGTTTTGGGTTCATAGCGGCCAACGCTGCGGCATGAGCCCAAACGAAAGGCCACCCCGTGAGGCGGCCTTTCGACTCTCCGCAGCCAAACCGTTAATGGCTACTTGACCAACAACGGATTCGGGAAGTTACCGGTGAGGAACATCAACGTGTAAACGCCGATCGACTCTTGGTAGTACTTGTCGTTCATGATCGCGGTCGAAATCGCTTCTTCGATTGCTTCGCGACGGATGCCACTCGTCGTCTTCTTGTCGTTGTCGAACACGCTCACGTACGCGCTAGCCATTGTGCCGACGAAGTACGAGTTGTGGCCAAATCCAGGATCACACGCGGTAATGGTTCCGCTCGCCTGGAGTCGATCGCAGATCGAAGAGTAGCGATTGGCGTTGGGCTCGACCGGGTTGTTCTTGTAGAAGTTGGCGAAGAAGTCTTGAATGAGATCGATCTTGGCCTGCATCCGCGACTTGGGCTTGTAGTGCTGCGACGAACCGGGCTGATTCTCAGGTAGATCGGCGCGATTACCGAACCATGCCGCGTCGATGCCCACGCGCCACATATAACGAGCCCAGTTGTAGTTGTCGACCGACGAGGAACACGGCGCTGCCCAGGTGCCGTTGTCGGATGTAAGGGCCGGGTTCACGCCAGCCTGATCGTAGCAACGCTCAAGCTGCTCGTAGACCGACTCAGCTGCCTTGTACCAGTAGTCACGATGGGCTTTGAGTTGGTCGGCGGTGTACGACTTCGGGTCCATGTACTTCTGCAGGAAGTCACCGAAGACGCGGAAGTAGCCTGGAGGGTAGTAGTTAATGAAGGTCTCACCGTTGGCGCCTGGCGTGTAGGTGCAAGGCTTGCTGTTTGGATTGCCCTTCTCGTAGTACTGGCAGTTCTTATCGGCCGTGTCGCCCTTGCCGCCAAAAACCCACTTAGGATCGTAAACTGGGTTCAGCTCACACTCCATCTTGAGCAACCAACTGATCGCCGCCTGCCGGTACTCTGGCCACTGCAGCGCGCCATAAACGAGGCCGATGGCAATATCGACGTCGCCGTCAAAAGCGCTGTCGCCCTGCCCACTGCAGGCTTCGTTGTCTGGATCACAGGGCGTGTCGAGGGCCCGGCAGCGCGCTGGGCCTTCCCACATCCAGCCCATGAGGCCGCCACAGTACTTCTTCGCGCTCTGCCCGAGGTAGTGCCGAACGAAGCTCCAGAGTTTGTCGAAGGTTGGCTTGTCACCAATTGCCGCCGAGATCGCAATGCCATAGCCCTGGCCTTCGCTGACCGTCGCCGGCGGATCGGTGTGCACTCGCGCCGTGCCAACACCGCAGGCATCTGCATCGTAGCGCAGGTAATTCGTCTTCCAGATCTCGTAGCGCTCCTGAACCAAGTAGTTGAATAGCTGTTGGACCTTTTTGGGCTCTGGGTACACCGCCGCGAGCGTGATGCCATTCGGGTAGCCATAGCCGGTTTCGTCGTAGGGGAACCAACCGCCGTAGCCAACTTGGGTGGTGGTTGGCGGAGGCTTGACGGCACAGGCTTCGTCGTTCCAGTCGCCGGTCGCAGACCAATCACCACCAACACCATCCGGATAGTAGTTGAAGTTCTTGAAGGTGCCGTTGTAGTCGGGCTTGCCGTAGTACCAACGGATCCAATACTCGCCAACCTTGTCCGGGAAGGCTCGTTCCTGAACCGTGTTCCACTCGGTGCGGCCATCGGTGACGGTCTTGTCAACGGCGCGCCAGGTCGAGCCAGCAACGAAGTATTTGTCCGGCACCTGGCAGTTGTACCAGGGACGCTCGGCTTCACGAGTGCAGGTGACGTTCTCGCTCCCACCGTTGGCGCCATTGTTCTTCACCTCGAGGATGAGCCACGATGGCATCAAGTCATTCGAAGGGAAGAACGTGAAGATCTTCTGCCCGGACCAGATGTAACGGAAATGCACCGTGTGGTAGCCCGAGGGCACTGGCGGATTGCAAGGATCGATCTTGACGTCGCCGCCGCCACAACCGGCGTAACCGGGGCCGGGATTCTGCTTGTAGAAGCGATAGGAGTCGGGGCGGTTCGAGTAATTGAGACAGGGCGTGCCCTGGCCGGCCCAGGCGATGTTGTCTGGCGGACCTGCGTAGGCCAACCAGTATTCGTCCTGTTCGCGCACTGGCAGCTTCGCGCCAGTGGCGGACACGTTCTTCGTCTGGTCGGAACTACTCATGTACCAGACGTCCAACGACTGCCCTGCGACCCAAGCCGAGTTCGGAATGAGCACGTAGTACCAAGGACAATCGCCGTTCTGCAGTTCGAGCATGGCCTCCATGATGCATTGGCCACCCTGCAACCTGAGTGTGGTCGGGTAGGGCGGGGTCGAGAAGCCCATCTTCATCTGTTCGCAAGCCGTCCCGGGGAACCCAGTCTTGCTTGGATCGCCCCAGAACCAGCGGATGTGCAGCTTGGTGTAGCCCGTTGGAATGCTCTCGTCGGGTGCACCTGCCGGACAGAGGCTTGCGGCAACGGCGTTTCGATCCGAAGTTACGCGGAACCCACCAGCTCCGACGCGCGCGGCGGTGTAGTCGGCCGCAATTGTGGAACTAGTCCCCTGGTAGTCGATCCAAACGTCGCTGGCCGACGAGAGGCTAGAGATGTTGAAGATCCCCGAGGTGTCTTGAGTGCCTGCGCAGCCGTCAGGGCCCATTACGCCAAGCCGGAACTGGTTCAAGTACGGGATTGGCGCACACACCGAATACCAATCGCAACCCTTGCTCTCAGCACGAGCTGCAGTCGGCGTCCACATACTCGTTTCGATCAGCAATACCGCCAATGGCCGCTGATCGAGCGTGCCCTTGGTCGGATTTGCCAGCTTCGACCAAATATCGCGCACGTGGATGCGGATGGTACCCGCCGGGCACGTGAAGGTTTCCTGAAGCGGCGGCTGCCACACGTCGGGCGCACCAGCATCGGGCGCAGTCCATTCGATGACTTTGTTGCAGTCAGCAGTACCAGTCGTGGCTTGCACCGACTTCGGCGCGCTCGGCGCGTTGAGCGACGTGAGCGGCTTTTGGCCACCCAAGATGGTGTAGGTGCTACCACCGTCGCAATTGTCGGGCGTCGGCACGACCGCGCAACCAGCGTCACCACAAAGGCTGCCGAGCACCGCGGTGCTGGTGCTAGTGGGCGAAACCGTGGGCGTAGTGCCAGGCCCCGGACCCGTGGTCCCGATCAGGGCACCACCACCATTGCTGGTGGAGCAACTGACCGCCATCCCGACCGGGATGGTTACTGCGAGCATGATGAGCGAAAGCCAAGTCCAAGGACGCGAAAGCTGAACCGTCATCCGATACCTCGAGGAGAGTGCCTAAGCTTAGTCGATCCGACGCAGTAACCCCAGGCCGTGCCGATCAATATACGCATTTGGCGTGGTAACGCCCAGGAAACCTGCCCTAGGCGCAACTGCTGCGGGAAAGTGCCGCGCCTCTAGTTGCCGCATCACCGCGCAAGTCGTCACAAATTGCTGGAATCGTACGGGTCCCGCGTGCCCGGCCCACGCCGCACTGACAAAAATGTCAGGGGACTGCCGAATTCGCACCCGATCGTCTAATTTCAGCCAGACCGGCCAGGGTGAAATCCGACGTTGGCGGCTAGCATCCGAGCTGGACGTGGAGCAATAACGGAGTGAGCCAATGCGAAACCTAGCTTATCTCGGGATGTCGGTTGCTTTGGGCTTGTGCGTCGGGGTTACGAATTGCGCGACCAGTGACGGAAACCCACTCCTCGGGTCGAAAGGCGGCACGACAGGTTCTACTACTAGTCCAGGTGGCACTTCGGTTCCAGGTAGCGGTGGTGGTACTTCCATCATCATCGGCGCCGGTGGACAAACGGGCGGTGTCTTCGCCAGCACCGAGCCCACTTGCACCCAATGCACGGACTTTCCGTCGACGCCGATCGTCGAAGCCGGCGCAGAAAAAGGCCCAACGTCATTTGGCGGCAGCGCGTCGGGAACTGGGCCATGCATCATCGAGCCCGAACCGGGAACGCTCTTCCCCCGCAACTGGTTGCGCCCGCGGCTGAACGTGCAGGGCGGCACCAAGACCGGTCTCTTCCAGATTACAATTCACGCCGATCGCGAAGTCAACGATCTGGTAGTTTACACGACGAAGTTGCCTTGGGCGCTGCCGAAAGACCTTTGGGTCAAGCTTGCCACCAACGTAATGGAAGAAGACGTCACCGTTACCCTGCGCCAAAGCCAAGGCAGCTCGTTTTCCGAGAGCAAGACCAACTTCCGCATTGCGCCCGTAGAAGCTGGCGGCAGCATCGTCTTTTGGCATGCGACCGCAACCGATCCAGGCACAGACACCTCCGCACTCTTTGGTTTTGCGCCCGGCGATGAGGGCGTCGCCAGCGTATTGTTGCCGGGTCAGGTCAAAACGCCGATGTACGGCAGTTCCGGCGCGCCCAAGAACACGCCTGGAGTACCCGCAGCGGGCGTGGGTTGTGTTGGCTGTCACACCTCGACCCCCGACGGCTCGGCCGTCACCTTCGACGACTTTTATCCTTGGAATGTGGCGATTGCCAGCGTGAACCCGGGCGAGACAGGCAACATCCCGACCTACGTTTCCCAAGCAGGCCGCATGATGGCGCAGTCACCGTGGCAAGGTGTCACGACATTCTCGGTGGCCGACTGGGCCACGGGGAAACGTCGCTACGTCACCTCGTTCGTGAAGCGCACGATGAGCACCAGTCCGTCCGACTCGTGGTCGTTTTGGCCCGGACAAGACTCGTACGCCACGGCCAGTAACGACGATCTGATTTGGGTCGATCTCGCCGGCGCGGGAACGGTTGACGTTACCAACGGTTCGAGCATCGGGGCCTCGCTGGTGGGCCTACGCGGCACGCTTTGGGACATCATGCTTCGCTCTGGGGATCCGCGCGCCGCGGTGACCCCAGACTGGAGCCACGATGGCCTGACGATCGCTTACACTTCGACGGATTCGACGAGTGACGGTCGCGTGGGCAAGGGCCCCAAGGGCCCCAAAGCGCCCACCGCTGTAGATGTATACGTCGTGCCCTTCGATGGCGGCAAGGGCGGTGCCGCAACGCCGCTGAAGGGTGCCAGCGATCCGACGGCTTTCGAATATTACCCTGATTTTTCGGCAGACGATCGCTATGTGGCTTTCAATCGTCTCGCAACGGCTGTGGACGACGTCTACTACCGCAAGGAGGCCGAACTCTACATCGTGCCCGCGGCTGGTGGTGACGCAATTCGACTCGCCGCCAACGATCCAGCGCAGTGCGCGGGCCTCGCTGGAAACACAGTGCGCAACAGCTGGGCCAAGTGGTCACCCTCAGTCCGCGATGCCAAGGGCAACAAGTACTACTTTTTGACGTTTTCGTCCGCGCGCTATTCGACGATGTACATCAAGGCACAGCGCCAACCAAACAACGATATCACGACAGTTCAACCGAATCCCTACTCGACTGCGGACAACGTAATTCCTGTCTCCGAGCTATTCCTGACGACGATCAAGGTCGATGCTTCGGGTAAAGTCACGACCTATCCAGCGGTCTACCTCTGGAACCAGAACAGCTTGGTTACGACCGATGCCAGTGGAAAGGCTGTCGCAACGCCTGCCTATGGCCTCAACGTCACTCCTGCTTGGGACGAATTCGTGATCCCACCGGTGCCGCCAATCGTCCTACTCTAGCCGTCAATTGTCCCCCGATCGAGCCCCGAGACTTGAGCATACGCCGCCGACTCGACTGATCGAAAAGTTTGAGAAATACTGACCATCGCTTGGCCAGGACTTACGGAGCACGTAGTGACCCAGATGACGCCCAGACTTCCGCGCTTAACTCACACATCGGTCTATTTCTTCTTTCTGCTTGCCCTCGCACAATCGTTCGCCGCCGGCTGCGGTGGCTCCGACGATC
>Ga0302323_100001209_pt1 | contig 20927 bp, 19 predicted proteins | sample Fen_T0_3_FD_201950 | JGI IMG/M metagenome (GOLD analysis project Ga0302323, IMG submission 201950) | Peat permafrost microbial communities from Stordalen Mire near Abisko, Sweden - Fen_T0_3 | ecosystem: Environmental > Terrestrial > Soil > Wetlands > Permafrost | place: Sweden: Abisko... | reverse complement strand
GACGGACATGCGAGCTGCTCTCTAGTGGCGTGCTCCGACGGTGGAGCAGCGGGCAACTTCAGCTGCAGCTACGACGGCAAGTCGTTCCTGCCCGGCATCACCTTCCCGTCGACCGACAACTGCAATGTCTGCGAGTGCACTTGGCGTTGGTACCACGATGTCGGCCCCGGTCCCTTCGAGGCCGCCTGCACGCTGAAGAAAGACTGCTCGGATTCTCCCGACGGTGCATCTTCACCGATCGATGCGGGAGCCGACGGCTGTGTCTACGACGGCAAGAGCTACCCGCCTGATGTGTATTTCCAGTCTGCAGACGGATGCGACGAATGCCACTGCCGCCTCGATGGCCAAGTCGCATGCACGTTTCAGCACTCCGGCTGTCGACGGGACGCCGGCCCAGCCGCTGGGCAATAGGCTCGATAATCGCGCGTGACGGGCGCGACTATCGCTGCCGGCAACGAAGACATTTTGCAGTTTCTGTTCGCAAGTGCGACATCCTGGAAACTGCGAGGGAACTTGGCGTTGAGGCAGGGTGGCTTGGAACAAGTGATAGGACCATCGACTGGCGGGGGCCCGCATCGTACGCGTCACCCACCCACGGGGCCACCGCAAGGGCCATCGTAGACGGCTTGCCACTGGCCGTTCCTACACAACAAGGCCACCGCGCCGACCAGGACGCCACCACTGGCGCACACGTCTTTGTCGACGGCGGGATCGCACGCGCATCCCACCGCGCCGGCCCGGTAAGCCGACGAAAGATTAGCGGTCGGGCTGTAGCAAGTCCCCGTCGCGTCGAGAGCGTGGCCGGCGTCGAGACCGGGCATGCAAGGGCCGTCGATCACGGCGAGCCACTGGGCATCTCGACAGACCAAAGCTACCTCGCCGGCCGAGCCATCGCGGACGCACACGTCGTTGTCCACGGCGGGATCGCACGCGCATCCCACCGCACCAACCTGGTAAACCGAGGAGAGATTGGTGGTCGGAGCGTAGCAAGTCGCAGCCGTATCGACGGGGTGGCCGGCGTCGGGACTGGGCGGCATGCAAGGGCCGTCGTAGACGGCTTGCCACTGCGCATCTCTACACAGCAAGGCCACCGCGCCGGCCGAGCCATCGTGGGCGCACACGTCTTTGTCGACGGCGGGATCGCACGCGCATCCCACGGCGTCGACCTGGTAAGCCGAGGAGAGGTTGGAGGTCGGACTGTAGCATGCCACCGCTGTATCGACGGAAAGACCGCCGTCCGGGCCGAACGGGCTGCTCGTGTTCCCCCCGCAGGACAAGAGCAAACATGCAAGCGAAGCAAGGAGAGTGTGTCTAGCCATCTTGGTTCCTCGTTTCAACGGTACCATGGTCTGCAACGACGGTCCGTCTCGCCCCGCCCCTTGGGTGTGATGGCAACCACCGCTCCGAGAATTCGCGAGTCGACGCTTACCGGGCGTGCTTGCGCGGCGGCGAGAAGCAAGCCCGCGAGTCCGTTTCGCTACGGCTACCGTTACGTCTCGCTGCCAAGAAGCTTTTCCATCCACAGTACCGGCACTCGGGTCGGGGCACCAGCAAGGCGCCCCGATGCGCCTCGCTCCCGGTATCCGGCCCGTCGGTAGAACTCGACCGCGTTCAAGGACATGGCACCGCACAGCCGCTCGCAGTGGGCGGCACGCGCACGCGATTCGACGGCCGCGAGTAACGCGCGCCCTACGCCTTGGCCCTGAAAGCCGGCGTCCACGAAAAGCGCGCGCAGCACGCCGGTCCTAGGATCGATTTGCGCCACACCGACCAGGCGCCCGCCGGTTTCCGCCACCAGCGTTTCAAACGGCGCCAGCGCTTCGATGAACAGCGAAGACGCATAGGACAGGTAGACCGATCGGCGCTGACGCTCGTCGTAGACGTCGCGGCAACCGTGTTCGAGAGCGCGCTCGATCAAGCGAAGGATGCCCGGGACATCCTCGAACCGCGCAAGCCGCATGGACGTGGAGGGCGCGCCCACCGGCGCAAGCTCGCGTTGCTTCATGATGGAAGCTTGGCACCGGCGCCAGGCATTTGCCCGGCGGTTGTCAGGAACGCCCGCGCAGGCCTTCTCGGGACTCGCTATCGGCGACCGGGTCCGCCCCGGTTTTCATGGTCCCTGTCGGGTGCTGGTCCCCGTCTCGGGCCGCCCGTCGGTCCACCGCCGCGAGGTCCCGGCTGACCGGGTTGGAAGCCTCGGCCGTCTTGTCTCGGCTGGCCACGCGGCCCTTGGTATTCCCCGCGCATCCCGCGTGGCGGCTGGCCCTGGGGACCCGGCTGCGGGCCACGCATGGGCATGGGGCCTCCCGGTCTCCGCTCCATTCGTTGAGCATCCCCCCTGGGCCCGACGGGCCGCGGCTCCATGCCGCGAACGCCCCGCTGTTGCCAGTGCTTGTCCCTATCCCAACCACGCCAGTTGCGCTGCAAATCGCCGTGCGCGATGCGCTCGTGATTCCACTCGCGTCCTCTCCAGCGGTGATCCCGGTAGTCATTCCGCCATCCGGGCGGCACGTTTCTGTAGAAGGGCGGCGGCGCCTGACGATAGAAGCCCCACCCGCGGTCGTAGTAGCGTGAACGATACCAGCGCCCTTCCCACGGACGCCACCACCAGCCCTGGCTGAAGAAGATGTCGGCTTCGACATCGGGCACGGCGTAGACATTGGTCTCAGGGATGGCCACCACCTCCGGCGGCGAAGAAAAGACAACGGGCGGAGGCAGAGGCACGTTGATGCCGACGCTCACGTCAACCTGCTCTCTCGCGGAAAGTGGAACGAGAGCTGCCGCGAGCAGAAGCAGCGTTCCGATCATCGCCTTTTTCATTCCTGATCCTTTCACGGTGGTCCGATGGCGGATCTTACGCCATCTGGGGCCCCAGCGCTTGCCGACAGCGCCCGAACCTGGCAGATGAGGCGGATCGTCTGTTGCCAGCAACGACTGACGCAAAGGCGTCAACAGAGTTGGCAAGCGAAGGCAGTGCGTGGCGAGCTTGTTTGGTCATCCCGACCTGTACAGGAGGTTCGATTCTTGCTCTCATCCAGGTGCAGGACTTGGTGAATCAGGAACCGCCAGGAGACAGGTCATGCCCGCATGAAGAACAGGCCCTCGGTCGTCGCGTGGTTCGGGACCGCTTGTCTCATGATGAGCGTCGGCTGCAAGCGAAGCGACACGATCGGGCAGCCTTGCGATCTGACGGTAGACGCTGGCCCCGCCCAGGGCGTGGTCAATTTGAAGGCCGACAGATGCCAGACAGGGCTTTGCCTCAAACCGGTGCAAGCTGCCGAGGCAACCGTCGTCGATCCGCCCACCGGGGCGACCTGCACCGACGCGTGCAGCAGTGATTCCGACTGCAGCGGCGGGCTCCGCAACCCGAGCGATGCACAGGACAGTCGCTGCAAGGGCGGCTTCGTCTGCGGGGTGCCCTTCGTGGTTGGCCCGCTCTGCTGCAGACACTACTGCCTTTGCAAGGACTTCTTGGCTGCCGACGGCGCCCAGATGCCGGTCGCATGCAAGGGGCCAGACGCTCTCGCCAGTTGCCAAAGCGCCGCGGGCAGCGCTGCAGCCGCGGGAATCGGGCAGCAAACCGATCTGTCCATAAGCGTGGCGCCTGTCCGCCAACTCGACATGGTATTCATGATCGACAACTCGCCTTCGATGGCGCCCAAGCTGAACAAGCTCGCGCAACAGTTCCCCAAGCTGCTCGAGACGCTCAAGGATCCTTCCGACGGAAGCTATCCCGACCTCAGGGTCGCGATCATCGACAGCGACCTCGGCACGGGCGGGGCCTACCAGAGCGGCTCGTGCGGTCCAAACGCCAGTTCCGACGGTAGCGCGAGCTTCGGCGACCTCGGCAACTTTCAAATGCGCGGTGCCGTCGGCTGCGGTGCCAGCGCCGACGCGCTCTGGCTCGACGAATATGCCCATGGAAAACCAGCGAGCTACGACCGGACGATGGACATCAGCCAGGTCTTCGGGTGTCTGGCCGGAAATCTCGGGGCACGCGGGTGTGGTGAAGAGCATCAGCTGCAATCCTTCGAGCTCGCTCTGGCTGCAAAGGACCTCCACCAGAATCAGAGGGGCGGATTGCAGAACGCATTCCTCCGCCCTGGGGCCTACCTGGGACTGGTCATCCTCAGCGACGAGGACGACTGTTCGGCGGCAACCAACGTCGGAATGTTCGGTGACAAGCCCGAGCTGCACGGCGAATCGACCAGCCTCCGCTGCGCGACGCGCGCCCACCAATGCCATGGCGTGAATCTGGCCGACGCACCTCCCGGCTATCCCACCAGCGCCAAATTCGAAGCCAGCTTTGCCGACTGCGCGGCACGAAGCGACGCGTGTCCCAATGCTACGGACGGCAACGCCGCAACCGACGCCAGCCAGCCCACCACCTGCAGCCCGCTCGAGGACATCCACCACCTAGCCCAGCAGATCAAGGCGCTCAAGGCCGACCCGGACGACCAAATCGCGGTGGCCGGGATCTTCGGATGGCCGCGCACCGGTGCCAACGGTCAACCCGACATGGCCAATGCAAAATACAAGATCGACCTCGTGCCCGGCCCTCGCCCCGAAGATGCCGACAACCAGCAGGGGCCAGAATGGGACTACTGGCCGGTCTGCTACGATCCCGACCACCAGCCGGTCGACACCACCGCGTTCGACGCGGATGCGTGGGGCTGGGGCGCGCAAGGTGGGCTACGCATCGCCGCCTTCATCGACGAGTTCGGCGCGAACGGCCTCAAGTTCAGCATTTGCGAGCGCGACTTCAGCCGAGCCATGGGGCTGTTTCGCGACACGATGCTAGTCAAGAAGGTTCAGGCCCTCTGCATCGACGCGAAGCTGATGGACGTCGATCCGTTAACCCCGGGGCTTCAACCCGACTGTCGCGTGGTCTATCGCGTGCCCGAGACCGATTCGACGACGGGCAAGATCACCTACACCGAATCATCCCAGGCGCTGCCGATCTGTTCGGCCGGTGCCACGCCAGACACCATCACTACCGACTGCTGGCAGCTGGTCATCGACTACCTCCAATGCCCAGTCAACGGACAACTCACCAATGTCGTCCGAACGGCTGCGGAAATCGCCAACGGCCCGCTTACGGCGGGGACGAAGATCGCAATGCAGTGCTGGACGTGTCCTGACCTCACGTCACGGCCAGGATGCGACGACTGAGCTCGGCGGGACCGGGGCGGTTCAGGCGTGGTGGGGCTTCTTGGCCGCCAGAAGCTCCAGGACTTTGCGCGCTGCTGGCTCCGAGGAAGCTGGATTCTGGCCGGTGACGAGGTTGCCATCGACGACGACGTTGGGATGCCAATCCTGCGCCTTGCTGTAGATGGCGCCGGCCTTTCGCAGGGAGTCTTCCACCAGGAATGGCACCACCCGGGTCAGCTTCGCGGCGGCCTCCTCGGTGTTGGAGAAACCCGTGACGTGCTTGCCCTTCACCAATGCGTTTCCGTTCTCCAGGTGAACACCGTGGAACACGCAGGGGGCGTGGCAGACCGCGGCCACTGGCTTTCCCGAGCTGAAGAAGTTCTCGACCAATCGGATCGAGTGGGGATCGTTGGCCAGGTCCCAGAGGGGGCCATGGCCGCCGGGAAAGAAAACGGCGTCGAAATCCTTGGCCCTGATCTCCGACAGCTTCGTCGTCGCGCCCAGCGCTTCGACAGCCTCGGCGTCCGCCTTGAAGCGCTGGGTGGCTGCAGTCTGGGCCCCAGGCTCATCGCTCTTCGGATCGAGGGGTGGTTGTCCGCCCAGGGGCGAGGCCAGCGTAAGCTCGGCGCCAGCATCCTTGAAAACGTAGTAGGGGGCGGCGAATTCCTCCAGCCAGAAGCCGGTCTTCTTGTCGGTGTTGCCCAGTTTGTCGTGTGACGTGAGAACCATCAATACCTTCATGTGCGATCCCTTTCCGCCGGTTTTGCCGTACGCCGTCGGGCACCCAAGGATGGAGGGGCCCGCGCCTGCCAGGATCCAAGCAGTAATCGGGCCAATTGGGCCACGGGGAAGAATCGCCGCGCTCGGAGCCGCCCCGCCCTGCCCAGCGCCGCCTACCCTCCATCGAAATGACCAACCAACACCTTCAATACGACGGCAATGGAACCGAGGCGGGAAAGTCGTGCGCGCGGTCTAGATACCGCCTTGTTCTATTCTCGCCAATCCTTGCCCGGCATGATTCTGCGCATGAACTCGTCGAACATGGGAACCGTGAAGGCCGTGTCACCGTGGCTCGGACTCCAGATCATCCCTTTGAGCATCAATTGACTCCGGGTCGGCGCCAAGGCCGTTACCTTGCGGTCGAGCTGGGTCGCGATGTCCCCCGAACGGTGAGGACCCGCACCCAACTCCGCCATAGCGCGCATGTAGCGCTTTTCGAGCGGCGTCAGACGGTCGAAGCGAACCCGAAAAAAGCTCGCGTCGAGCGCAGCAATGGCGATCTCCGAGGAGCTGTTGACGTCATGGATCGTGATGGGCGACTTGTGCGCAACCTCCCATGTATGCTTGCCCCACTCTTGCAAAAAATAGGGATAGCCCTGGGTTACTTGGACAATCCTTTCCAAGGCATTCGCTTGGAAAAGGACCCCCTCGTTCTCTGCGGGCTTCGCTATTGCCTCCTTCGCAGCCTCTTTCGCGAGCGGGCCGACTTCGGGAAAGTCGAACATGCGCTCGGCGTAGGACTTGGCGCTCCCCATTTGCCCCCGTAGCTGGGGAAGCCCTGCACCGACCAGCACCACCGGGCTCTGGCGCTGTGCCACCCTGTGCATGGCCGTGATGAGGGCGGCGAGCTCTTCTTCCTTAACGTACTGTAGCTCATCGATAAGCAACGTCAGCGCGGTGCCAGCCCCCTTCGCCGCCTGCCCCGCGGCTTCAAGGAGCGCCATCAAGTCATGCTCGAGATCGCCGTTGTCGGCCAACCCGGGCTCCGGATCGAAGTCGAGCCCCACTTCGATATCCGAATATTTCACCTTGAGAGCCTTCGCGAAACCGGCCAGTCCCTTCAAGGCTCGCTGGGCGAGCGACTTGGCCCGGCCGATCCGCGAAAGCCGCAAGAGAGCTGTGCGCAACTCGGGGGCAAGCAGAGCCGGCAGCGACCTACCCTCGGGAGCCTCGATTCGCAGCGTTTGGATACCGGAGGCTTCGGCGTTGTCCCTGATTCGGTCAAGCAGGACTGTCTTGCCGACACCACGCAACCCGACCATGAGAATGCTTTTCGCGGGTCTGCCTTCGCGGATCCTCTCGAGTGCAACACGGACATTCTCGAGCAAATCGTCACGTCCGACCAGGGCGGGAGGTTGAGTTCCCGCGCCCGGCGAGTACGGGTTTTGAACTGCATCCATGTCAGCTTTATACCAAGCTTAGGCAGTTTATGCCTCCAGCATAACTTATCTAAACTCCCAATAACTGGCCTGGTGCCGATTGAACAAGTCGGTACATCAGCGACATCGCACCAGGGTTCGAGGGGCGATGGCGGCGTTTAGCCGACCGTGTTACGATGAGCCACCATGGATTTGCAACACCTGCTGTTTGGGTACGGTTGGTATGCGTTGGCGAGCTTTCTGCTGTTGATACTGGCCTTCAAGAGTGTCGCAGTGGCGGGGGGCAGCCACTTCATCACGGTGGAGCGACGCTGGTTCGGCAAGCCCATGTCGGATGGCCGCACAGTGGCCCTGCAAGCCGAGGTCGGCGTCCAAGCGCGCACCCTGGGCCCGGGCATCCACATGCTCTTCCCCTTCCTGTACAAGGTCACCAAACACAAGTTCACCTTCATCGGGACGGCCCAGATTGGCGTCGTCCGCGCCATCACGGGGCTGCCCATGCCGGCCGGGCAGTTCTTCGCGCGCACGGTTGAATGCAACTTGTTCCAGGACGGCGAGGCGTTCTTGCGCAATGGCGGACAAAAGGGCCAGCAACTGGCCATCTTGCCGCCCGGCGAATACCAGATAAACCCGAACCTCTTCGTCATCGAAATCAAGAACGCCACCATGATCGACGAAGCTGAAGTGGGCGTGGTCGAGTCCGTAGCGGGCATGCCCTGCGCCGTCGGCCGCATATTCGCCGAACCCGTGGAATGCGATTGCTTTCAGGACGCCGACGCGTTCTTGCGCAACGGCGGACAAAAGGGCCCGCAGATCATGATCCTGCCGCCCGGCAGCTACCGCATCAACAGCTCGCTGTTCCGGGTCGAGCGCGTTCCAGTCACTGTCATTCCCAACGGTCACATCGGACTGGTGACCGCCATGGACGGGGCACGCACCCCAGAGGGAAGCTTGCTGGGGCGGAAATTCGAGGGCCATTCGAACTTCGAGAACGGCCACGCTTTCATCCTGGCGGGCGGGCAGAAGGGCCACCAGATCGACGTCCTGATGCCCGGCACTTACCGGATCAACACCTCGCTGTTCCACATCAGTGCCGTGGTGCCCTGGACCCACATCGGCCCGGAGGCGGTCGGCATCGTAACAGTGCTGGAAGGCCGCCCGATCATGGATGCGGCCAAGATCGCCGCCGACGAAATCTCCCTCGAGCACCACAACAACTTCCAGAATGCCGCCGCCTTCCTGGCTGCAGGGGGCCAGAAGGGGTTGCAGATCCCGGTGCTTCGCTCCGGCAACTACGCTATCAATCCCTGGTTCGCCGCCATCGAGCAAGTACCCATGGTCGAGGTGAAGATCGGCGAGTGCGCGGTGGTCACCAGCTTCGTCGGCGAGGAGGGTGAGGACACCACCTCGGCCGACGTAAACGCCAAGATCGTTCGCAACGGCAAGAAGGGCATCTGGGCCGATCCTCTGGGGCCGGGCAAACACCCTATCAACACCCATGTGTGCAAGGTGGACAAGGTGCCGACGACGCAGATCCTGCTCAACTGGGCCGACAACGAATCGAGCGCGCACAAACTGGACTCGAACCTCAAGACAATCACCCTGCGCACGGCCGACGCCTTCAACGTCAGCATGGACGTGAGCGTAATCATCCACATCGCCATGGCCGATGCTCCCAAGGTGGTGGCAAACCTGGGTTCGGTCGACAACATGATTTCTCAAGTGCTCGAGCCCGCCATCTCGTCCCACTTCCGCAACGCCGCCCAGTCGGTCAAGGCGCTGGATCTCTACACCAAGCGCGCCGAGTTGCAGGGCCGCGCCAAGGAACACATCCAGAGCGTTCTGCGCATCCACCACATCGAGTCCAAGGACACCATGATCGCAGACGTGGTCCTGCCGGCCGAGCTGACCCGCACCGTGACCGACCGGCAGATCGCCGAGCAGGAGAAGATCACCTTCGTCACCCAGAAGCAGGCTCAGGAAGAGCGCCGCCTGCTGGAAAACGCCACCGCGCAGGCCAACATGCAACCCAAGGTCGTCGAATCCGAGCGAGGCGTGGAGGTCTCGAAGAATTTGGCCAACGCCGAGATCGAGCGATCCACGGGCGAGGCGCGCGCCATCGAGATTCGCGCCGAGGGATCGGCCAAGGCCACGCGCCTCAAGGCAGGCGCCGACGCCGAGGCGACCAAGGTCACTGCCACCGCCGAAGCCGAGGCCATCGAGAAGAAGGGTCTCGCGCAAGCCAGGGTCATCCTGGAACAAGGCAAGTCGAACGCCGAGTCCTACAAACTGCAGGTCAACACCATGGGCAGTGAGGTCTTTGGTCGCATCCAGGTGGTCGAAAAGATCTCCGCCGCCAAGCTGAAGCTGATCCCCGACGTCTACATCGGGGGCGGAGGCAGCGCTGGTGGAAGCGGCAGTGAGCAGAACGGCTTGATGTCGCTGGCGCTGCTGCAGTACCTCACCGGCAAGTCGGCGCTGGCGTCGAGCGCTGGCGAAACAAACGGCGACCCTAGCGTCCCTGCCGCCGCCAACAAGCCATTGCGCTGAGGATGCGCTAGGTTTCCGGTGACGATGACGGGAATTCGCATCTACGAGATCAACACGTGGCCATGGCTGTCCGAGCTTTCCGAGCGCTATGGGACCGGCATCACGCTCGAGTCGGTGCCGGACACAGAGTGGGACGCCTTGCGGGCAATGCGCTTCGATGCGGTTTGGCTGATGGGCGTGTGGGAGCGCAGCGCCGAGGGCAGAACCATCGCACGAAGCCATCCCATGGTTCTTGCCGAATGCGCCCGCGTCGTTCCCGGCCTCAACCCGTCCCGCGATATCGTCGGTTCTCCCTACAGTATTCGCAGCTACACAGTGGAAGCGCAGCTGGGCGGATCGTCGGCGTTGAAGGTTGCGCGACAGAAGCTGCACGCGCGCGGGCTACGCCTGTTTCTCGACTACGTGCCGAACCACACTGGTCGCGACCACGCCTGGCTGCACGAAACGAGCGATTGCTACGTGTCTGGCACCGACCAGGACCTGGCCAGCCAGCCCGGACGATTCTTCAGCAAGGATGGAAGGGTGATCGCCCATGGGGCTCCGTCGCGGCAGCCGAGTGACGTCTGGACGGACACGGCGCAGTTGAACGCATTCTCTGCCCGCTACCGCGCGCTTGCGGTGGAGACGTTGACCGCCATAGGCCGACAGTGCGACGGCGTCCGTTGCGACATGGCCCACCTGCTGCGCACGGCGGCCTTCGAAAGCCTGTGGGGTGCCGCTGCGGGGCCAAAGCCAGCGACGGAGTTCTGGGCCGAGGTCTTGCAGAAGGTACGACATCATCACCCCGAGATGTTGTTCGTGGCCGAGTGTTATGGGGACACCCAGTCGGCCCTCGTGCAGGACGGCTTCGATGCCTGCTACGACAAGGAACGCTTCTACGATCGACTGCGCGCCTCGGACTGCGCGGGGCTTCGCCGGCATCTGGAAGGAACAGGGGCCGAGCAGATGAAACGCCTGGTCCACTTCATCTCCAACCACGACGAAGATCCCGTCGAGCAAGCCTTTCAGCCGCCCGAGCGCCATCGCCTGGCCGCCGTGGCGGTTGCCACGCTACCCGGCCCATCGCTGTGGCACCACCTGCAACTCGAGGGCCGCTGGGGCAAGCAGTACGTTCAGCTCGGCACTTCGGTGCTGGTGCGCAGCTTCTATCAGCGTCTGCTCGTCGCGACCGACCGCCCCGCCCTTCGCCAAGGTCGATGGTCGTTGTGCGAGCTGGCCCAGGCGCCGTCGATGCTTGCCTACTGTTCCGAGCACGAGGACGATCGGGTAGTCGTCGTGCTCAATCTGTCCGCTGGCGATAGCCAAGGAATGCTGAAGGTGCCTTGGCCTGCGCTTGCAGGTCGGCGCTGGACCACGCGCGACTTGCTATCGGGCGACGAAGCCGAGCACGACGGCGACCAGATGCTCGCTGGCGACATGCCCATCCACCTGCCGCCATGGGGTACCCTGCTGGTCGAAGTCGCAGGGCGGTGAGGCGCCTTGCTGTCGTGGCCGTGGTCGTGCGTGGCCTCGACTCGCCCTGTCCTAGCGATAGACATTGCCCCATCCTGCGCCGAGGCCCATGGCGCGCACCACGGAGACGCCCACCACGAAGGCGCCGTTTTTGCTGACCGCACTCCATAGCCCGACGCCCGATCCAACGTGGACAAAGGCGTTGGGATAGACATTGAGGTTGATGAAGTAGTCTTGGACGTTGCTGACCAGCAAAGACGCCAACAAGGATTCGTTGCGGTCGACGAACAAGCCTGCAGCGGGAGCCAGATCGACGCCATTTTCAAGCGACGCTTGCGAGCGATTGACGAGGCGGGTGGAGCGCAGCCCTGCCCCCAGGGACCAGGAAATGCCAGAAAGCTGGCGATACGAAAGACCGACCAGAGCGGACATACCCAGATGCGCGAAGAGCCGGAGTGGCGAATAGAACGGCAGACTCCACTTCATGGCGAAGTTATTGCCTTGGTTGCTCAGCGCACGGCCCGGCCAAGTCAGCCCTGGTTGTTGCGACCAGTCGGCCACCACGACGGTTTCACTGAAGAAGCGATTGATCGGTGCGAAGCTGAAGAACAGGATGCCCCCGAGATCGAAAAAGTAGATGTCGGCGATGCAGTCCGTGTTGCGTCCCTGCACGCCCTTGTTCTCTAGCGATTCGTTGACGAGCGCCGAGGTCATCACGGTAAGCGCCGACAGCAATCCCGGCCATGGCACCTCGTGGTCCATGTACCACTCGCGCAGCGCTGTGTAGGTCATGCCCCCGCCGATCAGGTGGAGCGTGTAGTTAGGCGTCCAGCGCATCGTCCCCTGTGTCCAACTGAGGGGCAGCAGTTCCTCCCGGGTGAACTTCCAACGCCCCTCCTGACTGACCCGCGCGAAAGGGTGGGCCAGGTTGTCCAAGACGTTGCGCACGTCGCTTCCGTGCAGCACCGTAAACGGATCTCGATTGTCACCGCGCAGCTGCAGGACGTCGAAGCCGCGATTGAGCAGGTTGGTCAAAGGGTTGAACAGCGCCTGGCTGCCGAAATCGTAGCCACGGTAGAAGTAGCGCTGCTGGCCTTGCGTCTCGGCGGCCGTCGCAGGTGACAGCGCGAGGTCTTGGCCGTCCGGCTCGGGTACTGCAGCCCGCGCCGCGACCGGCGCAAGCGCTACACAAAAGAGAAGTGCCAGTCGGAGCAAGCGCCAATGGTTATCGCATCCCACCAAGCCGTGCTAGCCAAATACGCAAGAACGGCAAAGCAGGCGTCTCGGAAGTTCTGGCATCATGGCTGCGTTCCATGACGACACCCAACCGTGCCACCACGCTTGCCGACTACCACGAGCGGATCACCCGCGTGCTGCTCCACATCGACCGCCACCGCGGCGAGGAGCTCACGCTCGACCGGCTCGCGGCAGTCGCCTGCCTCTCGCCTTGCCATTTCCACCGGATCTTCCGCGCTATGGTGGGCGAGCCGCTCGGGCAGTACGTGCAGCGGGTGCGGCTAGAGACCGCGGTGGTGCAGCTGCAAACCTCTGACCGCAACGTGATCGAGATCGCGCTCGATGCGGGTTACGAGAGCGCGGCGGCCTTCACCCGGGCCTTCGAGCAACGGTTCGGCGTCCCACCCAGCGAATGTCGTCGCGCCCACCGCTTCGAGCTGCAGGTGCGCGCCACGCGATTACGAAACGAGGACACCATGATCGAACCAGAGATCCGAACCCGTCCCGAGACCAAAGTCATCTTCGTCCGTCACACCGGTCCCTACGCCGCCGTGGGCGCAGCCTGGGGCAAGGTTTGCGGTTTCGCCGCACGACACGGATTGGTCGGCCCCAACCACCACACCATCGGCATCAGCCGCAACGATCCGAAGATCACCGCGGCCGACCAGCTTCGCTACGACGCCTGCGTGACCATCGACCGCGACATCACCCCCACGGGCGAGGTAGGCGTGCAGACAATCGCCGACGGCCGCTATGCCGTGTTCATGCATCGCGGACCGTACGAGCAGTTCCAAAACAGCTACGACGCAATCTTCGGCGACTGGCTGCCCCGCAGTGGTGAACAATTGCGCGACCAACCCTGCTTCGAGCTGTATATCAACTCACCCGACAGCACGCCCCCAGCCGAGCTGCGCACCGAGATCTGGGTCCCATTGGCGTGAGCCCCGCGCAGCAGGAGCGCCGCCGGCGCCTCGTCGGTCAGTCGGTCATGGTTGCGGAGCAGCGCCACGAACACGTCCTGCGTGGCGTTCTGGGCATAGGCATCGTCCCGCAATAGGGCGAGACACCGCCTCAGGAGCGACGAACGGCGCGTCGAGCGCATTCGTCTCGAACATCGGTAAGCCGTTCATAGACGGATGAGGCCGATGCACTTCCGTCCGTAAGTCCCCTCAGAAACGGGTTCTTGATTGGGGCTAGAAGAGGTTGCGCTGGCCCGAACTTTCATTCTTGGTGATGTCCTTCCAGATCTTGTTCCCTTTCGGATCCTTGGACGCAAAGACGAGGTGGTAGAGGATATTGTGTTTAGAGTTTCTGACTGCCATGTCGCGAACCTGCTCGTTCCGATAGCCGAAGGGTTCCAGTCTTTTTCGGAGATCCTTGATCCCGCAAACCACGTCTCCGGGACTCGAAAAGCCCTCACGTTCGTAGTTGCGTTTCTTGTCCCCAGTCGGAAAGTTGATGATGAAATCCATCCTCTTGACAGCTGCGAGCTTGGTGATCGTGTCGATCCGAAGTTGATCTGAGTTGAATGGGTCGATGAAGGCAATGTTGAAGCCGTGGGGAGGTATCGCCGCCACGACCTCGTTGATCTTGGAATGGCAATCGCCCTCAACAACCACCGTACGATCAGAGCAATGGGCCGTCCTTGCGCGCAGGGCCTCAACATTCTCTGCGTCGAAATCGCAAACGATGACTTTGGTGAAGGGTGCCTCTTTGTGACCAAGAGCTATCAGCGGGCTGCCATCTATTAGCTCTACCTTTACACCGCGCACACAGCATCTCCCAGGCCCGCCGAAGAGGTCGACGAAGGCTGCTCCTCCCGCCGGACGCGAGCCAGCCGATTCGAGGAACTTCGAACGCACACCCCACGTGGCCGAGATGTAGCGACGAAGGTAGTCATGCTTGTCCTTCGCCCAGTCCCCCACGCACTGGATGGGGAGACTACCGCCAAACTCAGCGCGATCGCAGTTGCCGTTGGGCTTCTTGGTTCCTCTTGAACACTCCAAGTAACACCTCCGGAATCCTTATCGGAAACTCGTCCCAGGTGCGGCCATCGAGAACACGTCCCGTTAGGTGCTTGCGCGTGCCACCCCACTGCTTGAAGAAGAACGGCACGCGACCGCGCGCGCACTGATCTCTCACTTCGCGAACCCACTCCGGCTGCATCGTACGGGCATGATGCCCGCTTTCGCCGCCGACGATGACCCAGTCAACGTCCCGCAAATCGATCGCACCAAGGCTTTCCAGGAGTGGCTCGATGGACAAGAACCGCACAGCCGCAGTTGCATGCCGAAGGTCGGCAATGCGAGGGATCCCAAATTTGCGGTCTTCTACGGAGACGCCCAGCCAAATGTTGTCGGTATGTGCGAGCCACCGGTGGTGCTGGGTCCAGTCGCGCAGGCGAGTCGAGCGCTTAGTGAGAATTTGGTAGGTGTGCTGGGGTGTTCTTCTCATCACATCGAAAGCACGTTCCAGAAAACCATCCTCGACAAAGTCACCGAACAAGTCACTCATCGAGTTCACAAACACCCGACGCGGAGACTTCCACGTAAATGGCTGCTCCAGACGCTCAGGACGAAGGAGCGGATCGAACCCGGAAAAGAACGGATGGCGTCGACCGGCCGGAGAAACCGTGCCACGAAACCGCTCCGAGAAGGTCTCCGCGTAGCAGTGACTACACCCCGGTGAGACCTTCACGCACCCCGTGACAGGGTTCCAGGTTTCGTCGGTCCATTCGATCTTCGTTGGCACTGCCAGGCATTCTGGCGCTTCTTTTGGCAAAGGCCAAGTTCTGAGGTGAACCGACGCGTGTCAGCGCCGTAGTCGGGCGCTTTACCCGGGATCCTGGTCCGAGGAGATCCACCTTCGAGCCGCTGTGCCTGCCGGTTGGCACAACCTGTCCATAGGAGGGTTCAGCACAGAAGGCCATCTTTCAGGGTTCATCCTGTACGGACGCTAGCTGCGCTCTTCCAAACATTGGCCCGCTGACGTTGCGCTAGGTCCCTGTGGCTCTCGAATCCTAACGCTTGGCAAACTTTCGCGGCTCGGCTCGGAATGGTCACGCCACGCTTGGATTGGCCATTCTTGCTGGCTCGGAGAGGTCACGCCACGCTTGGATCGACCGTTCCGACTGGCTCGGAGTGTCCACGCCACACCGGGATCGGCCACGCCGACTGGCTCGCAATGCCCACGCCACGCTTGGATCGACCGCTCCGACTCGCTCGGGCTACCCACCCCACGTTTGGATCGGCCATTCTTGCTGGCTCGGAATGCCGGATCCACGTCGGCATCGGGCGCCTTGAGCCAGGCAGGGCGGTCTGCTTCGCCGCGGGTGAGGTGCCCCGCCCCGTGAATCCATGGAGCTACTGGGTGTGGACAAAGATCGCGACCACGCCATCAGGGTGAAAGACGACAAGCTGGGTCGTGCCTCGACTGAGAAATGCTGGCGCTGATTGCACGTTCCAGCGCGCGGGAACCATGGACTGATAGTCGAACGCACCATCACCCGAAGCCGGCGCAGCGTCCTGCAGCCATGGGGAGACATCTGCCGGCGCAACGCGAACCGCGGCGGAGACCGTCCAATCGGAGGGTGCAAACCCATTGTCGTGATAGACGACGTGGAATTCGCAATCGAGGACCTGGGTCCGAAGCTCGAGATACCGGCCAAGAAAGCGGATCTTCTCGTCGGGCGAAGGAAGGTCGCGACTCCACGTGTCCGTCGTCAACTTGCCACCCACGAATTTGTCCGATGACATCGCCCCAATGACCCACCAAGCACCCAGGGTGAGCAGCGCCAAGATAGCGGCGCTCATCGTGACAAACAAGCGCCGACGGGGACGGTGCGACGGTTCGCCATTTTCTGGGACCGGCCGCGGCATTGTGGGGGTTAGCGCGCCCCTGGTTTCACCAGGCTGCTGAGGCGGCGCTGTGCAGCGGCGAAGTACGGTTTCAAACGGACCGCTTCTTGAAGCTCGATGATCGCATCGTCGATTTGACCCTTTTGTTGAAATGCAATTGCCAGGTCGTAGTGGGCCTCGGCGTAGTCGGGCTGCACGCGGATGGCGTCCTGGAATCTGGCCATTCCGTCGTCGAGTTGACCTTTGGAGTTCAGAGCGACGCCGAGGCTGGTATAGGCCTCGGCCAGGTCAGGCTTCAACCGAATGGCTTGCTCGAACTCGCTAATCGCAGCGTTGGTCTTGCCCGCCCTGAAGAGGGCATTGCCCAAGCTATTGTGGGCCATCCAGGAGTCGGGGTTCCCGTCGATCGTGTTTCGCCATAGCGATTCCATAGTCGCGTACGTTCCGGCCTGCTTCCACGTCAAAAGCCCGAGCGCCAGCAACAGCACCCCACCCATGGCAAACTTCAAGAGTCGCGCCCCACCAAGATAGTCGTGAAGCTTGGACAATCCGAACGCTGCCAGCGCGATGGGAGCGAGGCTGGGCAGATATACCCAGTGATCGCACACGAATGAGTACCGCATGAAGTACACGTTGAAGAAGCCCAGCAATGGAAACAGCGTCCCTGCGAAAAACAGAAGCGCGGTCACGGGGCCACGTCCAATCCGTCCCTTGGCCAGCCAGAGTCCCAGAAGCACGCCCAAAGCCGTCGCAGGATAGAGCCACTGCGTCCACTCGCCGACGTTGGGCTGCCAACGCGGGTAGATGAAGCAGAGGTTTGCCGGCCAGAGCAGTTTGCCGAGATAGAACCAGAACGCCCTTCCGGCAATCAGAAAGCGCTGAGACATGGACAGGGCATAGGCCGCACCTTGTGCCCCGGCATGATGCTTCTCCATCCAAAAGGTCACGGCACCCATGGCCAAGGCGGCGGCGAAGAACGGAAGCGTCGGCAGCACGTCCCGACGTAACCGGAGTTGGCCACGGCGCCACCACGTGATCAGCAGGACGGCCGCAGGGAAGGTGCAGACTGTCGTCTTCGCCAGCAGCGCTCCCACGAATAACAGCAGGGCTACGACATAGGGGAGTGACCCAGAACCAGCGGCAACTGCCCCGTGGGCTGCGTCCTGATCGGTCTTGCGACACTCGGCGCACGCATGGCGCTGGTATGCCAAGGCCGCGCCCAGGCATAGGGCGAGGGAGAGCACGTTCTTGCGCTCGGTGATCCAGGCGGCCGATTCAACCATGATGGGATGCAGAGCAAAGACCGCGCTCGCCACCCAAGCGCCCGCGACCTCGAGTTGCCGCAACAGTCGCCAGAAGAGCAAGGCGGACAACGCGTGCAACAGGACATTCTCGACATGGTAGGGTGCCGGCCAGAATTTCCAGAGTTGGTAGTCCAGCCAGAACGACGTACCCGACAGCGGGTAATACTGCTGCATGGCCGTGGGTCGAACCCAAATCTCGCGCAGACCGGAGGTGTCGCGCAACAAGGCGGCGATTCGGAAAGTCCACGAGTCATCGTCCCAGACAAATCCCCCGCGAAGAGCGGGAAGGTAGGCCAGCAAGACCATGAGCACAATCGCGCCACCGGCGCAGGCTGACTTCAACCGGGTCTCGGGCGGCGGACTCATCCTCGCGCTCCCGGCAGACGCCAAGGAGCTGTCTGAGGATCACGCAGACAGGGAATTCGCCGCAGGTAGCTGCTTCCGTTTTGCCAAGAACTTACACGGGGCACCATCCCGCTTTGTCAGTCCAAGGCCGTTATGTCAAGCCCACAAGGGGCGGAGCTTGACCCGGGCTGCCCATCGCCCCTATCAAGCTCCCCATCATGATCCGACTACTCGTGGTTTCGCTGCTCTGGGCGTTCTCGTTCGGACTGATCAAGACCCAGCTCATGGGCGTGGACAGCTCCTTGGTCGCTGCCGCCCGTCTGAGCCTTGCCCTACTCGTCTTCCTGCCATTCCTTCGGATACGGTCGGTTGCCGCGGGCACGGCCGCGCCCTTGCTGCTCATCGGGGCGATCCAGTTCGGCCTGATGTACCTCGGCTACCTGAAGGCGTTCCAGACGCTGGCAGCCTATCAGGTCGCCCTGTTGACCATCGTCACGCCGATCATGGTCTGTCTGGTCGACGACGCGCTAGAGCGCCGTTTTCGCTGGCAGCCACTGTTCGCCGCGGCGCTGGCCGTGGTTGGCACCGGTGTCATCGTGGTTCGGCAGCCGCTCGGGCGGGCGGCTTGGCTGGGCCTGCTGTTGGTCCAGGTGTCGAACCTGTGTTTTGCCCTCGGCCAGGTACTCTACCGGCGCTGGAAGCTCGCCCGGCCACACGTGCACGACCGGGATGTCTTCGCCTGGCTCTACCTCGGCGCCGCGGCTGTCACCCTGCCTTTTGCCGGCACGCCCTCGACCATGGCAATCAAGCTCGTCGCGCTCGCTCCCGTACAAGGCGCGGTCTTGATCTATCTTGGCTTCGTCGCCTCGGGACTGGCGTTCTTCCTTTGGAACCGGGGCGCGCAACAGGTCTCGACCGCCTCCCTGGCCGTGATGAACAACGCCAAGACGCCGCTCGGCGTCGCCGTCTCGTTGCTCGTCTTTGGAGAAAAGACCGACCTGCTCCGGCTCCTGCTCGGCGGGGCGCTCGTCGTCGCCGCCGCTGTTTACGCCCAGCGGATCGAGCCACCACCATCTCGTTCTTGACCCGGCCAAACCAGCAGCTAGGGTCCGAGGGTGCGCTACCGAAATCTGCAGGCGCCTTTCGAACCGCAACCGCTGGGGCGGGTGCTCAAGTGGGCCGTCGCGGACAAGCTGCTCGGTCGACGTCGCAAGTCGCCCAGGCGCTTCCCCGAGATGAAGGTGGTCGAGCCCGACCGCGCGTTGCTCGCCAGCGGCGCGCCGTCCTTGACCTGGGTGGGTCACGCCACCTGGCTGATCCGGCTGGGCGGTCATTCCATCCTCACCGATCCGGTGTGGTCCGAGTCTCTCGGTCCCGGAATCACGCGCAACGCACGCCCGGGAATCGCCCTAGAGGACGCACGGCCGTCGGTCGTCCTCGTCTCGCACAACCATCGCGATCATCTCGACACGCCGACCATCCGGCGTCTCGGTGCCGCACCAACCTACGTGGTGCCGGCGGGCCTCGGGCCGTTCTTCACGCGCAAGGGTGCCGACAAGGTGATCGAGCTCGAATGGTGGGGCCACACCGTGATCGATGACCTGAACATCCACTTCGTTCCCGCGCAACACTGGTCGCAGCGCGGCCCGACGGACAAGAACAACTCGTTGTGGGGCGGGTTCGTCCTGCAAGGATCTGACAGGCAGGTCTACTTCGCAGGTGACACGGCCTACTTCGAGGGCTTCAAGGAGATTGGGCGTCGCTTTCCTGGGATCGACGCGGCGTTGTTGCCCATCGGAGCCTACGATCCCGAGTGGTTCATGCGATCCCAACACATGAATCCTCAGGACGCGGTGGAGGCTTTCCGGTCGCTCGGGGCCAAGCTCCTCTGCGCCATGCACTGGGGAACCTTCAAGCTCACCGACGAGCCGCTCGACGAGCCGCCGCGCCTGCTGGAGGAGGTTCGTCGGCGTGAGCTGATTCCCGACGACAAGATCTGGATCGCGGCCATCGGCGAATCACGCCGCTTGTGACCACGCGGGGCCGACGACGACGGCCCGTCTACGTACAGGCTGCACCCACCGCAGACCCGGGGGCGCGCTCAACCGCGGCTTCGCGCACTTGCAGTGCCAGCAGGGCTTCACCGTGTACTGGTGCCCCGTCTCGGGATCGACCGCGTTTCGGAGCTGGACCAGAACCGTCTTGCCCGCGCGCGTGCTCGTTACGGGCGCAGAAAAGAGGCAGAAGGCGCCGTCCGGAATTGCAGGCTCCATCGACTTGCCAACCACCTGCGCGACAAACATCCCAGGGCGCAACCTGCGGCGGGCCTCGACCGCCACCCATTCGAACTCGCCATCCTCGACATGCTGGGGATCGCCGAACGCGCCCGCCGCCGCTTTCAGGGCTACCAACGGCACGCAGGTCACGTACCGATCCTTGGAAAGCGGAACCACTCTTCTCAGGGAAACCGCAGGTGGCCCGCATGATCGAATGACGTCGGATCTGTTCCCGAGAACGCCAGGGCGGAGCCACGCCCCTTGAGGAGATCGATGCAGCCCGGACTTAGAAGGTCATGCTCGGTGGCGGTTTCAAAGGCGGCTTCGGAATGGCAGCGGTCGCTCATGGCGAGCCCGCCAGGTCGAACTTGACGGCCTCTTGCCAAGTACGGACCTCCCTTGCCCATCCATCCGCAAGCCCCGCAGCCCGCCGAATCTCCTTGCCCACGCCCACGGGGTCATCCTGTAGGCGCGCGCTGGCCACGAACTCCAAAGGCGCAGACTCGCTCTCGATGCGATCCTCGCGGAGCCAGTCTTGGCGGCGCTGCATGGCATAGATGGTTTCCAGCAGGTCGGCGCTGGGACGGGCTAGCGGGG
>Ga0302323_100001208_pt1 | contig 20942 bp, 13 predicted proteins | sample Fen_T0_3_FD_201950 | JGI IMG/M metagenome (GOLD analysis project Ga0302323, IMG submission 201950) | Peat permafrost microbial communities from Stordalen Mire near Abisko, Sweden - Fen_T0_3 | ecosystem: Environmental > Terrestrial > Soil > Wetlands > Permafrost | place: Sweden: Abisko... | reverse complement strand
TCGGATCCGGAGGGGCAGCCCGTCACGTACACGTGGACCGCAACCGACGGCACGCTCAGCACCCCGGTCACGTCGGCCGACACGAGCGTTAGCAGCGCATCTTGGACGGCGCCTTCCGTGCTTTCTGGGCAAGCGATGCATGTCACAGTCGTGGTGTCAGACCCGGCTGGACTGTCTACGTCTGTTACGTTCGACTTCACTGCGGGGCCGACCTAGGACCCGCGCAGTCGTCGAATTGGCAAGTGTTTGTTGTGCAAAGGAATTGTCACAATACAGTGACGTGCCGATGCGTTCTTGACCTTGCGTGAAACTCCAAGCAACTATCTGCGCGCCAAGTACCTGACCAAAGCGGGGCGAATCGACTCACCATGCTCTCAATGATGATTTCCAAGAAGCGGATGTGCCTTTCCATCATCGTGGTTGCGATTGGCATCATGGCGGCGCCCGTGCAGGCGGCGCCCCGCAAAGCGAATCCGGCGGCGCAGTCTGCCACGCCGGCCAGGGCGCGTGAACTGCGAGACAAGGGCATCGTGGCCCTCAACCTGGGCCGTTACGACGACGCCGTGAAGCTTCTCGAGGAGGCCTACGAACTGTCACGTGAGCCTTCCATCCTGTTCGACCTGGTGCAAGCCCATCGGCTGAACGGCAATCCCGAGCGGGCCCTGGTTCTTTGTGCTTCGTTCTTGCGAACGCGTCCCAACCTGACGCCTCGGAACCGGGAGGAGATCGACAAGACCGTGGCGGAGCTCGGGATCATCGTCGAGCAGATCCGACTGGAGGGTAGACCTGCAAAGCCGAGCAAAGCCGCCCCTGCCAAGGCGGCCGCCAAAGACAACAGCCCGGCCGAAAAGGCGACGGCTGTGGAGCCCCCAGCCATCGAGAAGGTCGAAGCTGTTGCGACGACGGAGTCGGAACCCACCGAAGAGCTGGCAAACGAAAAGGAAGCAGAGAAGACGCCCCTTCCGCCAAGCGCGGCAAAGCCAACCGACCTGGTGAAAGCGGACGAATCGGCTCGTTCGGCCGAGTTGTTGCTGAAAAGCGAGCCGCCTGCGGTGGAGGACAAGCCGCGGCCTTCGTGGCTCCGATCGCCTTGGGTATGGACGGCTGCCGGCGTGGTGGTCGCGGGGGTTGCTGCAGCTGTCATCGTGTATGAATCAACCAAGGATCCAGGTGCGCCCCGCACGTCGTGGGGCTCCCAGAAGGTGTTCTAGTGCGTTCTCTTCGCTACCTTTCGCTGCTGGTCTGGGGACTTCTCGCGACGTCTTGCTCGCGCAATTCGTACGTCGTCGTCTACGTCGATGCCGACGTCAATGCAACCGATCCCCCCCTGGTGATGACCAGTGTGCGGGTGACCGCCACCAGTGACGGCAAGGTGCGGCAGGTCTACTTCCCGGCTGGCCAATCATCCTCCGGCGGCAGCGAGCTCGTCTTTCCTGCCACCTTTGCTCTGACCCTCTCGCCCAATCACTCGGGCGTGATGGTCATTGACGTCGAGGGTCTGGGCGACCAATCGCAGGTGGTTGCCCATGGCACGGCCACCAGCAACATCAAGACCGGCGACCGCACCAACGTCTATGCGACCCTGGAGCCCGGCGGCTTCTCGTGCGGTGACGGAAGCATCGATGACGGGGAGAGCTGCGACGATGGCCCTCGAAACGGATACGACGGATACTGCGATCTCGCCTGCCGCCTCGTACCCGGCGGCACGCGTCCCAGCGGGGATGGTGGGGTGGACGGTGGCCGGTCGGATGCTCGACCGGGGATTGATGGCGGAGTCCTGGACGGGGGTTCTGGAGCAACCGTCACACCGGTGACGCCTCTGTCGGGAGCCTCATTCGTGAGCGTCGCCGCAGGGCTCAAGTTCACCTGTGGTGTCCGCCACGATGGGGCGATGTATTGCTGGGGTGACAACGCCGAGAAACAACTAGGCATGAACCCCACGCAGGGCGTGATTCTGGCTCCGACGCAATTGGCCGGTTCCCGATGGCAGGCTGTCGCCGCCGGGCAGAATCATGCCTGCGCATTGGACAGTAGCGGTTTGCTCACCTGTTGGGGGCGGGCGGATTCGGGCCAACTTGGGAAAGTGCTCTCAGGTGGTCAACTTCCAGTCAACGGGCAAATCGTACAGCCTGCGGATTCCGACTGGGCCGCGGTTGCGGCAGGCGCCTACCAGACCTGCGCGAGGAAGCAGGACAACACGCTGTGGTGCTGGGGCCAAAATTTCAGCGGGCAACTCGGGCTTGGTGTCAGCGGTCCCCAGGAGGCGGACACGCCAACGAAGGTTGCCGATGACGTGACTCTGCTGGCCGTGGGGCCATCACACGCCTGCGCAATCAAGAGCGACACGACCCTATGGTGCTGGGGTTCGAACTCGGACGGACAGATCGGAAGTGGAAGCAGCACGACCGCCTTTGCTCCAACGCAAGTTGGGAACACCGGCGTCGTTGATGTCGCTGCGGGTGGCTCTCACACCTGCGCCATCTACGGTGACGGCTCGCTGGCGTGCTGGGGTGGAAATGATGTCGGTCAGTTGGGCGACGGCACGACGTCGAAGAAGAACGTCCCCACGCCCGTTCCTGGCAACGACTGGGCATTGGTCGCGGTCGGCGCGTCGCACACCTGCGCTATCAAGACCGACGGCACCTTGTGGTGTTGGGGTGACAATGCGTCGGGAGAACTCGGCGATGGGACGTTGTTGGGCCATATCCGGCCCGCCCAGGTAAAGTCCGTTGCAGGAGCGTGGTCGGCTCTCTCGCTCGGCAACGGCCATTCCTGCGGGGTGCTCAGCACAGGCAGCCTGTATTGCTGGGGCGACAATTCCAGGGGAGAAATCGGTGACGGCACACTTACCCTTCGAAAAGAGCCCACCTTGGTCGGCTTGCAGTAGTTCGACAGTAGGTATGGCCATGTCCTCCGGTAGCCCGCTTCTACGAGGTTCGGGACTCGTGACCATCCTGGCTGTGCTGGTGGGATGTGGCGCGGGCAGTAGCGGGCGTGGAAGTGCCGATGCCCGTGGCGCGGCCTTTCGTGACGCGGACATCTATGATACCGCCGACGCATCGATCTCATCCGATGACGTCCCAACCGTCCTGCCCGAATGTCCAGCTTCCTGTGACGACAAGAATCCGTGCACGATCGACTCGTGCGACCCGAATACCCATTTGTGCAGGAACGACCCTGGCAATGAGGGGACGACATGCATTTCGTCGGACTTGTGTTCGCTGGAGGCAGCGTGTAAAGGCGGCCTTTGCGCTGGCAGTCGTACCAGGGATTGTTCGCAACCGCCCGACCAATGCCACGAATCTGGTTATTGTGTAACAGCCACCGGCCTCTGCGACTACCCGAGCTCGGAAGATCGTAAGGCGTGCGATGACGACAGTTTGTGCACTACAGGCGATCAGTGTGTCGGCGGCGTCTGTAAAGGGGCTGCCGTCCAGTGCGGACCTGGGCTTACCTGCGACCTCAAGACCGGGCAGTGCCCTGGGTTTCCGAAGCCCATCTGGGGCATCGCCCACGAGCCCAATGCGAAGACGGCGGACAACGGCGCCGACCTGGTGGCGTCCTCCAGCGGCGGCGTCTACTTCACGGCGGGCTTTGCCGACGGCATTGACCTCGGGGCCGGCCGCATGTCCACCACGAGTGCCTCGGATTACAATCTCGTGGTCGCTCGCCTGGACGGCGATACGGGACGGGCTGCGTGGTCCAGGGCCTTCGGGGACCGTGCCAAACAATACGGTTCCTCCATCGCGACCAATGCCAGCGACGTCGTCCTGGTATCGGGTGCGTTCGCCGGTACCATCGACTTCGGCGCAGTGGCAGGAATCGAGGCCGCATCGCTTGCGCTCACCAACACCACCTCCTTCAGCAAGGTCTTTCTGGTCGCGCTCGACGGTTCATCGGGGAAGGTTGCGTGGGCGCTGTCCACGAACGTCGCTGCGGACTCGACAACCCCTCCTCTGAAAACCAAGGTCATCGCCGATCCCAGTGACAACAATTTTCTGGTCTGCGGAAGCCCGAACACTCTCGCGGGCGGCCTCGGCGTGACTCGCGCTGGCGGCAAAGGGGACGTCTTGGTTGCCAAACTCAGCGCTGACAGCGGCAAAGTACTGTGGGCGGGGCAGTACGGCGGTGCTGCGGACGAATCCTGCGACGGCATTGCCGCTGACAGCAAGGGTAGAGTCTACATCACTGGATACCTCAGTAAGGGCAGCTCGGTTGATTTCGGCAATCAGGTTATCCTAGGTGGGCCGACCGGAACCGGACAAAAGTCCGTATACCTCGCCCAGCTGGATAGCACGAGTGGTGCAGCCGTCTGGGGTACTGTGTTTGCCACTCGAGAGACGTTCGCGAACAAGTTCAAGGCGAACGCAATCGTGACGGACGGTGACCTGGTCTGGTTAGGTGGCAGCTTCTCTTTTAGCGCTGCGTTTGGCGATACCACACTGATCTCCGGCTTGGGTGCCACAGATGCGGGGGGGACACCGTCCGGGTCGATCTCTGCGTTCGTTGCCGCCGTCGACGGAACTTCCAGGAAGACGCTGTGGGCGAAGAATTGGGGCGCAAACGCGGAGGTCTCGGGCCTGGCCATCAACTCCGCAGGAAACGTCATTGTGGGCGGCTACTATTCCTCTGGGATGGTCTTCGAGACCGGCGCCCTGGCCGACTCTCCGTCTGCCACAGCGCCTTTCGTCGCCAAGCTCGATGGAAGGACGGGTACCGCGCAGGTCGCTCGCGGCTACGCCTCGACATCCTCCAATGCCAGCTCGTTCCAGGTAGTCAACGTCGATAGGTCGGGAAAGACGCCAATCGACGCGCCGTATGTTCTCGGCACCTTGGGCAGCAGTGCCTCTGGTATCGACCTCGGCTCTCCCGTGGGCGTCCTCAAGGGACAGGACACGGTGGATTCCGGGGGCTCATCCACGGATTCCACTCTTTTCCTGGTCAAGCTCAACCCCTGACATAGCGACCCGATTCTTCATCGACGGCGCAGCAGTCGAGTATGCGCAACCGTAGCGGTTTGGTTGCGCAGTCGTCGCAGAATGCTTGCACAAACCAGAAAATCTACCAGGTAGAAGCCACAACTACCAAACCATCACTATCTCCACGCGAAGAGGAAATCCATGAATCGCCAGCAGCCGATCAGCAAGCAGTACAGTGGCGCCATTCTTATCACCGTTCTTGCCCTGTCCGGGCTCGCAGGCTGCAGCGGCGATTCTGGAGATGCTCTGCCCGGTGCCACGGATGCAGGCAAGCGCGACACTAAGCGCGATACGCAGCTCGGTACTGGGGGCGGCGCCGGCGCGAACGCTGGTGCCAGCGGATCGATCGACACTATGGGCCTCGGGGGCAACGGCGGTTCGAGCGTGGTTGGAGGCAGCGGCGGCGCCACCGGCACGGTCGACGCTGGCAGAGATGTGGGGCCCGATCTCGCCGATGGTCTACGCTCCATTGATGTTGGGCCTGAAGTCACAGTCGGCCTAGATAGCGGCAGTCCAGAGGTCGCGCGCGAGGCAGGCGGCGATACATCGGTCATCGATACGACGATCGATACGACCGGGCCGGTCGATGTTCCCATGGAGACTGGCTCACCGGATAGACCGAGCGACATTTCTTCAGAACCCGTGATCTTGGTCGATACCCGAGACGCCTCACCACCAGATGGACCGTCACCGGATACGGCAGATGGACCGTCACCGAACGATGCCGACGGACCCGGCGCGTTTGGCGACCTTCCCCCCGAGGTCTACGTGGACAATCGTCCGGCGGACGTCGCAGATGCTAGCGCACCCGGAGGATGCTCGAACCCTGGCTGGGCAAAGTCGTGGGATATCACAAATCAGGGATGGCTTGCTGGCGACAAGGACGGCAACCTGTTCGTGGCGAACACCACGTTCCACGATCTGGCTCTGGGCGGTACCGCTGCACCGATTACGATGGCACCGGCCTCCGACTCCGATGCAATCGTGGTTCGATTCGATCCCGGCTCGGGAACTCCAGTTTGGGCGAAGGGATTCGGCGACTCTGCCGCCCAAACAGCCACAGGCGTGGCAGTCGACAAGTCTGGCCGAGTCGGGTTCATCGGCAGTTACCTTGGCTTGATGACCGTCGGTGCGTCGAACCTGTCCAATTTGGGCCAGTGGTCCTATGGCTACGTCGGTGCGTTGCAGGCTGCCGATGGCACCGCTCTGTGGGCCACTTCGGCAAATCTGGCCGCGGCCTCGGGAAGCTCTGCAGGTTTCAAGGCGATCGCTGCCAACCCCAACTTCGACGACTTCGTGGTCTGTGGCAAGGCCAACCTGGCCGCAACGGATCTGAACGCCATCGGAAAGCCGCCGCTGGTAGCCGCCGGGGACGGGAAGTACGACATCATCGTAGCCAAGATCAAGGGGATCGATGGCTCGATCGTTTGGTCCCGCCAGATCGGCGGCACGGGTGACCAGGCCTGCACCGCCGCCGCCGTCGACGACAACGGGAACGCGCTGATCGCTGGGACTTACTACGGCACACTGGACTTCGGCAGCGGGGCTTTCAGTCCGGCTCCGGCCTCAGGCAATCAGATTCCATGGGTCGCCAAACTCAGCGGGACCGATGGGAGTACCGTTGCAGCGATGAGTCCGACGGGACCCGCGACGGGATCCTCGTTGTCTTCCGTGTACTCCATCGATACCGACTCGTCGGGCAACGTAGTGATTGCGGGTGGATTCCGCAACGCGTTGACCTTTGGCACGACCCCCACTCTAACCAGCGCCGGCATCTATGACGCCTTCGTCGTGAAGCTCGGAAGCACGCTGGCGCCCGCTTGGGCCAAGAGGTGGGGCGATGCCACTCACAGCCAGTATGCCGAGGCCGCTGCCTTCGATTCGAGCGGAAATCTGACAGTCGTGGGCACATTCGTCGGCACAATCGAGATCGGGGCAGGAGGGGAACTCCTCACCTCTGCATCGGACGCGACGGGCACCAACGACGACATCTTCCTGGCGCGCCTAGCTGGCAGCACGGGCGCATCCGCATGCGCCGTGCGGTATGGCGATCCGGCTTCACAGGAGGCATACAATATCGTCGTTCCTCGCTGGTCGACGAGCGCCAACAAGGACGTGACCTTCGTTTCAGGGCTTCAGAATCAGCAGTCGATCTTGGACTTCGGGTCCTTCACCTTGGATACCACGAGCCTGCAGGACTCAGCGGCTTTCTGGGTGGCCAAGTTCTAGCTTGGCATCGCTCGCCCGAGCGAGGCTGGCAACCAATCCAATGCTACCGACGGGTTCTCCGCTTGGGGAACCCTGGGGTTGGCTGATTGGACAAGCCGCAACGAAACCGTAACTGCGCCGTCACGCATCCGTTGCGCACTCTTCACAGAACCCGACGGTATGCGCTGATACCTTCCGCCTGCCCTGAGGGACCTCAGGAACAACGACGGAGGAGACTAATGACGACGAACCGCAGAGTTCTATGGCTTGTGGGGGGGGCGAGCATGCTTGCGAGCGTGGCTCAAGCTCAGACCCCGGACTGTAATGATCCGACAACCCTTCCCAATCCGGTCTACCTGACCGGAAGCAGCGCCTTCGAGCCGATGCTCGCCCAGTTCTCCGTGGCGATTCAGAATGCCAACAAGGGTAAGCCTGCTAGCGAGCAGGTCAACCTTGTCTATCTCACGTCGGCCTCCTGTGATGGCATCACCTCGGTCATGAATCAGACTTCCATGACCGGAACGGGACATTACTACCTGGCAGGGGCCACGGCTGCTGCGGCACCGTCGACCAACAACTGCGCGTTCGACAACGTGACCAAGGGGGGCAACCTCGGGCTCAAGCCGCACGTCGGTGTTTCCGACGTGCCCTACAACCTGTGTCCGGGTGCCTCCGGCACCGCGATGCCTGCCACACTCGGGAACTGGAATGGGCCAACCCAGTCCATGTTGCTCGTAGTCCCCAAGGCCAATGCGACCATGACTTCGATCTCGGCGGAGCAAGCCGCTGACATTTGGGGCTGCGGTGCTAACGGAGGGATCTCGCCCTACATCGACGAGATCGCCATTCAGCAGCGCAGCTCCAGCTCCGGCACGCAGATCCTCATCGGTAGGGCCATCGGCGTGGCGCCTGGGGTGTTCAAAGGCAATGCGAACAGCGGTACCGGCGCTCTGATCTCATCTCTGCTCGCGGTGTCCGATCCCATGAAGGCTATTGGCTTCATCGCTGCGGACGCCTTTCTGGCCGCTGCCAACGTGGGCAAGATGAACCCCGTCGCTTTCAGGGCCTTCAATCAGACCAAGGCCTACTACGCCGACTCCACCGCGACCTCCATCGATAAGCGTAACGTTCGCGATGGTCACTACGCCATCCAGAGCCCGGTCAACTACTTCGCTCAGCTGACCGCCGGACAGCCGGCACCGCTGGTGAAGAAGACGCTCGACTACATCACGGGAAGCGTTCCTATGGACCCGGCCACGCCCAATGGCTTCGTGGACGTCGTGGCGAACGCAGGCAATGTTCCGAGCTGCGCGATGACGGTGCAGATTGCGCCAGATTCGACCGGCTACTTTGCCCCCTACAAGCCGGCCCTGGCCTGCGGGTGCTACTTCGAATCTGTGGTGACCAAGTCATCGCCGGCCGCGTGCGTGCCGTGCACGACCAGCGCCACCTGCACAGGTGGCAAGACCTGCCAAACCGGATTCTGCGAGTAAGCGAGTAGAAGGAGAAACGACGATGACTTTGCTCAGAACTTCAGCACTTTTTATTGGACTCGCAGCCCTCGGTATTGCTTGCGGGAGCGACAGTAGCAACTCCCCCGACGCGCCCAACGTTGGTGGCAACGGCGGTGCCAAGACAGACGGCCCGATCACTCCCGGCACCGGCGGCGCGACCGGCTCGGGTGGGGCGACCGTTCCCTCCAACGGCGGTGCGATTGGAGGCTTCGACAGCGGCGCGGGTGGCTCGACGGTGGTGATCGATGCCGGCAGCACGGGTGGTTCGACGGGTATCATCGATAGTGGGATTGATGGCACTGGCGGCGGAAGCATTGATGGTGGCACCGTTACCATTTGGACCAAGCCAATCCACGTTCAAATCATCAACGTCGCCACTGCTGGCGGTCTCGACGTGACCGGACCCACGCCTGTCGCCTATACGTCCTGCAAGTAGTCGCACAAAGGAAGCAATCGGAACACGAACAGCCTTACGCCAGACGGACCATCCAAGGTGAAAACAGCAAGAAGTCTGATATTTGGGCTAGCCATGCTCACGGCCCTAACCGTGGAAACCCCGGCCAGGGCCGAGACCGAGAGTGGAGAGCGTGTTCCGATTGCTGCCGACGATGCGCCGGCGCAAGCAGAGACGAATCAAGCCCAAGTCGCGGCTGACGGGATGGCCCAGGCGCACGATATCGCTGAACTGCGGGCCGAGCTGGAACGACAACAGGCGGCCCTGGTGGCGCTGCGCAACGATCTCGAAAACAAGCTGACCAACGAACAAGCCAAGCGCGAAGCCGCGGTTGCCCAAGCCAAGGCCGAGGCCATCGAGGAGGTGAAGAAGGACACGCGACCATGGTTGCGCTGGCTCTCTTTCGCCGGGTATGCACAGACCGACTTCGCGGTTCGCCAGTCTTCGAGTGACCAGGTCACCACCTCGACCGGTGACCCGCTCAATCAAAATCGGTTCGCCTTGCGTCGAGCTCGCTTTGCGACGACGGTTGACCGAGGCTATGTGGCTGGACTGCTAGAGCTGGACGCAAACACGGTCAGCGGACCGCAAGTCCGCCCGATTCATTTCGAAGCCACGGTGCGCCTGCCGGGGGAGGCCGGAATGCCACCGCTTGCAGCCCTCACGGCCGGGCTTTTCAAGATTCCTTTTGGTTACGAAGTCATGCAGGGCGACACCGAGCGCCTCTTCATGGAGCGCAGCGCGGTGGTCCAAGAGTTCTTTCCCGGGGAATTCGATCTCGGCGCGCGCTTGGCCGGAGGTTGGCGATTCCTTCGCTACGCCCTGGCCGTGCAGAACGGCGAACCTGCGGGAACCAAGGCCTTTCCCCAGCGCGACCCCAACTACGCCAAGGACGTGACCGGACGCCTAGGCCTCGAGGCGCCCATTGTGGCCGGCTTCAACGCCGCCGCCGGATTTTCGGCCCTGGCGGGACGAGGCTTTCACAAGGGCCTGGCACCCACCAAGGCCGGCGTGGTCTGGAACGACCGAAACGAAGACAACAGCGTGACGCTGAACGAGCTGGTTGGTACGGCCGCCAAGGCCGCGGTCCCGTCCCAGAACTTCGATCGCAGTGCCTTAGGTCTGGACGGGCGCATGACGGTTCAGTCGCCTCTCGGCACGAGCGCCCTCTACGGCGAGGTCATGTGGGGCAAGAACCTCGGACGTGGATCGAGGTTCATTGCCGATCCCATTGCCATTGGGCGTGACATCTCAGGCTTCGGATACAACCTTGCCCTCGCACAAGACCTATCATCTCACTTTCAGGTCGGCGTTCGCTACGATTACTACGATCCCGATCACGACCATTCCGATCTCCAGGCTGCCCAGCAGGTGCCGTCGAGCGTGAGCTACCAGACCTGGGCAATTGCGGCCGCGATCCGCACCCCGGGTGCGCGGCTGGTCGCAGAATACGATGTCAATCGCAACCACAACGGCCGCGACAGGGCGGGGATGCCCATTAATCTGGCTGACAACGCGTTCCTCCTGCGCGCAGAGGTGAGCTACTGATGCGAATCAGTCTCCTGCTTCCGTGTCTGCTCCTGGGGGCCTGCGCGGGTGCCAGTCCCGATACGGGCGTTGGCGCTGCTCTGCAGGTCGAGGGCGCACAATACCTTCCCGGCGCCCTCGATTCTACGGCGCCAGAGGATGGAACCAGCGACGCAGGACCTCCCGCTATCCACACCATTACCACCATCAATGGGACGATTCAGGCCGGGACGACCGGACACACCCTGGGTGGCACCGTGGGTCCGGGCGGCACGGCGGTGTTGATCGGCTTGCGCGGCGACACAGGCCACTGGGTCGTTCCGGTAACCACCGTGGACCAGAACACACCCGGCGACTTTGCCTTCTCGGCAAAGGTGACCTTCGGTGACAACCTGCCGCCCCCTCCTCTGGAAGTCGTGTTGCGAGCGACAAACCGGGCGGGCGAGATGGGGCCGCCGAAGATACAGACGTTTGGCGCCACACCCTCCACTATTGTCGGTGTCATGGTGATTTCTCTCGAATGGGACACCCAAGCCGATCTCGACTTGCATGTCCAGTTGCCGAGCGCAGACGGAGGCATTCGCGAGATCTCGACCCGCAAGCGGACGTCCAGCGTTCCTCCAGCGCCGGGGGATCCGCCCCTCACCGACGACGATTACAAGAACGTCGCCTACCTGGACATGGATTCCAACGCCCTCTGTGCGATCGACGGGCGGCGCAGTGAGAATGTCATCTGGCCCGTCACGCCTGAGGCGGGAGCCTACACGGTCCGGGTCGACAACTTTTCCATGTGTGGAGAGATCTCGGCCAATTGGGTGGTCCGCGTCTTCATCGGTGACACTGAGCAGGTGGCCTTGAGCCGAACGGGGCAATCGATGGATGTGGACACGCGCTTTCCCCATGGAACGGGCGCTGGCGTCGAGGCTGTAACCTTCAACTACCAACCGTGAGGAAGCTTTGAGAACGGCTGTTCACCGCATCGACTTGGGTGCTCGGTGTTGAGGCCAAGTGCACCGTGGACGGCCTGCTGCCTGGCGGCGTTGGCTCTCGCACTGGCTGGCGTGGTCCGCGCCGAAGGCGAAGAGGCCGCGTCCATAGACAAGAATCCACGCCTCACGCACTTTGTGGAGGCCGCCTATCCTCCGGGCAAGCAAGAGGTTGGAATCACCGCGCGCGTGATGCTGTCCATAGAGATTGGCGAAGACGGGAAGGTGGGGGAGGTGGAGGTTGTCGAATCGGGCGGCCCTGACTTCGACGCTGCTGCCAAAGCCGCGGCCAAGCAGTTCCTCTTCGAGCCGGCCGAAACCGCGGGGCATCCCGTTCCGGTCAAGATCACTTACCGGTACGATTTCACTATCCAGACCAAGATGGTGAAAGCGGGCCCGCAGGTGAACCTCGAAGGGGTGGTTTTGGACCGGTTCAAGAAGATTCCGCTCAAGAACGTAGAGATTCGGCTGGTGGACCTGAATGTCGAGGCCAAGACGGACGAGGATGGCGCCTTCGCCTTCATGGACGTGCCACCCGGCCCCCACAAGGTGGAGCTCCGCCACCCGAAGCTGGTGACCGTCGTGACCGAGGAGACCATCAAGCCCGAGCAGAAGCGATCACTCAAGTACTATGTCGAAGAGAGAGAGCCCGACGCGGACGAGGAAGTGGTAGTGCGTGCCGCGCGCATCAAGAAGGAAGCGGTCGAGACGCGCATCCGGACGGAAGAAGCCCGGCGCGTTCCCGGCACACAGGGCGACACCTTGAAGGTCGTGCAGAACTTGCCCGGCGTTGCGCGCGCAAGCTTCGGGTCCGGGGACCTGGTGGTGTGGGGATCGTCGGCGAAGGAGACCCGGGTCACCGTCGACGGCGTGGAGATCCCGGCCCTCTACCACATGGGTGGTCTGCGCTCGACGATCCATTCCGACCTCGTCCGCTCCATCGATTTGTCTCCGGGTGCGTACGGAGCCGAGAACGGACGGGGCCTTGGCGGTCTGGTCCGCATCGAGCTGTCGCCGCTGCCGACAATGCAGGGCGTGCATGGGTCTGTCGCCGTGGACGTCATTGATGCGGCAGCTGCCGTGCAAGCCGCGGTGACGCCCAAGCTGCGTTTCTCGCTGTCAGGGCGCTGGAGCTACCTCGATCACCTGATGCCGCTCGTCACATCGAAGGACATCGGGGACTTTTTTCCTATTCCAAAGAGCTTCGACATGCAGCTTCGGGCTGCCCAAGGACTGCGCAAGGACGAAGAGGTCACGGTCACCGCCCTTACCTCGTCGGACAAGCTTCGCCGCACAATTCCGGCTTCGGGCTCGCAGGACACCCGCGCCCAAGACAATTCGCTCGACTTCCAGCGCGTGCTCGTCGGATACACGCGGCTCTTCGAGGACGGGTCCAGCACGCGCTTGACCCCGTCGTTCGGTCGCGACGAGCGTAAGCAGATCATGACCATCGGTGGGGTGAGGACTTCGCTCGAATCCAAGACCTGGCAATACGGCCTGCGCGGCAGCTATCGTCGCAAGGTCAGTCAGGGGTTGACGCTGGTCATCGGTCTCGATGCGCAAGGACGCCGAACCGAGCTGACACGCGATGGTCTCTTGGACCAGCCACCTCGCGAAGGCGACATCGTCGTCTTTGGTCAAGCGCCAACGTCCGCGGTTAACGTGGACCAGTGGCACGTCAACCAACTGGGCGTTGCCAGCTTCATCATAACCGAGCTCTCCCTGGGTAAGCTGTCGCTTACGCCGGGATTGCGATTCGAGCCGACCTGGATCGACGGCGACCGTCTTCGTCCACGCAATCCCTATAGGCCCGAGCCTGGCTACTCGGAATTGTCGCTTCCACAGAACCCGGGCGACATTCCGGTCGTGCGCTATCTGCCGAACCCGCGTCTGCAGGCGGCCTACCGTGCGCACCCCCGTCTTACCCTTACTGCGGGCGCAGGCATTTATGGCCAGCCTCCCGACCCGGAAGACATGTCAGCGGTGTTCGGCAACCCGACCATTGGTTACCAGCGCGCCATACACTTGACCGGTGGCTTTTCTGTGAAGATGCGTCCTACGCTCACGTTTGAAGCCGTCGGATTCTACAAGTCCCTTACCGACCTGGTGTCGCGAAGCGCATCGGTCTCACCGCCGGTCGGCCAAGCTTTGACCCAGGACGGGGAGGGCCGAGTCCGCGGCGTTCAGGTCCTGTTACGCCAGCAACTCCTGCGCGGATTCTTCGGATGGATCACCTACACACTGATGCGCAGCGAGCGTCGCGACCATCCCGGGCTCTCCTACCGACTGTTCGATCAGGACCAAACCCACATCCTTGGCATGCTAGCCAGCCTTGATCTCGGACACGGCCTCGAGGTGGGCGGACGCTTCCGCTTTGCCACCGGGATGCCGAGGACTCCCGTTATCGGCGCCTATCTCAATCAATCCACGGGCTCCTATGAGCCCATCTTTGGCGCGCACAACAGCACTCGCATTCCTTCGTTCTACCAACTCGACCTGCGCGCAGAGAAGGCGTTCACAATGCAGCGATGGAAGGCAAGCGTGTACCTCGACCTGCAGAACATAACCGCCCGAAGCAATCCCGAGGAGATTGTCTATAGCGAGGACTATCGGCAACGCAGCTATATCACGGGCCTGCCGATCCTCGCCGTGGCTGGTGCTCGCTTGGAGTTCTAGGAGGAACGAGAATGCGCCGAATTCCAACGTTTCTCTTGCTTATGGCTGCGGCTGGCGCGTGCAAGCCCGACGTAGGCCGGGCGCCCTCGCTGATTGTGGGTCCGGAGATCTTGGCCATCAAAGGGGAGCCTGCCGAAGTCTCCCCGGGAACCAGTGCGACCTACAGTTTCTTGATGGCGGCTCCCGGGGGAACGGTCACTGAAACCCAAGGTGCGTGGGACGTATGCAAGCTACCCAAGCCGCCAGCGGAGAGCAACTCGGTAGCGTCGGCTTGCGTGACCGGTGCGCCGGGAATGGACATCGGCACGACCTTCGCTGCCTCGGTTCCGAGCGATGCTTGTAGTCTGTTCGGCCCCAATACGCCTTCGCCGAAACCTGGCGAGCCTTCCCTGCGCCCGCGCGATCCTGACGTCACCGGCGGTTACTACGTGCCTGTTCGGCTTTTGGTCGACGACGGGCTCGGCGAAACCCTGCGGGCGTTCGAATTCGAGCGAATCTTCTGCGGTTTGAGCGGGGCGCCTCTAACCGCAATTCAAGAGTACAACAAGACCTACCAGAAGAACTCCAATCCTGCTTTGCAGGGATTGGGGTTGGTCGATTCGACGGGCATGTTGGTCGACTTGCTGGGGGGAGCTGCCACGGTGCGCGGAGACGCGACGATCACGCTGATGGCTTCGGCCAATCCCGATTCGGCCGAGGCCTTCCCCGTGTACGATTCGGTGTCGCAAATGCTCAAACAAGATGTAGAGACTCTGCGATTGTCGTGGTTCGCCAGCGACGGGAAATTCGAGAACGACCGGACGAATGCGGACGCCACAAGTCTTGTGGCGACCAACACCTGGACCGCACCGCAGGTCGGCGAGCCCACGATCATTCCCTTGTGGGTCGTGTTGCGCGACTCGCGGGGTGGGACGGATTTCGTTTCGACGTCCCTGACGGTTGTCCCGTAGCCTTCGGACGCGCGGGCGCGGGCGAGGCACCGTAACGCCGTCGTCACAATTCGGTGCACGGCGGCCTGTGGGGTCCTGGGGTGCGTCGACAGGGTGAGAGCCGTTGTGTCCCCGTCTTGCGTCGACGCTATGCCGTGGGCTGTCCGTCGAGTCCACTTCGAAGGACCTGTCCGCGACGGCAAAGAGGCTGTCGATTCGTGTCCGTTCTGAAACGCGCGCGTGCAGAAGGGCGTTGCACAAGCGTTCCAGACTGTTTGCCTTGGCCAGACCGTGGATGGGCTATCTAAGACCCCGGCACAAGGTTGAAGGCAACGCGGATGGAAAGAAACCAAGTTCCTATTGGAAACCAGATCGATTGACCACTGAGGAGGCAGATCATGAAGACGCAGAAACGCACCATAGTCAAGACAGCGCTAGCGACCTCGCTAGCCGTCGTCGCCACGGGAAGCACGGTCGTAATGGCCGCGGCACCGTACACTTTCGTAGGCTCCGACACCCTGACCGAGGTGGTTCGGAGGTCGATCACCAACGGCGGTTTCAGCTCGTCGCTGTTCTACGACAATACCGGCTCGGGCGCTGCTGAGAACGCGTTGCTTGCGGCTATTCCCACGCAGCGTATCGCCCCGATGTCCAGAAACTTCAAGGGCGCGGTGATCTCGGCCCACCCGTCCTGGGCTCCGCAGCTGGCGAACATCATCGGTCTCGACGCTGCAGTCATCAGCCAGAAGAGCGTGGCCAGCGGCTACTCGTCGTGCGCCAACCTTCTCGCCCAGTCCGATCTCATCAAGGCCAAGAGCGCCAGCTTCCCAAATCCGCCCTACGCCGTGCCTGACACTTTGATCGGCCTCATCCTGGGCGGCAAGGGTGGCGAAGGCACCACAGCGGCGTGCTCGCACCCGGACCGTCTGGCTGCGATCGACACCGTGGCGTCGTGCTTCGGTGGTATCAGCACCATTGACCACTTCTATCGTCGTGACGATCGCTCGGGCACCGCGGATACCATGAAGGAGAAGTTCCAAGTCAAGCGATTCTGCAGCGGCCGTGCGCCCGGCCTCGTCAGCGGTGTGGACAACAACATGGCCAACGATGACGCCGATCCCATCCGCCGTTACTGCCAGGCCGGCAGCGACACCGACCCCACCTATAAGCGCACGCCCTGCACCCTCAATTGGCCGACGGGTGGAGAGTGCAGCAGCACCCCGAACGCCGCTGGCTGTACCCAGGGCCTGACTGTCGCAATCTCGCAGAACGATCCGGGCGCCAGTGACATCACTCTGTCGATTGCACAGCGGGTTCGCAAGGACAGCAACAACCAGACCCTCGGCTTCGGTGGTCGCGCGGCCGCGGCACCCTACACGGCCGGCATTAACAACGGCGCCATCAACATGGCCGGGATCTCGCCGAACGACTTCAACGCCCGCGCTTCTGCCTACCTCATGGCGCGTCGTTTGTTCGTCAACTGGAGCAACCTTCCCATCGGTAACGGCCGCACTGGCGGACCCACGGCGGACGAAATTGCCAATGACGCTGCCCAAAAGAACCTGTTTGACTGGATGACCAACCCAGACGTGGGTGGCGGTCGTGGCAACGTCGACCCAATCCTCAGCGCGGTTGGCTTCCTGCCCTGCACGGATGATTTCACGGATCCCGTCGGGTCAGGCAACCTCTGTTCCAAGGAAATTCCGCCGCCTGTCGCCGAGTCCACTCCGGCCCAATGCATCCCGAATGGCAAGACCGGCAATGGCACCAACGTTTGCTGCGGCGACGGCGTCGTGGCGACGAGCTCGCAGACCTGTCCGCTGACCCCGTACTGTGCGGCCTCCGGCGCTGCTTGCTACGGCTCGGGCACCGGCAACTGCTGTGCAGGCACCTGTGTCGATCAGGGGACGGGTAACGGCATCTGCTCGTAAGGGGTGGCTATTCAATCATGCGAATCTTCCGCGGAATGACGAGGGGCCACGTATTGGGCATCGCCTTGGGGCTGGCAATGGGCGTGTTCGTATTGAACGTGCTCTTGCCCAGGCTGCCGTTTTGGTTGGGGTTGGCGCAGAAGAAGCCCCCCGTGCCCTTCATCATCAGCGGAGATCTTTAACGAATCCGTACCTCGGTGCAACGAAAGAGGCACGGCTCTACTAGCGGTGCAATGCGAATGCAGTGTTCACAGATGCAAAGAACGACAACTGACAGACGACGCTCACGAAAACGATTCAAGGAGGATACCATGCGCACTCGATACCTTACTATGATGGGCGCGGCCGTACTGGCCGCCTCCGTGTTCGGCTCAGGCTGTTCGCGGAAGCCCGACGTTTCTGACACCGGCTCGGCCCGCATCGCGGCCATCAACCTGCTCGCCTACAGCGACATCAAGAAGGTCGACGTGACCATCGCTCAAGACTCGAGCGGAGCGAATCCGGCTGCCATTGTGAAGCCCATCCTGGTTCCCCTGGGCCAGAAGACCAACAGCAACGACTGGGTCTCCACGGTTCAAGGCATCCCGGCTGGTAACGTCCTTTACACCGGCAATGCGTACGACGCCACCGGCGCGGTGATCTTCACCGGCAACATCAAGGGTGTGGTGACGGCCAGCCAGACCGCCAACGTCCTCATCAACCTGTTCCAGGCGACTGCGAACAAGTTCTCGAACAACGCCCCGGTCATCACGGCCCTCCAGATTGCCACGACGTCGGCTACGCCCGGCCAGGCCGTGGACGTGAATGTCGTTGCTACCGACGCAGACGTCGGCGACACCCTGACCTACGCGTGGACCTCGACCTGCGGCGCGGTCTCGCCGGCCAACGTCGCCCACTCCACGTGGACGGCTCCGGCCTCGTCGTCGGCCCCCTGCGTGCTGACCGTCTCCGTGACGGACAACCACGGTGCCCAGACCTCGGCCACCGCGTCCATCTCGGTATCGGCCATCAACAAGGGCGGCGCTGCCATCACGGTCGCCCCCGACTTGGCTCCGGTCATCAGCGCCATCAACGTGAACGTGACCAACGCTGCCAACACGGCCGCTGCGTTCGTGAACGGCAACATCGCCCACCTGCAGGTTGTCGCCTCCGATGACGGCCCGGCCCTGACCTACGCCTGGACCGTGGCCGGCTGCACCGGCGCCTTCGCCGACGCCGCGCTCTCCGCCACGGCTTTCACGCTCGCCTCGGATGCCCCGGCGATCTGCACCTTCACCGTGGTCGTGACCGACGACAAGGGTCAGCCGACCTCTGGCTCGCTGGTCCTCCCGGTCGCTCCGACGGCTGGCTCTTCGGCGGCCGCTCCGATTGTCGAGACCTACTCGAACTCGAGCGACACCATGTCGCCCGGCCAGGAAATCTACTTCTACGTGTCCGTCAGCCAGATCGCCCACGATTCGATCACCTTCGCGTGGGTTGGCGACCCGGGCAGCGCTCCTGGCTACTCGCAGACCGACAGCGTCGACCCGAACTTCGCCACGCCCAGCAGCGCGATCAAGTACGTCGTCCCGGCGAACCTCGGCGACCTCGCTCAGCCCGCGGTCATTACTGTCACGGCCACTGACTCGGTCAGCCACCTCACCGTTTCGCACACCTGGAACCTGACCAAGAAGACCGCGCAGTGTGCGGGCGGTTCCACTGGCACCTGCGACGACGGCAACGCCTGCACCACGGGTGACCACTGCGACGGCCTGGGGACCTGCGTGCCCGGGACCGCGCTCGACTGCACCACGAACCTCCCGCTCTGCAAGGCGGCCGGTGTCTGCAGCCCCTCCAGCGGTCAGTGTGTTTACCCGGATGCCCCCAGCGGCACCTCCTGCACCGACGGTCTCGGCTGCACCTCGGCCGACATCTGCAACGGCCACGGCGTCTGCAACGGTACCCCGGTTCAGTGCCCGGTTGCCCAGTGCCAGACCGCTGGTACCTGCCAGGAGCCCTCGGGCACCTGCTCTGCCCCGACTCCGGTCACGGGCGGAAGCTGCAACGACGGCGTGAACTGCACCACGGGCGACACCTGCGCCAACGGCGCGTGTGTTGGCACCCCGGTGACCTGCGCCGTTGCCACCGATGCGTGTCACGTGGCCGGCACCTGCCAAGAGTCAACCGGCATCTGCTCGGTCCAGACCGCTGGCAACGAGGGTGCGGCTTGCAACGACAACAGCCCCTGCACCACTGGCGATGTCTGCCAGGCTGGCGTGTGCACTGGCGCGGCCCTCTGCCAGTCTCCGCTCATCTGCGACGCTTCCACCACCCCGGTTAGCTGCAAGGCTCCGGCCTGCATGCAGCCCGCCGTCGCCAAGGACTGGAATGTCGCCACGGTGGCCCTGGCCTCGGATGGCGGCAGCGCCCCGTCGGCCTACACCACCGGCTCGACCTTCGCCGCCGTGGACTTCGGCGCTGGCGCGATCCCGTATGCCGGCGACACGGACCTGTACGTCAACAAGATCAACATGACGACGGGCCTGGCCACCTGGAGCAAGGGCTTCGGCGACAGTGCCGCGCAGCACGGCATCGGCGTTGCCGAGACGACCGCCGCGTCCGGCGGTGTGGTCGGCTTGATTGGTGACTACCTGGGCGGCGTGCCCGGCACCGGTCTCCCGACGAACACGGGTACTGTCAAGGTGGACTTCCTCGTGGGTCTCAAGGCCTCCGATGGGTCTGTGATCTGGGCGAAGAAGGTCGACCAGGCGGGTGGCGGCTTCATGAGCATCAGCAGCAACCCGACCCTCGGCGCGTTCTTCGTCTGCGGCACCACCGGCACAATCAACACGGCGGCGGGTGCTGCGGCGGCTGCGGACCTGGCCTCGGGCTTGACCGCCAATGGCGGCCAGGACATCGTGGTTGCCAAGATCAACGCGGCTGACGGCACGGTTGCGTGGGCCAAGGTGTTCGGCAGCACGGGCGCCGAGACCTGCACCGCGATCACCAGCGACGACGCTGGCCAGAACGTCTACGTCACGGGCGTGTACTCGAACGACACCGCGTTCGCGTTCCCCGGCATGGCCGCTCTTCCTGCCGCCAGCAGCACTCAGGGCAAGATCTACATCGCCCAGCTCTCGGGCAGCACCGGCACGGTGCTGGCCTCGGGTGGCTTCGGCGGTGTCAGCCGCAACCTCCCGACCAGCCTGGCTGCAGACATCTCGGGCAACGTCTACCTCGGTGGTGGTATGTTCGGGACCCTCGACTTCGGCAACAGCGTCTCCCTCACCTCGGCGGGCAACGCGGATGCCTTCATCGTCAAGTTCAACTCGGGCCTGACAGCGCAGTGCGGTGCGAAGTGGGGCGACAGCGCCCTCCAGAAGGTCAGCGCCCTGGCCACGGACTCGGCCGGTCACGTCTTCGCGGGTGGCTTGTTCCAGGGGTCGATCAACATCGGTACGGGCGGCGCTTCCATTGCATCGGCGGGCAACGCAGACGCGTTCACCCTCTCGATGGATGCCCAGTGCAACCTGAAGTGCGGTGCGACCTACGGCGACAGCGCCGGTCAGCAAGTGGACGCCATCACCGTGTCTCGCTTCGCCACCGGTGCGGCCCAGAACACCGCGATGTTCTCTGGTGTCTACGCGAGCACCTTGAACGTCGTCACCCCGGCGCTCTCCACCACCAACAGCAGCGACGGTTACATCGCCGCTATCAGCACGAGCGCGCTCTTGTCCGGTCTGTAATCCACGGGCAATA
>Ga0302323_100001205_pt1 | contig 20987 bp, 17 predicted proteins | sample Fen_T0_3_FD_201950 | JGI IMG/M metagenome (GOLD analysis project Ga0302323, IMG submission 201950) | Peat permafrost microbial communities from Stordalen Mire near Abisko, Sweden - Fen_T0_3 | ecosystem: Environmental > Terrestrial > Soil > Wetlands > Permafrost | place: Sweden: Abisko... | reverse complement strand
CTTGCGGGTGGTGTAGTCGTAATAGTCGGGGCGCGCCCAGAACTCGACCTCCTCGTAGACCTTGCCCTGGTCGGTGGCCACGAGCTTGTCATCGATGACGTCGATGGTCCAGGGGTCGCGGATATCGCGGTTGGTCAATTCGTAGTGGCCGCCCACCACGGACGTGCCATCGCGCAGCAGCAGGCCCACCGGGATATCGAGGCCGGAATCGCTGAAGATGCCACGGCTCCCGGTCTGATGGATCGTCGGGTCCAGCCGCGCCTGGGCAGCCTTGGTCAGCTTGTAGCCGCGACGGTTCAGGTCGGTCTTGAGGATGACGAATTTCGGGACATCGGGGAACTTCGCGATGACCTCGTCGATGCTTGCCTCGTTCTTGCGCCAGTCCGGCAACCGAAGTCCCATCCGTCCCTCCTTTGTAAACTGCTGATTTTTTCGATCGACCGATGCAAACCGGGACACAAACAACACCAATGGGGTCCTCGATGCTGCCGTCTCCAGGAGCGGATCGCCCCCTCCTGATCAGGGTTGGTCATTACCGGGATCGCAATGCCCATGCCATTCGGTGAACCATTGAAACGGAATGCGTTGTCGATGTCAGATCGCGTCAGGACTGCTGCTTCGGCAGCATTCCGCGGACCGATTGCTGCACCAGCAGCATGATTGGCCAAGCCAGGGCCCGGATTGGGCCGAGATCATTCCGCTTACGGCGCGTCAACTCAACATTTCCACGAACGCCCGGACTCGCGTCAACAACTGTCCAGATGGCGGTCCTACTTGGAAGGTGCCCTCCAGGCAGATGCTGGGGATGCCCTTTTCATGAAAATGGGCCCGCTCCATCTCCAGGGTGACCCCGCCGAAGGAGCAGCCCACGTAGTTGTAGAACAGGATGCCCCGGGCCTTGGAGCTGGCGAGCTGGTGGGTGAGGATCTTCCGGCGATGCACCGAGGCCCCCGCCAGCTGGCCGTCCAGGTAGTAGCGCGCCAGGGATTCTACGGGATCGATGTCCTCCCGGTAATCCCGGGCGAAGGAGTTGGGCGTCATCCAGCCCAGGATCGCCGCGCCGCAGTCATCCACCGCCTGATAGACCCCGAACTCCTGGCCCCGGCCGCCGCACCAGAGAATGGGCACCACGGGTTTACCGCTGGGCGATGGAATGAGGGCCGCTGATTCCATCTCCACCAGCAGCTCATCCAGCACCGATTCGAAGGCCTCGGGCTGACCCAGGTAGTGGCCCGAGCCCATGAGCAGGTACATGGTGGCCAGGCTGCGGATGTAGAGGGGATTCTCGAAACGCAGGGCGAGGATCCTGCGCACCTTGGCCAGGATGCGATTGCGCCGCTTGATCTCCACGGCCACGCGCGCGGTGTCCAGCTCGCCGCCGCTAAGCCACTTCCCGGCCTCGCGCAGCTCGTGGGTCAGGAAGGCCACCAGGTCCTCGAAACGCTCAGGACCCACCTCGGCGGGCAGGTACACGGTATCGATGCGATGGATCTCGAAGCCCTCGGCCTTGATGAGCTCCCAGGCCATGTTGAAGGGCTCACAGGCGGCGTTGAAGGCCAGCACCTTGCGGATGCCGCTATCCTTGCGCAGCCACCACTCGCCCAGGATGGCCGAGATCATGGAACAGGTCTCGCGCGGGATCTGGAAGTGATCCTCGGCCACCGTGATGGAATCGGCGCTGCCCAGGCGACCCAGCTCCGTGAAGGAGACCGGGATGGTGTCCGTGGCGTAGATCAGGGGCACTTCCCACAGGCCCATGACCCACACCGCCTTTTCGCCCCGCTGGTAGGCCTCTTCGGCGTCGTGGACGTAGTTCACCGCCAAGTCGTAGAGCCGGCCCACCGCCGGCGAGTAGGCGTGGGTCACGTCGCGATCGTGACGAATATAGGCCAGCTGGCTCTCCAGTCCGGCCGTCGCGGCTGCAGCGGATAGCGCCATCACGCACTCCTCATTCGATCGTATTGGGCATTGCGCTCGACCAGCACTTCCAGGAAGGCGTCGATGCGGGTCTTGAGCTGGCCCAGATCGCTCTGGGAATAGTCCGTGGGCAGTTCCAGCACCGGCAGTCCCTCCTGCTGGAAGCGCCGGAAGAAGGCATTCTTGGTCAGGCCGTAGCAGGGGCAGAACTTCAGGTAGGTGAAGACCACCGCGTCCACCCGGTACTCCCGGGCCAGCCGGATCGAGGTCTCGATGCGATCCTCCAGGGGCACCATGCGCGCGCAGGGGGCGCGATCCAGGTAGCCCCCCGCCAGGGCCTTGAAGGGATCCCCCTGCTCGTCCACATCGCCCAGGAAGGCGCTGAGCCCCGAGCAGTGATCCTCCACCACCACCCGGGCGTCGGCTTCCTGCTCCAGCAGCTCCAGGATGCGCCGATCGCCGTCGGCGACCACGCCCCCCGCCATGAGCAACCGCACGCCGGGCGTGAGGCCCTTGGGCCTGGATTCCAGCCGATCCAGGATGTCTTCGTACGCAGGCACCAAGTCCTCGGCTGGCAGCAGCCAGAAGGCTCGCGCGATTTCCAGGAACTCCGTGCCCGTGAGCGGAGGAGCATCCTGCTTGCGCAGGGAGGAGATCTGGCGGAGCAGGTCCCGCACCCGGTTGTAGAGGAGGATCTGGCTGGCCACGTCGGCGGCCGCCACGGGCCTGCCCGTGAGCTTCTCCACGTCGCTCCGGAAGTGCAGCAGTTCCCCTTCGAAGAAGCGCCGCGAGGCCTCCCGGTCCTTCAGGCGCGGCACGTTGTAGATGGCCGTGGGCACGTAGAACTGATTGATGGCATCCGCCACGGTCTTCATGGAATCGCATGAATAGAAGGTGTAGACCTTGTCCAGAGCCTTGGATAGGGGATCGTTGGTGGAGAAGGCGCCCAGGCAGCTCTTGGTGAGATCGCAGAAGACGCTCTTGGTGATGATCTCCCCTGCCCCCACCTCGTCGGCGGTGCCGGCCTTGAACAGGCGCTGATGGTGAACCCCCGCGGCGCTGAAGAGCTCCACCGGCGTGTAGTTGCAGAGATAGCCCACCGCGGGTCTTCCATCTGCCTTGGCGATGCGTTCCTGCTTGCGCGCCTCGATGCGCGCCTCCAGGCGGCTGAGATCCAGCGCATGAAAGACGTCCGAGGCCTCCTGGCCCGTCTCCGCTTCCGCCAGGAACTTGCGGGCGTAGGCCGCGGCGCCCAGGGCCCCCGCGTAGATCAGGTCCAGGCGCGTCTGGACCGTGGGATGGCCCACCAGCTTTTCCAGGGCGCTGCGCATGCCAGGGTTGTTGGATACGCCGCCGGTGAAGACGAGGTCGGGCTCGATGCTCAGGCGCTTGAGGAGATTGCGCGCCCGGCTGGCGGCGGCCACGTGGATGCCCGCGGCGATATCGGCGCTGCGCTCGCCCCGGGCCTTCAGGGAGATCACCTCGCTTTCGGCGAAGACCACGCACTGGCTGCTGATGGGCAGTTCCTTGGTGGCTTCCAGGGAAACCGGTCCCAGCTCGTCGATGGTGAGCTCCAGCAGTTCGGCCACCTTCTCCAGGAAGCGGCCCGTGCCCGCGGCGCACTTGTCGTTCATGATGAACTCAGCCACCTTGCCGCTCTCGGGATCCACCCGGATGACCTTGGAATCCTGGCCGCCAATATCCACGATGGTGCGCGTTCTCGCGTGCAGGCTCCTGGCACCCAGGGCGTGGCAGGAGATCTCGCTGAGGATGCGCTGGGGGATGCCCCCGAAGGCCAGGGAGATCCGACCATAGCCGGTGCCCACCACGTAGGCAATGCGGCTGCGGGCCACGCCGCTGATCTCCAGCAACTCCTCCACCAGCTCCTCGGCGGTCTCCTGCATGAACACCCCCGTGGCCACCTGGGCCACGTGGAGTTCGTCATCCACCAGCAGCACGGCCTTGCCCGTGCGGCTGCCGATATCGATGCCCACCACCGCGGGCCTCGCTTCAAAGGATTTCCACTCCTCGTGCCCCAGGAGCGAGGGATCGATGATCTTGGCAATCTTCATGCTCTGCCTCCTCAGGCCGCGGTGCCGCGCAGGTATTTCTGAGCGTAAATGGCCGCGCCCAGGGCCCCGGCGTAGACCATGTCCAGCCGCGTGGGTGTGAAGGGATGGCCAATGGCCCGCTCCAGGGCCAGGCGCATGCCCGCGTTGTTGGAAACGCCGCCGCTGAAGATCAGATCCGGTTCCAGCCCCAGGCGGTTGACGAGGTTGCGCACGCGCCGGGCCGTGGCGGCGTGAATGCCCGCGGCGATATCGGCGCGGCTCTCGCCCCGGGCCTTTAAGGAAATCACCTCGCTCTCGGCGAAGACCACGCACTGGCTGCTCACCGCCAGCTCGCTCTCCGCGCGCAGGGCTTCCTGGCCCAGCTCCGTCACGGTGAGGCCAAGCAGATGCGCCACCTTCTCCAGGAAGCGCCCCGTGCCGGCCGCGCACTTGTCGTTCATGATGAACTCCACCACCCGGCCGGTATCGGGGTCCACCTTGATGGCCTTGGAATCCTGGCCGCCGATATCGACGATGGTGCGCGTGCCCGCGTGCAGGTACCGGGCCCCCATGGCGTGACAGGAGATCTCCGTGACGATCTGGGTGGGCACCTCCTCGAAGTCCAGGGCGATGCGGCCGTAGCCGGTGCCCACGAGGTAGGCGGGCCGCTCGGCGTCCTCCCCGGCCGCCCGGCGCAGGCGCGCCAGCAGCTTCTCCGCGGTCTCCTGCATGCGCGCCGCCGTGGCGGTGCTCGCTACGTAGATCCGGTCGCCCCTCAGCAGCACCGCCTTGCCGGCCCGGGAACCGATATCCAGGCCGATGACGCCCTCATCCAGGGTGATCTCATGCTCGAGACCCGGAGCAATGACCTCCGAGAGTAGCGTGCTGCCCCCTGTCCGGGGGCTGCTCACGGTGGCTTCGGGTGACTGGATGGCGCTCATGGAAGTTCCTTTCAGTTCTCGGGGTCCAGGGGCGCGCCGGGGATGAGGAAGCCGCCGCCGCTCACATCCAGCCGCGCCCCGGTGACGAAGGAGGCCTCGTCCGTGAGCAGCCAGAGGATGGGCTTGGCCACCTCTTCGGGCTGGGCGGCGCGCTGGATGGGCAGCGTGGCGGCGATGGCGGCCAGCACCTCGGGGCGGGCATCGGTCATGGGGGTGAGGGTGTAGCCCGGCCGCACGCCGTTCACGCGGATGCCCTCGGCGGCCAGTTCCTTGGCCAGGCCCCGGGTGAAGGCATCCACGGCGGCCTTGGAGGCGGCGTAGGCCGAGGCTCCCGCGCGGCCCCCGATGGTGGCGGCCATGGAGGAGACGTTGACGATGGAACCCTTGCCGCGAGCCTTGAAGCGCTTCACGGCCTCCCGCGATGCCAGGATGGTGCCGGTGACGTTGATGGCCCAGAGCCTTGCTAGGTTCTCCTCCGTGAAGGTCTCCACGCGTCCGTGGGGACCGCTGGTGCCGGCGCTGTTCACCAGGCCGGCAAGGGGCCGTCCCTGGAAGGCCGCGTCCACCTGCTGGAAGAGCCGGACGATGTCGTCCTCCTTGGCCACGTCCGCCTCGAAGGCGTGGGCTTCGCGGCCCGCGGCCCGCAGCTCGGCCACAAGTTGCTCGGCGCCCGCCTTGCCGGTGCGGTAGGTGATGGCCACGGGAATACCGCGCTCTGCAGCCAGGCGGGCCGTGGCCGCCCCGATGCCGCTGGAGCCGCCGGTGATGAGAATGGGATCGGGCATGGAGACCTCTGGAGAATTGAATACGTGGGAATCGATTGATTCGAGTTGAAGGGGCTTGGATCGGTGATGAGACTCTTTTATCGCTGTCTATCGCTGGCTGAAATGCTTTTCCTTCCGGGAGCAAAGGTCGAGGGGTCTTGATAAAATCCCCAACCCTTTATCTGTTCGATCAAACGTAAAAACGGAATCGAGCCAGCGATGGACAGCGATAAACGGCGATGAAGAAATGGCGGGTCTTACCTTGTTTTCCGGCCCCTCAAAAAACAGAAGATCCTATTCTCTCTCCGTGTTCCTCCGGCTTTTCTCCGCGCCTCTGCGTTGATCTTTTTCTTGGGTGACACCACAAGGTCTGTCATGGAGATCCTCTCGATGACAACCCCGACAAAAAGGCCAACACGGAGCGAAGCGTTCGACGGCCTCAGCGATTGACCACCGGGTATTTCCACTGGGGCAGCTGGTCGCCCACGAACTCCCCGGCGTTGATGCGGAACACATCGTGGAAGGGCGAACTGGCGCCCAGGGCGCCGTAGAGCTGCTCCGTGGTGTAGCCGTGCTTGGCGAAGATGGCCGCCACCTTCAGGGTCAGGTCGTAGTGCCAATCGGTCTCCGGGGTGCGATGACCCTCCAGGGCGGAGCCGGGATTGGGGCACCAGGCGCCGGCGAAACAGATGACGCCCTTGGAGGCCAGGTACTCCACCCCTTCCAGGATCGAGTCCTTGGGCTCGATGCCCGCCACGATGTTGCTGCGCACATTGCCGCGCCCGAACAGTTCGGCCGCGTACTCCAGGGACTTCACCCAGTGGTCCCAGCCGCCGCAGCGCTTCTGCTTGCCAGGGCAGATGGCCTTGAAGATATCCTTGTTCCAGATCTCCAGGTTCAGGGCCACGGTAGAATAGCCGGCCTCCTTGTATTTCTCGAGGATGCTGAGATCCACCGGGGCGCCGATGACGGCGGTGCCGTGGATGCGATCCAGGCCGGTCCTAGTCTTGATTTCGTCGGCCACGTCCAGATAGTAGTCCACCTCCCGGCGCTCGGGGATGAAGCCCCCCGTCACGTTCAGGTGATTGGCGCGTTTCTCCCGGTAGGCGGCCTCGAAGACCTCGCCCACCTGTTTGGGAGTCTTCAGGAAGATGTGCTGACCGCGGTACGCCTCGGCTGTGGAGTTGATATTGCAGTAGCGGCAGTCATCTCCGGTGTGCTTGAGATCGCACTCGTTGCTGTAGAAGATGCCGATGTTGCCCTCGGGCCCAAACTGGGCGATGTGCTCGAAGCTCTCGCCATCACTGGTCTTGAGCTCCAGGAGCTTGGGCCGCCGGTAGAACTCGATCTCGGCCACCCGGTCCAGGCCCTTGCGACCCTGGTAGTAGAGCACGGGCTTGCCATCCTCGGCCTTGAGCCGGTAGCGGGAATCCGAATCCCAGCGGAACGCCGTGAACAGGCCATGAGGCAGGTAGAAGGCCGCGGGCAGGTCCACGCCATCGTGATGCTCCCGATCCATATCGAACAGGAGATGGATCTGTTCCAGGTATTCGGTGCCTATGCCGAAGCCCTTCAGGTCCTTGAAGTCGAGGGCGATGCCCTGCACGCCCACGTCGATCTTGGTGCGCACTTCCTTCAGCAGCGCGCGGCGGATGGATTCGACGTCCTTGACTGTGGGGCTGGATTCCTGGATGGCTGTGCTCATGGGGGACTCCTTGTGAGTGGAGAGGATTCAGATTCGCTGGAACTTCCACAGGGGCAGGCGCCCCTCCACGGCCTCTCCCGCGTGGATGCGGAAGGCGTCGATGCAGGGGTTGTGGAAGCCGGCGCAGGAATAGAGCTGCTCGGTGGTGAAGCCCTGCTTGGCGAAGATGGCGGCGGCCTTGAGGGTGAGATCGTGGTGCCAGGCAGCCTCGGGCGTGCGGTGGCCCTCCAGTTCGGAGCCAGGGTTCGGGCACCAGGCGCCGGCGTAGCAGATCACGCCCAGGCAGGCGAGGTGCTCCACGCCCTCCAGGGTGGAGGCCTTGGGCTCCAGACCGGCCACGATATTGGAGCGCACGTTGCCCTTGCCGAAGACGCCCACGGCGTATTCCAGGGCCTTCAGCCAATGATCCCAGCCCCCGCAACGCCTGGCCTTGCCGGGGCAGAGGGCCTCGAAGATGCGCCGATCCCAGATCTCGATGTTGATGGAGAGATTGGACCAACCGGCCTCCTTGTACTTATCGATCACGGAAAGGTCCTGGGGCGCGCCGATGACGGCGAGGCCGTGGATGGACTCCAGCCCCGTGCGCTCCTTGATCTCGTCCGCCACGTCCAGGTAGTAGTCCACCTCGCGGCGCTCCGGGATGAAGCCACCGGTGAGCCGGATGTGATTACCGTAGCCGGCGTGGTAGGCGGCGGCGTAGACCTCGCCCACCTGGCGTGGGGTCTTGAGGAAGATGTTCTTGGCGCGGTAAGCGTCGGCGGTGGAGTTGATGTTGCAGAACTTGCAATCCTGGCCCGTGCCCTTGAGATCGCATTCGTTGCTGAAGAAGACGTGCACGCTGCCCTCGGGATCGAAGCTGGCGATGCGACTGAACGGCGTGCCATCGCTGGTCTCACCCTCGTGCACGCGACTGTCCCGCTTGTAGAATTCGATGGGCACCAGCGCCTGCCCATCCTTGAAGATCACGGGCTTTCCATCGACTGCCTGCAATCGATATCGGGAATCCGCGTCCCATCGGAAGCGCGTGAACAGCCCGTGGGGCAGGAAGAAGGCCTCCGGCAGCGCCACCTCATCCTGGTGCTGCTTGTTCATATCGAACAGCAGGTGGCGCTGCTCGGTGATCTCGGTGCCCACCTGGAATTTACCGAGTTCCTGGGGATCCACGGAAATGCCCTGGACGCCCAGATCGATCTCCAGCAGGAGTTCGTCCAGCAGGGCCTGTTTCTGGGGGGCCGTGGTCTCATGGGTGGCGGCGCTTGTCATTGATTGGCCTTCCAAGGATTTCAGGAGTGGAACATTGCCCTGTCGTGCAGGACGAGAACGATTGAACAGGCCTATGGCCGGGTCATCCAGATCACGAAGGTCTTCTGCTTTGTCTTCCTCCGCGATCCTCTGCTTTTCTCCGTGTCCTCCGCGTTGGGTTTTTCCGGAGCGAGGCATCCAGGTCGGGCAGGTAAACCTGTAGGTGACACACCCGATGAAAAACCCTACGCGGAGAAAAGCAATCAGGAATGGATGGCTATCACATTGGCCTGGGCCGGGGCTTCCTCAGCCCACCAGGGTCTCGGCGCCCTTCTCGTGGAAGATGGGCAAGCGCCCCTCTTCGATGCGGTAGATGTCGTGCACCAGGGTCTGGGGCGCGGCGTTGCCGTCGTAGATCTGGTCCCAGGTGAAGCCCTGCTTCTTGTATAGCGCGTAGGTCTTCTGGGCGACGTCGAGGTGCCACTCGGGCACGGGCGTGCGGTGGCCCTCCAGGGCCGATCCCGGGTTGGGATTCCAGGCCGGCGAAATGGCCAGGATGCCCTTGGAGGTCAGGTAATCAATGCCCTCCAGGGTGGTCTGCTTGCTCTCCAGACCGCCCACCATGTTGGAGCGCACCCGGCCGCGGCCGAAGACCTCCACACCGTATTCCAGAGCCTTGATCCAGTGATCGCGGCCGCCGCACTCCAGCTCCTTGCCAGGGCAATATGCGCGGAAGAAGTTCTTGTCCCAGACTTCGATATTGATGGCCAGGGTGCGGAAGCCCGCCTCCTTGTACTTCTCGATGACCGTGAGGTCCCGGGGCGCGCCGATGCAGGCGGTGCCATTGAAGTCTTCGAGGCCCGTGTGCGCCTTGATGCTCTCGGCCACGTCCAGGTAGTAGTCCACCTCCCGGCGTTCGGGCACGAAGCCGCCGGAGATGGTGACGTGGCGGTTGCCCTCCTTGTAGGCCTCAGCCACGGTCTCACCGATCTGCTCGGGGTACTTCCACTTCACGCCCTGGGCCTCGCCGAAGGTGGCCTTGGTGGCGTTGATGTTGCAGAACAGGCAATCCTTGCTGGTGGCCTGCAGGGAACACTCGTTGGAGTAGGCCACGAAGACCACGCCATCGGTGTTGTGGATGGCCACGGTGCCCATGGGCGTGCCGTCGGAGGTTTTTTTGGTGTAGTAGCCCGGCCGCGTGCCGAACTTCACGGGCAGCGCGTCGCCGTTCTGACGCACCAGGAAGAACTCCTTGCCGTCGGTCTCCAGGCGGTTGGGGGCCTTGCGATCATAGAGGAACTGGGCGATCAGGCCGTTGGGCAGGATGAAGTAGGGCGGCAGGTTGATGCTGGCGTCGGATTCGCGGTTGTAGTTGAACAGACACTGAATCTGCTCCTGACGCTGCCCACCCAGATCCAGCTGCTGCAGGATCGCGCGGTCGAAGGTGACGCCCTCCTGGCTGATCTCGGCCTTGATGCGCAGTTCGTCATACAGGGTTTCCTTGAGGGTGCTCATGCGAATGCCTCCTGGGCGGGGTGGGGTTGCACTTGGGTGACCGGCCGGGGCCGGGAGTCCTGCTGCTGGATGAGCGCGGCGAGAAGGTCTTCGACCAGGGCGATGGCGCCGGCGATGCCCCCATGGCTTCGGCGGAACAGGGGCCGGGAGCGCAGGGGCGTGGCGCGTTCCACCAGGGCCGCGCCGACTTCCCGGGCCACGGCGGATTCCAGGGCGCTGCCCACGATCAGTTCGGGGCGGGAGGCCCGCAGTTGCTGAGCGATGGCCGTCTGTCCGGCGTGGAAGGAGACGCTGGCGCCCGGCGCCACGGCGAGGATGAGGGCTCGCAGAGCCTCCCGGCGATCCTCCGGCGGATCATCGGTGAGGATCACGTCGCTGACAATCTGACCCAGGGTGCCAGCCAGGAACCGCGTCTGGCCGATGGCCCCGGCGCTGCCGCCGACCACGGCCACTCGCTTCTGCACATTGCCCAGGATCAATCCGCTGGCTGCCTTGCGCAGGTAGTAGCGCAGCTCCTCGTCCAGCAGCTCCCGGGCCTGGACGATCCGGTCGAGATCGAGGCCCAGCGCCTCTCCCACGCCTTCGAGCAACAGGCCGGAATCCAGGCTGCCCACGGGGTTCCACCCCAGATCCAGCAGCGGCACCCCGTGCAGGTCCCGCAGGGCCTGGGCCGGCGCCAGCCCCCAGGGAGAGAGCACCAGGCTCAGCCGGGCCTTGGCGGCCCTCGACCAGGCATCGACGCCCTGGCCATAGCCGATCAGGCGATTGGCCTTTAGCCCCAGGGTCGCCAGGACCCTTTTTAGTTCGATCAGATCCCCCTCCCAGGCCGGATCCTGGCCCGGCACCAGACCGAACAGATTCACATCGACGACTTCCAGCTCCGCACCCTGCGGGGAGGCCAGGAACTGCTCGATGAGGGAGGCCGCGGTGGCAGCATAGCCGCCCCAGGCGTTGGCCTTGAAACCCGGGGTGCTGAGGCCGATAACCGGGAAGCGCTGCTCCCGGGCCTCCTTGACCATGGCCTGCACGTCATCGCCGATGACCTCGGGCACGCAGCCCGTGATCACCACGTAGAGGTCGCCGTTGAGCACCTTCACGGTGTTCTTGATCTGCTCGCGCAGTCTCGAGGTGCCGCCGAAGACCACCTGCTTCTCGAGCAGGAGGGTGGAGCTGATCTCCCGGGAACCACTGCAGGTCTCGTCCACGCCGCTCTGGAAGGGATCCTCGTTCCAGGCGGAAACGCCACAACCGGCATTGGCGTGGAGGATGGGCACCACGGAGGGAATGGCGTCCAGCAGGTGCAGGGCCCCATGCAGCGCGCAGGTGTTGCGATCGTGATCCAGGGACATCTACTTCACCTCGTGCTTGATGAACCAGTGGGTGCTCTTCGCCAGCCAGCCCTTGGCGTAGCGGCGCTCCGCGGGCTCGGCCAGGAAGCCGGCCAGGGAGGTGTTCGAGAGGCTGCGCTCCAGGGCTTCCACCAGGGCCGCGGCCCCGAGGTAGCCCAGGATCGGCAGATGCTGCAGATCCAGCACCGGGATGCCCAACCGCAGCGCGTGCACCGCGGCCTGCCCCGAGCCCAGGTAGAGATCAGGAGCCAGGTTCCTCAGCAGATTCACCTCCTCGAAGATCTGTCCCTCCCCCACGAGGAGGGGCACCTCAGGGTGTCCCTGGGCGAAGGCCTGAAGCCGGCTGTCCTGGTCCTGGCTGAGGGCGGTGATCTCCAGGGCAGCCAGGGTGAGCCCCAGACTTTCAAGAAAGGGCACCAGCGCGAAGGCCAGGGCGGCCGGCAGGTTCACAAATACCCGGGCGCCCTGGTGCCGGGCGAGCCGTTCCTTCAGGGGGGCGAGTTGCTCCTCATGCCGGGCGATGACGGCCTGGGCCAGGCCCGGACGTTCCAGGGCGGCGCCGATGGCGCTCAGCCAGCGGCCGGTGTTATCCAGACCCACAGGGACATCGAGCGACAGGAACGGGATCCCGCGCTGCTCCTGCAGCACCTGGCCCGCGTACTCCGATTCATCGGGATCGATGGACACCGAGAGCCTGGCCTCCGGGACCCGGTGGAAAGCCTGGGCATTTCCATGCCGGGGGAACACTTCGACTTCCGCATCCAATTCCCGCAGCAGGGCCTTCAGGGCCTGCACATCCTGGGACTTCTCGGCCACGCTCAGCAGGTTCAGATGAGCGCCGCGCTCGCCCGCCGGATGCCAGAGCTGCTCGCGCAGCAGGGCGTGGATCACCGCGTCATAGCCACTGCCTGCGATCTTCGAGCGGAAGCCGTCGGTGAGCACGGGAATGATGGGGATCCCCAGCTCTTCGTTCACCTCGGTGACCACGGATTCGATATCGTCGTTGTTGATGGCCACCACCGGGGTAGCCACCACGGCGATGACGGCGGGCGCGTGGGCGGCATGGATCTGGTGAATGGCCGCGCGCAGCTTGCGATCCCCGCCCATGATGGAATCCCGCTCGTTGATGCCGGTCACGATCCATGGGGCCGTGTCCTGGAAGCCGCCGCCCAGGCTGGCCGCGCAACCGGCCGGGCCGTGGACGACGATTGCCAAGCCCCGAATGGTGCGCAGGATGGACAGGGCCCGCTGCAGATCGCTGGGGGCGTCCTGGGCAAAGGTGCGCACGCGCTGCACGAGTCCGCCCTCGCGGCCCTCCTTGGCCAGGCCTTGGGCCTGGCCGGAGAAGGCGGCGATGCTGCCCTTGCGCTTCTCGCGCGTCAGCACGGTCCGATGGGTGAGTGTGGTCATGGAGGTTCCCTTTTGCGTCGATGCCTAGATGACCTGGTCCGCCAGGAGCCCCTGCTCGCTCTGCAGCACCAGATCGCCCCACTTCCGGGCCCAGTTCCGCAGATCGTTGACCGCCAGGGGTTTGGGGATCACGGCGTCCTGGTCCTCGAAGATGTGCCGGGCCAGCCGGCGATAGACGTCCGCCTGGGGGGTTCTGGGGCTGGCTTCGATGACGGTCTGGCCGTACAGCTCGGCCTGGGCCACCACGCTGGAGCGGGGCACGTACTCCACGGCCCGGGTACCCGTCACCTGGGCGAAGTCGTCGATGAGGGAATGAGCGTAGGGTGCCGAAATGCTGTTGGCGATGATGCCGCCCAGCTTGGCGCCGCCCGAGGGGGCGTACTTGTTGATGGCCCGGAACAGGTTGTTGGCGGCGTAGATGGCCATGAAGTCCGAGGAGGTCACCACGTAGACGCGGTCCGTGAGACCCTCGCGGATGGGCACGGCGAAGCCACCGCAGACCACGTCCCCCAGCACGTCATAGAGCACCACATCGGGCTTGAATTCCTCGAAGAGCTTCAGTTCGCGCAGCAGTTCGATGGCGGCGTTGATGCCCCGGCCGGCGCAGCCGACCCCTGGGACCGGCCCGCCCGCCTCGATGCAGAGGACGCCCTTGAAGCCCGCCACGGAGATATCGCTGAGCTGCACGCGCCCTCCGTCCCGGGCACTATCCAGCACCGTGGACAAATAGCTTCCGCCCCGAAGCGTGTTGGTGGAATCGGATTTGGGATCGCATCCGATCTGGACCACCTTGAGCCCCGATTCGGCCAGGGCCGCGGCAATGTTGGAGGTGGTGGTGGACTTGCCGATGCCGCCCTTGCCGTAGATGGCGATGTGTTGTGCTTTGTGAGTCATGGGTTCAACCTTCTGGGTCAGGTCTGGTGAATGGAACGAAGTCTCAGTGCGCCGTTGAAACAGCCGCGATGCGATCGAGGTGGATGAGCGGCAAGCGCCCTTCATTGGCCTTGGCCGCCGCGGTCTTGCCCTTCTCCACCAGGGACTGGGGTTCGATGATCCAGACCGTGGAGAGATCCACGTCGCCCAGCCGGGCCCGGATATCCTGGTAGTAGCGTTCGAAGACGGGGCCGGCGATGATGGCGCGCTCGGGTTTGCCCACGATGTGGAAGCTGCGGTTATCGCTGGTGCGCAGATTGAGGGCCACCTTGTGATCGAACCAGATGGACCGCACCAGATTGCGGTTGGTCTCCGAGTACTCCGACAACTCCAGCAGCACGATGTGGCCGCTGTCATCGATGTGCAGGGAGCCCTTGAACACCACGTGGGGAATGCCCTCTCCATCGACGGTGGCCAGCACTTTGGTGGCAGCCGGGTCATTGAAGCTCTTGACGAATTCAGGACTAAAGGCAACGGCCATGGCTTCCCTCTCAGATACGCGCCAGATCGGTGTTGGGGTGATTGCCACAGCGGCGGTAGTCGTCCATATCCGAACGCAGGCCGTAGCGCTGGTGGAGGCCATACAGTTCCCGGGCCAGGCGAACGTGGAATTCCAGGGAGGGCGAATTCTGGCTGTGGAAGGCGGACCCCTGGCTGGGCCGCCACACGGTCTGGGCGGTCTCGACGCCGAACGAGGCCAGTTCCTCGGCGGTGGCCAGGGTAGCGGCCAGAGCATCCTCTTCTGTGGCGAAGCCATAGGGCTTGGCCAGTTCGGCCCCAGCCACGAATCCAGTATTCACGTTGCCCCGACCGAAGATATCCACCGCGCGGATCAGCCGCTGCTTCCATTCGCGATAGCCCACCCGCTCGTGCTTGCCAGGGCAGATCCACGCGAACTTCTGCTCGTCCAGCACCTCCAGATCCGTGGTGTAGGAAGACAGGCCGGTCTGATTGTAGAGCCGCTCCAGTTCGTCCGTGGGAAAGGCGGAGGCGATGAGCTGGCTGGGAAAGCGCGGAGTGCTGAAGGCCCGGCCCAGGGCCTGGAGGGTCTCGATGTAGACATCCACCTCCTCGCTGAAGCGGTTGTCAGCGCCGGGAATGGATCCTCCCGTCAACACGATGTAGGCGAAGCGGCCGGGCTGTTTGATCGCCTCGCTGATGGTGTCGAAGACGTCCTCGGGATGCACCTTCAGGCTGCGGCCTGACTCGCGACTGGCCTTGCGGTAGACCGCCGTCACGTTGCAATAGCGGCAGCCCTTGCCGTCGTCCCAGAAGTGGCAATTGCCGTAGGGATTGAAATCGATGCGCTGGGGACGGACCATGGCCGCCACCTGCCACATGGGGGTGCCGCGCCGGGTGACCTGGTCGTAGAAATCTGGGCGCAGGAAGAATTCCACCTCCTCCAGCACGTCTTCGCCATCCACCAGCACCAGGCGGCCCTCCCGGAAGTCCACCTGGTAGGGTGTGTGGGGTCCCGGGGCGTTGGGCGCCACGCAGATGGTGGTGCCGTCCCGCAGCAGCAGGGACACCGGCAGAGAAGTGTTCTTTTCCCCATCCACGGAGAAAATACCGCGCACTTGGGTGAGATGTCGCCTGGGATCCACCTGGGCAATGGCCTTCTCCGTGTAGACCACGCCGCGCCGCTGCACGTCGATCTTCAGGATGACGAAGGGGGAGACATCCGGGTAATTGGCTTTGACTTCCTTCAGAGATAGGACCTGGGCCTCCAGCAGGGTGCTCATATCTCGTACTCCCGCTCGGCCTCGGATACGCTGAAGAAATCGCCGTAGATGCGCTTTCGCACGCGAACAAAATCCGCGCTGCTGCGATCCCGGGGACGGGGCAGCTGCACATCCACGAAGTGACGAATGGTGCCGGGCCGGGCGGTCATGATGGCCACGCGATCACCCAGGAAGACCGCCTCGTCGATGTCGTGGGTCACCAGGATCACGGTGGAGCGTTCGGCCTCCCAGATCCGCAGCAGTTCTTCCTGCATCTGGATCTTGGTGAGAGCGTCCAGGGCGCCGAAGGGCTCGTCCAACAGCAAGACTTTGGGCTTGTTCACCAGCACCCGGGCCAGGGCCGCCCGCTGCGCCATGCCCCCGGACAATTGATGGGGATGGGCCTTCTCGAAGCCGGTGAGCCCCACGAGCCGGATGGCTTCGTTGGCCCGTTCGAGGGCTTCCTTGCGCGGCAGATGGCCCAGGCCGAAAGCCACGTTCCGCTCCACCGTGAGCCAGGGCAGCAGGCGATGATCCTGGAACATGATGCCGCGATCCTTGGTGGGCTTGAGCACGGGGGCGTCCCCGACCGCGACGGTCCCGGCATCCGCCTTCTCCAGCCCGGCCACGATGCGCAGCAGGGTGCTCTTGCCGCAGCCACTGCCGCCGATGATGGAGAGGAATTCACCTGGTTTCACGTGGATATCCACATTCTGCAGGGCCACGACGTCTCCGTCGTTGCCCTTGAAGCGCTTGTGGATGCCCACCGCCTGGATATCGGCGGCGGTGCTTGGGGGTTCGAGAATGGCTGTGCTCATGGTTGATCCGTTCAAAGGTCCGGGGAGAGGGGCTTCAGACGCCCGCGGCGGTGGCCTGGGTGGGACGCCAGCGCAGCAGCCTGCGCTCGACCCGCGTGAGCAGCCAGGTGAGGAGAAAGCCGAAGACACCCACGTTGGCGATGCCGAAGATGACCATGTCCATGCGGGCCAGGGAGCGGCCCTCGTGCAGGTAGAAGGTCACGCCGGGTCCGATCTGCAGGAAGTACTCGGCGCCCACCGTGGCCAGCCAAGCCACCACCAGGGCCAGCTGCAGTCCCGTGAAGATGTCCGGAAGGGCCGAGGGCGTCACCACCTGGGTGATGTAGCGCCAGCGGCTGATCTCCAGGCTCCTGGCCAGCTCCTTGTGCTCCGGCTGCAGATTCTGGACGCCATCGATGGTGGTGAAGATGACCGCCGGCAGGGCCGCCACGGTGATGAAGGCGACCTTGGTGATATCCCCTCCCCCGAACCAGGCGGAGATCAGGGGAATCCAGGCGAAGGGCGCGATCTGGCGGAAGGCGTGGAAGCTGGGGCCAACGATGCGGTTCGCCCAGCGTGACGCGCCGAGGCCGATGCCGATGACCGCGCCCAGGGCGGTGGCGATGAAAAATCCCGTGAGGGTCCGGGCCAGGCTGATGCCCAGGCCCTCCCAGTAATCCCGGGTGTGCAGCAGCTCCCAGGAGGTCGTGAGCACCTGCCGGGGGGAAGGCAGCAGCAGCGGATTGACCCACACGCGGGCGCTGACGAGCAGCCAGAGCGCCAGGATCAGGAGCGGCAGCACGAGGGCCTTGAGGCGATGGGCGGCGATGAATTTGCTTGCGGGCATCTCGTCTCCTATTTCGCGGCGGGCTGCCAGCGGCGCAGCCGAAGCTCGATGCCCTTCAGCACCAGGTCCAGGGTCAGGCCCACGGCGCCGATCAGGACGATGGCCACCAGCACCAGATCCAGCTGGAACAGCTGCCGGCCCCAGACCACCATGAAGCCGATGCCCTCGCTGGAGGCGATGAGTTCCACCACCACCAGGGACGCCCAGGCCGCGCCCAGGCCGCTGCGGATGGCCGTGAACAGCGTGGGCAGAGCCGCGGGAATCGCCACGTGCCAGAGCACCTGGAGTCGCGTGAGCTCGTAGATGTGGGCCAATTCAAACCACTTCGTGGGAATGCCGGCGATGCCCTGGGCGGTGATGATGGTGATGGGAAGCAGCGTGGCCCAGGTGATGGCCGCTATCTTCAGCGGCTCGTCGATGCCGAAAACCAGGATCAGCAGGGGCACCCAGGCCAGCAGATTCACCTGGGCCAGCCCCTGAAAAGTCGGTTGAACGTAAGTCCTGAAGAACTTGGAGAGCCCGAGGAAGACCCCGAGCATGAGGCCAATGCCCGCCCCGGCAGAGAAGCCCTTGGCCACGCGGATGCCGCTGACCGTGAGGTTGGTCCTGATGGTGCCATCGGCCCAGGTCTCCCTGAAGCTTTGCAACACCAGCGAAGGCGGGGGAAGCACCAATGGACTCACCCAGGCTCGCTTGGCGGAGAGATGCCAGAGCCAGAGCACCAGCGCCGGGAAAGAAGCCCCGGCCAGGACGATCAGGGCTTTGCTTCCGATGATGGAGAGCCGGGACCGAAGCGCAACGGGAATTCGGAAGGAGTGTCGGGCCTGATTGGCTTCGGGCCTGGTGACCTTGACCCGTGTCCTCTCCCTTCGCTCGGGTGACGCGATGGCGACTTCTTCACCATCCTCCACAGTGCCCACAAACGTTGATTCGGACATGGTTTCTCCTTCCGATTCCCTGGTGCCTAGCGGACCGGCTTGCCTTCGGCGTTCTGCTGAGGCCAGTAGTTTTCGAGCTTGAGGTCCTTGAGTCCCTGGTTCAGATACCGGTCGTCCAGCCAGGCATCCACATCGAAGGAACGGCGCACCAACTTCAGATCGATGGCGGTCTTAAGCAGGTGCTTGTACTGGGTGCGGTAGAACTCGTCGAACAGAGGAGATTCTCGGTAGATCAATTTGATCCAATCGTGATCACCCTTCCAGGCAGAGAGGCCGAAGCCGCTCTTGGTCCAGATCTGATAGGCCTTCCCCCGATTATTTTCATCCGAGTTCCAAGCGGCGGCCTTCAGGCTGACATTCACGACCCGTTGCACGATCTGGGGATACTTCGCGGCAAAACCCTCGACCACCAGCAGGTGGCTGAGACGGCTTTCCTTGGGGCGGCCCTTGGTATCCGAAATGATGCGGGCTACGCCACGGTCCACCAAAGGAAAGATATCCGGTCCGGTCACCTGGGCATCGATATCTCCCGAAAGAATCGCCGCATTGCCATCAGCGGTGGACATGTTGATGATCTTGAAGTCGGTATCCTTCCATCCTCTTGCAGCAATCAGGTTGTAGAAGGCCAGCTGCAGGTTGGTTCCCTTGAATACGGCCACGCGCTTGCCCTTGAGATCTTCCAGGGACTTGGCCGTGGACGACGTGGGAACGCCCACATAGATGGCATCGTAGCGAGAGTTGGCGAGGATCAGCTTGGTGGGAAGGCCACCAGCCTTGGCGACCAGGGCCGGCAGATCTCCCTGCCAGGCGAAGTCGAGCTGATTGTTGGCCAGGGCCTCGTTGACGGCCGGTCCGGCCCCGGAGAAATAGGTGTGCTTCACCTGGATGCCATCGGCCTTGAACTCGTTATCGATGGCGGCCCAGTCCGCCTGGATATTGGCGTAGCTGCCGCCGCCGATGGGACGGTTGCCGCTGCCCACGCCGGCGTAGCCGATGCGAATGATCCTCGGATTGTCCGCGAAGCCCAGGATGGAGGTGACCGCCAGGGCGGCCACCACTGCAAGAATTCTCGATTTCATGTCGTTCTCCCTCGATTCGATCAGAAACCGAACTGCAACTGCACGAGCAGTTCGTTGGACGTGACTTTAGGCAGCAGACCGTTGTCCTGGACGCGCCGGTTGTAATTGATCTGTGCCTTGGTGGTCTCGGCGAAGAAGATGTTGAGACCTGCGGTCAGGATCTTGATCTTCTGGTCGGACTTGGCCCGGTCGGCCACGTAGCTGTCGTAGCGAACGAAGGGCTGGTAGGTCTTGGGCCACCAATCGTCGAATTTCCCCTGGGACTTGATGCTCTTCAGGAACTGCTCGCCGAAGCTGTAGAAAAACGTGGCCGTTTGCCCAAGGCGATCGAAGCGCGCAACAACGGGCGCGGCCGCCGTCCCACCCAGCACCTCGTCGGCGATTCGCACGTACTCGTAGGTGAATCCGAAGGGGTAGTGGTTGTAGTAGAAGTCGTAGCCGTAGCGATTCTTCTGGCCATAGCCGAGGTATTTGTTATTGGCATCGACGATGTTGCCCTTGCCCTGGTATACCGAACCGCCGATCCGAAGTTCCCGAAGCCAGGATTTGTAGTCGGCGGGCACGGTGATAGCCACGCGGCTGATGACATCCTTGTAGCCATTGTCGTCGTCGCGGTTCGGGCCATTGCCGTTCAGCACGCCCAGGGCAAAGGCGAAGATTGATTGGCGGTAGCCATATCCGAAGTCGTACTGTGAGAGGAACTCACCCTTTGCCACCAGGCCGACCTGGCGGAGATTGAAGGTCGTGGGGGCCACAAACAGCGCGTTGTTGATGACGGGTTTCAGTTCTTCGGTGGTGTTGGCTTCCAGGCCGAAGGGAGCGAGCTGCTGGCCCAGGGTGAACGAGAGCCGGTCGCCGTCGTTCTCGATGGTGGGCAGGGCCTGGTAGACCACGTTGGCATCGAGCACGGTCAGGAACGCATTATTGTTGCTGACACCGGCACCGGTGGTGGCCGCGGGAGCCCCGAAGTTGCTCGAAGCCGGAGACTCGGCCACGCTGAAATTGAAGCCCAGATTGCGCGCCTTCTCGTAGTCCCGGAACAGCAGCCCGCTGAAGGACACCACGCCGTTGGGCGTGTCGAAGGTGGATTTCCTTTCGTGCAACACGGGCGGATTGTTCACCGAAGTATTGGCAACGTTTCCGGGAACAGGCGAATTGATGGTTTCCCCGAAGTAGCCATAGCGCGACTGGATCAGGCCCGTGATCAGCAGGTTGCGGTTGCTGAGGGCGCTCTTGGTATCCCGATCCCGCTGATACTGGTACTTGAAGTTCTCCAGATCGGTCTGGACGCCCTGGATATCGCTGTCCGTGGCGCTCTTGTCCAGACGCTCCTGGAGTTCCTTCACCTCCTGTTTCAGCTTCTGAAGCTCGGCATCCGTTCCGGCCGCGGGTGTTTCGTCCTTGCCCTTCTCGGCCGCGGGGGTGACGTCTTTCCCGCCGCCCGATTTGGATGAATCGGGTTCGCCCGTCTTCGGTGGCTTGTCAGAGGGTGCTTCCTGGGCAGAAGCATATGGCGCAGTAATCAGTATTGCCGCCGCCATGAGTGATCGTGTATGTGTGTGCATCCGGTGGATACCTCCTTTCCCGTTTCACTAGGGCAATGGCGATGCCACATTTCAGAATTCGATTAAGTGCTTGTAGTTGCAGGTCATGGAAGAAACCAGGTGAAGACACGCGTCGCCGACCCTGCTCATCCAGCAGCAGTGAGCCTTCAGAGGTGGTGCCACAGCAGCAATCACCAGGCAGTGGTGCAAGCCCTCCCCTGGAGATCTACCCAC
>Ga0302323_100001201_pt1 | contig 21011 bp, 15 predicted proteins | sample Fen_T0_3_FD_201950 | JGI IMG/M metagenome (GOLD analysis project Ga0302323, IMG submission 201950) | Peat permafrost microbial communities from Stordalen Mire near Abisko, Sweden - Fen_T0_3 | ecosystem: Environmental > Terrestrial > Soil > Wetlands > Permafrost | place: Sweden: Abisko... | reverse complement strand
GTCGACAGCGTCGGCTGGTAGCCGACCGCCGACGGGATGCGGCCGAGCAGCGCCGAGACCTCCGAGCCGGCCTGGGTGAACCGGAAGATGTTGTCGACGAACAGCAGGAGGTCCTGCTTCATGACGTCGCGGAAGTACTCGGCGACCGTCAGCGCCGACAGCGCGACGCGCTGGCGGGCGCCGGGCGGCTCGTTCATCTGGCCGAACACGAGCGCGGTCTTCGACAAGACCGACGAGCCATCGAACAGCGTGGCGCCCGCGAGCTCGTGGAACAGGTCGTTGCCCTCGCGGGTCCGCTCGCCGACGCCGGCGAACACCGAGTAGCTCCCCGACTTCTTGGCGACGTTGTTGATGAGCTCCTGGATCAGCACGGTCTTGCCGACGCCGGCGCCGCCGAACAGGCCGATCTTGCCGCCGCGGCGGTACGGCGCGAGCAGGTCGATGACCTTGATGCCGGTCTCGAACATCTCGACGTTCACCGCCTGATCGGTGAACTTGGGGGCCGAGCGGTGGATCGGAGAGCGCTTGCCATCGCCCTTGATCGGGCCGGCCTCGTCGACCGGCACGCCGACGACGTTCATGATCCGGCCGAGGACCTCGACGCCGACCGGCACCGAGATCGGCGCGGCGGTGTTCTTGACCGCCTGGCCGCGGATCAACCCGTCGGTGTTGTCCATCGCGACGCAGCGCACCGTGTGCTCGCCGAGGTGCTGCGCGACCTCGACGGTCAGGTTGTCTTCGCGCTTGTCGATCGACGGGTTGGTGAGGAGCAGCGCCGTGTTGATCTCCGGCAGCTCCGCCGAGTCGAACGCGACGTCGACGACAGGACCGATGACCTGGACCACGCGGCCCATGGAGTTGGGGGAATAATCGGTAGTAGCCATGATGCGTCGTTTCCCTTTTCGGCCTGTTAACCCTTGAGCGCCTCGGCGCCGCCGATGATCTCGAGCAGCTCCTTGGTGATCGCTGCCTGACGGGCGCGGTTATACGAAAGCGTGAGCCGGGCGACCATCTCGCCCGCGTTCTTGGTCGCGTTCTCCATCGCCGTCATCTGGGCCGCGAAGAACGCGGCGATCGACTCGAGCGAGGCGCGGTAGAGCTGGATCTGCACGTAGAGCGGCACGAGCCGGTTCAGCAGCTCCTGCTTGCCCGGCTCGTACAGAAAGTCGCGGCTCGCCTCGGCCTCGCCGTGGCCGTGCGCGGGGGTCGCCGCCGGGGCCGCGGTCGGGACCTTCTCGGGAACGACCGGGAGGATCTGCTTGACCCGCGTGACCTGGCTGATCGCGCTCTTGAACTCGTTGTACGCGAGGAACACGCGGTCGACCTTGCCGGTGAGGAAGTCGTCGATCGCGCGGTTCGCGGTCTCGCGCGCGAGATCGAGCGCGGTCGCGCCGGTCGGCGCGATGTCGAAGCTGGTCACGGTGGCGCGGCGGCGCGCGAAGTACTGGTTGCCCTTGCGGCCGATGATCCGCAGCGAGACCTCGGTCGCGCCCGACAGCTCGTTGGCCGCGTAGCGCTCGACCGCCTTGACGACGTTGGCGTTGAACGCGCCGGCCTGGCCGCGGTCGGAGGTCATCACGACGATCGCGACCTTGGAGAGCGGCCGGTCCTCGAACAGCTTGTGCGACTCGGCGCCCGCGACCGCCGACAGCTCGCCGACCACCTTGGTGATCGCCTGGGCGTACGGCCGCGCCGCGATCACCGCCTCCTGGGCGCGGCGCAGCTTCGCCGTCGAGACGAGCTTGATCGCGCGCGTGATCTTGCGCGTGTTCTTGACGCTCGTGATGCGGTTGCGGATCGCCTTGAGGCTCGGCATGGCAGCTTACTTCTTCGCCTCGACCGAGAACTGCTTGGCGAACTCGGTGAGCCCGTCGCGCAGCCGCTTCTCGAGGTCGCCCGGGCCCTTCTTGCCCGAGGCGTCCTTGACGTCCTTGAGCTCGCCGGTCGTGCGCAGCTCCTCGAGGATATCGTTCTTGCGCGACTTGAAGAACGACAGGAGCTCCTTCTCGTAGCGCGACAGCACGGCGACCGGGTAGTCGTCGACGAAGCCGTTGGTGCCAGCGTAGATCACGATGACCTGCTCCTCCATCGCCAGCGGGGCGAACTGGCCCTGCTTGAGCAGCTCGACCATGCGCTCGCCGCGGTTGAGCTGCGCGAGCGTCGCCTTGTCGAGGTCGGAGCCGAACTGCGCGAACGCCGCCTTCTCGCGATAGCTCGCGAGCTCGAGGCGGAGCCGGCCGGCGATCTTCTTCATCGCCGAGGTCTGCGCCGCGCCGCCGACGCGCGACACCGAGATGCCGACGTTCACCGCCGGGCGGACGCCGGAGTAGAACAGGTCGCCCTCGAGGAAGATCTGGCCGTCGGTGATCGAGATCACGTTGGTCGGGATGTACGCCGAGACGTCGCCGGCCTGGGTCTCGATGATCGGCAGCGCGGTGAGCGAGCCGCCGCCCTCCTTGTCGGACATCTTCGCCGCGCGCTCGAGCAGGCGGCTGTGGATGTAGAACACATCGCCCGGGTACGCCTCGCGGCCCGGCGGGCGGCGGAGCAGGAGCGACAGCTGGCGGTACGCGACCGCCTGCTTGGAGAGATCGTCGTAGACGATCAGCGCGTGGCGGCCCGAGTCGCGGAAGTACTCCGCCATGGTGACGCCGGTGTACGGCGCGATGAACTGCAGCGGGGCGGGCTCCGACGCGCCCGCGAGGACGACCGTCGTGTACTCCATCGCCCCGGCCTTGGTCAGCCGATCGACGACCGTGGCGACCGTGGACTGCTTCTGGCCGATCGCCACGTAGAAGCAGAACATGTTCTGCCCCTTCTGGTTGATGATCGTATCGATCGCGATCGCGGTCTTGCCGGTGCCGCGATCGCCGATGATGAGCTCGCGCTGGCCGCGGCCGATCGGGATCATCGAGTCGATCGCCTTCATCCCGGTCTGCATCGGCTCGTGCACCGACTTGCGCGAGATGATGCCCGGCGCCTTGATCTCGACCTGGCGGCGGGTCTTGCCGACGATCGCCTTGCCGCCATCGATCGGCACGCCGATCGCGTTGACCACGCGGCCGAGCAGCTCCTCGCCGACCGGGACCTCGACGATCCGGCCGGTCCGCTTGACGACGTCGCCTTCGCGCACCGACTCGAACTTGCCCAGCAGCGCGACACCGACGTTGTCCTCCTCGAGGTTCAACACCATGCCGTTGACCTTCTCGCCGCCCGCACCCTCGAACTCGAGCAGCTCGCCGGCCATCGCCCCCGACAGACCGTAGACCCGGGCGATGCCATCGCCCGCCGTCAGCACGGTGCCGGTTTCGGTGACCGAGACCTTCTTGTCGTAGTTCTCGATCTGCTTGCGGATGATGTCGCTGATCTCTGCGGCGCGGATGTCCATGTCGTCCTCGTTACTTGGTGAGCTCGTCGCGCAGTGTGCGAAGCTGGGTTCGTAGGGAGCCGTCGTAGACCGTGTCGCCGAGCTTGGCGACGACGCCGCCGAGCAGGTCTGGATCTTCGCGCTTGGTGATCGAGACCTGCTTGCCCGACAGCCGCTCGAGCGCCGCGGTGAGCTGGGTCAGCTCGGCCGCGTCGAGCGGCCTGGCCGACGTCACCTCGGCGACGGTCCGCCCGGACCGGGCCTCGATCATCGAGCTGACCTCGCGCGCGATCGCCTCGAGCGACGACAGCCGCTCGCCGTCGAGCAGCAGCGACACCAGGTTCCGGGTCGCCGGATCGGCGCCGATGCGCTCGAGCAGGCCGTCGATCACGCGGCGGCGATCGGCGCGGCGGATCGCCGGGTTGGTCAGCACGGTGACGAGCTCCGCGGAGTCGTGCATCGCGAGCGCGATCGAGCGCAGGTCGGCGCCGATCTTGTCGAGGTTGCCGTTCGCCGTGCCGATCTCGAGGACCGCACGCGCGTAGCGGCGAGCGAGGCTACCGGTCACCATCAGCGTGCTCCTCCAGGACCGGCGTTGCCGGGCGACGTGGCACGGCCGGCCGGGCCGACCTGCTGGACGTCCGTGATGAACGCACCGACCAGCTTCTGCTGATCGACCGCCGTCAGCTGGTCGCGCAACAGCTTCTCGGTCGCGGCGGCCGAGGCCGCGGTGACCTCGCGCGTGAGCTGGGCGCGGGCGAGCTCGATCTCGGCGGCGATCCGCAGCTCGGCGTCGCGCTTGATCTGCACCGCCTGCGCCTCGGCTGCCTTGCGGATCCGGACCTTGTCGGCCTCGGCGTCGGCGCGCAGGCCTTCGATCAGCGCGGTGATCTCGGCGTCGGCGGCCTTGAGCCGGGTCTCGTACTCGGCGAGCTTGTCGGCGGCCTGCTGGCGCAGCTTGGCGGCCTCTTCGATCGCCGCCTTGATCAGATCGTGGCGCTCGGCCGCGGTCTGCTGCGCGAGCGGCCCGCCCCACCGGGCGAGCAGCGCGAGCAGGATCGCGAAGTTGAACAGCATGAAGATGAACGGCGGCGACGCCGGCTCCTCCTCGTGGAGGACCTTCCCGGTCGCGGGATCCACCATCTTGCCGTCCCCGAACGGGCCGCCGAACTGATCCTTGCCCAGGTAGTCGAACACGTGACCGGGCGTCTGGCCGATGAAGTTGAAGTGCTTCGACGGATCTTCTTCTTCGGCGTCTTCCTCGCTCGGGCCGCCGGTGTGATGCTCGGAGCCGGGCTCGTGCGCGGTGGCGGAATCGCCCGCGGCGCCCGCGGCAGCGCGCGCGGCCTCGGCCTGGGCCGGCTGGGCGAACGCGGGCGCTCCGGACGCTCCGAGGGTCAGGAGCAGCGCGGCGAGGCCGAGCGTGGATTTGCGGTTCGCAGACATCGCAGACATCGCAGACATCAGGCAACCTCCCGTCCGAGCAGCTTGGAGCTGATCGCCCTGGCCAGCGATTCGGCCTGCGGCATCAGCTGCGCGCGGGCGGCGTCGGTCTCGCGCCGCATCGTGGCCTGCGCTTCGTCGGTGGCCTTCTGCGCGGTGTGACGCGCCTCGTCGGTCACCTGCTTCTCGTACGCGGCGGCCTCGCCGCGGACCTTGCGAGCCTCTTCGTTCGCGCGCTCGCGGGCGACGCTCAGCTGCTTCTCGTAGTCGGCGAGCTTGGCGTCGGCCTGCGCGGTCATCGCGTCGGCCTCGGCACGCGCGCCCTCGATCTTCGAGGTGCGGAGCGCGCGCAGCCGGAGATACGGCTGGAACAAGTACCTGTTCGCGATCACGAACAGAACCACGAACAGCACGAACTGAACGACGACCGTGGAGTCGATGTCGATCAGAGGATGCCCTCCGGCGAGCGATACGATGGGCGTCTGATCCATGGTCATTACCTGCGCAACCTATGAATAATCCTTGGGTTGGCGCCGGCTGCTTATAATCGGCGCCGGCCATGCTGTCAACGGTGAGATGCCCGAGCTTTGGGGCCCTCTCTGCGACAATGCGCCGCGCGGGTCCCAGCGCCCGGCGCAAGGTCAAGTTTGGTCTTTATTTCGGTAGTTTGAACAATCGTCAGGCGAAGATGTCCTTGCGGGCGACCTCGCAGATCGCCGCGACCGCGGGGTGTTTGATCTTGCGCTCGATGGAGATCGCGTAGAACCGCTGGCGGATCGCCTTGACCCGCCCGACCAGCTGCACGCGGTAGCGCGCCCGGATCTCGTCCTCGATCACATCGGGGCCCGCGAACACCCCAAGGCCTGCCTCCGCGAACTCGCTGGCCAGCGCGGTGTCGTCGAGCTCGGCGACGACCTCGGGGCGGATCCCGCGCGCCGCGAACCATTCGTTCAGCGCGCGCCGGAACGTCGAGTCGCTGCCGGGCAGGATCACCGGCACGCCGTGGAGCGAGCGCGGGAAGCTTGCCCGGCACGCCTTGGCCAGCCTGGGCGCGGCGAACAGCGAGGTGCCACATTCCCCCAGCGGATGGCTGAACACCCGGACCGGGGTCCCCGGACCTGCGGGCGCGTCCGACAGGATGACGTCGATCTGATGGACCGCGAGCTCGCCCAGGAACGCCTCGGCGGACCGGTTCTCGCGGCAGATCACGCGGACCTTGTCCTCGAGGCGGAACGCCGGCTCGAGGATGCGATGGACGATCGACTTCGCCAGCACGTCGGACACCCCTACCACCAGCCGCAGCGGCTTTCCCCCGCCCCGCCCCTTGACGGTGTCGAGGAACTCCTGACCGAGCGAGAAGATCTCGTCCGCGTAGCGGAACGCGACCCGGCCGGTCTCGGTCAGCACGAGGCTCCGGCCCTTGCGGGCGAACAGCTTGTTACCCAGGACCTCCTCGAGCCGATGGATCTGGCCGCTGATCGTCGGATGAGCCAGGCGGAGCACCTTGCTCGCCTGGGTGATGCCGCCTTCCTTGGCGACGACCCAGAAATACAGCAGGTGGTGATAGTTGAGCCAGTCCACGGATCAACATACCCCGTGATTCCCAGGCGTTTGCGGCGATAGCTCGCGACAGGAAGCGCTGCGCGCCGGCGGGCCCCGCGGGTGTAAGCTCACCTGCGATGCCGGCGGGCAAGAAGCTCACGCGCACAGCTCTCGGGCACCTGGCCGCGCCGCGGCTCGTCGCCGCCGGTCCACCGGCCGAGTGGCGATTCGCCGGCCTCACCGTGGTGATCGGCCGCGAGCGCGCCGAGCTGCGTTACGCGCGCGAGCCGGTGGGATCCGCGCCGCCGACCCCCGATGCGATCGTCGCGGCCGTGGCGCGCGCGCGCCGGCGGCTCGAGGCGAGGTCGCGACCGCCCGACGAGCTGCTGCCGGCGCTGGCCCGCGCCTACGCGGCCGTGCTGCGCCGCGCCGAACGCCGGCCCGGCGCGCGGGTCCCGCTCGTCGAGCTGCGGGACGAGCTCGCCGACGGCACGCGCGCGCAGTTCGCCTGGGACGTGGCCCGGCTGCGGCGCGAGCGCCGGCTCGCGGTCGGCGGCCACCGGCTCGATCTCGGGATCGCGACCGGCCACCAGGCGACGCGCCGGTCGCGCGTCGTGTGGATCGAAGATGACGCGGGTGGCGGTTGTTATTTCGCGTCGTTCCGATTCGTCCCACAGAGCCCGCAGACTCCACCGCTCGCACAGGAGCTCCGTCCATGACCAAGCCGCCAGTCCAGGGGCGTCCGCTGACCCCCGCCGGCCCCGAGCAACTCGACGCCCCGCTGGCGCGCCGCATCCTCGCGCAGATGGGCGAGAACGGAAAGCCGCCCGAGCTCGGGGTCCTGCACGTCAACGTCGGCAACGAGTCGTACCTCGGTGTCGTGGAGGCGACCTACCTCCGCGATCTGATCTGCGGCGACGAGGGCTCGAGCTTCAAGCTGGTCCAGGGCACGTACGGCGCCGGCAAGACGCACTTTCTCTACTGCGTGCGCGACCTGGCCTGGCGGCGGCGCCTGCTGACCGCGTTCGTGACGATCTCGCCCAAGGAGTGCCCGTTCAACAAGCCCCTCGCGGTGTACCGCGCGATCGCGGCGCGGATCGAGCGGCCGCACGATGCCAGCGGCGGGCAGACCCGCGGGATCGACGACCTGATCCGGCTCAGCATCGACGAGCTGCTCGCCGCCGATGGCGCCGAGGCGACGCGCGCGTGGATCGACGCGACGCTCGCCCACGCGCCGTTCACCCGGCACTCGTTTCGCGACGCGGTGACCGGGTTTGCCCGCGCCGTCGTCGATCGCGACGAGCCGATGGCGCGCCGGATCGGGGCCTGGCTGCGCGGCGAGGAGCTGACGCTCACCGAGGCCAAGCTCGCCGGGCTCTACGAGGTGCCGTCGAACGACAACGGGTTCGGCATGCTGCGCTCGCTGGTCCAGCTGATCCCGCGGATCGGCTGGCAGGGCTGCGTGTTCCTGCTCGACGAAGCCGAGCGCCGGCTCGCGGCCCCCGACAAGCCGACCAAGGCGCTGGCCGAGACCGTGGATCACCTGCGCGAGCTGATCGATCTGTGCGGCAGGTCCGAGCTGCCTCGCACCCTGGTGCTCTACGCGGTCACGCCGGCCTTCACCGAGCAGGTGCTGCCGCTGTATCCGGCGCTGCAGCAGCGGCTCGGCGCGCCGATCCAGTTCCTGGCCGCGAACAACCCCAAGGCGCCGGTGATCGATCTCGAGGCGCTGGACCTCGAGCCGCGCAAGCTCCTGGCCGAGGTCGGCAAGCGGCTGGTCGAGGTCGCCCGCGTGGCCTACGCCTGGAACCCGAGCGACCGGATGATCCAGGCCAACCTCGAGCGGCTCGCCGCGGTGGTCACCGAGGAGCAACTCGAGGTCGGCCACCGCAGGTTCTTCGTCAAGCTGTGGGTCCGGCTGCTCGACCAGCTGCGGCTCGGCAAGCAGCGCGTGCTGACCGACGACGACATGCGCGCGGTGGTGCGCGACGAGCAGGCGCTGGTCACCGAGGAGGTCGACGAGGCGCTGGTCGACACGTTCTTCGGCATGCCGTTCGTCAAGCAGCCCAAGAAGACGGCCTGACGCGGGATCGAACCCGCAGGTCACTGCGTCGTGACGGTTTTTTCGACATCTCTCGACAATACTTCCTCATTGTCGAACAGTGGCCCCGCGCCTACGGTTCGCAGTTCGGGAGGGCAGCACGAGGCAACCGCCGAGCGTCACCCTCCTTCGAGCATGGAAGAGGCGCTGTCATGGCAAATGCTACCCACGGCGACGGTCTCCGCGACGATCTACGCACGCTGATCGCGGCGATCGACCACAGCTTCGCGCAGCTGCCGCCGCCCGGCGACACCCCGCAGCCGGTCGATCAGATTCACAGCCAGCTCCGCCGATCGTGGGGCGACTTCGTCAAGCTGCTCGGCCTCGGCCCCAAGTCCGAGACCCGGCAGTGCCCGGCCTGTGGTGGGATCGGCATGCGCGCCGCCAGCCGCTGCGGCCACTGCTGGGCCAAGCTCGAGCTGTTGCCGCCGACCACCGTCGCGGCGGCCGCACCGCCATCCCCCCCGGCGGGCGACGCAGCGAAGGCCGCATGACGCTCCGCCCGCCGCACCACCACCTCCGGCAGGACGATGTCCTCGCCGCCGCACTGGAAAGATGATCCCATGTCTGCCAAAGAGATCCTGTTCGACACCGAGGCTCGCCAGCGGATCGCCAACGGCCTCAACATCCTGGCCAACGCGGTCAAGGTGACGCTCGGCCCGCGCGGCCGCAACGTCGTGATCGAGAAGTCGTGGGGCGCCCCGACGATCACCAAGGACGGCGTCACCGTCGCCAAGGAGATCGAGCTCGACAACCGGTTCGAGAACATGGGCGCGCAGATGGTCAAGGAGGTCGCGTCCAAGACCTCCGACGTCGCCGGCGACGGCACGACGACCGCGACCGTGCTGGCCCAGGCGATCTTCACCGAGGGCGCCAAGCTGGTCGCCGCCGGCGCCAACCCGATGGACATCAAGCGCGGCATCGACGCCGCGGTGAAGGCGGTCGTCGCCGAGCTGAAGCTCCAGGCCAAGCCGACCCGCGGCAAGGCCGAGATCGCCCAGGTCGGCATCATCAGCGCCAACGGCGACGAGCGGATCGGCACGCTGATCGCCGAGGCGATGGACAAGGTCGGCAAGGAGGGCGTGATCACGGTCGAGGAGTCCAAGACGATGGAGACCTCGCTGGAGGTCGTCGAGGGCATGCAGTTCGACCGCGGCTACCTGTCGGCGTACTTCGTGACCGACGCCGAGCGCATGGAGGCGGTGTTCGCGGACGCCTACATCCTGATCTACGAGAACCGGCTGTCGAGCATGGCGGAGCTGTTGCCGTTGCTCGAGCAGGTCGCCAAGCAGGGCAAGCCCCTCGTGATCATCGCCGAGGACGTCGACGGCGAGGCGCTCGCGACGCTGGTGGTCAACAAGCTCCGCGGCACGCTCGCGGTGTGCGCGGTCAAGGCGCCCGGGTTCGGCGATCGCCGCAAGGCCGTGCTGCAGGACATCGCGGCGCTGACCGGCGGCCAGGCGATCACCTCTGATCTCGGGCTCAAGCTGGAGAAGCTCACCCTGGCCGACCTCGGCCGCGCCAAGCGAGTCCAGATCGACAAGGACAACACCACGATCATCGAGGGCGCCGGCGACAAGGCGGCGATCCAGGCGCGGGTCGCGACCCTGCGCCGCGAGGTCGAGGACACCACGTCGGAGTATGATCGCGACAAGCTGCAGGAGCGGCTCGCCAAGCTGGTCGGCGGGGTCGCCGTGATCAAGGTCGGCGCGGCGACCGAGGTCGAGATGAAGGAGAAGAAGGCGCGCGTCGAGGACGCGATGCACGCGACCCGCGCCGCGGTCGAGGAGGGCATCGTCCCCGGCGGCGGCGTCGCGCTGATCCGCTGCATCCCGGCGCTCGACAAGCTGAAGTTCGAGGACGATCGGCGCTACGGCGTCAACATCCTGCGGCGCGCGCTCGAGGAGCCGCTCCGCCAGATCGCGCAGAACAGCGGGGTCGAGGGCGCGATCGTGGTCCACACCGTGCGCGGCGGCGCGCCGACGTTCGGCTACAACGCCGCCACCGCGACCTACGAGGATCTCGTGGCGGCCGGCGTCATCGACCCCGCGAAGGTCGTCCGCGTCGCGCTGCAGAACGCCGCCTCGGTGGCGGCGCTCATGCTGACGACCGAAGCGGTGATCGCCGAGCTGCCCAAGCGCGAGGCCCGCGGCGACGCGAGCTGAACCCCGCGGCGCCCGAGACGCCGAAACCCGCGGCGATCCGTCGTCGCCTGCCCGCGGCCGATCGTGATATCTGGGTGGGCGTCGTGCAGGTCGATCTCGAGCGAGTGAAGTTTCTCGTCCGCGAGGCGACGCGGCTGCAGCCCGGACGACCGGCGCTCCGGATGGGCCTGCGGTCCGCGCTGGCGGTCGGCGCGCCGATGCTGGTCGCCTCGCAGATCGGCACGGTGGTCACGGCGTGGGCGACGCTCGGCGGGTTCGGCGTCGTGCTGGTCGACAAGGGCGGCGCGTACCGCACGCGCGCCAAGGCGATGCTGGCGGCGACGTTCGGCGGCTCGCTCGGCGCGCTGATCGGCACGCTGGTCGCCGACTCCCCGGCAGCGCTCGCCGTGATGGCGCTCGGCACCGCGGTGTGCGCGATGGCGTGGACCTGGACCGGCCCCGCGGTGGCGGTCGGCAACACGATCGCGCTGCAGCTGATCGTCGCGACCACGCTGCCGCACGATCCGGCCCAGCCGTGGGTGCCGATCCTGGGGTTCGCCGCCGGCGGGATGTGGAGCGTGGTGCTCGCCCTGCTGCTGTGGCCGGTCCGGGTGTACCGGCCGGCGCGCATGGCGGCCGCGCGCTGCATCCGCGAGGTGTCGCGCCAGGCCAGCGCGATCGCCGCGCACGACGAGCGCGACTCCGCCGGCTGGCGCGAGCTGCTGGCCCGCCGGCACCGCACGATCCGCGAGACGATCGAGGCCGCGCGCGCGGTGCTCGCCGAGACCCGGCGCGGCCGGCGCGGCGAGATCGGCCGCGGCGAGCGGCTGCTGGTCACCGTCGAGAGCGTGGACCAGATCTTCGGCATGCTGATCGCGCTCGAGGAGATCATCGATCAGCTCGGCGCCGAGGCCAGCGCGGCGATCACCGGCGAGCTGCGCGCCGGCCTGACCGCGGCCGCCGATCTGCTGGCCGAGATCGCCGATCGCGTGACCATCGAGGCCGATCTACCCGACCTGCCCGAGCCGGCGTGGAACGCCGCCGCGGCCCGCGCGCGGCTCGCCGGGCTGCCGGCGCTCGCGCGCGCCGAGGCCGAGCACGTGCTGTCGATCCTGGTCCGTGTCCACGAGGACACCGCCCAGCTGTCGGCGCTGGTCGATAGCCTCCGCGACGAGCGCGAGCCGACGCCGATCGCGCCGCTCGCGCCGGGCCTCGAGGCGAGCGCCGCCGCGGCGTCGACCGGCGCGTTCCGCGTGCTGGCGGTCAACAACGCACCGGAGGTCGCCGCGCTCGACGCCCTGCGCGGCGCGTTCGCGTGGGACTCCGTCGTGCTGCGCCACGCCACTCGCGTCGCGCTGGTCGTGCTGGCCTCGGTGATCGTGACCCGCGCGCTCGAGCTGCAGCGCGGCTACTGGGCGACGGTGACCGCGCTGCTGCTGCTCCAGCCGCTTCTGCCCGCGACCATCACGCGCGGCCTGCAGCGCGTCGGCGGGACGATCGCTGGGGCCGCGCTCGCGACCGCGATCGCCGCGGTCGTCCACGAGCCGCTCGGCATCGGCATCGCCGCGATCGTGTTCGCCGGCGTGTCCGCGGCGGTGCTCCAGCTCAACTACGGGCTGTACGCGCTGTTCCTCACGCCGACGTTCGTCCTGCTCGCCGAGGTCCACGCCCGCGATACCCACCTCGCCGCGCTGCGCATCACCAACACGCTGCTCGGCGCGGGGCTCGCGGTGCTCGGCGCGCTGCTGCTGTGGCCCAGCCGCGAGTCGTCGCACACGGCCGACCACCTGGCCGGCGCGATCGACGCGACCGCGGGCTACGGGCACGAGGTGTTCAACGCGGTGGCGACCCGCGCGCCGTCGCCTTCGACCCGGGTGATCGCGGCGCGCCGCCGCGCCGGCCGCGCGCTCAACAACGCCGATCTATCGATCGACCGCCTGGTCGCCGAACGACCGCCGCCCGATGTCCTCGAGGCCCACATGACGCTCGCGACGATGACCCGCCGGCTGAGCGCCACGCTGAGCGCGTTCGCGACCGCGCGCCACGTCATCGACGCCGGGGGCCCCGGGGCGGTCAAGGCCTCGAACGAGACCGTGACCGCGATCGGGCGCGACGCGGCGGCGTTCCTGCACGGCGTGGCCTCGGCGATCCGGACCGGCGGTACCGGGCCGGTCTATCAGCGCCACGACGCCGCGGTCGCGGCCCTGCCGCCGCTGCTCGCCGCCCGGATGCTGCGCATCGATACCCAGCTGTCGATCCTGGGTGAAGCGGTCGCGCGCCGGCAAGCCGCGGCGGTGGCACATGGCCGCCGCGACCGCGCGCGCGCCGGCGTCAAGGCTTGACCGGCGTCGGGCCGGTCTTCGGCGGCGCGGGGGGCGCCGACGTGGGGCCCGCCCCAGGACGCGGCGCCACGACGGCGTTCTCCATGAACGAGCGGCCCTCGAAGATCACACCTTTGTCGATCTGCAGGCTCGGCGTGTGCAGATCGCCCTTGACGCGGCCCGGCGCGTGGATCTCGATCGAGCGCTTGGCCTTGACGTTGCCGACCACGGTGCCCTGGATGATCACCTCGCCGATATCGATCTCGGCCTCGACATGAGCGCCTTCGCCGATCACGAGGACGTCGTCGGAGAACACCTCGCCTTTGAAGCGGCCGTCGATCCGGACCGTGCCGTCGAACGTGAGCTTGCCTTCGAACGCGGCACCGCGTCCGAGCAGCGTCGTGATCTCACCCTGAGCGGCTTGCTTTGCAGTGGCAACCATGGCGCCGCCGAGACTAACAGATCTCCCCAACGTCGCGTAGCTGGATGGCGGTTTCGCGCGCCAAGGTCACGCCGGCGGCTCGTCCACCGTCGCCGAGGCCTCCCCGGCGGCCCGCCGGACGTTCTGCGGATCGGCGGGGCCGACCGCGAAGTAGCGGGTGCCGCGTCGCGCGCCTTCGGTCCGGACCACCTGATCGGCGACCAGCTTGCGCAGCAGCTGCGCGATCTGCGCGGTCTTGGTGCCGAGCGCCGCGTTGATCTCCTCGGCGCGCAGGCCGGGCCGCTCGGCGATCGCCGCCAGGACCCTGCCGCGCAGCGCCTCGATCTCGCGGTGGCCGCGGGGCTCCCGAACTTCGCACCGACCCCAAAGGCGACCTTGATCTGCTCGATCGCGATGCGCTTCGCGAGCTGACCTAGATCGGCGACGAAGTTGTCGACCATCGCTTGGATCTGTTTGTGCGGGTCCAACATCCACACAAACCTAACTCATCCGCCGCGCCGCTGCGCGCAATCACTCCAATTCTCGGAATCATTACGACTTGCGAACATCGGGTCCTGCGGTTATGCCGCTGTGCGGCGTAGCGCCGGATTTGTGTCGGGAGTTAAAGGATTGGGCCGACGCACGATGCGATATCGAAGAACATGAAGGTCAACGCTTTCTCCTGGGGAGTCAGCGCGTTTGGGTCCTGCGGATCCGGGCTGGGGATCGTCGCGCAGTTATCCGGATAGGATCTCACGAGGTCGTCCTGGGCGTCGCGGGCTCCCGAGGTGCCAGAGACATGCATGTCGGAGAACACCACCTTGCCGCAGCGCTTCCCCGCATCCGGCTCTTCGTTCGGTGTCGTGAATTGAAAGTTCTGGGTGCCCATGCCCTGAAACGGGGTGGGATGCGGGATGTAGACCCATTGCTCGCCCCGATCGGGGTGGACGAAGCTGACGGTCGACCGCCCGGTGGACAGCACCTCGTGGGTCGTGGGGTCGGGCGGCTGATCCTGGAGCAGGATCTGGTCGCGCACGGTCGAGCCCCCGACGTTGAGCATCCAGGTCGCGAACGATCCCCCCTTGGGGTTGGCCTGCTCGTCGATCGCCACCGAGCTCCCCGCCGGGAGCTCCGATGAATCGGTGTTGGTCCAGTCGGCGATGCCTGGCCAGACGGCCGGTGCCTGCGTGAAGTTCCTCTCGTAGGCGCCCTCGATCCAGATGTTGTGCCAGTGCGACGCGAACACGCGGCCGCCCTGGTCCGCGTAGGCCTTCATTCCATCCATCGCCGCCTGCGGCTTCTCCTCTGGATAGGCGGCGCCCTCGCACGATAGCATCACGATGTCGTACGGCTTCAGTTGATCTTCGCTCGCCCACAGCTGGCTCGGCGCGTCGGCGAACGCGCCGGTGCCGCCCGGAAATCCATTGACAAACTGGGTCTCGCCGAGGTTGCCGGCGTAAAGGTGGACGCGGCCGGCGCCGCCCTGGGTCGAGATCTCGGAGTCGGCGATCCCGAGCTTGCGGATCAGGCATTCCAGCGAGTCGGCCTGGCCGGTCGCGATCGCGATCCGGGGCATGTCGCCCTCGGTGTGATCGCGCGGCAGGCGGGTCTCGCTCGCCGCCAACGTCGTCTGCGTGCAGGCCGCGACGTGTGGGAGCACCAGCTGCTTGCGCCACTTGCCGCTCGTGATCACCAGCGGGATATTGTCGCCGGCGGGGATTCCCGACAGCAAGAACTGACCGGACTCGTTGGAGATCGCCTGGACGATCGGATCGCCGGGCAGCGCGTCGGTGCAGCGCGAGCACACCGACCCTTCGGGCAGCGGCCCGGGATCCGTGTTGGGGATGTACACGTTGACGCCGAACAGCGGCAGCGTGCCGTTCGGCGCGAACACCGTGCCGGAGACCGAGGTGTCGGGCAGCTTCATGGCCGAGCAGTTGGCGACCTGACACTGCAGGCCGACGCAGCTGTCCGGTGGCCCGCCGGTGCCCGGACCCGCATCGGAGGTCCCACCGTCTCCGGTTCCCCCTCCCCCTCCACCGTGGTTACTTCCGCAGGCCCCGACCGCGAGACCAAGGACGAAGGGGACCGACAACGCCAAGACAGCAGCTATACGCATTAAGATACCTCCTGAACCTTGCATCGTATCGAGCCGGCCGTCCGCGGGCGAACGCTCGATGTGGATCTAACCGGCGCCTGCGGCTTTGTCCGTCAGAAGCAAATCGCAAACCAGCCCCGTGCGCGTGCGCCACGACGGCACATCCGCGTGGCTGCCCCCGGCGCTGTCGACAACCGCGCAGGGTCGGAAGTCACCAGCGTGACGGGCGACCACGCCGTGCGGGATCGCCACAGCGAGACGCGCTCACCGAACCAGTTTTGCGTAGATCTTCAGTTTACCGTCCGGGGGCCACGTCACGTCTTGCAGACTTTTCTGATACGGCTGGTAATCCTTCAGACGTAGTTCGAGCAACTTGGCGGAATCGCGATCGACGCCGCTGATCGTCGCGGGTGTACGACCGCGCAGCGCGCCATCGATGCGGATCTCGGCATTGGACGGTACGCTCTCGATGAGGATCTTGTCGGCCACGGCCTTGAGCGTGGCCATCACCGCGACCTCGCCGCCCTGGTGAGGCATGTCGATCTGTTCCTCGTACGGCTCGTAGTGCGAAAGCTCCACCCGGATCGTGTGGCGACGGCCGGCCGACGCGCCCGGGATCGCCATCGGCGTTCGCTGCGGCAGCACGGTGCCATCGAACAGGACCGTGGCGTTCGCGGGCACGGAATCGACCCGAACGTTGACCGGCGGCGGCGTGGTGTCACGCATCGCACGGACGATCAGAAAGGTTGCGACGGCCGCGACCGTGACGGCGAGCACCCCGGACGCGATGTAGGTGAACCATCGCCGGCCCGGCGCGCCGAGCTGGAACTGCGGCGGCAGCTCGTCCGCCTCGTAGAGCCGCAGCTGGCCGGTCATCGACAGCTCGACGGGCCGCTGGAGAGACGCACCGTTCGGCGCGATCCCCGGGTAGCCTTGCTGCGCCACCTGCGCCGGGGGATAGCCCGGCGGCAGGCCCGGGGCGGGTCGGTACGGCGGAAACGCCGTGAGCGGTGGCGGCGGCGGGAGCCCCGGGGTGGTCGGCGCGCCGAGCGAACGACCGGCGGCATCGGCGTACGGCCCGTGGATGCCCGGCGTGCCGGCCGGAAACGCCGGGTACGGCTCGGGCTGCATGTGCGGCGCCGCCGGCATCCCCGGTGATACGGACGCCGGCGGCGCCGGATGGTGCGGCGCCGGCGTGGGTCGCGGCGCCGGCATCGGCTCGCTGGACTGCGAGGCGACGATCGCCTGCAGCACGCTGGAGGGGCTCGGCGAACCGCCCGGCGGCGTGCGGCGCGAAGCGCGCGGCTTGCGGAGCTCGCTGACCGCGGGGGCGTGGATGTTGGCGCTGAGCGCCGCCGGCGGAACCGGCGGCTTGACCTTGGGGCGCGCCCGCAGCGTGGGGTGCTCCATCGCGAGGCTGCGCGCGGCCGAGTCGTCGTGCCGCTCGGGCCGCTCGGGCGCCGCGCCGGCCGGCTCCGCGCTGTCGCCGAACCCGGGACCGACCGGAGCGCTGGTCACCAGCGTGGCCTCGATCGGCCCATCCTCCTCGGTCATGAAGCCGGTCATGCCGGGCAGCGCGGAGACCTGGGTGCGATCGGCGATGTTGTCGAGATCGTCGATCGAGAACTCGCCGGGGTCGGTCGCCGTGGTCTCCCAGGGCAGCTTGCGGCCGTCGGGGAGCAACAGGCCGCTGCCATCGTCATAGGCCGGGTTGGCCGGCGCGGCCTGCGCCAGCTGGCGGGTGTCCTCGTCGGGCTGGCGCGGCTTGACGATGGGCGGGATCTTCGCCGGCACGACCGGGCGCGCCGGCGCCGCGCGCAGCGGCGGGGGCCGCACCGGCACGGCGTCGGTCGCGCGGGTCACGCGCGCCGCGAGCTTGGGCAGCGGGACCGGCGCCGGCAGCCGCGGCGCCACGGCGGGCTTGCCGCGCGGCGCGCTCAGGGCGGCGCCCCGCAGCGGCGGCGCGGTCGGCGGCGCGGTCGACGACGCCTCGGCGCGGCTCCGCTTCTCGAGCTCGGACATCCGGAAGATCACGCTGTTCTCGTCGCGGATCGCCTCGCGATCCGTGCTGTGCGCGACCTCCGCGTCGTCGAGCGGGTGGGTCGACATCGCGCCGTCGCGGAACTCGATGCTCTGGAAGTCGGGATCGTCGGGGACCTGCTGCGGATCGCCGATCACCCTGCGCAGCAGCGCCGACAGCTTCGGCGCGGTGAACACCGGCGAGTACGCGTGGAGGAACCGCTCGAGGTCGGTCGCGAAGTCGGCCGCGCTCTGATAGCGCTCGCCCGGCACCTTGGCCAGCGCGTGCATGACGATGCGCTCGAGCTGGGGCGGCACGCCGCGGCGCAGCTTGCTCGGCGGCGCGATCTCCGCCGACCGCGCCAGCTCGAGCAGCTTGTGCAGATCCTCCTCGAGGTAGAGCATCTGCCCGGTGATCATCTCGTACAGCACGATGCCGGCCGAGAAGATGTCGGAGCGGTGATCGATCGGATCGCCCCACGCCTGCTCGGGGCTCATGTAGTAGTACTTGCCCTTGATCACGCCGACCGCGGTCTGCCGCACCTTCATCGTCGCCTTGGCGATGCCGAAGTCGACGAGCTTGACCTCGCCGGAGTACGACACCAGGACGTTCTGCGGCGACACGTCGCGGTGCACGATGCCGAGCGGCTTGCCCTGGTGATCTCGCTTGCGGTGCGCGTGATCGAGCGCCGACGAGATCTCCTTGCCGATGAACGCGCAGATATCGAGCGGCAGGTCGAGGTCCTGCTCCGAGGCGCGCCGCAGGATCTTGTAGAGATCGGCGCCGTCGACGTACTCCATCGTGATGTAGTAGGTCTGCCCGACGCGGCCCAGATCGAAGGTCTGCGCGATGTTGCCGTGGGTCAGCTGCACCGCGATCTTGGCCTCGTCGACCAGCATCTGGATGAACTGGTCGTCCTCGGCGAAGTTCGGGTGGATCATCTTCAGCGCGACGTACTTCTCGAACCCGGCGATCCCCGCGGTCTTCGCGAGGTGGATCTCGGCCATGCCGCCGACGGCGATCTGGCGGATCAGCCGGTAGGGTCCGAACTGGCGCTCACCCACGGTCGTGCTGCCCCGCGGCGGTTTCCGGGGTCGGACCCCGGGTCAGCATCTCGGCTCCGCCGGGATGCACGAACATGCCGACCAGCCGCAGCGGCGACTTGGCGCCGCGGTCGAACGTGCAGACGACCTCGGTCGCGATCCCGAACGCCACGTTGACCACATAGCTCGCCGCCGCGTTGGCGACCAGGTACAGGCCCAGCCCGGCGCCGTAGGTCTTGCGGTCGATCTGGTCGGGCGAGCGAATGCACTTCTCGATGTACGCCAGGATCGTGTTCTTCGCGAGCCGCCCGAACCGGTCGCGCACCGCCACGGCGAACAGCTGCTCGGTCACCGCGTAGCGGATCGAGACCGGCCGCGGCGACCGGCTGTCGCGCCGCGCGTGCGGATCGATATCGGCGAACATCTGCCGGCCATCGTCGTCCACCGGCGCATCGTACAGCGCGTTCATGAGCAGCTCTTCGCACACCGCGCCGATCGCGGTGCGAACCTGGCGCCGCATCTTCGCGTGCTCCGCGAACTCGAGCACGGTCTCGATCGCCCGGCCGCGGCCGTCGAAGTCGCGCAGCCGCGCGTAATGCACCGGCGTGCCCGGCGGCAGGTACTTCTCGATGCCGAAAATATCGCCGGTGAGGAGCTTCTGCGCGGTGACGAACACGCCGTGGTCGAGCTCCTCGCCCACCACGACGTGGTTGACCCGGTCGTCGTGCAGGTACTTCGTGAGGTCCGCGAGCGAGGCCCGGGGCGTCACGATCGTGACGTGGGCGCGGTCGCGCAGCTTGGGCACCAGCGAGCCGAGCGCGGCGGTGTCGCCATCGGTCGCCGAGAAAAACACGTAGCGGTGCGGGATCACCTGTGCGGCGATCGCGTCGGAGCTGCGCACGGCGTCGACCTCGGCACCCGCGCGTTCGAGAGTGACGACGATGCGGCGGAGCTGATCGAGATCGCTGGAGATCGCGAGCACACGTCGTTTCGACAAGATTCCCCGAAGCCCGGCGGCGAAACGGCCGAGCTTGCCCGAGCATATCAGGGGTTAGGCCGCCGCGCGTCGTTCGGGCTTGCGCTTAGTACTGATACGACCCGGACAAAAAAGCCCGGAAACCTTCGTAGGCGTTGGGCAGGTATTCGAGGTGCGGCTCGTAGTCGAAGTACACGTCGGCCTGGTAGGCGTGACTGACCAGGGCGTTGTAGGCCGTCAAGCTGAACAGCAGCTTCGGGGTCGGGGTGTACGAGAGCCCGACGGTCAGGTCGGCAACCGGTGGCAGGCGGTCCATGACGAGGTCGGTCGGCAGCACCGTGACCGTGTTCAGTGGCGTTCCGGGCTTGCAAGCTGGTTCGGAGCCGTTGCACGTCGAGTAGGTGCTCCCCCGATACTCGACGAGTCGGTTGGGGTCTTCTGCCGCACCGTTGACCTTGAGCGTGGCGGTGGCGCTCAGCTTGTCCGCGACCAGCTGCCACACCCCGGCGAGCGAGAACGTGTTCTCCGGGAGCGAACGCAGCCGGCCGATATCGCTGGTTTCTCCGCGTAGGTAAGTGTAGCCAAACTCGAGGCGGTGGCCGCCCTGGACGTAGAGCTTGCCGAGGAACTCGACCGAGGTCAACGCGCGGTCCCCGGTGTTGGCGTACGTGCCCGAGGAGATCGAGATCAAGTTGTTCATGCGCGTGTAGCTGCCGTCGATCCGGAACGTCAGCTCGCGGATCCGCCGTTCGCCCTTGAAGATCCGGGCGTTGACCTCGACCTGGGCGGCGTCCGACGTCTCGACCTTGAGCGTGGGATTACCGCCGATCTGTACAGCTTCACCATTGGCAGTCGTGTTGTTGAACACCGGCGGACGGAAGCCTTGCGCGTAGTTGAGCTTCACGTGCCAGTTTGGAATGAAGTTCCACACCACCGTCGCCGCGATCGTGGTGTTGAGATCGTAGGACAGGAGCCCGAGCGCGCCGGGGGCGACCTGGAGCCGGCCGCCGAGATCGAAGATCAACTGCTTGTTCGGGCGATACTGCGGATCGAGATACCCGCCGAACACCACGCGATCCGCCGGGAACGCGAAGGTCAAGGGGCAGCCGGCGACCTGCACGATCGCCCGGGCGGCGGGATCGTAGATCCGCGGGCACAGCACCGGCAGGCGGCTGACGTCATAAGGTCCCGGCAGCGTCGATTGCGTGCCCGGCCCCTGGATCGACGTCGTGACGTCGTCGGGCTTCCACTCGCGGAACGCCTCGCCGCCGTACAGCACGCGCAGCCCGGGAGTCAGCTCGAGATCGCCGTCGAGCGACGCGCCGACCCGGTAGCTCGACTCGTCGGTGCGGACCGCGAGGCCGCCGGGCAGCGTGGTCGATGGCGCGAGCACCTGGAGCGGCAGCAAGTTGCGCACGAAGTCGATCGCGTAGGCGCGGGCGGTGAGCCCGGCGGTCTCGTGCGCGAACCGCGTGCGGTATTCGAGCACGCCATAGCGCTCCCAGACATCCGCGCGATTGGCGCGGTTGACCCGC
>Ga0302323_100001200_pt1 | contig 21019 bp, 22 predicted proteins | sample Fen_T0_3_FD_201950 | JGI IMG/M metagenome (GOLD analysis project Ga0302323, IMG submission 201950) | Peat permafrost microbial communities from Stordalen Mire near Abisko, Sweden - Fen_T0_3 | ecosystem: Environmental > Terrestrial > Soil > Wetlands > Permafrost | place: Sweden: Abisko... | reverse complement strand
AGGCGATCGAATTCATCATGGACGCGAAGGCCGTCGCGCCCGACAAGCCGTACTTCCTGTACTACGCGCCGGGCGCTGCCCACGCGCCGCACCACGCCCCCAAGGACTGGATCGACAAGTACGCGGGCCAGTTCGACATGGGCTACGAGGCGATGCGCGAGGCGACCCTCGTCCGGCAGAAGGCGATGGGGATCGTCCCGGCCGAGACCGAACTGCCGCCGGTCAACCCGATCGGCACGTCGAAGGACCGCACCGGCCCAGACGGCAAGCCCTTCCCGGCGATGGACACGACCCGACCGTGGGACACCCTGTCCGACGAGGAGAAGCGCCTGTTCGCCCGGATGGCCGAGGTCTACGCCGGCTTCCTGTCCCACGCCGACCACCAGGTCGGACGCCTGCTCGCGTACCTCGAGATGACCGGCCAGCGCGAGAACACGATGATCATCGTCGTGTCGGACAACGGCGCCAGCGGCGAGGGCGGGCCGGACGGCTCGGTCAACGAGATGCTGTTCGCGAACGGCATCCCGGATGACATCAACGCGAACCTGAAGATGCTCGACGAGCTCGGCGGGCCGAAGACCTACAACCACTACCCCAACGGCTGGGCGATGGCGTTCAACACGCCCTTCAAGATGTGGAAGCGCTACGAGTTCAACGGCGGGACGAGCGACCCGTGCATCATCTCGTGGCCGTCCGGGATGGCCTCGAAGGGCGAGATCCGGACCCAGTACCACCACGCCATCGACCTCGTCCCGACGGTCCTCGACGCGCTCGGCATCGATGCACCGGAGAAGATCAAGGGTCACACCCAGAGTCACTTCGACGGCGTGAGCATGCGCTACAGCTTCGATGACGCCGCGGCGCCGGGCGCTCGCCACACCCAGTTCTTCTCGATGCTGGGCTCGCGCGGGATCTGGCACGACGGCTGGAAGGCCATCACGACCCATCCCACGATCGCCGGCTGGAGCCACTTCAGCGAGGACACCTGGGAGCTGTACCACGTCGACGTGGATCGTTCGGAGCTGCACGACCTGGCGGCCGAGGAGCCCCAGAAGCTCCAGGAGATGATCAACCTCTGGTATGCCGAGGCCGGCGCCAATGAGGGCTTCCCGCTCGACGATCGCTCGGCGCTCGAGATCTTCATCTCGCCCCGCCCGCAGCTGTCGCCGCCGCGCGCGCGCTATGTCTACTTCCCGGAGCACGCCGAGGTCCCCGAGGCGCAGGCCGTCGTGGTTCGAGGCCGCTCGTTCGTCATCGGCGCCCTCGTCGACATCGACGGGCCCGGTGCGCAGGGCGTGCTGTTCTCCCAGGGGTCGCGATTCGGTGGCCACTCCCTCTACGTGAAGGAGGGCCGCCTGCACTACGTCAACAGCTTCGTCGGCATGTTCGAGCAGAAGGTGGTGTCCACCGTGGACCTGCCGACCGGCACGAACCTCATCCTGTCCGCCTCGTTCGAGAAGGAGGGCACCGGCCCGTCGCCCGTGGCCGAGGGGACCCTGTCCCTCTATCACGGCGAGACCAAGGTCGGTGAAGGCCGGATCAAGACCCAGCCGGGCGGCTACATGATCGCCGGCGAAGGCCTCGCGGTCGGTCGCGACGTCGGCGACCCGGTCACCCAGGACTACCCGGGCGAGCGCCCGTACACGTTCACCGGCGGGACCATCCATCGGGTCGCCGTCGATGTCAGCGGTGAGCCGTACATCGACCTCGAGCGCGAGGCCGCCGGGATGTTGATGCGGGAGTAGCGCTCATGGCGACGACGGTCGAAGTCCTGCGGTCGGTCCCCCTCTTCGAGGGCATGTCGGACGATGCCGTCGCGACCATCGCCGGCGTCGCCGAGGAGCTCGTGTACCCGGCCGGTTCGGAGCTGACCCGCCAGGGCTATCCGGGCGAATCCTTCATCGTCATCGTCACGGGGCGTGCGTCGGTCGACGTCGATGGCCAGCGGATCCGCGAGCTGGGCGCCGGCGAGTACCTGGGCGAGATCTCGCTCATCGATGGCGGGCCGAGGACGGCCACCGTGACCGCGATCGAGTCCATCGAGGCGCTCGTCCTGCCCCGGGTCGCCTTCGACCGCCTGATCGACGAGTTCCCGGGCGTCCGGATGGACGTCCTGGCGGCGCTGACCCGGCGGATCCGCGAGCGGGCGCCGGCACTCTCCGACTGAGACGACGCCGAAGTCAGGATCGCGCGGACGTCGCGCCTTCGCCCTCCAGGCCGGCCAGCAGTACCGAGATCCCGAACCGGTACGCCTCGTCCACGTCGCCGCCGAACCGGAAGGCGCCAGCGGTCTCCATGCTCGTGAACCCGTGCGCGAAGGCCGTCAGGACGCGGGCGGCCGACAGGGCCTGCGCCGGCCCGACGATCGAGGCGACGACGTCGAGGACCGGGCGCGCGGCCTCGGCCTGCGACTCCGGCGTCGGCATGGCCGCCGGCGCGATCCCGGCGAACAGCAACGCGGTCGCACGTGGATGGGCGACGGCTCGAGTGCGGTAGGCGACGGCCAGGGCCTGGAGGCGAGCCGTTGGGTCCGGTCCGGCCGCTTCGACCGCGTCAGCGCACGCATCGCCGAGGTCCACGGCGGCCTGCGTCGCGACGGCCCCGATGAGCGCATCGCGATCCGCGAAGTGCTTGTACAGCGACGGCGGCCGGACCCCGACGCGCTTGGCAACGGCGGCCATCGAGACGGCGTCCAACCCACCATCCTCCAGGAGGTCGCGGGCCGCGCCGATGATGTCGGATCTGGACGTGCGAGCCCGGGCCGGGCTCATCGCGCGGCTCGCCCGATGCGGCCCAGGTGCGTGTCCCCGAACGACGTCGGGTACTTGAGGCCGTAGCCCGCCGCCCGGTCCATGCCGACGTGGGCCAGGAGGATCGCGCCGATCAGGGCGACCGGCGCCGAGTCGAGCCACCAGGCGATCGCGAGGACGACCACGCCGATCGCCCAGTTATGGAAGAGGTTGTAGACGAACGCCCCGACCCGTGGTCCCGCCAGGTATCCGGCCATCGACGCGTCGACCGCGAGCAGCAACGGCGCAAGCCACAGGATCTGGCCCCCGAGCTGGAGGTAGAGCCCGACGGCCCCGAGCAGCGCCGCGGCACCTTCGAGGCGGAGCCAGATGCGGGGCGTACCGGTCACGGCCCCGAGTGGGCCTCGTTCGCCCGGATCGCCCGGTGCCGTCGCCGCCGTCGCCGCTGCCTCTGCCTCTGCCTGCATCGTGTCCCTCCCGGCCATCGGCCGCTTGCCGGCCAGATCGTCCTGCCGCAAGGCTACGATACATCGCCTTGATAGCTACGGTCAATAGTCTTCACGAACTCGGTAGCGGTCCATCCCGGGCGTCCAGACCACCTGGTCGTCGTCGGTGATGGCGAGAGCGGCGTACTCCGGGTAGGCATCCAGCCATTCGAGGCCCGGCAGGCCCATGACGTAGATCGCGGTGGCGTACGCATCCGTGAACGCCAGGCCGGGTCCGACGACCGTCACGCTGCGAAGCCCGGCCGGGGTGCCGCCCGAGCGAGGGTCGGCGATGTGGTCGCCACGTTCGTAGGAACCGGACGTCGCGACGGCTCGGTCGCGGATGGCCAGCACGGCCGCCACGCGATCGGCCTGGTCTGGGTGGCGGATGCCGACCCGCCACGGACGGCCGGGCGTGGCCTCGCCGCGGGCCACGATGTCGCCACCACCGTTGACCCAGTAGTTGCGGCCGCCCGCCGAGTCGATGAGCCAGGCCGCCTCTTCCAGTGCCCAGCCCTTCACGAATCCGGACGGATCGAGTGTGCCATCCGTTCGGTGCCGGCGGGCATCGAAGGCGCCGCCCGTCGTGACGGCGAGGTGGTCGCAGGCGGCCAGCACGTGACGGACATCCGGGCTGCAGTCGCCCTCGGCGAGTTCGCCGCGGGCGAGCCGGCTGATCTCGCTGCCGGGTTTGTAGGTGCTGAACCGCGCGTCCACGTCGCGTAGCTGCGCGACGACGGCGTCGAGGACCTCGGGCGCGACGAAGGGCTCGTGGACGTCGATCGAGACGACCGTACCCATGATCGACTCGACCCGCCGCTGCGTCGGCGCCTCGACCCCCGCGTCCATCAGTAGGCGAAGCGTTCGGCGTGGATGTGGCGCCGCGGGACGCCCAGGTCGCGCAGGGTCCGCTCGACGCTCTGCATCATCGGGGCCGGGCCGCACACGTAGACATCATGGTCTTCGACGTCCGGGACGAGCCGCTGGATCGACGAGGCGTCGAGCGGATCGCGCATCTCGTCTCGGCGACCGAACAGGTAGTGGATGCGAGCGCCGCGGGATGTCGCGAGCGTTTCGAGTTCGGAGCGGAACACGACATCGGTCTGGTCGCGGACCCGGTACAGCAGGGTCAGGTCGCCGGGCTTCGCGGGTAGGGCCTCCAGCAGCGCGCGGAGCGGGGTGATCCCGATCCCGCCCGCGATGAGCAGCACCTTCGGGCGCGTCCGGCGAGCGCCGGTCAGGACGCCGTAGGGACCCTCGATGAAGACCCGCGTGCCGACCCGCAGTTCCTTGAGCTGGCCCGACCAGTCGCCGAGCTCCTTGACGGTGATCCGCAGCCAGCGGCCGTTCGGGGCCGACGAGATCGAGAACGGGTGGCCGCGCCACCAGCCGTCACGCGTGAGGAACCGCCAGACGAAGTACTGGCCGGAGCGCACCGCGAGCTGGTCGAGATCGTGCCCCGACACGTAGATCGAGATGACGCCCGGCGCCTCGGACACGACGTTCGAGACGCGCAGGCGATGGCGCATCGAGAACGCGATCGGCTGGCCGATCCGGAAGATCACGATGAGCGCGACCGTCACGATGTAGAGCAGGACCCAGTAGGCGACCGCGACCGGGTCGCTGACGAAATCGCTGCCGACCGTGAGCTGATGGAGGAACCCGAGCGCGATCGCGAGGTAGGCGTAGAGGTGGATCCCGTACCAGGTCTCGTACGAGAGTCGACGGCGGGCCGCCCGGACCGAGCTGATCGCCACGGCCGCGAACAGGACGCCGCTGACCGTCGCCATGAGCACGTACTGATAGGTCGTGATGAGCGTCCAGAACTCCGCGACGACGTTGACGCCGTCGCCCTGGGCGAACCCGAGGGTCGTGAACACACCATGGCCGAGGAGGAGCCAGACCGTCGCGAACCCGAGCCAGCGATGCGCGACGGCGAGGCCGTCCATCCCGAAGACCTGGTCCAGCCAGGGGCTGCGCGACATGAGGACGAGCTGGATGAGCGCCAGGTACGTGCCGAACAACGCGGTCAGCTGGCCGATCGCGGTGAGCTGGCCGGCGAAGGTGCCGAACTCCTGGAGGCCGCCGTGGCGGATCCACATCGCGGCGATGAGCAGGCCGTTGGCGACGAGGACGCCGATGATCTCGTACTTCCCGATCGCCCACGTGCGCGGGAGCGGCACGCGGCGGTTCACGCCCGGATCGGACGGAGCGGCAGACGTCCCGGGTCGTGCCGGCGCAAGTGGGCGTAGCGGGCGGGGCGTACGATCGACCATGTCCGCAGGCTCGGCTCCGTCTCTGAGATGCATCTGAGAAGGTCGTTCTCAGCATCCACTCAGGAAGGACCGCGATGGTGGTGGCAGTCACCCACCAAGGAGTCGCCACATGTTCCCCAAGCGCGGGGCGATCGCCCTCGTCACCACCGCCCTCGCCCTCGTCCTGCTGCTGTCCTTCAAGACTCCGGATTCGTTCGGGAATGCCGCAGCGATCCTCAGTCACGGCGCTGCCGTCTCGGGCCCGACCGCCAGCCCGACCATCGGCGCGACCTCCGGCTCCAACGGTTCGACGGGTAGCACGGGCAGCACGGGCAACTCAGGCTCGACGGCGACGGCCACTCCGGCCCCGACGACCGGCACCGCGACCGGGACCCGGACCATCACGGGCAGCACTGTCTCGATGCCCTACGGCGATGTCGCCGTGCAGATCACGGTGACGAACGGCAAGGTGACCGATGTCCAGGCGGTCACGCTGCCGGCGCGCGGCCACTCGGGCCAGATCTCGAACTACGTGGCGCCGATCCTCGCGAGCGAGGCGCTCCAGGCCCAGAGCGCGAACATCAACATCATCTCCGGCGCGACCTACACGAGCGAAGCCTATGCGCAGTCGCTCCAGTCAGCGCTCGATCAGGCCGGCATCGGGAGCGTCGCGGTCGTCGGCTGATCAGGAGAACAGCGCGCTGTAGCCGTTGAGGGCAGGCTGACCGCCCAGGTGGGCGTACAGGACCGTCGAGTCGCGGCCGATCTCGCCCCGCTTGACCAGGTCGATCAAGCCGGCCATCGACTTCCCCTCGTAGACCGGGTCCGTGACCATCCCCTCGAGGCGGCCGACGAGCCGCATCGCGTCCAGCGTGGCCTCGTCCGGGATCCCGTAGATGCCCGCGTGGTAGCGCTCGTCGAGCACGATCTCGTCGTCGCGCAGGTCCCGTTCGACGCCGATGAGCCCCGCCGTCTGCCGCGCGATCCGGGCCACCTGGGCGAGGGTCTCGGCGGGCTTCGCGGACGCGTCGATCCCGATGATCCGACGCGGCCGCCCGCCCCCGTCGGCGAGCGCGGCCGCCCCGGCGATCATCCCGGCCTGGGTGCTGCCGGTGACCGAGCACACGATGACGGTATCGAAGAAGACGCCCAGCTCGCGCTCCTGCTCGGCGACCTCGTACGCCCAATTCGCAAAGCCGAGCCCGCCGAGCGGATGATCCGACGCACCGGCCGGGATGGCGTAGGGCCGGCCACCGCTTGCCTCGACGTCGCGCAGGGCCGTTTCCCAGCTCTCCTTGAAGCCGATCCCGAAGCCGGCCCGCACGAGGCGCACATCGGCGCCGACCAGGCGGCTGATGAGGATGTTGCCGACCTTGTCGTATACGGCGTCGGGCCAGTCCACCCAGCTCTCCTGGACGAGGACGCACTTGAGTCCGACGTGCGCGGCGACGGCGGCCACCTGACGCGTGTGGTTCGACTGCACGCCGCCGATCGAGACCAGCGTGTCGCAGCCGGTGGCGAGGGCGTCGGCGACGAGATACTCGAGCTTGCGGGTCTTGTTGCCACCGAACGCGATGCCCGAGTTGCAGTCGTCGCGCTTCGCCCAGACCGACGCTCCGCCGAGATGCTTCGTCAGGCGCGCCAGCGGGTGGACCGGCGCCGGCCCGAAGAGGAGCGGGAAGCGCTCGAACGACGCGATCGACATGCGTGACCTCCTGGCGACGGGACGGGCGACGGGACGGGCGACGCCCATCCTATGGCGTGGCGGCGACGCTCGTGTCAGGTCCTGAGCAGGATCTGTCCCGTCGCCGTGTCAACCACGATCGGGAGCGGCGCGAGCGGCTGCCTCGTGGGTCCGGCCAGGACCGCCGCGTGGTCAGCGGCATCGAACATCGCGTCGTGGCATGGACAAAGGATCACCGCGTCCGCCGCGTCCCATCCGACCGTGCAGCCCTCATGCGTACAGGTCGCGTCGTAGGCGACGAACGAGCCGTCGGGCAACTGGACGATGATCCCCGGGTCTCCCGCCGGCAGCGGCGATGGGGCATCGAACGGGACGTCGAACGACACGGAGCCACTCGCCTGCACGGCCGCGATGGTCGCGACGGGGATCCCGTTCGGGGTCGGCGTTCCGGACGGCGCGGGCGACGCACTCGGTCCGGCACCCAGGGACGCGGCCGGCGATCCGGCGGCTGATGGGGCCGGCGATCCGATCGGACGCTCACCGGGCATCTCGACGCCCAGGAGTCGGAGTGGGACGGCCAGGGACGCGACCGCCACGGCGGCCACGCCCAGCAGGCTGGCCTGCAGGATCGTCCGGCGATCGAGGGTCGGCTCGCTCCCGTCAGTCGCCCGGCCGGTGGTGCCCCGGCGACCGGCCGGCGCAGGATCCGGCCGCGGGCGCAGCTGACTCGGGACGAGCAGGCCGCCGGTCCCAGCCAGTGCCAGGGTCACCCAGCCGAAGGCATACGGCAGGTCGGGGCCGTAGTAGTACGGGTGCGTGGCCCACGACGCCGTGAGCCAGAACAGGATCGAGAGGACGGCGCCGCCGACGGCCGCGACACGGAACGCGAGACCGGTCAGCGCGCCAAGGCCGATGCCGATCTCCGCGATCGCGATCGCCAGCCCGATCGGGACCGCCATCGGTTCGGCGAGTCGGACGAGTTCGGCGATCGGAGAGACGCGGATGAACGCCGCCATCTGGGCCTGGATCGATGTGGCGCCCGACGCGTCCAGGAACCCCGGATCGAGCAGCTTGTCGAGGCCCGCGTACAGGAACGTGATGCCGAGGAAGAGGCGCAGCGGCAGGAGTGCGGCCGCCGGGACGCGCGCCCCGGCCAGGTCGTCGCGGAACGACCGACTGTCCGGCATGCTGCGGCCGGGCCCCTTCGCCCAGCCCGGCTCCGGCGTCGGCGCGGGTCGCGGAGCCGGCCGTGGGTCCGGATGTCGGCGGCGTCGACTCATCCCGTCAAGGGTACCCCCGCCGGGTCAGATCACCCGGCTCGTCATCCGCCGAGTTCGTCCGGGTAGAGCGCCCGAACGGACAACGTGTACGGCGAGCCGCCCGACGTGAAGGCCGTGATGGACGTGGCCTTCGCGAGCAGCGGTGCCATCAGCGCGGCGTCGTCGCCAAGCAGCGCGCCCTGCCGAAGTCCGGCGATCCCACGGTCCGGGGTAGCCGGTGCTCCGAAGTCGGCCAGGGTCGTCGGCAGCGGCCACGCGATCGGTGGCTGGCTGACGTTCGCGCCGCCCGCGTCGGGCGCACCCGGCGCCACGAAGATGCGATAGCCGGCCGGCTTGTAGATGCCGTCGACCGCGGCCGGCGCGCCCCACAGTTCGGCCGGGTCGAGCAGGCGCTCCAGCAACGCCAGTGCCGCGACGCGCTCGGTGTCGCCCGACGCGACAGGTCCGCCGGGCTGACCGGGCCGTCCGCCTCCGGCGAACCGGGACGTGGTCGTGACGCCATCGACCACGACCGTGAAGACGTTGGTGCCCGAGTCGGCCACGATGCCGCCGTCACCGGTCGCGGGCTTGTCCAGGCCGACCTCCTTGATGGCGGCCAGGATCCCGGCCGCCCCGTCGGGTCCGACGTCGTGGACGGCCACGGGCATGACGAGCGGGCCGGGGAAGATGGCGTCCACTGCCCCTGGCGTCAGGATCCGGCCATCGCTGTAGACGGCGACGGATGGCAGCGCGGTCAGGTTCGCCGCGGGGTTGATGAAGCCGCCTTCGGTGGTCACCTTCAGCAGGAGGGTCACGGCCGCGGCCGGAGACGCCGATGGCGACGCCGACGGGGCGACGCTCGGCGTGGATGAGGCTCCCGGGGTGGCCGTGGCCGCCGTGCCCCCGCACGCGACGACGAGGATGGTCACGACCCCCAGCGGGATCAGGCGGATGGGTCGCATCGTTCCTCCGGTCCGGATCTGGCCCGACTGGACGGGCGCTCGGTTCGCCCGCGAGACGCCGGGAGGGTGCCTGCGGTTCCGTCGGATCTGTCGATTCGGGCCAGACCCGTTCGTCGTTGGAGTGAACGCGGCAGACGACCGTGTCTCCGGATGGAAGAGGTTCGAACGATGGCGAACTACGTGCTCGTGTACCACGGCGGCTCGATGCCGGAGTCTCCCGAGGAGGGCGTCAAGGTCATGGCCGCCTGGACCGAGTGGTTCGGGCACCTGGGCGGCGCGCTGGTCGACGGCGGCAATCCCGCCTCCGCGACGAAGACCATCGCCGCGAATGGGTCGGTCAGCGATGACGCCACCGGCCCGTCGGGCTACTCGATCATCAAGGCCGACTCGCTCGATGCGGCCGTCGGGCTGGCCAAGGGCTGCCCGGTCCTCCTGGGCGGTGCCTCGATCCAGGTCGTGGAGACGTTCGAGGCGATGTGACCGCCGTCGCAGCGGGGAGGCGCGACCGGCGGTCAGGCCTTCCCGCTGCCGGCCGGCTTCGGCGTCTTGGGCACCTTCGGGGGCTTCAGCGGCTTCGGCGGTTTCGGGGGCAAGGTCATCGTGAACGCGAGGCTCGAGCCGATCCGCGATCGCAGCTCGGTCGCATCGACCGCGACGGCCGCGGGCAGGACCGCGTAGTCGCGCATCGGCCGTCCGGGCATCGGGGCGAACGGATGACCGCCCTGGGCCAGGATGGCCGCCTGGGTCGCGCCGTCGCCGCGCACGAAGATGTCGTCGCCGAACAGTCCCGCGAACAGGTAGCCGTTCGCGAACGCCGCAAGGTTGCCGAACATCGGCCGCAGGGAGACCCGGGGGTCGTCGCCGACGGCTCCCCTGAATCGCTCGACCGCATCCTGGCTCGGTTTCGGCATGGCCGGCCCGCCGGCCGGCTGTTCATCCGATGCTGGCATCGCGCCTCCTGAGGCGTATCTTCTTACCTACTCCGACCCTACCCTACCTGGAGGCCCCGATGGCGAGCGGCACCGGCACGAAGGACGATCCCTGGATCCTGCAGACCCCGCCCGGCACGTCGGAGTATCGGATGTGGCGCGACGACGCGAACTATCCGCCGGCGATCATCTGCCAGGTCGGCGGGACGCAACTCAAGTACGACGCGCGAGCGATCGACGACCTGCACGCCATGCTCAAGGCGAAGGGCGATTGGGTCGCGCTCGGCGGGGCCGATGAGCAGAAACCGGCCGCCGACGACACCGTCGAGGCGTGGGGCCGCTCGGAGGACAATCCGGTGGGCGGCTGGTACGGGCTGAAGAAGGGCCTGCGCGGGCGGTTCGGCGTCTACATGCCGCCGCTGCTTGAGGCACTCGGCCTCGCCGAGGTCACCCACGACCCGAAGAACAACCGGATGCGCGCCCGCTAGCCGGTCCCGGTGGGGCGCCACGACGCGTACACCGGGGGCCAGTCGTCGTCGGTCGGTCGATCACCGAAGACGACGTGGTCGATCCCGAGCTCGAAGAGCCGGAACGTGTCGTCGACCTCGAACGCCCAGCCGCCGACCGCGGCCGCTCGGACCGCTGGATCGCGGACCTCGGTCGCCCGGCCGCGCACCAGGAACTCGTGCGGTTCCTCGAGGTCCATCAGCGAGCTCAGGGCGTACCGGCCGTCGGTGGTGAGGTCCGCGACCTTGGCCGAGCCCTCGATGAGGAACACAAGCAGGCGACCGCCGACGATCTCGACGTTGATCGGGTGGATCCGGGGCAGTCCCTCGCCGCGCACGGTCGCGAGCTGCGCCCGCCCGACCCCGGTCCGGGTCAGGACGGCCCGGCCGCGAGCCGCCAGATCCGGTGCCTCGAACTCGAATCCGCCCCAGCTCGCCATCGGTCGCGTCTCCCTTCCACGGTCCCGAGTCCTCGGCCGATGACCGGGCCGCTGGCTGCCGGTCGCCAGCATGCGAGGAGTGTACGAGCCCGACGAACGAGAACGGCCCCGCTCCTGCGAGCGGGGCCGTTCGATGTTCACGCGGTGGCGAGGGATCTACCAGAGGCGGTACGGGATCAGCACGTGATCGATGACGTGGATGACACCGTTGGAGGCGTCGATGTCGGTCGCCACGATCTTGCTGTACCAGTTCAGATAGGCGTTGCCGTTTCGGACGGACGGGAAGGTGTACAGACCGCTCAGCATCTTGATCTTCTTGGCCGCCAGCACGTCCTTGGCGAACAGTTCCTGGCCGGCCACGTGATAGGTCAGGATCTTGGTCAGCAGTGACTTCGGCAGGCGGCAGATGTTGTTCGCGGTCAGGCCGAGCTTCTTGAAGGCGCTATCGGTGGGGGCGAAGACGGTCAGCGAGGCGTGCGGGTCCGAGACCGCCGGGACCAGGCCGGTGCAGCTCAGCGCCGCCACGAGCGTGGTGAAGTTGCCGTTCGCGATGGCGATGTCGGCGATGGTGCCCTGCTTGGGCGATTCGGCCGCGAATGCCGGCCCGGCGACGATGCCGACGGCGATCATCCCGGCGAGCAGGGCTGTGGTGAATCGACGATGCATGGGGTTCATCCTCGTAGCGTTGGACGGTTGCCACTTCTGGGGCTGACCGTCGCCACCCGGGATCCTTCGGGGTCAACGGTCCGACTCCTGTTCGTGCGAGCGGACCTCGTTGGATTGCCCCGATGTGGTGCACGCCGGCACCATGCAGGCGCCAGCCGTCAGGCGGCGATCCCGCGCCGCTTCTCTAGGATGAGTTGGAGGTCCTGGCTCACGCCGGTGGCGAACCCGGCTTCGCTCAGCGCCAGGTAGTAGTCCCACATCCGGATGAACCGCTCGTCGAAGCCCATCGCGCGGACGGCGTCGAGCTGCGCCAGGAACCGGGTCCGCCACGCCCGAAGCGTGAGGACGTAGCTGCTGGCGATGTCGCGGACGCCGGTGATGAGCAGGTTCGTGTCGTGGGTGGACCGCTCGATGACGGCCAGCGACGGGCAGAGGCCGCCCGGGAAGATGTACGTCTGGATCCAGTTCGCGCCGCGGCGCTGGGTCTCGTAGGCGACGTCGGGGAACGTGATCGACTGGAGGCTGAGCCGGCCGCCCGGCACCAACGCCCGGTCGCACGCCTCGAAGAAGGTCGTGAAGTACTCCGCGCCGACGGCCTCGAGCATCTCGATGGACACGATGGCGTCGTATGTCCCCTCGATGTCGCGGTAGTCGCGCAACTGGATGTCGACCAGGTGGTCGAGGCCGTCGGCATGCACGCGTTCCGTGGCCAGGGCATGTTGTTCCTTCGAGATCGTGATCGATGTCACCCGGCAGCCCAGCTCGCCCGCGGCATACAGCGCGAACCCGCCCCAGCCGGAACCGATCTCCAGCACGTGCTGGCCGGCGCGCAACCCGGCGCCTTCGGCCATCAGGCGGTACTTGTTGCGCTGAGCCTCGGCGAGTGACTGGTCCGGCGCCTCGAAGACGGCACTCGAGTACGTCATCGACTCGTCGAGGAAGAGCCGGTAGAAGTCGTTGCCCAGATCGTAGTGGGCCGAGATGTTGCGGCGGGCCTGGTCCTTCGAGTTCCGGCGGGCGCGATGGGCGAAGGTCTTCTGGAGCTGCATCGGCACGCGCCACCAGCCATCAGCGAGCGCCAGGGAGGCCCGGTTGACCGCGGCGAACCGAAGCAGTGCCGGCAGGTCCGGGCTGGACCAGAGCCCGTCCATGTACGCCTCGCCGCCACCGGTCTCGCCACCGACGAGCATCCGGGTGAGCGCCTCGGCAGTGTGGAGGTGGATCTCCCCACGCAGGTCCGAGCCCGCGTCGCCGAACGTCTCGCGCGAGCCATCCGGCAGCACGACCGTGAGATGGCCCGTCCGGATCCGGCGCGCGCCGGCTAGGGCGGTCCGCCAGGCGAGGCCGGTCAGGAATCCGTCGGCCGGGACGGCTACCGTGCGTGTGGACATCCGTTCGCTCATCGAGTCGCCTCCCCGTGTCGGTGGAATGGGGCACCGCGGCGCCAGAGCCGCAGGGCATGCCAGTGGATCAGCCCGATCGTCTTCTGGGTCACGAACGGGTGCCGGACGAGCATCCGGGCGAGCGACCGGTCGGTCAGGGGCCGGCGGGTCAGCTCGAGGCTCGTGTGGAGCAGGAGCGAGTCCTCCTGGTCCTCGTTGATCGTGATGCGCAGGCGCGTGGCGTCGTCGCGGACGCGGACGGTGTAGCGGCCCATCATCTCGATGAAGGGCGACACGTAGAAATCCTTGTCCATGGACGCGACCAGGTCCATCGCATCGGTCCCCTCGCCATCGCGCCGGAGGGTGTAGAGGTGCCGCTCCCCGTGCGTATTGTGGACCTCGACCACCACGATCCGGAGGTCGTCCGTCTCGTCACGGCACAGGAAGAAGCTGGCCGGATTGAAGACGTAGCCGAAGACCCGCAGGTTCGTGACGAGCGTGATGTGCCAGGCGGTCGCATCGACGCCCTCGGTGCGCAGGTGGGCGCGGATATCGGCCGGGAGGTCGGTCGCGGGCGGGTCGAGATGATCGCCGTCGCGCAGGCTCAGGACGTTGCGGCCGCCACGGCTGAGGAGTCGCAGGGAGCGATCCACTTCGGGGAGCTCATCGAGATCGAGCGCGGCGTAGTAGACATCGTGTTCGAGGGCATAGACGAACGGCCGCGCCCGGCGATGGCGGACGACGCCTTCGAGGAGGTGCGACCTCATGCGGCCCGCTCCCCGAGGTCGCCTTCGTCGGCGACACCCATGCGCTCAGCGACACCGATGCGCTCGGCGGCCTCGAAGCCGGAGCGACAGCCGTCCTCGTGGAACCCGTAGCCGAGATGGGCGCCCGCGAAGTACGTCCCGCGGTGGCCCTGCAGGCGTCCGATGGCCGCCTGCGCCTCGAGCGAACGGAACGTGTACAGCGGGTGGCTGAACGCGCGGTCCAGGATGACGTGCTCATTGCGGACGAGATCGCCCGGGTTGACCGAGACGAAGTAGTCGGTCGGACCCGGTAGCGCCTGGAGCCGGTTCATGTGGTACGTCATCGTGACAGCCGTGCCCGGCGGGTCGCAGGCGGCCTGGTCGACGTTCCACGATGACCAGGCGCCCCGGTGAGCGGGCATGACTCGCGGGTCCGTATGCAGGACGACCTGATTGCGGTTGTAGTCGAAGCCGCCGAGCGCCGCGGCTTCGGCGCCATCCGCGTCGCGCAGGAGCATCAGGGCCTCATCGGCATGCGTTGCCATGACGACTGCGTCGAACCGATCCTGCACGCCCGACGACGTGTGGACCGTGGCGCCGGCCGCGTCTCGGGTGACCGCCTCGACCGCATCGCCTGAGCGGACGGTACCGGCGGGAAGGGTGGCGATCAGTCGCTCCACATACGCCTTGGAGCCACCGGTGACCGTCCGCCAGGGCAGCGCCCGGCCCAGCCCGATCAGCCCGTGGTTGTCGAGGAATCGGAGGAGGTAGTCGATCGGGTACTCGAGCGTCCGACCGGGCGCCGTGGACCAGACGGCCGCCGTGATCGGGATGAGGAAGTGGTCCTCGAAGGTCCGACCGAACCGCCGGTCGGCGAGGTATTCACCCAGGGTCAGGCCCGTCGGGACCGGGGCATCGAGGATCGCCCGGGCGTCGCGGTAGAACCGGGCGATGTCGGGGAACATCCGCAGGTAGGACGGACGGGCGAGCAGGTCGCGCTGGGCGAAGAAGCCACGGGCCCCGCGCGAGCCGAACTCGACGCGGCACGATCGGCAGACCGAAGCGAACGACATATCGGACGGTTGGGTGGCGACGTCCAGATCGCGGAACAGCCCGACGAGTCGCGGGTAGGTCGGCTCGTTGTAGACGATGAACCCGGTATCCACGGCGAGCGGTCCGGTCGGCGAGTCCACGGTCACGGTGGCGACGTGGCCGCCCGGCGTGGTCTCGCGCTCGAACAGGGTCACCTCGTGCCCGGCGCGATCCAACGCGTAGGTGGCGGTGAGACCGCTCACACCCGCCCCGACGACGGCGAGCTTCATGCCCGTGACTCGCGCGCGGCGCGTTCGTCGAGCGCGACCTGCATCCCACCGAGGGCGTCGCGGGCGATCTTGGCGAACGCGCCGCCGACGAACGGCTGGACCAGGCGCATCCAGCCACCGAGCCGGATATCGGCGGTGTAGTCGATCGTCGTGCCGGTCGCGGTCCGCACGAAGCGGATGTCGTCGACAGCGAAGACCCCCGAGCCCTGGCCCGTCAGGACGACGCGGGTCGGCGGTTCGAAGGTGGTGACGCGGTACTCCATCGGCGCGACCCGCCCACGCATCCGAACCCCCAGCCGATAGCTGGCGCCAAGGGCGACCGGCCCGGGCGCTACGGCCTCGGACGTGGCGACGCCGGGATCCCACTGGCCCGAGTTCGAGAAGTCCGCGATGAACGCGAACGCCTCCTCGATGGGCAGGGTCGTATGGATGGTCTCGTGTAGCTTGGTCATGATTCGCTCCAGCTCGGGGCCGGTCATCCATCCGCACGTCTCGTGCGAAAGGACTGGCGTGGATCTCACTTCGTTGATCGATGACGCACTCGAGGTATCCGTGGTCGGGAGCTTCTCCCGCATCGGCTACCAGGTCCGTCGACGGGTATTCGCGTGGGACGCGCCGGCGGATGGGTCGCTGACGGGGAGGACCGCGCTGGTCACCGGCCCGACGTCCGGCCTGGGCCGCGCGACCGCCGAGGCGCTGGCGGACCTGGGCGCCCGGGTCGTGCTGGTCGGGCGCAGCGAGGCTCGGCTCGGTGCGGTGCGGGATGCCCTGATCGCGCGCCACGGCGTGGACCGGTTCCCGATCGTCGTCGCGGACATGGGCTCGCTCGCCTCGGTCCGTTCGGCGGTCCGGCACGTCCTGGCGACCGAGGACCGACTCGACGTCCTCGTCGACAATGCCGGGGCGATCTACCCCGAGCGGATCATCGGGCCGGATGGCATCGAAGCCACGCTCGCGATCATGGCCGTCGCCCCGTTCGTGCTCGTCTCGGGCCTGCTGCCACTCCTGGAGCGCTCCGGCGATGCCCGGGTGATCGGCGTGACGTCGGGCGGCATGTACACCCAGGGCATCGATCTCGACGACCTCCAGTGGGCGACCGAACCCTTCTCCGGGCCGCGCGCCTACGCGAAGGTGAAGCGCATCCAGGTCGCGCTCGCCCGCGAGTGGGCTCGTCGACTTCGGGCCGCCGGGCGGTCGGCCGTCCGGGTCAACACGATGCACCCGGGCTGGGCCGACACGCCTGGTCTCGCCGAACAGCTTCCCGCCTTCCATGAGGCCATGGGTCCGGTGCTGCGCTCCCCCGCCGAGGGCATCGACACGATCACGTGGCTGGCGACAGACCCGATGGCCGGCACGCGGGGTGGACATGTGTTCCTGGATCGGCGGCCGCGGCCGTTCGATCGCGTGCCGTCGACCCGGGTCGGCGCCGAGGATCGGCGTCGGCTCTGGGACATCGTGGTCGGCCTGACCGGCGACCCGGACCCGCTGACCGGGGACTCCGAGGCGACCTAGCGCCGGGCGGCGGCCGCCGACGCGCTCAGCGCGGCGAGCCCACCCGCCAACTCGGGGGCGGTCGGCCAGCCGTAGCCGAGGCGGAAGTGGCGTCGCGGCTGGTCGAACCAGTGGCCCGGCCCGACGACCGTCCCGTACTCGTCGAGCAGGATCCGGTAGAACACGTCCATGTCCATGTCGACGCCCGGCCGGACGCGCGGGAAACCCACCACACCGCCGCGTGGCTCGATCCACTCGAAGTCGTCCTGGCCGGCCATCCACGCGCGAGTCGTCGCGAGGGCCGTGTCGATCCCGCGCCGGATCGCGGCGAGTCGGTCCGCACGTCGCGCCATCGCGACCTCGGCGATCGCCTCGTCCACGACCGAGTTCGTGATGAGGATCTGCTCCTTGGCGGCGAGGAAGCGCTCCAGGAGCGGCCGATCGCGGGTCGCGAGCCAGCCGATCCGGATGCCGGGTAGCCCGTCCGCCTTCGAGAGCGAGGACACGCTGATCGCCCGCTCGGACAGGGACGCCGCCATCGGCCCAGGTCCACCGAACGTCATCTCGCGATACGTCTCGTCCAGCAGGAGCCGTGCCTGTGGGTGAGCCTCCACGAGGGCGACGATCGCACGGACCGTCTCGTCCGGGATGACCTGGCCCGTCGGGTTGTGCGGGTTCGTGAGCGAGACGAGCTTCGTCCTCGGTGTCATGAGGGCGGCGATCCGGTCCGGATCGACGGCCCAGCCGTCCTCGTAGCGCAGGTCCAGGAAGCTGACGTCCGCCCCGATCGCGTGGGGCGTCTCGAGGTTCGTGGCGTAGTTCGGGCGCGCCACGATGAGGTGGTCGTCCGCCTGCAGCACGGACGTCGCGATGATGAACAGCGCGGCCGCCGCTCCCGGCGTCACGAGCACGTCATCCGCGGCAAGACCGCTGCCGCCGGCCGCGATGGCGGCACGCAGCCCGGGTCGCCCCAGGTGGTCGCCGTACATCAGCACCAGGTCGTCCAGAGACATATCCAGGTCACGCAGTGGCGTGTCCGCCACGGAGCTCTCGGCCAGGTTGAAGCGGATCCGCTCGTAGCCGAACTGCTCGGGCGACTCAGCTTCGATGGGCATCCGTCGGTAGTCCATCGGGCGAGGATACGGGCGCCAGAAGGACCATCGACATGAAGACTCCTTCATGTGCTAATCTCCGCATCTCCCTACTCGACCGTGAGGCGCCGTCATGTCCGTCCCGCTCTATCAGGCCAAGGCCGAGTTCTTCCGCACCCTGGGGCACCCGGCCCGGATCCGGGTCCTCGAGCTGCTGAGCGAGCGCGACCACGCGGTCCACGAGTTGCTAGCCAGGATCGAGATCGAGCCCAGCAACCTGTCCCAGCAGCTGGCGGTCCTGCGGCGGGCCGGCCTGGTCGTGCAGCGACGCGACGCCGGCGAGGTCGTGTACTCGATCAGCGTCCCCGAAGTCCGCGACCTGCTGTACGCCGCCCGCACCATCCTGCTGGGCCTGATCGCCGAGCAGGACGACCTGAAGGCCGAGCTGCGCTCCGAAGCCGCCGCGGTCGCGTCCGCGTGAACATGGGGATCGCGGCGAACGCCATCGATGGCGTGGACGGTCTGCGGGAGACCGCGCTCCGTCGGGCGAGGGCGCTCGCCCCTCGCCGGGCGGATCTGGACGCGGCGCGGCGGCAGCCCCGGCGCGACATCCTCGCCGGCATCACGGTGGCTGTCGTCGCCTTGCCGCTGGCGCTCGCCTTCGGGATCACGTCCGGCCTCGGCGCCGAGGCCGGGCTCGTCACCGCGATCGTCGCGGGCGTGCTCGCCGCCGTCTTCGGTGGCAGCAATCTGCAGATCAGCGGGCCGACCGGTGCGATGACCGTGGTGCTCGTCCCGATCGTGGCGGAGCTGGGAGCCGGCGGCGTCCTCGTCGTCGGGATCATCGCCGGGGTGCTGTTGATCGGCCTGGCCTTCGCCGGCGCCGGCCGCTACATGCAGTACGTGCCGCTCCCCGTCGTCGAGGGGTTCACGGTCGGGATCGCCGCGATCATCGCCCTCCAGCAGGTACCCGCCGTCCTGGGCGTCCCGTCCTCCGGCGGCACGGTCCTCAAGGTCGCGTTCGACGCGACCGCGGCGTGGCTTGCGTCACCCGAGTGGGCGTCCGTGGCGATCGCCGCGGTCGTGGCCGGGTCGATGCTCGTCGCAGCCCGCGTCCGACCCGGACTCCCGGTGTCCCTGGCGGCGGTCGCCATCGCGACCCTGATCGTGGGCATCGCGAACGTGCAGGTCGCGACGATCGGTGCCATCCCCGTCGGACTCCCCTTCCCGTCCGTGCCGGCGATCCAGCCGGGTCAGTTGAGCAAGCTCCTGTTGCCCGCGGTCGCGGTCGCCGCGCTGGCCGCCCTCGAGAGCCTGATGTCCGCCACCGTCGCGGACGGCATGACGGTCGGGGAGCGACACGACTCCGACCGCGAACTGTTCGGACAGGGGATCGCGAACCTGGTCGTGCCGCTCTTCGGTGGCATCCCGGCGACGGCCGCGGTCGCTCGAACGGCGGTCAACGTCCGCTCCGGCGCGCGCTCCCGCCTGGCGGCCGTGACCCAGTCCCTGGCGCTGCTCCTCGTCGTCCTCCTCGCATCCCACTGGGTGGCCTGGATCCCGTTGGCCGCCCTGGCCGGCGTCCTCATCGCGACGGCGATCCAGATGGTCGAGGTCTCGAGCCTCACCGCCCTGCTGCGGTCGACCCGGGGCGACGCCGCCGTGCTGGTCATCACGGCTCTCGCGACGATCGCGCTCGATCTCGTGACGGCCGTCATCCTCGGGTTCATCGTGGCCGGCGCGTTCGCACTACAGCAGATGGCCCGCTCGGCCCGGGTCGACGAGATAGACCTCGACGGCGGTGACCATACGAGCGAGGAACAGTCGCTCATCGACGATCACATCGTCGCCTACCGCCTCGAGGGTCCCCTCTTCTTCGGAGCGGCCCATGCGTTCCTGCTGGAGGTCGCCGAGGTCAGCGACGTGCGGGTCGTCGTGTTGCGGATGTCACGCGTGGCATCCCTCGACGCGACCGGGGCGTCGGTCCTCGCCGACACGGTCAAGCGCCTCGAGGCACGCGGCGTGACGGTCCTGCTCTCCGGTGTCCGGACCGAACAGGCCCCGATCCTCACCCGCCTCGGCGTCTACGACGAGCTGGCCCACGAGCGCCACGTCTTCGACACGACCCCCGATGCCATCGAACACGCTCGCGTCCATGCGGCCCGCATCGCGCACGGGTCGACCGGCCGGACGCCGGGTCCCACCGCGCAGGAGCCGCCGACCGCCGCCTGAGGCTCGTGAAGGCGCCCCGGGATGTGTCACCATCGACCGATGGCGAACAGCGAGCGAGCCGGCCTTCCGGCCGATCCGTCCATCCTCGTGGACCTCGACCGGCTCATCGGGGCGTACCACGACACGCGCCCGGACCCGTCGGACCCGGCCCAGCGGGTGGCGTTCGGGACGTCCGGCCATCGCGGATCATCGCTGAACGGCGCGTTCAACGAAGCGCACATCGTCGCGACGACCGAGGCGATCTGCCGGTATCGGGCGACGCAGGGCACGGATGGCCCGCTCTACATCGGCCGCGACACCCACGGCCTGTCCGAGCCGGCCTTCCAGACCGCCCTCGAAGTCCTCGCGGCGCACGAGGTCGATGTCCACGTGGATGCGGCCGACGGCTACACACCGACACCGGTCATCTCGCACGCGATCCTCGTCCACAACCGCGGACGGACCACGCATCTCGCCGATGGGATCGTGGTCACGCCGTCCCATAACCCGCCCGAGGACGGCGGCTTCAAGTACAACCCGCCCAACGGCGGCCCGGCCGACACGGATGTCACCGGCTGGATCCAGGACGAGGCGAACCGGCTGCTCGAGTCCGGCTGGGAGTCGGTCAAGCGGACCGCGTATCCCGCCGCGCGCGCCGCGGCCGTCGATCACGACTACGTCTCGGGCTATGTCGGGGACCTGGACTCGGTCGTGGACATGGTCGCCATCGCAGGGTCCGGACTGAAGCTCGGCGTCGACCCGCTGGGCGGCGCGAGCGTGGCGTACTGGCCGGCGATCGCGGCGCACTACGGGCTCGACCTGACGGTCACGAATGACGTC
>Ga0302323_100001198_pt1 | contig 21031 bp, 16 predicted proteins | sample Fen_T0_3_FD_201950 | JGI IMG/M metagenome (GOLD analysis project Ga0302323, IMG submission 201950) | Peat permafrost microbial communities from Stordalen Mire near Abisko, Sweden - Fen_T0_3 | ecosystem: Environmental > Terrestrial > Soil > Wetlands > Permafrost | place: Sweden: Abisko... | reverse complement strand
CTGGGCATGAAAGCGGCGCGGTCAGCGCCCCTGCTGACCGCGTTGGGATTTCCGTTGCTACCGTCTATCCCGCCCTTACGGGCGCCGCGCGCTTCTCCGCCCCCAAGCCCACTCGGATGGGCAGCACCGCCATCGGCAGTCCTTTCCAGTGGAGCCGTCGTTCGATCTGGTAGGCGGTTTCGTTGTGCAGAATGCGCTGCCACCAGGTCTCTCGCTTCCAGATTAGCTTGCCCGCGAAGAAGGCGGAACGAGGGAACTCGGCGGCGAGCGCCGTGCAAAGTGCGGTGGCCTCCTTGACGGCGTCGAGGCCGGCGGCCATGCGGGAGGAGGCGTTCCAGCCGAGGCCACGGGCGAGCTTGACGTATTGGTCGAGAGATTCCCTGGTGCGTCGGTTCAGGCTGTCGACTTCCTCCGAACCCTTGAACGTCCCGGAATCGAGCACCGCGACCGAGACGAAGACGACGTTCTGGAAGTATCCCGCGTAGCTGCGCTGGATGGATAGCAGCGAGTGAATACCGATGCCGCCGTAGCTGCCAACCATCAGCACAGCGGTGGGTGTCCGTGGGTCGGGCTCGCCCCCTATACCATCGATAACGCCCAGGTCGCCAAGCTCCTCGTCAAGGCGGCGAAGCTGCCTGGCGACGTTTTGATAGTGGAGCTCTATGGCGATGCACAGGAGAATGATAGCCGTGGTGACCACGATGGTAACCCACGCCCCCTGGGAGAACTTTTGCACGATGGTGAAGGAGAGAATGCCGAGGCAGAGCACGAGGGCGACGCTGTGGAGCGAGAACTGTCTCTTCCAATGTTGAACGAGCTTACTTTTCTGCCACCAGAAGCGGGTCATGCCAAGCTGGGACAGCGAAAAGGTGACGAACACGTTGATGGCGTACATCACCACGAGGGTGTCGAGATTGCCATGGGTGCCGATGAGCAGCACCAGCGCTGCCGAGCCCAGGATCAGCACGCCGTTGGCCGTGGTCAGTCGGTCGGACAGCGACGCGAATCGGTGCGGCAGCCACGAGTCCACGGCCATGTTCGACATGACCCGCGGTCCGTCGATGAAGCCGGTTTGCGCGGCGACGAAAAGCAGCGCACCTTCCGACGCGAGCACAAGCAGGACGAAGACCTTGCCCAGCGGCAACCCGAACAGGTTCCAGTTGCCGGCGAATGCTTCCACGAGGACGCCGTTCAGGGTCTTGCCCTCGCTGGGCTCGACGTTGAAGAGCAAGTAGCAGAGCAAGATGCCGGCCGAGGTGATGGCAAGCGAGAGGGCCATGTAGACCATGGTCTTCTTGCCGGTGTGGACCTTCGGCTCGCGCATGAGCTGCAGACCGTTCGAGACGGCTTCGATGCCCGTGTAGGTGCCGCTGCCGCGCGCGAAGGCGGCGGTGAACACCATGAACAATCCCCACACACCGATCGTGGAAACGCCCTGGTGAAGTCCAGTGGTCACGTCCGTCGCGACGGTACCGAAATGGGTGAGGTGAGAAGCGATGCCCCCCACCACCAGAATGGCGTGCGTGATGAGGAAGACGAGAAAGACCGGGAGCAGCGCAGTGATCGATTCCTTGACGCCCCGGAGGTTGAGAAGGATGAGGGCGAGGATCGCGGCGACCTCGACGGCAAGCTTGAATCGGTGCATGCCGAGCGGAAGCATGTTGAAGATAGCGTCCGCGCCCGACGCAATCGACACCGAGATCGTGAGTACGTAGTCGACCAGCAGGGCGCTGCCGGACACCAGGCCGGCGTGGCGGCCGAGAAGCTTGGTCGCGACCACGTAGCCGCCGCCTCCCGAGGGAAAGTGCTCGATGATCTTGCTGTACGACACCGACAAGATCATGACCGTGACCGCGGTGGCTAGCGCAAGGAACACTGCCAGGAAGGTATAGTTGCCGTGCTCGCGCAGGGCGCGGAAACATTCGTCGGGACCGTAGGCAGACGACGAAAGTCCGTCGGCGCCGAGCCCGACCCAGGCCAGAAATGCAATCAGCGAGATGTTGTGGAAGATCTTCGGGTCGCGGAAGTTCTTCGGGCGCCCTTGCAGGACGTTCCAGGCGCGCTCGAGGTACGAGGGCCGTTCGAGCAGACTGTACTGACTACTGTCTTCCTCCGCAGGCTCAGGCTCGGCTGCTGTGGAATCGGTGCTGGCATGCTTCGACATCGAAAGGCTCTCCTATTGGCCACGACCCCGTCTGGCCACCGCCTACGAGGTTAGCTGTCGGGCTCGGAGGGAGGGAGTCTCCGGCGCTTGCGCGCTTAGCCCCGGGGATGGTTTGGTTCCCCCGTTCGGACGTTCGGTCCGATTCGGCGTTGGCGCGATCTACGGCCTGCGGCCTGCAAAGTCAAGCCGAGCCCCACTTGGACAGTTGATTGGGCGAGGGTTCTGCTAGTCTGTCGTCAAGAGAGGTCGAGCATATGGCAACTGTGACACTCAAAGGAAATCCAATCGAAACATCTGGGAAACTTCCAGAGGTCGGGACCAAGGCTCCGGACTTCAGGCTGGTCGCCGAGGATCTGCAGGATGTGACGCTTGCGAGTTACGCAGGCAAACGCAAGATCCTGAACATCGTCCCCAGCCTCGACACGTCGGTTTGCGCGACGTCGGCCCGCAAGTTCAACGAGAAGGTGAAGGAGTTTCCGAACACCAAGGTTCTGATCGTTTCGGCGGATCTGCCATTCGCATCGGAGCGATTTCGTTCCAACGAAGGGCTGAAGGAGATCGTGACGCTGTCGATGATGCGCTCGAAGGACTTCGCCCGTGACTACGGCGTGCTCATGACCAGCGGGCCGCTCGCGGGTCTGTGCGCGCGCGCCGTAGTCGTGCTCGACGAGAACGACAAGGTCCTCTACAACGAGCTGGTCCCCGAGATCGCCCGCGAACCCAATTACGACAAGGTGCTCGAGGCTGTGAGGTCGTAGCCGTCATCTGACGTCGTCTGACGTCATCCGACGGCGATTCTGGGTTTGTCCGCGACGACGGCGCGGAACATTCGAGCCACCTCGGTGATCGCAGGCGTGGTCGCCATGCCAGTGTTTACGGTGGGAGCGGCTGGCACTTGGGTAATCTCGGAACGGGGTGTGGCCCGCGTGAGGACCTGACTCAGCGACAGAATGCGATGGTTCTTTCGCGCTGGCGCGTCTCCGAAGAACGCTAGGTCGTCGGGGGTGCCGAACCGGTCGACGATGAGTTGAAGGATGGATGTATGGTCGAGGAGCCCGTGGAACGCGCTCGCCGGCTCTACCAAGGGCGATACCACGATGCCAGGGATGCGGACACCAAGGGTGTCGAAGGGACGGGGATCGTCCCACTGGGCTCCCGGAGGCGGGCCGTATTTCATGCTTGGCGGTGCAACATGGTCGAAGAATCCGCCGTGCTCGTCGTAGCAAATCAGCAGCATGGTGCGGGCCCACTTCGCAGGATTCGAGGTCAGCGCAAGGTAGACCCTCCGCAAGAACTCCTCGCCATAAGCGAGGGGCAACGGCGGATGGTTGCAGTTGCCATGCAGGCCGATCGCAATGGCGAAGTCGTTGAAGAACGGCTCGCAGTAGATCACGCTCGGTGCCTGGCTGGCACTTTGCCAGGTGCTCTGCAAAGACTCCAGGGTGCGGGCGCGGCGAGCCACGTGCTTCCACTGCGACTTCATGAGCAGTAGGCCAGACGGTGGTCCCACGTCGGCGAGGGGTTTCGCATCGACGTAGAGCTCGAACGGCTGGCCTTTGGATTCTAGCCAATCGAACAGCGTGGGCTGGTCCGGCAGCAGGTGGGCGGGAGGCTTGAGCGCCGACGTGGAATCGATGAAGGAAGTGCCGCCAAGCGACATCAGGCGATTGGGCCATGTGTCATTGGGCAGCGAGGCGAACCAGCGGTCGCAGACCGTGTAGCCTCGGGCCAGCGCCGCAGTGACCGGAATGACGTCGGGGCCGCAGAAACGCATCGGCACAGGACTGGTATCGACCTTCTGCCAATCGAAATACGCTTGGATGAAGCCGTTCATCGCACCCTTGTTTAGCTGCGCGGCGACCAGGTTGCGGCCGTGAGGCAGGTCGCAAGGCACATACCCGTCGGGCGTTGCCGTCGGGGCGAACAGATTTCCCTGCCCGTCCGGATTGTCCCAGTCGAAGTCGTTGCTGTGCTGGTGTAGCCCATCGATGTCGGACCGACCGTCGAACGATTCGTGGCTGAGAAAGCCGAGCAAGTGATCGAAGGAACGATTTTCCATCATCACGATGACAACGGTATCGACGAGTTCGCGAATGTCGGGCATGCGGCCTCCGTTGGTTGATCAAGGGCACCCGAAGCCAAGCTGGATTCGCAGTTGCGGGTCGGGCGGCCCGGCGTAATCGTCCGGGAGATCCGTTTCGAGCTCCCAGGTCCCGTCTGCGGGGACAGCGATGGTGAGCTTGTCGTCGGCCGCAAGACAGGCGGGGGCGAGCCCAGCGTGGCTCACGCAAATCGTGGCTGGTTGCACATGACCGGCCACGACCACCCGGGGGGCCGCGATGGTCTGCACCTTGACCGTGTTGTCCGTGGTCCTCAGAGCGAAAGAGCCACGGCATTTTCTGGAGGCCGTATCGCAGGTCGCGTTCGTGCCCTTGTCCACCGGCGCTTGCGCCACGTCGACGGACTTGCTGGCGAACGATGGCGGGTTGGCCGGGTTGGCATCGAGAGCCCTTATCGTGAAGGTGGTGCGATTCTGCACCACCGAGCTGCGCTCGCCCTGTGAGGGCACCTCTTCCTCCTTCGAGTCGCCCGCGCCGCGGTCGGTCTTGAGCGATGCCCGGCCCTCGACGTCCCAGTCCACCTTGACTGTCTGACCCTCACAAACGAGCGGGGGCTCGACGGAAAACGAGACGACCTTGTGGGCGCAGGAGGCTGGAAGAAGCAGCGGGAACAGCCCGAGTAAACCGCAGAGTGTCTTGGCCAGGATCCGCTTCATGTCCATCTCCCGCTCAGTCGCCCGAATCTGATTTCGTGAAGATGCGGCATGCGGGGCGTTGGATTCACGAAAACTGCGGGGCGTGCGGCGCGGCCTGAATCACCCCGGGCCAGATAACCAGCGCTCGGCCTTCTCGATGCGGGGCCATGTATAGTCGCGATGGATGGAAACGTCTGCTCTCGATCCTCCGATCCGCTGTCGGCGACTTCGGCAAGCGTCGCCGTCGGCCATCGTTGTTGTCTGCCTGGCGGCGTGGCTGCTGCCGATTTCGCTTGAGCGTCTCATCGACGCAGACGAGGGATATCTGTTGATGGCGGCTCGCCTGGTGGGCGAGGGACGCTGGCCTTATCGCGACTTCTTTCTTCCCCAGGTTCCGCTTCTGCCAGCCGTGTTCGCAACCGTGTTTGCCGTGCTCGGAAGGAGCTGGCTGGTGGCTCGGGCGTTCTCGGGCGTTCTGGCTGTGGCGATGGGCTGGCTGGTCTATCGGGAGACTCTGTCGGCGACGCGGCGGCGGGGAGCGGGTGTGTTTGCTGCCGCACTCTTCGCTTTGAATGGGTGGACGATCGGGTGGCTGACGATTGTGAAGGGCTACGGATTGGCAGCCCTGTTTCTATTACTCGGAGTATGGCTGGTGGGCAGCGCCGTCAGGCGCAAAGACGAGACGGACCGCTACGCAGTCGCCCAAATCGTCGCGGCCGGCGTTGCGGTGGGACTCGCGGCCTCTGCCCGCCTTTACGCGGTTCTAGTCATGCCGGCCGTGGCCCTCTATCTGGCTTCCAGGCTGGGTTTCGGCCGCGCGTCTCTGCGGAGGCTCGGCCTGTATACCTTGGGTTCTGTGCTCGGTCTGGTTCCGGCGCTTGTCTGCTTCATGCGGGCACCCAGCGCCTTCGTCTTCGACACACTCCTCTATCATGCGGTTCGAGAGTACGGCCAAGACAGTCTGCTGGGAACGGTCGGCGCCAAGCTGCCCGCCGTGCTCAAGACCATGGGACTCGACCCGTACGCGACCTATGGCGAAAGGCAGTGGATGGCGTTTGCCATCGTGGCCGTCTTGGCAGCCGCCGCTCGTATTCGCTGGCCCAATACGCGGACATCGCCTGCTCTCCTCGTCGCGCTGGTCTTGGTTGCTGCCAGCCTGCTGCCGAATCCGTTTCAGCCGCAGTATCTCTGTATGGTGGTGCCGTTCTTCGCGATCGAGGCTGGGCGTCTGCTGGGCACCATCCTCGACGGCGTCGAGCAAAAGCCTCGACTTTGGGCCCTCGGCGCGGCAGCCGCGGCGATGGCCTATCTGGTGTACAACGGCTGGGTGGGCCTTCAGGACCGCCATCGCTTCGTGCGGACGGGCGTGAGCGTGGACGGCGTCGAATCCATCGAGCGCACCTCGAGGTGGCAGATTCGAACCGTCGAAACCGTTGCCCGCGCCATCGACGAGCAGCACATTGCCGTCGGGGCGTCCTGGTGGCCGGGGTATTTCGTTTCCTCGAAGACTGCCATCGTCGTCGATCTGGCCAACGACTTCGGTTTTCGTGCGGCAAGTGTCCTGCCGCCGGAGGAGCGGCGCCGATTGCACATCGTCACCCATCCCGAGGTCGCGGAGATGATCGTGCAGCGCCAGCCGCGCTTGTTCGTCGAAGGAAACTGGGCGAGCTATCCAACCGCTTTGACGATTCCTCTCCATCGCTACCATTTGCGTGCGACGGTGGAGAACGTAAAGGTGTGGACGGCGGATTAGGCGGTGCTGCGCGCGAGCGTGCGCCTTCCTGTAGGATGCAGGCCATGCCGAAGCAGACGAATTCATCATCCAAGGCCGAGTGGACTGTGACACCGATACTGGTGAAAGCGACCACCACCCCCGAGATCGTGACCGTGCCCGCGCGCGTGGCCCTGGCCATTGACGGAACGGGGGCGCCTGCCAGCGATGATTTTCAGCAGGCATTGGGGGCCCTCTACGGTATTGCCTATGGCCTCCGATTCGGACGAAAGAAATCCGGCCGAGGTACCCCGTTCAAGGTGGCCGCGCTGGAAGGCCTGTGGAGTGCTGAGGGATGGTCCGACGCCTCGACGCGTCCCCCGCCCGACAAGTGGATCTGGCGGTTGCGGATCACGGTTCCGCCCGACGTAACCCAAGGCGAAGTCGCCGCCATAATCCGCGATGTCACGACCAAAAAGGGGGGCAAGCTGGAAGGCAGCACGGTGGCCGGGCGCGTGTTCCTCGAGGAAATACCCGGGGCCCGCTGCGGTCGCATTTTGCACATCGGCCCCTACGCCGACGAGCCCCGCAGCTTCGCCGCTCTTGCACCTGTGATCGCCGCCGCTGGCGCTCGCGCCAGTCACCACCACATCGAGGTCTACCTGGGCGATCCAAGGCGCGCAGATCCGAAGAAGTTGAAGACGGTGTTGTTGAAGGAGCTGTCGTAATCACGGCGGCTGGGGGGCCGGAGCAGGCCCGAGCCGACAGGACCCGCCACGCCGAAAGCCCGCGGTTCGCCCCAAATACACGAAGGGCACGGCCAGGTCTCCCTTGCCGTGCCCTCATGCGATCCGGAGCTCTGTGCGCTCTCCGGCTCTCTGCGCTCTCTCCTAGGCGAAGATCTCTTTACCGTGGCCGGCCGAGCCGAGCACGTTCTTGTTCTTCTCGATGATGAGCGCCTTGAGCTCGTCGCGGGCCGGGCCGAGGTACTTGCGCGGGTCGAACTCCTTCGGGTTCTCCGCGAAGGCCTTGCGAATGGCGCCGGTCATGGCCAAGCGGCCATCGGAGTCGATGTTGATCTTGCAGACGGCCGAGGTGGCTGCCTTGCGGAGCTGACCCTCGGGAATGCCCACGGCGTCTTCCATCTTGCCGCCGTACTTGTTGATCATGTCGACGTACTTCTGCACGACCGACGAGGCGCCGTGGAGAACGATGGGGAAGCCCGGGATGCGCTTCTCGATCTCTTCGAGGATGTCGAAGCGGAGGGGCGGGGGCTCGAGGATGCCCAGGGCGTTGCGCGTGCACTGCGCGGCCTTGAACTTGTAGGCGCCGTGCGAGGTGCCGATGGAGATGGCGAGCGAGTCAACGCCGGTCTTTTCCACGAAGTCCACCACCTGGTCGGGCTGCGTATAGATGGACTTGGCGGCGACCACGTCGTCCTCGATGCCGGCCAGAACGCCCAGCTCGCCTTCGACGGTGACGTCGTACTTGTGGGCGTACTCGACCACCTTGCGGGTCTCCTCGATGTTCTTCTCGTACGGGTGGTGCGAGCCGTCGATCATGACCGACGAGAAGCCGGTCTCGATGCACGACTTGCACAGCTCGAAGGTGTCGCCGTGGTCGAGGTGAAGCGCGAACCTCAGCTTGCTGCCGGATGACTTGATCATCTCGAGCGCGCCCTGGGCCATCCAGCGGAGCAGCGTCTGGTCGGCGTACTTGCGCGCGCCAGAGCTGACCTGGAGGATGAAGGGCGAGTCGGACGCCACGCAGCCATTCACGATGGCCTGCAACTGCTCCATGTTGTTGAAGTTGTAGGCCGGGACGGCGAACTTGCCGGCCATGGCGGCCTTGAACATAGAACGGGTATTGACGAGCCCAATTTCCTTATAGAGAGCATTCTCTGACATAGCTTTTCTCGCTCCTTGGTCCGTTGTTTACTTCTTGCCCATGATCTTCGCGACGGCAGGCGCCTGGAAGCGATCCTGTGTCGGCATCTCGCCCGCGAGCGGGCGGCAGTACTTGAGGAATGCCTCGGTGACGTTGTTGCCCTCGGCATTGATGAACGCGTCGTCCATGTGACGGGTCTTGGCCGCTACCGAGTCGAGCGGGATCAATTCGTAGGTGACGGCATAGTCGCCCACGCGCTTGATTGCCACCGAGCCATCGGCGTTGTGAATCGCAGCCATCTGGACCGCCTTCTGACCGACAGCGCGAGCTTCCTCTGCGTCGGTCTTGCTGATGCAGCCCAAGAACGAGCGCTGCAGGTACCCGAGGGTATCGGCGCGAACGCGCTTGATCTTGGTCTTGGCCTTGATGAGGTCGGCCAGCAGGTCACCGAGTGCTCCAGTGCCGGAGAGCTGCACGTTGCCGTGCGAGTCCTTCTCGGAGCCCTTGAGGGTGGTGATGATGGGTGCGCCCGACTTGTCGCCGACGCCTTCGGAGACCGCGATGATGCAACGACCGTACTGGTCGTAGACCTTCTGGACGTCGGCGACGAATTTGTCGGTGTCGAAGACCCGTTCGGGCACGTAGATGAGGTGCGGTCCGTCATCCTCGAACTTGCGGCCCAAGGCCGACGCTGCGGTCAAGAAGCCTGCGTGTCGGCCCATGACCACGCCGATATACACGCCGGGCAGGGCGCGGTTGTCCATGTTGGCGCCCGCGAAGGCCTGACCGACGAACTTGGCGGCCGAGCCGAAGCCCGGGCAGTGGTCGGTGCCGACCAGGTCGTTGTCGATGGTCTTCGGCACGTGTACGCAGCACAGGTCGTAGTTGGTCAGGCGGGCCTGCTCGTTCACGATGCGGCAGGTATCCGACGAATCGTTGCCGCCGCAGTAGAAGAAGTAGCGGATGTCGTGGGCCTGGAGGACCTTGAACATCTCCGCGCAGTACTCGACGTCGGGCTTGTCGCGGGTCGACCCGAGACCGGAGGCGGGCGTGACGGCCACCTCTTCGAGGTTCTGGGTCGTCGCCTCGCCAAGATCGATAAAGTCCTCGTTGAGGACGCCGCGAACGCCGTGGCGTGCGCCGTACACGTGGGTGATCTGGGGGAATCGGCGTGCCTCGAGCACGACGCCAACCACGCTTTGGTTGATGACCGCGGTCGGGCCACCGCCCTGCGCGACAAGGGCTTTTCCGGTCAGATTTGCCATTTCTTTCTCCGTATTCTGGAAACTTCAGAGCTGTCCGGGCGGGAACAATAGTCGGGCTAGGCCGGGTTGACCACTGCATTTTTCATGCGTGGGCCGCACGCCGCAGGCAGGCGTAATCCGCGGCGGTTCGACGGTCGGAAACCCATCGAAACCTTTGAAGGCTTTCTACCTGCCCGCTAGGGACAGCGATGACGCGACCAGGGCCCCAGCCGCTCTCGATCTGCAGTCGCTACTCCTTCACGGGCCACGGCGTGGGTGCCGCCGACCCGCCGGGTGCAGCTTTTGTTGCCGGTGCCCTCGTCGGGGCAGGTGCTGGCTCGGGCGTATTCGCCAGGGTCCCCGCACAACTCCCTTCTCGGTTCGGGAACCAAAGGGTCTTCGGGCTTTCGCACGCCCGGCGGTAGCGTTCGGCGAGGCGTTTGGCTTGCTTCGAGCCAGCGGTGAGCTTCGTGGGCGAGCACTTGCGGGACGGATCGCACGAATAGGCTCCCCAGCCCTCCGTCCCGTTCCGACCGATGACGAAGACGGTGGCCGGACCGATGTCCGCCATGGGGATGCCGACGGCGTATTCCGTGCCCAAGTTGGGGAAGCCCTTGTCAATCGCGCTTGCGGCACAGCGGCGTGCGTCCTCGGCACTGACGTCCTTGGCGGTCGCCTCCATGCCACCGCGGTCGACGCATGGTTCTTCACCTTCCACGGCCCAGTTTTCGAGGCCCAGGGCCTTGTTGATGGCCACGATGACGTTGGTCATTTCTTTGGCCACTTCAGGTTGCAGCTTGGTCGCCGGCGAACCGGCAATCAATAGGGTCCACGCGAGGGTCGCTAGCATGCGCGCGATAATACCTCCAACCGGAAGTCGGGCACGCGCCTTTCAGACGGAAGTACTGGCGGCGACCCTCTCCACCCTTTCCAGGATGGCGCTGGCGCCAAGCGCGCGGGCGTAGACGTAAAGGGACGCCGGGAGCTCGTCTGGAAGGACCTCTTCGCTGACCCGCAGATGCTTGCTCACCGCGAAGACGATGGGCTGGCCGATTCCACGTTCCACCATTTCCACACGCTTCCACACGGCCGCGCGGCTCCAGAAGCCGAGCAGTTCGAAGTGGACACGCTGGCGGGTTTCCCGGTGGACGAATTGCAGGTCAGGGACGCACACGCCGATGCCGGGCACGTCCAGAATGGCGTCCGACGGTGAAGCATCCCAAGGGGAAGCCAGCAGGCGCAAATCTGCGAGCAGCGCCGTGACCTCATCGGGCAAGGCCTTGGACTGCGATTCCTGTGAGAGGTTCCATTCACCACCGCGCGCGTGGTACTGCAGTGGCCGACGATCCTTTCCCCACCGGAGCTCGGCGGTCACGTCCCACTGTGCAGACGCCATGATGGCGGGCAGGGCCAACGCCAGACGCAGCCCGTACTTGGTGGTTTGCTCGAACATGCTGAATGGACCGTCGATTTGGATGGCGTACCCGACCCGGCGATCGAGCTTCTCGATGGTGTAGAGCAGCCTGTGGAATTTTAGCCTGCGAAACAGCTCGCGGTACCCGCCAGCGTCGCTGCAGAACACCCGCGCGCGCACGTTCACTGCGCGCAAGAGAACGGCTTGGTGTTGGGCCACATCGTAGCTGGCGACCAGGCTGTCCCCGGACGGCAACCGGGCTTCGCGCAAGACATGGGCGGTCGGGAGATCCGCATACAGCGATTCCTCGATGATTTCGGGGCCGACCTGCCGACTGGCGGCTTCCGCTCGCAGCAACGCCTCTCGGTCGAAGGCGGGTCGACCTTCTTTCCGGGCACTCGCGGCGCGCAGAAAAAGCTGACGGCGAAGCGCGACCGGATCGACGGCATGGCCTTCGTCGAACTCGCAGGCATCGAGCGCAAGCTTCCACAGTCCTCGCGCCAGGCGATTGTCCGACGGTGCGATCGGTATTTGGTTCCAGGCTTCTAGAAGGGCGCCCCGCGGACAGCCGACGTGTGCCTTGATGAGGGAAAGCGCCGTTCCGGCAAGCTCCCGCGCACGAAGGCGTTCGGGCTCGCTCAGGGGAACCACCCGCAGGCTGTCGCCACGACGGCGGACGTGAACCAGGTCAGCGGTAAGCAACGTGATCTCGACGCCTCATGCTGGTCATGGACTCGCTGGTGCCGCCGGTGACCAGTTCGTACAGGATTGCGCGCTTGCCTTCGCCCTTGCGCAGAATTCGCCCGAGGCGCTGCACGTGCTCGCGGACCGATCCGCTGCCCGACATGACGATGGCGACGTTTGCCTCGGGGATGTCGACGCCTTCGTTCAGGACTTTCGAGGTCGCGATGGCGGAATACTCGCCGCGGGAGAAGCTGCGCAGGATTTCGCTGCGCTCGCTGACGCGGGTGTGGTGGGTGATGGCGGGGATCAGAAACCTGCGCGACAAGAGATACACGGTGGCGTTGTCCTGCGTGAACACGATGCTGCGGTCGTGCCGGTGTTGATGCAGGAGCTTCTCCACATAGTCGAGCTTCGCCGGGGCGGTGAAGGCTATGTCTCGCTGCCGTCGGTATGCGGCGAAGGCGCGGCGACCTTCCTCGGTTCGTGACGATCGGATGATGAAGTCGGAAAAGCCGCTCGGGCTGGCCATGGAGATCCCGTTGTCGCTGAGAAATTCTCGGTAGATGGCGCGCTCGTCTTCGTAGTCCGAGCGCTCCTCGGTGGACAGATCGACGGTTACCCGCAGAGTTTCGTAGTCGGAGAGGTATTGGCCGGTCAGCTCGATGATATCCTTTCGGTACACGATGGGGCCGACCAGGTCGGCGAGGATCGGGTCGCGACCGTCGTCGCGCTCGGGGGTGGCCGTGAGCCCGAGGCGGAAAGGCGCGAGGCAGAATCGGGCGCCCAAGGCGTAGCTTTCGCCGGGCAGGTGGTGGCATTCGTCGAAGACCACCAGCCCGAAGCGCGAGCCCAGGTTTTCCATGTGCAGGTAGGCCGAGTCGTAGGTGGTGACGGTGAGCGGCTGGAGGTCGTACTCGCCGCCGCCGACCACGCCGATCTTCGCGGCGAAGGTTGCGCTGAGCCCGTCGTGCCACTGTCGCACGAGATCCAGAGTGGGCGTCACCACCAACGTACTACGCCGACGGTCGTCGATGGCCAGGTGCGCGACCAGGGTCTTGCCCGCTCCGGTGGGCAGCACGACCACGCCACGAAAGCTCGCCCCGGACCAGGCGCGAAGGGCGTCCGTCTGGTAGGGCCGCGGCTCGCGGTGAACCAGGGCGCCGGACGTCAGCGTTTCATACCGACGGGCATCGTCCGCATACCCGATCTTCTGTGCCCGCAGGGACCTAACGATGTCGGCGTAGCGGCAGGCCGGCGCCCGCAAACACGCGCTGCGTTCGTCCCAGACGCAGTGGCCGGTCAGGGCCGTGCCCCTCGCCACCCCGTGGACCTCGATGGTGCCCGCGACAAAGTGCAGCGACACGGCCGGGGCCGATGCTGCATCTTCTGTCGGGCACTGCTCTCGCGACACGGACCAAGTCTCGCACACCTTGGGCTATTTCCAGATTCTAACCACAGAGAGCTCAGAGGGCACCGAGAGCGATGAGAATGGAGGGGGGCGTATCGAGATCCGAAAACCCTTCCTTCTCCGCGCCTCTGTGCTCTCTGTGGTGAAAAAAATGGCCTACGGTTTGGCAGTCACGTCGGCCGAACCGACGATCTTGACGAGGTCCTCCACGGCGACGAACATCAGGCTTGGCCGCTCGATCTTGTGGGCGGTCAGACTTTCGTCGAACTCGAAGCTGGCCTTGAAGTGAACGCCATCCTTGGTCTCCAGCTTGATGTCGACGGGGTGGTTCACCGTGACCCCGTGCAATTCTACCGCGCCTTGAACGGTGACGGTGGTCGTTCCGCTGGTCGGTAGCTTGAAGCCGGGCAGGGCGCCTCGAACCGACACCCAGGGATACTTTTCGCCCTCGACCGTCTCCATCATATGGGCATCGCGGTTGGTGTTGTCGCTGTCGAAGGTGCCGACTTGCGCCCGCGCCATGAGCTTGAGGCCCGAGCCGTCCACGCTGCCTCGAATCGCCATGGCCTTGCTGACCCCGACGATCTTGTGGAACTTGTGGACCAGGCGGTATTCCACGGTCCCGCTGCCCGACAGTTGCGTTGTCTGCGCCAAGCCTTGGCGTGCAGTCAAGGCACTGCCCACCAGCAACAAGAAGGAGAGAACCCAGTACTTTCGAAGCATCGCCTAACTTCCTTTCCGCATTCCGGTTTCGTGGACGCTGATGGTTTGGGTCTGTTCTATGATGTCTTCTGTGTCTAGACGTTTCATGCCGTTTGGCTCCTCGCGGGTGTTGCCCTCAAAAACGGACTCGCGTTACCTCTATTCCTCATGAAGCGCCTCGCCTGGGCTCTCGCGGGCCTCTTGATTTTAGCCATGGTGGGACGCGACTTCGTCATCGCGACCACCTTCTTGGGCGATGACTATCTCTTTCGAGCTTTCGCGCGACTCGAGCACAACCCTTTCATCGCGTTTGTAGCAGACAAGCACGGCGGCGAGTACTACCGGCCGGTTCCCATGCTCGTGTGGTGGGTACTCGAACACGTTGGCGGGGGCCAGGTGTGGCCGTTTGCCATCGCAGGGTTCCTCTTGCATGGCACCTGTGCGCTTGTCCTGATGCTGGTTGCGAAGCGTTTGGGCGCGTCGCGAGGCGCGGCTTGGCTTTCTGGAATCTTGTTCTTCGTGTCGCCGGCCCAGCGTGAGGCCGCGCTGTGGTTTTCCGCCAGCACGGACCTGATTGCGGCGACCGCCATGCTGGGCTCGCTTGCTTGCCTTCTGTCGGGGCGGCGAGCCAGCCGTGCTGGATCGCTTCTGCTGGCCGGGGTCGCTTTCTTTAGTAAGGAAACGGCATTGGTTCTGCCCCTCCTGGTTGCTTCGGTGACTTGGTACCTTCGCGCCCCCGGGGACAGGCAGGCCCGTCCGCTGATTCGCGAAATACTGACCGCGGCAGTCCCGTTTTGTGCCGTGGCGGGGGGCTACCTGCTGGTTCGCAGCGTGGTCCTGGGTGGTATCGGTGGCAGCAACGACCCTGGGGCGCCCTTCTGGGCGGTCACTCTTCAGATCTTCGCCGGAGGGAGCCATGCGATTTCTGCCTATTCGCCGCTGCCGGATTGGGCCGCTCTGGTCCTGGGCAGTGCTGGTTTGGTCGCCATCGGACTCGTTCTGCGGCGATCGAGGCTCGCTCTCGTGGCCGCGGTCTGGGTCCTGCTGGCCGTGCTTCCGTTGCCGGCCGCAGGTTGGGTGGTGGGCGCTCGCTACTTCTATTTTTGCGCAGCTGGATTGATGCTGCTTGCGGCTTTGGCGCTGGAGCGGGCCCGGCCGTGGGTGTCGGCTGCGGCGATTGTGGCCCTGTTGGCGCTGGGAACGGTGGCCGCGACCCGTCGCGCATTCGAGGTGCAGCTTTACCGAGAGGCCGTCGCTGCGGCGAAGGCCGCGGTGACCGATGGGGTTGCCAGAGGCCGCCGATGGTTCTTGGTGCGGGGTGCGGTCAAAGATTTGGATCTGGCGCTGAAGCTCGACCCGATCGACTCGTCGTCGGTGCGAAACGCGGTGGTGATTCCCGACGTGCCCGCCTCGTTCATCTGGCTGCCGCCCGCGGAGTCGGACCGGGTCCGCTTCCTGCTGGCCGATCCGCCATTGCCACCGTCGGGCGCCTACCATTTCGGCGGGGAACGCATCGTCGGCCTGGCCCGCCGGGAAGACGCGCCGGATCTCGACGAGGTCCTGAGCCGGCTGCCCGATCTGCGGATCATTCGCCTCGCGCTGGGCTCCCGACCGGTGTCGTGGCAGGACGCCACCGCCGAGTATTTGCCTCGCTAGCCCGTAGAACTCTTCTCGAAGCAGTGCGCTTGGCGTAGCATGCTTGCCGTCAACCATGGCCAAAGTGCAGTCCAGCCACATCGAGCTCATCAAGTCGGCGGTAGCCCTGGCGTCGAAGCGCAGCTTCGATCACCTCCTGTACGTGGGCGACATTCTGCTGCCCGAGGATGCCTTTCGAGGTAAATCTGGTGCGCGCAAGAAGTTGGTCCAGGCGGTCGTCAGTGAGGCCCAGCGGTCTGTGGTCGAGGCCTCTGGCGTGCGGGTCATTCCCTTGCCCCAGTACGACCTCGGACGGGCAGAAAAGCTGAAGCTGGCCATCGTCAGCGGCATCGCGCGCGGAATTTATGCCGAGGGCGACGTGGTGGTGGCGCTGCTGTCGGCGCGTCCCGCGGGAAAGCCAGATTCGATTCTCGTGGTGAACGTCGGCCCCGACGATGAAGACGTAGGCTTTGGCTTTCTGCGCACGGAGGGTGTTTCGGCCGAGATCCTGGAATCTCTCATCGATCTGGCGGTGACCATTGGGGTGGAAGGCTGGGAGGGGCGACCGGTAGGGTGTCTCTTCGTGATTGGCGACTCGAACAAGGTGATGGAGCAGTCGCGCCCGCTCAGTTTGAACCCGTTCCAGGGATATTCCGAGGACGAGCGTAACATGCTCTCACCCGAGGTGAAGCGGGCCATGCGGGCCTTCGCGGTGCTCGACGGTGCGTTCGTGCTTCGAGAGGACGGTGTCGTGCTGGCCGCCGGTCGCTATCTCAACTTCGAGGAGAAGGACGTGCGGATTCCTCTCGGCCTCGGCTCGCGCCACATGGCTGCAGCGGGCATCACCCACGAAACCGAGGCCATCGCCGTGGTCGTGTCACAGACCTCCGGCACGGTCCGGGTTTTCCGCCACGGGCGCGCAGTGCTCGAGCTGGCGTCGCGCGTCCGAAGGTCCTGATTCCGCCGGCCGGCCCCGGCTGGGTTTTCGGGTCGCCTCAGTCCATCGCCTGTCGGACGCGAGCTTCGATCTGGTCGACGGTGATCTCGCTCTGCTGCCTGGTGGCGAGGTCGCGCAGGACGAGCTTGCCCGTGGCCAGTTCGTTGTCTCCGATGATGAGCGCCAGTCGCGCCCGCAGAGCGTCCGCGCGCTTGAGCTGCCCCTTGAGGCCGGTCTCGCGATGCTCGATCTCGGTCCGGATGCCGGCAAGGCGCAGCTTTTGTGCGACGGGCAGGGCGAAGGTTCTCGCCTTCTCGCCCAGGGCTGCGACGAAGAGTGTCAGTCCAGGCTCGAAGCTTTCGGCGGGCGTGGTCATGGCCAAAAGGACGCGCTCTACACCCATGCCGAAACCCATGGCCGGGATTTCCGGACCGCCCAGTGACGACACCAGCTTGTCGTATCGCCCGCCGCCGCACACCGTGTTCTGCGCGCCCAGGTCGCCCACCTTGGCTTTGATTTCGAAGATCGTACCGGTGTAGTAGTCGAGTCCGCGCACCAGTCGCGGGTCGAGGTTCGGCTCCACGCCCAGGTCTTTCAAGTGCAGCTTGACCGCCTCGAAGTGTTGCCTAGAAGCGTCGCCCAGAACGTCGAGCAGGATGGGGGCCTCGGCGGTCAGAGCCTGGACCTCGGGTTCTTTGGAATCGAGGATGCGCATCGGATTGGTTTCAAGCCGCCGTCGCGAGAAATCGTCCAGCTTGTCCACGTGGCGCGAGAAGTACTCGCGTAGGGCTTCACGGTAGGCGATGCGCTCGTCCGGGGCGCCCAAGCTGTTGACTGCTACCTCGATGTCGCCGCGCTTGATGCCCAGCTCCGCGAGCAGCGCGACCAGCATGGCGATCATCTCGGCGTCGATGGCCGGGCCGGGTGGGCCGAAGACCTCGGCGCCGATCTGGTGGAACTGGCGCAGCCGGCCGCGCTGGGCGCGTTCGTGGCGGAACATGGGGCCCATGTAGTACCAACGCGTGACCGGCTCGCGGTTCCACAGCGAGCCGGCGATGTACGCTCGCACTGCGGACGCGGTGCCCTCCGGTCGCAAGCTGACGGACTTTCCGTCGCGGTCGTCGAACGTGTACATCTGTTTCTCGACCACCTCGGTGGACTCCCCGACCGACCGGGTGAAAAGCGGTGTGTACTCGACGATGGGGGTGCGCAGCTCGCGGTACGCGAAGGCGTCCAGGATGGTGCGTGCTTTCTCCTCGACGAACTGCCACTTCGCCACCTCGGGCGGCAGGATGTCGTTCATTCCCTTTACGTTTTGCGGTAGCTCGGCCACGGCGGCCTTATAGCACTATTCCACGCGGACGACGGCGGCGCCGAGGCCGGCCACGATCTGGTCGCAAGCCCGGTCGACCGCGGCCTTGTCGCGGCCGTCGAGCGTGATCAGCACTTTGTGATCGGTGGCTTCGATGTGGGGATACGAACCTATCGCTACGCTGGGAAAATCGGCGGCTGCCGTGTCGAGCATGTCCGCGATCACGCCTTCGCCGTCCCGCGAATAGACCGCCCGGCTGAAGAAGGGGGAAGACCGGAAGCGGTCGCGAATCATGGTGAACTTGCGTTGCAGGATCGAGGGTACGCCGGGAAGCACATAGACGTTCCGAATCGCGACCACGGGCCAACACGATTCCGGCGAACCGGGTCCTCGCAGCAGGACGGCCCCCTGGGGAATGTCGGCCATGCGTAGGTTGCGTTCCAGCGGGCTGACCCCCCGAATCAGGTCGGCCAACACCGCATTGCGCACCACCGGTACGCCGAAGGCGGCAGCGATGGCGGGAATGGTCAGGTCGTCGTGGGTGGGCCCGATCCCGCCCGACGTGAACACGTGGTCGAAGCCTGCCGCCGCTGACTGAACCGAGTCGACGATCACCTGGGGCACGTCCGGGATGATTTCGATGCGGCGAACCGCGACCCCGAGGCTGCGCAGCTCGCGCACCAGGAAGCGAGCGTTCAGCTCTTCGACCTTGCCAGATAGGACTTCGTCCCCGATCACGATGATGGCCGCGGTTGCGGCGGCGTTCTCAGCCATGGTGTTGTCGCAACAATATCGGGCTTTGCCCGCCGATCAAAACGTGGGAAGCGGAAAGGTGAATTCTGGGCGTAGTTCGCTGGGTGCGCTGAGTCTGGCCCGGCAGTTGCTGAACCGTAGATGGGCGCCCATCCGAGACCAGGCGAGCAGTCCCGGTCGGAGGAAGAGCCTCATATCTACTTAGTTTTGTATATAAATAGTATTCTAGCTTACGCAATACATATTACAAAAGGTTGTCGCACATTGCAGAAAGTATCCGCCCCGTCGGGCACGTTTCAATGGCTTGCGGGTTTCAGACGATGCAAGGTGGCGTGAACACAGGCAGCTCAGACCCGGCCGTACGGCCGGCTGCGAGGAAGCGCGGGCGCCGGTCTTCGCTCCTGAACGCGGCGTGGGTAGCGCTCGTCTGGTTCTGTGTCACGGTTCCGGTGTCGGAAGCCCGTGTGAATCCGCTGGTCGTCATCGAACGCCAACTTCACAAGGCGAACATGCTGATCGTCCTCGACACCTCGGGGTCCATGACGGGCGTGCCGGGCGGGCTTTTCGCCAATTCCACCGAGGCCGGCGTGGACTGTGACAGCGGCATGAATTGCCGCAAGGGCGGCATCCAAGGCCTTTGCAAGTTGTGGGGGCGAGCCTGCATGGCGGACCTCGACTGCAGACAAGGGTATTGCACGAAGGATGGTGTCACCGCGTGTAGCTCGGACGTCGACTGTCCGCAGGACTCGGGAGTCTGCTCCGCGCCCGGCGTTCACTGCGACATGACCACCAACACCGTGACGGTCACTAGCACCGAGACCGTGACCAATACCCAGAGCGTGACCAACACCGAAACCGATACCAACACGCAGACCCTGACCGGCTCGCAGAGCGGCACTGGAACCGAGACCGTTACGGGCACGCTGACGGCGACGCTCACGCAGACCCAGACCAATACGCGAACGGTGACTGGCACGCCAACCCAGACGAATACTCGAACGGGTACCAACACCCAGACCGTGACCAATACCAATACTCAAACGACTACCCAGACGGTGACCAATACGCGTACGCAGACGACCACCCAGACGGTCACCGACAACCAGGTCGTCACGGCCACGCAGACGTTGACCAATACCGTCTATCAAACCCAGACTGCCAACGCGGTGGTAACGGTCACCGGAAGCATCACCAGCACCAACACGGCCACGTTGTCGCTTTGGTGGTGGTACACGTGGCGCACCGCCACGTACACGAGTACCGACTACTGGATGGGGGGCGCCACCGGCAGGGGCACCAGTACCGTGACTGCGACCTACAATGGGAGCGTCACCAAGGCGTTCACGGCGACGGCCATCGTGTCCGGTACCGCGATTTCGACTGACACCGAGACCCTCTACTTCGACGCGTGGGAGACGAGTAGCACCGTTTCAAAGACCTCCACGTGGACCCATACTGGGACCAAACCTGCCACCGTGACCGAGCTCGGAATTGGCACCGGTACCGTGTCCAAGACTTGGACCTATCTCGGAACGGGAAATGTGACCGCGACCCAGACAGGAACGACCACGCAGAGCTCCACCAGGACCGAGAGTTCCACGAACACGCAGTCCTACACAGCCACGCAAACCGCAAGCAACACACAGAGCTCCACGGGAACATCGACCACGACGGGAACCCAGAGCTACACGGCCACCCAGACGGCCACCACAAGCGAGACCTATACCGCCACGCAGACCACCACGTCGACCCAGACGAACGGACTGACCCAGACGAAGACCAACACACAGAGTACGACCAATTCGCAAACCTCCACCACGACCCATACCGCCACAGGCACCCAGACGGTCACTCAGAGCCAAACCGTCACTGGCACGCAAACAGCGCTTGGCTCCATTGCGTGCACGGTCACCAAGGATCTGTGCGACGCCAAGACGGCCTGTCCAGAACCCAAAACCGTGTGTGCGGAGACTGGAAATAGCTGCAGCAGCGACAGCGATTGTGTGACCGTCGGGAAGTGCAAGTATGGCGCTGCTGTGTGCCCCAATCCAGGCGCCAATTGTCCCCACGTCAGCGTCTGTGCTCACGCGTCCTCGACCCTCTGCACGACTGCCTCGGACTGCCCTCCGCTGGCGGGAACCGGAACTTGTTCTCGTGGGGGAACCCCTCAGGGAGGGTGTACCGGAATTCGCGATTGCCCAAGTTACAAACGGTGCAGCATGACGAACGACAGCTGCGTGATGGACACGGACTGTCCATTGCAGAGCAACGGCATCTGCTCAGGCTTGCCGGCCAACACGGTTTGCAACAACTCGTATCGCCGTTGTCCATCAGGGCAGAGCTGCGTCTTCGCCGGACAGCGGTGCGTGGGGGACGACAATACGTGCAACCTGCCGCTCGACACGTGTGACCCGAGATCGGACAA